>Ga0193956_1000311_pt1 | contig 23217 bp, 15 predicted proteins | sample BB_7_MG_FD_140358 | JGI IMG/M metagenome (GOLD analysis project Ga0193956, IMG submission 140358) | Microbial mat bacterial communities from the Broadkill River, Lewes, Delaware, United States - BB_7_MG | ecosystem: Environmental > Aquatic > Freshwater > River > Microbial mats | place: USA...
AAAGATTCTAAAAAGGTTGAGTTGTTGGCGGAAAAAAGTACTGAGAAATCTAAGGATGATTTTTATTTTACTCTGGATAATACAAACCTTTTCGTAGAATCTGGTGTTATGATTGAGTCTGAGTTTGATTCCATTTCAAATCATGTTAAGAATTCTAATGTTGAGAATGGTTTTGTTTTACTTGAAAAAGAAAAAGAGGAAGAAAAAGAGGAAGATTCTTGGTGGGATAAATCTGTTGTAGATCCTTTGGAAGGTTTCATTAAAGACAATTTTGGATCTACTAAATATTCAAAAGATAAAGAAATCATAAAAGGAAATGTTGGAGTGGCTCATGTGAAACTTTCACTTGAACCTAAAGAAGGTAAGGAAATAATTTTAAGCTTATCTAGAAAAAAAGGTAATGAAAGTATTAACCTGATCAGTTCGGATCGATTAGTGTTTACAAAGGAGAATTGGGATAAGGAAGCTATTCTTCTTTTTCAAGTAGATCCTAAGATGAAGAAATCATCAAGTTCAATATTCATAGGAAGATCTGGAAATATTCCAATGGCATGGTCGATGATTTTTGTGATATTAGCAGGTCTGTTTCTATTGTTTTCATTTTATCACAAATTTGCTTTACCAAAGCCTCAAGGAGATGAAGAGAAAGAAGTAAAAGGTTTTGCCAATGTATTTTCCGATTTTACTGAAACATTCACTACATTTTTCTTTAAGAAAGACATCTTGTTGATCATCGGGGTACTACTAACTTATCGCCTTGGAGAGTCGCAATTGGTAAAAATGGCTTCACCTTTCTTGTTAGACGGTAGAGAAATTGGAGGATTGGGATTATCTACCAGTGAAGTGGGAATTGTTTATGGAACCATTGGAATTCTTTTTCTTACGATTGGAGGTATTTTGGGAGGATATGCAGCTTCACGAAAAGGTTTAAAGTACTGGCTGTGGCCTATGGTGATTGCTATTAACCTGCCAAATTTGGTTTATGTGTATCTTTCTTATGCATTGCCTGAATCATTTGTTTTGGTTTGTGCATCGGTGGCAGTTGAGCAGTTTGGATATGGTTTCGGATTTACAGCTTATATGTTGTATCAGATTTATGTATCCGAAGGAAAGCACAAAACAGCGCATTTTGCATTTTGTACGGGTTTAATGGCATTGGGGATGATGATTCCTGGAATGGTATCTGGTTGGATTCAGGAAATGATTGGATATCAACACTTCTTTGTGTGGGTAATCATTTGTACCATTCCAAGTTTTATTATGGTGAAATTAATCAAGGTTGATCCTAAGTTTGGTATCAAGCAAAAATAATTTCACAGAATATAGATCATTAATAATTGCCAAATATTACAAAATTAGATATGAAAAAGCGAATTGCATTTCTCGGAGATAGCCTAACTCATGCAGGAAGGTGGGAAGAGTATTTTCTAAATGCCGATATATCTAATAATGGAATTCCAGGAGAAATTTCGATAGAAATTCTTTCACGTTTGGATGGTGTATTGCAAAAGCAACCTGATATTATTTTTGTGATGATGGGCATTAATGATTTGGGAAGTGGTATTAATGTGGAAGAGATTCTGGGTCATTATAATCAACTTATTGATCGGGTTAAAAGAAATTCAAAAGCAAAATTGATTGTGCAGAGTTTGCTTCCTGTGAATTTTGAACTATTTCCTATCACTATTTTTAATGCTGAGGATATCATCAATTTGAATGATTTGCTAAAATCTCAATGTAAAAAGGAAGATATCACTTTCGTGGATCTGTATTCATCTTTCGCGACAGGTTCCAATGAACTAATGAAAGAGTATACCTACGACGGGCTGCATTTAAATGATTCGGGATATTCTGTTTGGAAAAATAAATTGTTCTCTGAAAACCTATTATAACATTATGGAAAAACCGAAAAGACTAATGGCTTTGGATGCCTTTCGTGGGTTAACCATTGCTACAATGATTACTGTAAATACTCCGGGGAGTTGGAGTCATGTGTATGCTCCATTGTTGCATTCAAAATGGCATGGTTGCACACCAACGGATTTAGTATTTCCATTCTTTTTATTCGCTGTTGGAGTCGCCATGTTTTTTGCTTTTGGGAAGTTCAATCATCAATTGAATGCCGAAGCTGGAAAGAAAATAATAAAACGGACTCTTATTATATTTGGCATTGGTTTGTTGCTGAATGCATTTCCGTTTTATCACATCAAGTTTGAAAATTTGAGAATAATGGGCGTTTTGCAGCGAATTGCTTTGGCTTACGGCATAGGTAGTTTTCTTTGTCTGACTTTAAACAAAACAAGGTTATTGTATCTATCTGGGGCAATTTTATTTTCTTATTGGGGCTTGGTGTATTTCTTTGGCGGAGAAAATCCATATAGTTTAGAAGGTAATCCTACTATGGCTTTTGATACAATGATTTTAGGAGCAAGTCATATGTATAAAGGTTTTGGAATTACATTCGATCCGGAAGGTTTGTTTAGTACACTTCCTGCAATAGTCACGGTTATTTTGGGATATCTAACGGGAGCTTTAATTTCCAAATCGGAAAAGAAAAGAATTGTTCCAAAACTATTAGTATTTGGAGCTTTTGGAGTGATATTAGGATTGGTTTGGAGTTTAGGATTCCCGATTAATAAACCCATTTGGTCGAGTTCTTATGTGATCTATACTGCAGGTTTGGCTCAATTACTTATGGCAGTAATGATATATCTTATCGATATACTGGATTATAAAAAATGGGCACATCCATTTCTTGTTTTTGGAATGAATCCCCTTTTTATTTTTGTGCTTTCTGCTGTTTGGGTTAAGATTATTGTTTATGTAGTTCACTTTGCTGATGATGCAGGAAAAGTTATGAACGGCTATTCTTGGTTGTATCAGAATGGATTTGCTTCCTGGGCTGGACCTTTAAATGGATCTTTGCTCTTTGCATTAAGCCATATTTTGGTGTACTGGTTGATTGTATTGTATTTATATCGGAAACGAATTTTTATTAAAATATAATAAAAAAGCTTCGGAATTCCGAAGCTTTTTTATTTTGCATTATTGATATAACCAATATTGTTTTGATTTCTTTTTAAATTCTTCAGCAGGAATATCCCAAAGTTCTATGATATCTTCTACTCTGTACCTTTTAGAAAATAGACTTCTTATCTTATTACTACCACAAACTTTATCAAACATGCTTAGTCGCGATTGATCGCACATTTCGAAAATATTTTTTTCGGGATACATTCTATTTAGTTCTTGTAAAACGTAGAATTGAATTAAAGATAATGGAGCTTTTTTGATATCAGTAAAGTGAACCTGTACTCCATGAATCATTTTTCCTTTGCTAACAGAATAATATGGTTTGTAATGAATTGGGCGAAACAGAGTGCCTGGTAAATTTAAATCATTCAGATTTTTTGATAGATCATCAGCATTTATCCATTCGGCAGCGAATAATTCAAATGGTTGAGTATAGCCAACTCCTATTGATATTGTATATAATTCACCTAAAATTCCTGAAATAGGATAATATATAGCACTTAATGAGTTTGGAATGTGAGGCGATGTTGGAACCCATGGTAATTTGGTATCAGCAAAAAGCATGTCTCTTTTCCAGCCTTCCATTTTTATAACAGTTAATTGGCATTTTTTTTCATTTTTCAAGAATCCTTCATTGTTAATATAGTTTGCCAATTCTCCACAGGTAAGTCCGTAAATGTATGGGATAGGAAATTGACTAACAAATGAAATATAAGCGGACTCCACCAGACCTCCTTCAACCTTTAATCCACCAATCGGATTTGGACGATCCAAAACTATTAATTCCAAATTGTTTTCAGCGCAGGCTTCCATAGCCAAACCCATCGTACTGATGTACGTGTATGAGCGAACACCAATATCTTGAATGTCATAAACCAAAGCATCTAAACCTTTAAGCATTTTGGCATTTGGTTTTTTATTTTTTCCGTATAATGAGTAAACGGTGAGTCCGGTTTTTTTGTCGATGTAAGTTCCGACTTTATCTCCAGCTGCATGGTCACCACGAATTCCATGTTCAGGACTGTATAGTGCTTTGATTTTTAACTCTGGAGCAGCATGTAGAAGATCTATAGTAGATTGAAGATGTTGATTTACCCCCGTTGGATTGGTAATAATACCAATAGATTTTCCATTTAGGCTCTCAAAATTAGTTTTTTGTAGTACATCTATCCCTGTTAGTACGTTTTGAGCCTTTAACTCTTTAAGCGAAAATACTTGGGTAAATACAAATGTTATAAGAAAGAATAATTGTGTCTTTCTAATGTGGATACACTTGTTGATCAGTTTCATAACTATTTTTAGATTTTTACAAATTAGAACTTTGTTTTTTATAAAATTCTATTGCAAAACTAATAAAATTTCTATTTTTGTAACATGTATGACAAGTTAATGAATTCTACAAAATGATAAAATTATTTTCCTAAATTTTATTTTTGCTTTTTTCATTCTAATTGTGTGTTTTAATCACTCTTGCAAAAGTAAAAACAATTTAGCTTTTATAATTGAAACAGGTGAATTCAATATTGCTAATCAGATCATTAATGGTAAGAATTAATGAAAGATTACAAGAACACATACTTAAAATAAGGATTAATTAATTTTTAGTAGGAGTATAAGAACGATAAGGGAGTGAATTTGTGCTGATAATAATTAGCATTTGTTAATTGAAAGAAAATTACAAATAGATATGAAAAAAATTGTAATAGTTGGGTTAATAATATTGGTTGGTTTGAGTGTTTCTGCAAAAAAGAAATCGCCCAAAAGAGAAATGCGAGCCGTATGGATTGCTACGGTTGATAATATCGATTGGCCATCTAAATCGGGATTAAGTGTTGCTGAGCAAAAGGCAGAATTAATCACTCATCTGGATCAGCATAAAAAAAATGGCATGAATGCTGTAATTTTTCAGATTAGACCGGCAACTGATGCTTTGTATGAATCCAGATATGAGCCTTGGTCGCAATGGTTAACAGGTAAGCAAGGGCAAGCGCCAGATCCATATTACGATCCTTTGCAATTTGCAATTGAAGAGTGTCACAAACGTGCAATGGAATTGCATGCCTGGATGAATCCTTACCGAGCGGTATATTCATATAAAGATGCAGAAACAGATCCGAAGCACATTACCAATATTCAACCTGAACTTTTTTTAAGCTACGGAAAACACAAATATTTTAATCCTGGTTTACCAGAAACTAGAAACTATGTTTCGAAAATTGTTGGTGATGTTGTTCGCAGATACGATGTGGATGCGATTCATTTCGACGATTATTTTTATCCTTATAAAATAAAAGGAGAAGCATTCCCGGATTCATTAAGTTTTGCTAATCATGGTGGTAATTTTTATCCAAACCGAATTGATGATTGGAGAAGAGAGAATGTAAATCTGGTGATTAAGCAAATAAATGATACCATAAAATCCATTAAACCATGGATGCCTTTTGGCATATCTCCTTTTGGAGTCTGGAGAAATAAGAGTCTGGATAGAAAAGGTTCACGTACTAAGGCTGGGCAAACCAATTACGATGATTTGTATGCTGACGTTTTACTTTGGCTAAAGAAAGATTGGATTGATTATGTAACTCCGCAAATTTATTGGCACATTGGTAAGAAGGTAGCCGATTACAAAACAATTGCAAAATGGTGGAATAAAAATTCCTTTGGTAAACCATGTTACATTGGACAAGGTGCTTACAGATTGAATCCGAAATCAGGAGTGAAAGCATGGCACAATTCCGATGAAATTATTACTCAATTGAGGCTGAATAGAAAATTGAAACGAGTTGACGGTAGTATGTTTTTCTCATCAAAATCATTTACAAATAACCTTTTAGGAATAAATGAGAAGCTGCAATCTCAAATCTATCAGAAATTAACTTTAATTCCTGAATGTAAAACAATAGATCCAATTCAATTGTCTGCTCCAATGAAAATTGGTCTAAGTAAAGGGTATCTGCATTGGGATCAAGTAAAAGGTGCAAAATGTTATGTCGTTTATGTATTTGATAAAAATGATAAAATACAACTTGATAAAGCAGATACTATTCTTTCAATTACTTCTCAGTCTCAATTGAAATTGGAAAATGGATCCGAAAATTGTAAGTACGTGGTAACATCTATAAGTAGGACAAATACCGAAAGTATTGCCAGCGAATCTTTCGAGATTGAAAAATAGTCGTAAAAATATTATCACCTAAATAGAAACATAGAGTTACTTGGAGAAAGACTGATAAGTGACGAACTTCTTATTACTCAATAAAAGGAGTTTTTGTTAACTCTTTTTTAAATACTTAAAATCTAATATCACACGAATGAATACATGGATTGTTTTTGGAGTAGTTTTTGGCTATTTCGCACTACTTATGCTTGTATCGTGGTTGACATCACGAAATAGCAGTAATGAAACTTTTTTTACAGGAAATCGACGATCGCCATGGTATTTGGTGGCTTTTGGGATGATTGGAGCATCTTTATCTGGAGTTACTTTTATATCTGTTCCAGGTGAAGTAGGAAATACTGGTTGGAGTTATTTTCAATTTGTTTTGGGGAACTTAGTTGGTTATTGGGTGGTTGCCAAAGCATTAATTCCACTTTATTATAAACTGAAATTGGTTTCGATTTATGCTTATTTAAATCAAAGGTTTGGCTTTAGAACTTATAAAACAGGATCTTTTTTCTTTTTGGTATCTCAAACTATTGGTGCTTCATTCCGTTTATTTCTAGTTGCAGGAGTTTTACAATTGGCTTTTTTTAATGCTTTTAATATCCCTTTTTGGGCTACAGTATTAATTACCATTATCTTGATTTGGTGTTATACCTTTCGTGGAGGAATTAAAACCATTGTTTGGACAGATACATTTCAAACATTATTTATGCTGGGATCTGTTATTATCACCATCATTGTGATTGCAAATAGATTAGATTATAGCGCTATCGATATGATATATAATATTGGGGAGCATGAATATTCAAAAATATTTAGCTGGGATTGGCAATCGCCACGTAATTTCTTTAAGCAATTTTTAGCCGGAATAGCTGTTGTTATTGTTATGAATGGTTTGGATCAGAATATGATGCAAAAAAACCTTACCTGTAAGAATACAAAAGAAGCTCAAAAGAATGTGTATTACTTCAGTTTCTCCTTTGTTCTGGCTAATATCCTGTTTTTATCCTTAGGTGTGTTGTTATACGTTTTCGCACAACAACAAGGAATTTCCTTGCCCACAAAAAGTGATGATATGTATGCTTTCTTAGCTTTAAATCATTTTGGTTTATTGGCTGGAATTGTATTCCTTTTGGGGATAACTGCTGCCGCATACTCAAGTGCTGATTCGGCATTAACAGCCTTGACAACTTCATTTTGTGTTGATTTTTTAGGAGGGGATGTCACGCGAAGAAAGAGACTTTTAATTCACTTGATGTTTTCTGCTATCATGTTTTTTGTAATCGTATTGTTTGATATTTTAAATAATGATAGCGTTGTAACAGCAGTCTTTAAGGTTGCCGTGTACACTTATGGACCATTATTAGGATTGTTTGCATTTGGAATGGGAAGTAAAAGATTGGTTCGTGACAAATGGGTTCCAGTTGTATGTGTTTTATCTCCTGTCTTAACTTATTTACTCAATTCTTATTCGGTTGAATTGTTGTGGGGGTATCGATTTGGTTTCGAGCTTCTTATTGCAAATGGATTAATAACTTTTGCAGGATTGTGGATTGTTTCATACTCATCAAACGAAAAGAAATAGAAGAGCGTTAAATTTGCTATTAAATAATAAAGGTGGGATCTAAGAATTAGATCCCACCTTTATTTTATATTGATTGTAAAATTACTTTTTTCGAAATCTTAGTTTGCAGTTGAATTCTTTTCCTTAAATACTCGTATTGCATCGTAAATTCCCTGATGAATAGCTGTTCTTATATTCTTCTTGTAAATCTCTCTGCTTTTTCTGCTTGGGTGAACTCTGTTTGATAGAAAAATGTAAATCAATTGTTCTTTTGGATCTGCCCAAACAAATGTTCCTGTAAAACCAGAGTGACCAAAACTTTCTTTACTTGCTCCATAAGCTGGGTAGCATTCTTGAAGAGATAAGGTATCATTTCCAAATAATGGCTTATCAAAGCCTAAGCCTCTTCTGTTATTATTTTCAGGAAATTGGGTTTTTGTAAACTTTCTCATTGTTTTTTCTGATATATATCTTCTTCCTCCATATTCTCCCATTTGTACATACATTTGAATTAGCTTTGCCAAGTCGTTTGCGGTTGAAAACAAACCAGCATTACCGGATATTCCGCCCATCATTGCACAACCTTCATCATCTACATAACCATGAAGTAAGGTGTTTCTGAAATCATTGTCGTACTCCGTGGGTATAATTCTATCTGTAGAGAAGTTTTTGTAAGCATTAAAATCTAAAGTATAAGCTCCTAAAGGCTTATAGAATTCATTCTTTATAAAATCATCGTAGGTATTATTTGTTATATTTTCGATCATTTTTGGGAATAAATAAAAAGACAAACCGGAATACTTGTAGTGTTTCTCTGGGAGTAATTCAGATTTTTTAATAGCCTTATAAATTTTCTTTCTATAATTCTTATTAAGAAACATGTGTGGAGCTACTTCTACAGGATATTTTCGAGATTGTCTATAACTATAAGTTCGTTTTTTAAATTGATTGGAACTATCTACCGTATTTTTCCAAAATGCGATCCATGGTTTCAGTTGTGCTTGGTGTGCCAATACATCTCTAAAAATAATATCTTCTTTATCGGTTCTTTTAAAATCTTTCCAGTACAATGAAAATTTTTCATCCATATTAATTTTACCATTGTCAGCAAGTTGCATAATAGCTGGTAAGGGGCCTGTGATTTTTGTTACAGAAGCTAAATCATATATATCATTAGGCAATACAGGTAATAGTTTATTATAAGAGTGATAACCAAAGCATTCATGATAAATTATCTTTCGGTCTTTAGCTACAAGTACTTGACAACCGGGGAATGCGTTAAATTTAAGCCCAACATTCGCAACCGAATCAATTGTTTTATGTAAGGTTTCAGAATCAATGCCTGCTACTTCTGGTGATGTATATTGAAATCTAATTTCTCCTTTTGTTATTTTTCCTGATTTTGCGGGATATTTGCCAAGTTCATGATCAAGAACTCCTTTTGATGAGATTCCACCAAAGATAATTTGAGCTGCTGTTTTCTGTACTTGTTCGGTAGAAGTTTTCGCAAATAGTAAAGATGATGGATTATTGTTCTCCTTTACTAAGATTTCTGAATTAGGAGTGTTAAACAAAACCGCGATTGTTTCACTTGCTGTGGTAGTATTCGATATAAAATTATCAACTAGATCAATTTTGTTATCTGATATGTTTCGAAGGCTAAAAATAACGATATCATTAGATTTTAAATTTATGTCAATCCAATCAGTTTTTTTATTTAATGAATCAACGTGAAACTGATAACATTCAATCTTTGTATACTTTTTTAGCATTTGCTGAAAAGGTGAAATTACTTGTGTTGTATCTGTATTAATAGATATCGAAACGATTTTATTCTTCTCTAGATTATATATGGGAATTAAGTCATTTCTATTTTCTAATACACAAATCGAATCAGCCATTTTCTTTGAATTCTGTATTATTAAATCGGCTGTTTTTGTGTGAAGAGATAATTCTATCGGATGAGAATTACAGTTTTTGTGAGATTGTTCTTGTGCTTTTAAGACTAACGAACTAAAGCATATTAATACTACAAGTAAATATAGACGTATCATAAAATAGTAAATTATTAAAATATGAGGTAAATATAGATATATTCGCCATATTTGTAATACATCATATCAAAAAAATCATATTCTAGTTTATTCTTGAAATAAGAGTACATTATTAATGTAATAAATTTCAATATATCGGTCAATGTAGTTGTATTTAGGTGAATAGGTGTAGGTTGTTGAATGGAATAATCTTACAACTAAATATTTTTAATTGTATAGTAATTGGAATTTTATTGTTAATGTATGACATGTATGATATGTTGTTAGAGTAATACTTAAGATTAAGTGTAAATAAACATGAACTAAAATTACTAAGAATTTGGACATATGAGTAAGTATATAGGCGTAATGTCGGGTACTAGTTTAGATGGTGTTGATGCTGTACTGGTTTCAATTAAGAACGATAATGTTGAGGTTATTAAAAGTGTATCTCATGATTTTCCATCTGATTTGGTTAATGACCTTAAGAGATTACTGGAAGAGGGAATTATTTCGCTACAGAAACTTGGAGAAATTAATTACCGCTTGGGTTTGGTTTATGCTAATTGTGTTAATGATTTAATTTTAAAGGCTGGAATAAATTCTGATGAGGTGACAGCAATAGGTTGTCACGGACAAACTGTATTTCATGATCCAAGAAGTAAGTATCCTTTCTCGATGCAGCTTGGAGATGGTAATGTGTTAGCTGCAAAGACTGGAGTTGACGCAATTATGGATTTTAGAGGAATGGATATTGCTTTTGGTGGAGAAGGAGCTCCTTTGACTCCTGCTTTTCATCAAGAATTTTTCAAAGAACAAAATGAGAATAGAGTGATTTTAAATCTTGGTGGAATTGCTAATGTTACAGTTCTTAACGAAGATAAAATATTAGGATTCGATACAGGTCCAGCGAATTGTTTGATAGATTTATGGATACAGAATGAATTGGGAAAACAGTTTGATAAAAACGGAGATTGGGCTCGATCTGGTAATATTCATAGTGAATTGTTGACTCATTTTATGAATGAAGATTATTTTAAACTTAAAGCTCCAAAGAGTACAGGCAAGGAATTATTCAACCTAGAGTGGATTAAAGAAAAACTAGTCGATTTTCCAAATATTTCCAATAAAGATGTTCAAGCTACAATCACAGAGTTAACTGCCAGATCAATTGCAGAAGCTATTCATCTTTATGCTTCTAATATAGATGCAATGTATATATGTGGTGGAGGTGCTTTTAATTTATATCTACGAGAAAGATTAAGTCATTATATGCCGAAAATAAAAATATCTACTACTTCGGACCTAGGTATTCCCGAGCAATTGGTTGAAGCTGTTGCATTTGCATGGTTGGCTCATCAAAGAGTTAATGAGTTATCTGGTAATTTACCAAGTGTGACCGGATCAGGTAATACCGCCATTCTTGGTTGTGTTTATAAATATATAGGGTAGAGGTCAGTCATATTAGGTAATTGCCTTTTTCGATTAAGTAGATCTTAATATGGAGATTTTTGTACTACAAATTTTTACAATCTTATAGTATTTCTATAAATTGTATGTTCCTTCTGTTGAACTTGACTTTAGTTTTACTATTTGTGTACTGCCTATGTGTAGTTGCCTGTAAGTCGTAATTTGCCATATTTGGGTGTAAATCTGAACAATGCGACATGTTGTAAAACATGCAATTATGTCTTGGCTTTAAGTGTATGTGTTATATTTTTGGAATCATGTAAGATGTAATACCAATTATTTTAATGCAATGAAACAAATTTCATTTATAGTACTTTTTTTAATGTGTGTAGCTTGTTCTAATAATTTGGAATTATTACAGCGAGTGGAGCAAATATCAAATGGGCTTAAAAATAAGTTGGCTCCAGATAGCAGGGAAGCCATATATCAAATAAAGTTCTATTTCGAGAAAAATAATAAGTTAGTGATTAGGGGTGAAACTTCTCTGCCAGATGCGAAAAGCGCCTTATTGACGGCTGTTAAAGAATTAGGAGTTCAATGTATAGATAGTGTAAGCTTACTACCTGATGAGAAATTGGGAGAAAGAAATTGGGCTCTGATAAATTTAAGTGTTGTTAATCTTAGAGCAAATCCAAGGCATTCGGCAGAGCTTGTTTCTCAAGCCATAATGGGTACTCCCGTAAAAATCCTTAAGAAGGAAAATTCTTGGTATTTAGTTCAAACTCCCGATAAGTACATTGCTTGGGTGGATGCAGCCGCATTAAATCTCAGAAATGAACAGGAGTTGCAAAATTGGAGAGAATCTGAAAGAATAATTTTTAAACCATCTTTTGAGGTTGCCTCTAGTGGTAATGGTAAAGAAGTGGTTACTGATATTGTAGCAGGATCTATTCTAGAGATTGATACAATTATTGGAGGAAATTATTTGTTGAAACTACCTGATGGACGCTCTATTGGATTGGATAAAGAGAAATGTGAGAAGTTTAATGAATGGAAAGTTAAAAACATTACCGATGTATCCATTTTGACTTTAACAGCTAAGCAATTTATGGGAAGACCTTATTTATGGGGTGGTACTTCTTCGAAGGGAGTGGATTGTAGTGGTTTTGTAAAGTCAGTTTATTTTATGAATGGTATCATTCTCGCACGTGATGCATCCTTACAGTTCCTTCATGGTCAATCGATTTTACCAAGCCAAGGATTTATGGATTTAAGAGAAGGTGATTTGGTGTTTTTCGGTAGAAAGGCTGCAGAAGATGCAAGTCAAAAGGTTACTCATGTTGGAATGTATATGAAGGATGGTGAATTTATTCATTCTGCTGGTCGTGTTAAGATTAATAGTTTCGATCCGAAAGCTTATAATTTCAGTAATTATAGAACTGTAAGTTGGTTGGGAGGACGAAGAATTTTAAATAGAATTGGCGAGAATGGAATTGTACGTGTAGCAAATCATCCTTGGTATTAAAAGAAATAACTACAAATGAAAATTGATAGAAGGAAATTTTTAGGGAATACAGGTTTATTGCTAGGTGCTAGTTGTGTACTTCCATTGAATGGTGGTTGTGGTAATATAAGTGCCAATGAATCTAGCTATAAAGGTAAAGGATTAAAGTTAAGTTTTGAGCCGTATGATTTGCAGTTGAAACATGTTTTCACTATCGCATCTTTTTCAAGAACAACTACACCAGTTATGCTTGTGAAAATTGAGTGGGGTGGTGTTATAGGTTATGGTGAGGCTTCTATGCCTCCATATTTGGGCGAATCTCACAAAACTGCTACTAAATTTTTAAAAAGTCTTAAGCTAAATCAATTTCATGATCCATTTCGATTGAATGAAATTCTATCATATGTTGATGGTGTTGCAAGTGGTAATTGCGCGGCTAAGGCATCGGTTGATATTGCTCTTCATGATTTGATTGGAAAATTAATGGAGAAGCCATGGTTTAAAATATGGGGCTACAATAAAGAGGATACACCTGTTACAACTTTTACAATTGGCATTGATAAACCAGATGTTGTTGTTGAAAAAGTTAAGGAAGCTGTTCCCTATAAAATGCTTAAGGTTAAAATTGGTAGAGGTAATGATGAGGAAATGATTAAAACAATTAGAACCGTTACCAAAATTCCTTTATGTGTTGATGTGAATCAAGGGTGGAAAGATAAACGGGAAGCCTTAGATAAAATTCATTGGTTGAAGGAACAAGGTGTTGTATTTGTTGAACAACCAATGGATAAATATGATTTAGATACCATGGCTTGGTTGACACAGCATAGTCCTCTTCCAATTATTGCAGATGAAGGTATTCAGCGTTTAGCCGATATACCAAAATTGAGTGGAGCTTATTCAGGTATCAATATTAAGCTAATGAAATGTACAGGTATGCGTGAGGCGCATAAAATGATGAATTTGGCTCGATCATTAGATATGAAAGTAATGATAGGTTGTATGACCGAGACTTCGGTTGGAGTTAGTGCAGCAGCTCAACTTTCTCCTATGGTTGATTGGGCAGATCTGGATGGAAATTTATTAATATCGAATGACCCATTTAAAGGTGTAACAGTTAAGGAAGGTAAAGTGATATTACCGGATCAATCTGGAATAGGAGTAATTAAATTATAATTTGGAATCTAAATTTAACACTATATAATTTGCTAATCTAAATTTAATACTATGAAAAAAATTGCGTGCTTAGCGTTAATTATACTTCTTAGCTGGCAGATATCCTGGGCACAGGAATTGCTAGTGAAGGGTACAGTTACAGGTAGCGATAATGTAACTTTACCAGGGGTATCAATTGTAGAAAAAGGAACTTCTACTGGAACCATTACCGATATTGATGGTAAATACGAATTGAAAGCAGAAGTTGGTGCTACCTTGGTATTTACTTTTGTTGGAATGGAACCTCAAGAGATTGTACTTACAGGACAACAAGTTATTGACGTAGTGCTGATACCTCAGTCGATTGGAGTTGATGAAGTTGTAGTTACAGCTTTGGGAATTAAAAAGAGTAAAAAATCTTTGGGGTATGCAGTTCAGAATATAAAATCTGATGAATTACTTGCTGGTAACCAGAGCAATATGGTTAACACTTTGCAAGGTAAAATTGCAGGTGTAAGCATTAGTAGTGCTGGTGGATCCCCAGGAGCTTCGTCGATTATCATGATTAGAGGTGGTTCTTCATTGAGTGGAAATAACCAACCTCTATTTATTGTTGATGGATTACCTATCGATAACTCGACTAATTCGAGTTCTGAAGTTGCTAGTGCTAACCGTGCTTCCGATATTAATCCAGAGGATATAGAATCTATATCTGTGTTGAAAGGTGCTACAGCCGCTGCTCTTTATGGTATACAAGCCGCTGAAGGTGCTATTATTATTACAACTAAGAAGGGTAAAACAGGTGAAGGTAAAATTTCATTCTCTTCTACTTTATCTGTTGATGAGGTTATAGGTACTCCTGATATACAGAATACCTTCGGACAGGGAAGTTACGAATATAACAGCGATGGAGATATTCTTGGTTATGACCCATCACCGGGAATACACTTACAATCGTGGGGTGATGTAATTCCTGAAGGAACTCCTACTTATGATAATATAAGTAATTTATTCGATAAGGCAGTTACGCAAAAATACAATGTGAACTACTCAGGTGGTAATGAACAAACCAATATTTTTGCTTCTGCATCTTATTTAGATCAAAATGGTGTTATCGAAAACACTGGTTACGAAAAACTGAACCTTACTTTTAACGCACAGTCTAAATTTAGAAAAAACTTGACTATTGGTGTTAATGCTAAGTATATTAATACTCAAACTAAAAGTAATAAGCAAGGTACTTCTTCGGGTGGTTCTTTTATAAGTATGCTTAAATATCCTGTTACCTATGATGCACGTGATTATGCAAACGAAGATGGTACACAAAAGATATTTATGGATTCAAAAGAAGATCAAGATTTTGATAATCCATACTGGAGTCTTGATAATTCACCTAATACCGATGAGGTAGACAGATTAATTGGACAAGTTAATTTGAATTATAAACCTCTCGATTTTCTTACTATTTCTTATCGTTTAGGAACCGACTATTATTCACAATTTAATAAGAAGATTACTGATTTTGGATCTCTTATTAAAGGTAGATCTGATGGTTACCTTAGACAATACGAGAAAACTAGTCGTTTAGTGACTTCTACACTTCTTGTTATGATGAATAAAACTTTTGACGAAGATTATTCTCTTGACGTAACTTTAGGACATACAGTTGACGAAAAGAAGACAAGAACAACTTATACAGGAGGTAATAAGTTTCAAGCTCCTGATATATATAGTGTGTCAAATATTGCTGCTGATGACCAAACGCTTTCAGAATCTAAATATAGAAGAAGAAGTATGGGTGTTTTTGGTGAAGCTAAATTTGGTTGGAAAAACATTGCATTTTTAAATGTAACCGGAAGAAACGACTGGTCTTCTACTTTACCGATTGGAGATCATTCATTTTTCTATCCATCTGTAGGTACTTCTGTTGTTGTTTCTGATCTTCTTAATGAATTAGGTACTGATATTACTTCAGATAAGTTCCTTTCATATCTTAAATTAAGAGCTACTTGGGCGCAAGTTGGTAAAGATGCAAGCGCTCATATGTCAGAATCTTATTTAACACTACGTTCATGGCACTATGTTCCTGTTTCTGATGGTTATACTTGGAATTCAGACCAAGCTGGTAATCCAAATTTGAAACCTGAATTTACCACTTCATTTGAAATTGGTATGGATGCTCGTTTTTTAAAGAATAGAGTTAAGCTAGATTTTAGTTACTACCATAGTTTATCTGAAGACCAACTTTTAAATGTGAGACTACCGCCGGCTGCAGGAGCTTATATCGCTCAGCTTAATGGTGGATCTGTTAAAAACGAAGGATACGAAGCTTTAGTTAATGTTTCTTTACTTCCAAGATCGAGTGAATTCCAGTGGGATATGTCTTTCAATTTTGCAAAAATGGAAAGTACTGTTTATGATCTTCCTGGTGAATTAGTTGAGGTAAATAACGATCAGTCGTGGACATGGAATAGCACAGCTTTAGGTGCTGCTGTTTTGGATGGTAACCTTTTCGGATTAAAGGGTAAAAGACCAAAAACAAACGAAAATGGTGATAGGATAGTGAATAGCGATGGAAATTACTCTCTTGGGGAGGATATCTTTCCGGATGTTGATCGTATGCCAGATTGGACTATGGGGATTATCAACTCAATGTCGTACAAAAATTTTAGATTGTCATTCCTTGTTGATATGAGTATTGGTGGCGATGTTTATAATGCTACAGAAGCAGCTTTAACCTATTATGGTTTAAGTACGACCTCAGAGAACCGATCTATGACCGAAACAATGGTTTTGGATGGTGTTATGGCAAATGGTGTAGATGCTGATGGAAATACGATTTATGTAAAAAATACTACTCCTATTTTGAAGGATCAGAAATACTATCAAGATCAGTATTCGCAAAATGCTGAGAACTTTATTGAGGATGCTACATACGTTAAACTTAGATATGTAACACTTTCTTATAATCTTCCTAAGACTATTCTTGATAAGATTGGTTTCGATGGAATGGAAGTTTTTGCAACTGGTAGAAATCTATTGATGATTTCTGATTACTCAGGTGTTGATCCTGAAATTGCTTCTTTTGGTGCCTCTGTTAGTGGTTCTGGAGCTATAGGTCTTGATAATCTAAGTACTCCTAATACTAAGGGTTTTGATTTAGGTGTTAAAATTAATTTCTAAAATTGTAATAAATGAAAAACTTAAATATAATTAGCGGATTTCTGGTTTTACTTTTGTTAGGAGGACTGTTTTCCTGTTCCGATGATTTTTTCGATGTTAATGAATCAGAAACAAAACCATCGAATATGTCTTTGCCACCTCAACAACGATTGATGGCTACAATAGATAATACTACCGGTTTTGGACAAAGTAGATTGTCCAGAGAAGGTACTGTGCTCTCGTATCATATTACTGAAAGAACAACATATTATTCAAGATGGAGATGGGGAACGGTTTCTTATGCCGCTGAGCAGTATCTATATACTAATGCTCTTCCAAATACTGCCGATTTAATTGTCTTAGGTGAAAAGTATAATTCACCTCATTATTCAGCTGTTGGAAAAATATTGAGAGCCTATCTTTTTTCTATGGTTAGCGATCAGCTTGGTGATATAATTATGGAAGATTCTTATAATGCTAAAGATCAGCTTATTCTTACGCCAAAGTTAACTTCGCAAAAGGATGCTTACGCTGGGATGCATAAGCTTATCGATGAAGCTCTTTTAGATTTTGATAAACCAAATGAAATTGATCTTAATGTAATTGGTACGGATGTAATGTTTCAAGGAGATATTACAAAGTGGAAGAAATTTGCATGGGCTCTTAAGGCTCGTCTTCTTAACCATATGACTGCTAAAACTTCGGGTGATTTTAAATATGATCCAGCTGCTGTTATTGCTGCTTGTGGGAAAGCTATGAGCTCAAATGCAGATAATGCAAAAAGAGAATTTACAGGAGAAGAGACTCAAAATAATATCTACCCATGGTCTGATACTGAAGGTGGTGAAGTAGAGGGTGCTTTTGATTCTCGTGCAGATAACTGGTCAAAGTTTTTTGTTGACAATCTTAAAGATCCATTGTTATTAAATAATGAATCTGTTCCAGATCCACGTTTACCTCTTATCGTGCAACCTGCTTTAGATGCAGAGCTTTATGGTTTAACTGGTTTAGATATGTATCAAGGTGTTCCTATGGGAACATATCGTGAAAATGGCTTTAACGGTGTTAAAGAGACTGTAAATTTTGTTGCTGGAGATATCAATCCGTTTACAGGAGAACCTTTCGAAGAGGACATTACAATTGTTATGGATTCAACAGAATATTTCTCCAGAGGTCATCAATATGGTAAGCCTAATGGTTTGTTTTATACTAGTCCAAATTCTGATTGGTATTTGATTACTTACGCAGAATGTAAATTTATTGAGGCTGAAGCAAATTTCAGAAATGGAGATAAAGCAGCTGCTTTTGCTGCTTACAAAGAAGGTATCAATGCGGATATGACTAATATGGGAGTTGATGCTGCTGAAATTGCAAATTATATGACTCAAGTTGATAATATTGGTTCGGCAAATATCACTCTTGAGCGTATTATGACTCAAAAACATATAGCAACAGTAATGAATCCTGAAACTTGGGTTGATTTGCGTAGAGTTGAGTACGATAATACTTTTACTAGACTTAAAAGACCTCAAAATCTTAATGCTAGTATATTCCCAACTTCTGGTGATGAAGTTGATGGTAAAGAAGTGTGGATTCGTGCTCTTAAATATGACAATAGAAATATTGAGAGAAATTCAGCGAATTTACCTGATAATGATGATGCATCTCGTTTCCCAACTAGAGTTTGGTGGAACACTCCTGATGCTGATGACGTAGTGGATTTAACGAAGTAATCTTTATTACTATCTACTTTTATAGCCGTCTTGTTTTAAGAGGCGGCTGTATTTTTAGAAAAGAATAGCGGAGGATGGAGTGATGACTTTAAGCTATGAAGTTGAACTTACACTAGCCGCAAGTTAGTTTAGTTAGTAAACATTATAAAGTGTAGAGTAACAACTTTGCACTTTATAATGTATTTGTTTAATGCAAGTGGAGACACGATCCTTAATAAGCATAGTTGTGAAAAAGAATAGAGACAATACCTTAAATATTTATGGGAAATTACATTTCCCAAGATTGTTTTTTCTGGTTTTGTTTACTTTTTTCGTTACGAACACCTTCGCTTCTTTTCCTCATACAACTAAGGAGGAAAAAGGGGTTGATGGTGTAGTATATAGCAAAATTCTTTTTAAGAATGGACCTGTTGTTATTCACCAGTTACGCATTGATTTATCTAATCAAGATTTTGAGTTTTCAGGAGGTATAGCTAATTCATTCTTAGGATTTGGTTTAGAGAAAACTTCGCAAATAGTAGAAGATGAAAAACAGAAGGGAAATAAAATTATAGCAGCGGTAAATGCTGACTTTTTTGGTGGTTTTAATCCGGTTTTCCAGAACTGCATGATTATCGATGGAAAGTTTGTGAAGGGTGTTAAAATGTCTAGAACTCTTTTTGCTGTAAATCAACAGGGTGAGATTCGTTTAAACAACTATCAATTTAATGGTCTAAGTATTTTTAATAATGATACCATAGTTTTGAATGGACTTAATGTGCCAATTGAAAATAACAAGTGTTGCTTTTATAATAGGTACTATCGAAAAATGCCTGTTCAAAACGATTCTGTCACATATTGGAGAATTAAGCCATTAGGAAAATCGATAATCGATTCTATTTGTGAATATCAAATAAAAGAGCAATTGATGAATCCTGATTCATTAAATTTTGTAACAGGTTGTGAGTACTTAGGGGTTCATAATTCACTGAATAGTAGATTTAAAATTGGTGATAGAATTGGAATACAATTAAGTGTTTTTCCGAATGAAGTTCACCCACAATTTATGATTGGTGGTTTACCAAGATTAATTCAAAATGGAAGAAGAATTACACGTTTTAAAAATAGAGAAGGACTGACACGTAAAGGTTTTTGGAAGGATCGGCATCCAAGAACTACAATTGGAATTGATCACAAAAACAACTACATGTATTTTGTTGTTGTTGATGGTAGACAGCCAGGTTATAGCATTGGAATGAGTTTAAAACAACTGGGGAAATACCTTCAAAAAATTGGCTGTGATGAAGCTCTGAATTTCGATGGAGGAGGATCTTCGACGATGATTTTGGATCAAAAAATAATGAATCAACCCTCCGATAAGGAAGGAGAACGAAGTGTTTCCAATATATTCTATATAAAGAAGCGTTAATTTGTAGAAAATAAAAAAATCCTGGATATTAATTCAGGTACATTGTAGTAGTAGTGTAGCAGGAGTTCTTTTGAGCTCCTGCTTTTTTTTAGCTTGAAAATTATCAAAGTCTATTTTTTTCGTAACTTCATCTGATATCCCATTTTGTTCAGATTCGTGCATTGGTTTGTATAAATAACGAACAAATACACTCATAATTAATGAAGCTGAAGTGTGGCTTAGTTTTTGATTTATAGTGTGATGATGGTTTTGGTATTTAGTTTGAATTTTAGAACTCAGATTGTATGAATATAATTCGACGATTTAAAAGATATTTGTTTGTAATTCTTCTTAGTGGAATGATACTTCCCTTGTATGCTCAAAAGAAGAAGTTGAGCTCCGGAGCTTTTTCAAAGTATGATAAAGTTTTTAGAGGAAATGTGAATGATATCAATTTACCAGATTATACCGAAGGACCTCATATTTTTTGGATTGATGCGAAAACCGTACGTGCGCAGTATATAGATCATAAGCATGATGGCAACACCATTAGTATTCGTGAAAAGAGAATAAAGGTTAAGCGAGATTCTATAATGATTAAAGGACAAAAGGGTGATCCGAACCAGTATTTATTACGAAAAGGTAAATATCCGGTTCAAGCAGCCCAGTATAGTGGTGTAAAAAAAATATTGGCTATAGGAGATGTTCATGGAGAATATGATACTATGGTTAAGCTTTTGAAAAGTACAGGTGTAGTTGATAGTGATTTGAATTGGTCATGGGATAATGGTCATATTGTGTTTATAGGTGACATTTTTGATAGAGGAAATGGAGTTACCGAAAGTCTTTATCTAATAAAGAAATTGCAAAGACAGGCAAACGCGAGTGGAGGAAGGCTTCATTTGTTGTTGGGAAATCATGAAATTATGGTTTTAATGAAAGATTCCAGATATGTGGCACCCAAATACAAGCACATGTGTAAAAAGTTAATGCTAAATTATTCAAGATTTTTTAAAGAGGATACGGAACTTGGCAAATGGTTGCGTTCACTTAATTCTGTTGTGAAAATTAATGATTTGCTTTTTGTTCATGGTGGTTTATCTCCAGATTTAGTAGAAAGAGAGTTGAGTTTGGAACAAATAAATGATGATATCCGAATGAGTTTAAGTTCAAGTCATGGGAAATCTCAGGAGGAGTTGATGAAAACCATTTATTTTCCAGGAAATCCACTTTGGTATCGTGGATATTTGATGAAAACAAGAAGTTACTCTCTAATAAATAACGAAGAATTGAATAAGGTAATGCAATATTATAATATCAGACAAATATTCTTCGGGCACACCGAAGTAGAATCTATTCGTTTTTTATACGACAATAGAGTTGCGGCAATAAATGTTCCCATGGGATATGATGATATAACTCCTCAGGTGCTTATGATTGATGATGGTAAGTACTATCGCTGCTATATAGATGGGACAAAAGAGTTAGTTAAGTAATAGTTTAAAGAATTATGATATTATTAAAAAGTGAAAATAGAGGTAGGTGGCGAAAGATAGTTTTAGCTATAGTTCTAATTTTTTCAGTTGGAATTGTTTCAGCAATATCAAAAAAGGAGAGAGATAGCATACTTAACTTACCAATGTTTAAAAAGGATGATTTATTAAAATATGAATTGAAAGGTGATTTAATAAGTCTATTAAATGATGTTGGCGAGGATAGATCCTACCACAAATGCAAACTTACCTCTTTAAATGAACGGAATACTGATCATCCCGTTTTAGATGTAAAGGTAAAAACTAGAGGAAATTTCCGTCGCCGTAAACAAAACTGCAATTTTCCACCTTTACGATTTAAATTTTCTCATAAAGAATCTACAGGAACAGTTTTCGAAGGTCAATCAAAATTGAAATATGTTAGTCATTGTCAATCTTTAAATGAAAGCTATGAACAACATACAATTGAAGAATATCTTATTTATAAGATGTACAATTTAGTTAGCGATCATAGTTATAGAACACGCTTGTTGCAAATGAGTTTTGTTGATGTGAATACAAACGACACTTTGGTCAAGTATGGTTTTTTTATTGAAGATAAAGATGATGTTGCTACGCGCTGTGGGAAATCAGTCTTGAATTTTAAAAATATTAAGCAGTATGATATTCTAAGAAAAAACATGGTTATGCTTTCTTTGTTTCAATTGATGATTGGAAATTCAGACTGGGATGTAAGTAGACTGCATAATATTGACATATTGGCTGTAAGTGAAAATAGCATCCCGATGGTTGTTCCATTCGATTTTGATTGGTCAGGAATTATCAATCATGATTACTATACATTATCTCCTAAAATTTCCCCAGATGCAAAATATAAAAGAATGTATAAAGGAATGAATTGGGGTGATGAGGATTTAGAGGCTGCATTTGAAGATTTTAGAGAACTGAAAATGTTATTTTTGAAAATCATTACCGATTGTGAATATCTTAAAGATGAAAATAAAAATAGGCTAGTAGCATATATTGAAGAGTTTTATCAATTGATTGGCTCTAAAAAGGATGTTCGGAACGAAATTGTGAAAAAATCACAAAAATTACCATCAAATAAATAATTTCTTAAAAAAAGACATAGATATTAGCGCAAACGATAAAAATAAGGGGGTCCACTCTTATTTTTATCGTTTATTTTTATTTGAAACCCTAATATATTAATAGGTTGTTTTGGCTAATTCGTTTATTTTTTTCAACTTTGCATTGTTATTACAAGGGGGTGTTGAGTAAAAATATATAATTAATTTTGCTGAGTACCCCTTTTTTTGATAATGTCAAAAGAACTATTAACTAAAATTTTCCATTATGGCCACCATTAGATTTCAAGCGTTAAGTGAACTCCTGAGTAGAAAACCGATTTCTGTTACATTACCTTCAAATAAGGTAACCGATTATTATGGAAATTTGGTTTTTAATGTAGATTCGATGAGAAAGTATCTTTCTCGTGATGCTTTTAAAGCTGTTATGGCGGCTAATGAAAAAGGAGGATCTATTGATAGAAAAATGTCTGATGGAATTGCATTGGGTAT
>Ga0193956_1000313_pt1 | contig 23122 bp, 17 predicted proteins | sample BB_7_MG_FD_140358 | JGI IMG/M metagenome (GOLD analysis project Ga0193956, IMG submission 140358) | Microbial mat bacterial communities from the Broadkill River, Lewes, Delaware, United States - BB_7_MG | ecosystem: Environmental > Aquatic > Freshwater > River > Microbial mats | place: USA...
ATATGCTCTAATACTTCAATTCCTTCAATGCCGGGAAGTTTGTTGTCAAGTAAAACAATGTCAATTTCTTGTTGTTCAATAATTTTAATAGCGTCTTCGCCAGACTCTACGTCAATTAAATCGTATTCAAAATCGTCTTCAACAAAAGGGAATGAAACTTGTAAATTTCGCAGTCCTCTTCTAATTCCTGTTCTAATACCGAGTTCGTCATCTACAATAAGTATTTTTAGTTTTTCCATAACAAAGTGAGTGCTTAATTTTTGGTTTTTTAATTTTAAATTGGTTTTGCCTGATAATTAGCTTATTGTGATAAAAATAATCTGTAAACTTTGCCAAAGTTTTAAATTTTGGCAAAGTTGTTTTTAGTGGCTTTACTTTATAGTTTTAGAAGTTTGTTTATTGTTCTATGAAGTTGGTCTGGTCTGATATTTTTTTCGAGAAAAGCATCAGCTTTTATCCAACTTTGTTCTGTTTCTTCTTCTGATTCAAAAATATAGCCTGTTGCCGAAGAAACTGCTGTTGCAAGAATAACTGGTGTGTCTGGGTATTTTTTCTTTAATTTATATGAAAGGATAAATCCGCTGTCGTCGTTTTCCATCATTAAATCAAAAATTGCCAAGTCTGGTTTTACATTTTCAATAATTTTTTCACATTCTTTTTGACTGTGAGCAATTATGGTTTCAAAACCAAATTTTTCTACATGAAATTTCATCAATTCCATACAATCTTGGTCGTCGTCTGCTATTAGAATTAGTTTTTTTGTTGTATTCATTTTATTTTAGTTTTTAGTGCTTAATTTTTGTTTTGTTAATTGGCTTTTTCTGAAAATTAAAATTTTTAATAAAAGATATTTATTTTTTTGGTAATGAAATTATAAAAGTTGTTCCCGTTTGTCCTTTATCAGGATTGTTATTTGATTTTACATTAATTTTACCTTTGTGCATTTTTACAATTCCGTAAACCAGAGGCAATCCGAGTCCAGTGCCTTTTGTAGCTCCTTTTGTTGTAAAAAATGGTGTGAATATTTTTTCAATATTTTCTTCTGAAATACCAGTTCCTGTATCTTCAATTTCAATAATTAGATTTTCTTTTTTTTCTGAAATTTTAACGTTTATAAATCCTCCATTTGGCATTGCTTCTACTGCATTTTTTTCAATATTTGTTATGGCTTGCATCATTTGTTCGTTGTCTATTTTTACTATTGGATTTTCTATTTCAATAGATAGATTTATTTCTACATTATCTGGTTTTACAAATGATTTAAAACTATGTTTAATGAAATCAATAATGTTTGTTTCTTTGAGGTTTACTTTGTTTTTACGAGCAAAATTGAGTAGTCCGCCTACTATTGTTTTGCATCGTTGTGCTTGTTCGTCTATAATTTTTATGTCTTCAAAGATTTCATTTTTTTTATCTATTTCATCTTTTAAAATACTGCTATATAGTGTAATAATTCCGAGAGGATTGTTTAATTCGTGAGCAATTCCTGCTGAAAGTTGCCCCATGCTTGCAAGTTTTTCAGATTGTTTAAGGGCTTGTTTGGTGTCGGATAATTTTTTGTTTGATTTGTTTAAATCATCTACTGAATGGTGTAATTTTTCTATTGTGTATGGCAAGCACATTTCTATTTCTGCCAAACCTTCGCATACTGCAATTGCGTGTTCTTCGCAGCTAATGTATCCGCAGGCTCCGCAGTTGAGCATGTCTTTTTCTTGTTTTTTTTGCATTGAAACAAGAACTTTTTGGATTTCATTTTTTTCAGGTTTTGGTAGTCTTCTGTCTTTTGGTTCAAAGGTTCGTGATAGGTTTATATTTGAAAATTCTTTTTTTTCGTTGTTCCATTTTTCGTCCGAAAGGTTTGATAATTTATTGTTTACATAATTATTAATTTTCATTCTTTTAACCAGTTTTGGAACTCCTTTTGTCATTCCTGGACCTTCTATGCAACCGTCGCAACATAATAATTCTAAGTGATGATTATCTAACAGCCCTTTTTCAAATTCATAAATTGCTTCTTTAAATTTAATTTTTCCTTCGGCAGTAATAACATCACCTTTTCCAAAGCCTTCTGTTTTGTTTATGCTTTTTAGCAAACCGTGATTTACAGGAAAAATTGCTCCTTTGCCCGAAATAGGACCATCAAAATCGGAAGCTTTAGCGTTTTCTTGCAAAATGTTTTTGTTTTTAAGCATTTTCCTTAGTTCCATAAATGTAAGATTTCCATCAAAACTGTCGGATTCTGCTTTTTTTGCAATGCAAGGACCTGCAAAAACAACTTTTGCATTGCTGCCGTATTTTTGTCTAACTACTTCTGCCATAGCCATTGCTGGCGACACTACGGGAGCTAAAAAATTCACCAAGTCGGGGTGATAGTGAGTAATATAATTTACTATTGCAGGGCAATCGGAAGTTATTACTGATTTTGTTTTTTCGTTTTCAAAAATGTCTTTATATTTTTGAGCAACAAGGTCGGCTCCAAAAGATACTTCTGTAACATAATCAAAGCCAACTGCTTTGAGCATTCCTATAAATATTCTATAGTCTTTTATTTCTGTAAATTCTGCTGCAAAACTGGGAGCAATGCAGAGTATTGTTTTGTTTTCGGAATTTATAAATTTTTCAACTTTATTTATAGAAGAATAATATGTTTTTGCTCCTTGACTACATACCATAACACAGTTTCCACAAGCAATGCATCGTTCTGTAATAACATTTGCTTGTCCATCAATAATTTTGATTGCTTTTACAGGACATTCACGCACGCATGTATAACATACTCGGCATAAGCCTTTTATGGTAAAAACAAGAGGAGTTTCGTTTGAGAAAATGTGCATAGTTTTTTTATTTAATAATTTAGTTTTTTAGAATTGGAAATTTATGATGTTTTATTCACAAATTTCCAATTTCCAAAAATACAAAAAAACATATTAGATAACAACATCTCTTTTTTGATAGTGAGTGTGTAGTAGTTTGTGAGATTTTTCACCTAATGGTTCGCCTAAGAAATTTTCATATAATTTTAGAACATCAGGGTTTTTATGAGATACTTTTATAGATTCGTTATCATCAATTTTATATAAAGTTTTTGCTCTTTTTTTAATTGCTTCTCCGTCCATTTTTATTGGTTGTCCGCCACCGCCTACACAACCTCCTGGGCATGCCATAACTTCTATAAAGTGAATATCATTTCGTCCGTTTCTTATTTCGTCAAATAGTTCTTTTGTATTAGCCAAGCCGTTTACAACAGCTACACCAAGTTCTAAGTCTCCAATTTTAATTTTGGCTTCTTTTCTGCCTTTCATTCCTCTTAGTGCATCAAGTTTGAAGTTCATAAGCTCTTTGCCAGTAAGTTTAAAGTGTGCAGTTCTTATTGCAGCTTCGGCTACTCCACCGCTTGCTCCAAAAATTTTTCCTGCTGATGTTCTTATTCCGAGAGGATTGTCGGCGAGTTCTGGTTTCATATTGTGCATGTCTATTCCAAAAAGTTTGATGAATTTTACAAATTCTCTTGTTGTAAGAACTGCATCAACATCGCTTATTCCGTTTTGAGTCATCTCTTCTCTTTGTGCTTCAAATTTTTTGGCAGTGCAAGGCATTATTGCTACTGAATATATGTTTTCGGGTTTTATTTTTTCTTGTTCAATAAAATTACTTTTTATTATAGCCCCTGTCATTTGTTGTGGAGATTTGCACGATGATAAGTTGTTTATAAAATCTGGTGCAAATTCTTCTGCATATTTTACCCAACCTGGGCAGCAGCTTGTTATTAGTGGTAGTGTTTTGGCGTTTACAATGCGGTCTATTAATTCTGCCGATTCTTCCATAATTGTAAGGTCTGCACCAAAAGTGGTGTCAAAAACGTAATCAAATCCGATTTTTCTGATTGCTGCGTTCATAATTCCATTGATGTCTGCTCCTGCTTCCATACCGATTTCTTCGGCAATAGATACAGATATTGATGGTGCATATTGAATGGCTACTTTCTGATTTGGATTTCTTAGGGCATCTTTTATTTCTGCAAAATGATTTTTTTCGGTTAGTGCTCCTGTTGGACAAACCATAATACACTGTCCGCAGTTTACACAGCTTGAAGTGTTTAACCCTTTTCCAAAAGCTGTTCCTACAATGGTTTTATTTCCACGCTGAACAAAATCTATACAAGCTACTCCGATAACTTCCTCACACACACGGACACAACGCCCGCAAAGGATACATTTTTCGGGGTCTCTTAGTATGCTTGCACTGGAACGGTCTATTGGTTGTTTGTTTTTTCGTCCTCTAATTCGGCGTTCGTTTATAGAGAGTTCTGCAGAAAGGTCTTGTAGTTCACAGTTTTTATTTCTCACGCAATATAGGCAGTCGTCGGGGTGATTGGAAAGTAGAAGCTCTACAATCATTTTTCGAGATTCGTTTACTCGTTGCGAATGTGTTTCAATTTTTAGTCCTTCATATACTGGTGATGAACAAGAGGTTATAAGTTTTCCAGAATCAACATCTTCAACAACACACATTCTACATGCACCTGTTGGCATCATATCTTTTAGGTGGCAAAGTGTGGGGACTTTAATTCCTTCACGGTTAAGAGCATCAAGAATTGTTTCATCTTTTTTTGCCTCTATTATTTTATTATTTACTGTTATATTCATTGTTTTAAAATTATAAGGTTAAAAGAAAAAACTTTTTTAGCTGATAACTATTGCATCAAATTTACAAACTTCTTCGCATGTTCCGCAGGCAATACATTTGTCGTCTATAATAAAATGTGGAGCTTTTCTTGAACCAATAATAGCGTCTGTTGGGCATTTTTTTGCACAAATTGTGCAGCCTGTGCATTTTTCAACATCAATAGTGAATACTCTTAGTTCTGTGCAAACATTTGCAGAGCATTTTCGTTCAAAAATATGTTCTTCGTATTCGTGTCTAAACCATTTTATTGTGCTTAGAACTGGGTTTGGAGCTGTTTGTCCAAGTCCGCAAAGCGAAGTTTCTTTTATAACCTTTCCAAGTTTTTCTAATTGAGTAACTCCTTTGAATCTTCTGAGAGCTTCGTGCTTATCGTTGTGGTGAGGTTTGTGGGTTATATCTTCTAATATTTCAAGCATTCTGCGAGTTCCTTCTCTACAAGGGATACATTTTCCGCAGCTTTCTCTTTGGATAAAATCCATAAAGAATTTGGCTACATCAACCATGCAGGTGTCTTCGTCCATAACAACAAGTCCTCCGGAGCCCATCATTGCTCCTACTTCTATAAGCGACTCATATTCAATAGGTATGTCTAAATTAACTTCTGTTATGCAACCGCCCGAAGGTCCTCCTATTTGAACTGATTTGAATTTTTTGTTGTCTGGAACTCCTCCTGCAATGTCAAAAATAACTTCTCTTACGCTTGTTCCCATTGGGATTTCTACAAGTCCTGTTTTGGCTATTTTTCCAGAAAGGGCAAAAACTTTTGTTCCTTTGCTTTTTTGTGTTCCTATTTTTGAAAATTCTTTTTCTCCTTCTTTGATAATAAATGGAAGATTTGAAAGGGTTTCTACATTATTAATAATTGTAGGTTTTCCAAATAGTCCGCTTACTGCGGGAAATGGTGGTCGTGGGCGAGGCATTCCTCTTTTTCCTTCGATGCTGTGAATTAGTGCAGTTTCTTCGCCACAAACAAATGCTCCTGCTCCTGTTTTTACTTTAATTTCAAAATTTATACCTGAGTTGTATATGTTTTTTCCGAGTAATCCGTATTCTTTTGCTTGATTAAGTGCTATGTTTAGTCGTTCTATTGCAAGTGGATATTCTGCACGGATATAAACATACGATTTTGTTGCACCGATTCCAAATGCTGCTATTGCCATTCCTTCAATAAGTCGGTGTGGGTCTCCTTCTATAACGGCTCTGTCCATAAATGCTCCTGGGTCTCCTTCGTCGGCGTTGCATATTAGGTATTTTTGTTCGGCTGGTGTTCCGAGTGCAAATTTCCATTTTTTTCCGGTAAGGAAGCCTCCGCCTCCACGTCCTCTAAGTCCGCTTTGTTCTACTATTTCGCAAACTTCTGCGTCTTTTTGGGTTTTTATCATTTCCAAATATCCGGTATAGCCGCCACTTGCAATATATTCGTTTATGCTTATTGGGTCAACTATTCCGCAGTTTTTGAGAACGATACGTTGTTGTGGTTTAAAAAAAGGGAGTTCTTTGATGTTTTTAACATTTTCCCATTTTTTATTTTCGCCGTTTTCAAACTGACAAAGGACTGAAGTGCTGTCTGGTTTTTTGTTTACAAAAACGCTGTCTAATATTTGATTTACTTTATCTTCGGTTGCTTTTTCGAAAGAAACACGGTTGTGGTTTGGTAGTTGAATGTCTAATATTGGTTCGGAGGAACACAGTCCGATGCAACCAGTTTCAATTATTTCTGCATCTATATTATTTTGGGAAATATATTTTTTAACGGCAACAGATGTTTTTCCTGCTCCTGCACCAAGTCCACAAGTTCCTGTTCCTACAAAAATAACAGGTTTTTCAACATTTTGTCTTTTTATTTTGTTAATATATTCGTCTTTTGAAAAGTCTATATTTGGCTTTTTCAAAATGTTTTCTACAATATATTGTTTTGTTGTTGTCATTATTCTAAGCTTTTAATTATTTCTTTAATAGATTCTGAATTGACCTTTGCATGAAATTCGCCGTTTATAGCAATAACAGGAGCAAGTCCACAAGCACCTATACAAGCCACAACTTCAAGACTAAATTTTCCGTCGCGAGAAGTTTCATCGTTTTTTATTTTCAATATTTTTTCTAATTGCTGCATAACTGTTGCAGAACCAAGCACGTGACAGGCTGTTCCTCTACATACTTGTATGTGATATTTGCCTTTGGGCTGAAATCTGAATTGATTATAAAAAGTAGCTACTCCATAAATTTTACTCACAGGAAGGTTTATGTGTTTTCCTATTTTTACAAGCGATTCTTCTGACAGGTAGCCGTCTTTTTCTTGAACTTCTTGTAATATAGGAATAAGGCTGTCTCTTCCTGATTGGTTGTATTTTTCTAATATTTTTTCCATTTTATCTTGTTTTTTAGTTTTTGTGTTATTTTAGTTCTCGTGTTGTTGGGGTGTTTCGTTTGTTTTTTTTAGGTTTAAATACTTACTTAACCTGCAACAGGATAACTCAACTATCCAACAACACGATAATTCTACAACTCAATAAAACTATTTTATCACTTTTCTAACTGCTTCTAAAAGATTTTGAGCTTTTACAGGTTTTGCTATAAATCCTGAAATTGGTAGCCAAATGATTTCACCTTTTTCGTTTTTGTAATCTATTCCGGCACTTCCTGTTTTTTTGTTTTCAACAAGTAATACGTCAAGGTCGTGGTTATTCATTTCGCTTCTGTAATTTCTTGCAAATTTCATAGCATCTTCGTCTGGTGAAGAGAACACGTTAATAGATGTTTGCATTAGTACAGGAACTCCGTTAAACTCTTCGTTTGATGTTAGTTCGGCTGCAAATTCAAAGCCCTCGTAGTGTGTGGACATCATTACGTCAGATATTACCAAGTTTGGTTTTTCTTCTCTTACTTTTTTTAATCCTTCCTCTTTGCTTTCTGCTGTTATTACTTTATAACCTTCGTTTTTAAGAATTGTTTCTACTATGCTTAATACGTCAATATCGTCATCTACTATTACTATTTTTTTTGTGTTTTCCATGATTTTTGTTTTTTTAGATTGTTTAACTTGCTTTTATTTAATTTTGATATTGCAAATATAAGATAGGAAATAATACTGTGGTAGAGTAGAAATATTTTGACTAAATGGTGTAAAATACCTAATGTAATTAAGTTAAGTGTCTGTAATTAAAAAGATTGTTGCTTTGCTTTTTTTTTTTTGATGAAAATTTTTTTTTGATTTTTTTTTTAAGTATTTAAAAATGAAGATAAAAAAACTTCAAAAAAAATATTTTTTTTTGAAGTTTTTTTTAATAGGGTATTTTACCCCAGATAAAAGGGTGTTTTTCTGTTGTATTTGTTGTCTTCCACTATGATATTTGTGGGTTGTTATCGTGGAGGTTTATTTGTAATTTATTTTAGATTAGTCCATTTTTTATTGCAAACATGATAAGGTTAGGAGCATTTTTGGCGTTTGTTTTTTCAAATAATCGGCTTTTATGTCCATCTACGGTTCTTTTGCTAAGATTTAGTTTGTCGGCAATTTCTATATTTGAAAATCCTTTTGCAATTAGCTTTAGCACCTCCTTTTCTCTATCCGAAATTGCTATATTATTTTTAGACTTAGGTTTGCTTTTGGGCATGCTTAGTTCAAATTCTTCCGAAAAATAAGTTTCGCCATAAAAAACGGTTCGTATTGCTGTTTCTAATTGTTCCTTGTTTGTTTTTTTTAGCAAAAAACCTTTTGCACCTACTTCTATCATTTTGTTAAAATATCCAATCTCTTCGTGCATTGTTAGGGCTATTACGTCGGTTTCGGGATACTTATCGGTTATTTTTTTTGTTGCTTCTATGCCGTTCATACCTTGCATGTTAATATCCATAAGGATAATGTCTGCCGGATTTTTTTGTAATATTTTTAGTAGCTCGTTTCCGTCGGAGGCTTCTGCAATTACTTTGACAAAGGGTATTTCGTTAAGAACCGTGCGTAGTCCTTTGCGGAATATTACGTGGTCGTCTGCTATTATTACTCCTATTATTTCCATTTTCTTATTTTTTGATAACTGCCATAAATATTAAACCATTTTGGCTGTAAAAATCGCAAGTTCCTTTTATTGTTTTAATTTTATTTATGATATTATTCAAACCCAGTCCGTTGCTGTTTTCAAGACTTTTATTTACGTCAAATCCTTTTCCGTTGTCTTTGTAGTATAATATTATCTGGTTGTTTTTACTTTTTAATTCTAATTTTATGTTTGTTGCTTCAGAATGTTTTAAAGCATTATTTATAAGTTCTTTAATAGTTTGATAAAGAACAGAATCTATCAAATTATTGTCATTATTTACATATTCTTTTGTGTTAGCAGATATTTTTATTGTTTTGGTATTGTTTACATATTTACAAAATTCTTTTACAGCTACTGCCAACCCAAAATCGTGCAGAATACTTGGTGTTATGTTGTTTGCAATTTCCTTAGATGTTGATATTGCCAGTTCGGCAAGTTCGTCCACTTCTTTCAAAATTTCTTCTTTGCTTGTTTGCTTAAAGTTGTCTTTTTTTAGCAAATCTACATAAAGTTTTATTGTAGAGAGTATTGGGCTCAATCCATCGTGAAGGTCGGCTGCGAATCGCTTTCGTTCTTTTTCCTCTGTTTTTATTATTGTTTGAAATAGTTTTTTTTCAAACTCCTTTCGTTGCGAAATATTTCGTGCAACAGATATTATTACATTTTTATTGTTATATTCGGCAAGTCTGCTTTTCATTTCTATTGGGCAAATTTCGCCAGTTTTTTTTACACATTCAGTTTCGTAGGTGTAAATTTTGTTTTTAATAATATTTGCAATATTGTCTTGAACTAATTGTCTGTATTTATGACTTTTAATATTTAAAAAGTTTTTTTTTAGAAGTTCAGATTTTTCGTAGCCTAATATTTTACAAGCTATATTATTTACTTCAATAATATTGCCATGCAAGTCGGAGAGGAATATAGCATCGCTACTGTTTTGAAATAAGAAGTTGAAAATATTTTCTTGCATTCTTTTAACCAAAATTAATTTAATATATATATTGTAATTTTGTTCAAAAGTAATATAATTTTTTTGGTTATGCAAATATTTGCGAAGCAACTTGTATGCAAACATGTTTCCAAGTGGCAAAAAGCCTCGTTGGAAAGTGTGTGCAACAAAACGCTTTTTCCTTCTCTCTTTTCAACCTGCTTTTTTGAGGCAGTTGGAAACATGTTTGTTTTAGTATATTGTTTGTTCTAATAAAAAAAATGCTTATTAGAAGTATTAAACTCTAATAGGCATATTTTTTAATATAAGCTTTTTCAAATTTAAAACCCGAATGCTCTACAATGTTATATTCCTTTTTTTAGTTAATATATTTTTCAAAAGGTTTTACAAATTTTGTTATCATATAATCTGCCCGTTTCTTTGCTTGTTCTACAAAATGTTTTAAGTATGCTTTTGCCCAACATTTTTTATTTTCTTTGAAATTTTGGTCTAAATCGCAAACATGAAATTGTAATTGCATTGCAGCTGCCCAATTAATGTAAAGCGTTTCAGGATTTGATTGAAATAAATTTACATAATGAGCATTCTCGCAAACTAAATTTTCACCTTTTAAAAGCCAATCAATCTCAAAATAATTTATTGAAAATTTATCAAACTCATCATTATCAATCATTTTTGCACAAACTTGGGCTAATTTGTATGCAGATATAATATTTGGTGGCTGTGCTGATTTTGATATATTTCGTGTCTTAATATCAATTATTTCGTAAAAATCATCTTTTACTACAAGAATATCTGCGGTGTCATTTTGTTTTTCTTCAAATGGGCTTTCAATATTCCATTTATTAGTTGCATTTTTTCCTCTGCTCAATAAAAACATAACAGTTGGCGAATTGAAAAGTGCAAAACGTGCTTCATGCCCAATTGTATCAGGGTTTTTACTGTATAAATCGTTCAAATATTCATATTGCCTGAATGTTTGTTTTGGATACTGTTTTTTGATTTCAGTATAAACGTGTTTATCAAATGGTTCGCCTGCTGCATGACCTGATAATGTGCCGGATAAAGGTTTTGGGACGCTTGTTCCAATAATGTTCCTTTGTATTTTTTTGAAGTCTGTTATCTGCATTTATCTAAAAGAGTTTATCTATTTCTTGATTAAGTTGATTTAAAGTATTTTTGGATTTTGTTTTAATATAATTCTTACAAAATGATGCTATATTATTATGAATTTCTGTTTCCATTTTATTTTGCCAATCTATTTTCCTAAACGGAATACTTGCAATTGGTTTTTCTGAAAATTCAACAATATTTCCTTTTACTACGCCATTATATTTTAACCAATTAAAAGTTCTGTGATTATTTAAAAGTGCCAAAATATAATAAAGACTTTCTTCTACATTTTTTTTCTTAAAAAGTGCAGTAACGTCTTGTGTCGGGAAAATACCGCTTTCCACATAAGTAAACCGAAAATGATTTTTATTTGAAATTCGTTCTTTACACGGCACAAAAATTCTTGGTTCTTCGGTATTGAATAGGTTGAAATTTCTCATAAAAACCCACTTCCAATAATCAATTTTTTTGTTATATTGATACCTTTTTTCAAGTTGAGGTTTAAAAGCTTGTAATTTTTTAAAATAATTAGGAAAATTTGTTATTAGAGATTTCTCATCTGCTATTTCATTCGCAAAAATATAATTTGTTATTTCGTTATATACGAATGGTTCTAAGTTTTTTGCTTTTATTACTTTTATACTATTCTCTTTTTCTTTTTCGGTCAAAATTTGTCCATTTAATTGAAATGCTTTATCTAAACCGCTTACCATTCCATTTCCTATTTCGCATATTTCTCCAATAGTATGATAATCATTGCTTTTTGTTTTTTCAAATAAGGATAAGGTTTGTTTTGGACTTTGCTTTTTACATTTACTCTCAAATATTTGAAATTCTTTTATTGTTTTTTCATCTGTTAAAAGCCATCTGTCATTTTCCTTAAATTGATTTGCTTGAAATACTTCTGTTTTTTCGTCAGGTATCTTGTTTTTTATATTTTCTACAATTTGAGCTGTTAATTTTCTATTGGCATAATATTTTACGATGTCTATTTTACTATTTTTATCAGATTTTGTTTTTATATATTTGAAAACAATTGTTGAAACTGTTGCTTTTTCAAAAATAGGTGTTTCGTTAAAATGATATATTTCAGCAAAATATCCATTTCTTAACATATAATTTCTCAAACTTATCGAGTGCATTGTATTCAGCCAATATTCTGGCGTGATAAAAATCAACTGTCCGTTTTCTTCTAATAATTCTATTGATTTTAGAATAAATATGTAAGAATAATCGCAAAGACTGTTAAAATACTTATTCCATAGGTGATTTGTTGATAGATCTCTTTTTAGTTCGTCTTCTAAATTTTTCCAGCGAATATATGGTGGATTTCCAATAATTAAATTATATTTTTCATTAATTTCGGCACTTACAAAGCTTTCATTTTTAACACTTTCATGTTTCTTTGCTAATTCAGTATCTATTTCGTAGCCTAAAAAATTATTAAATCCTTTTTTTTGCAATAAATCTAAAAAAACACCTGTTCCACTTGAAGGTTCTAATATTTTACTATTCTTCTCAATGTCTGCTAACTCAATCATGAAGTTTGCAATTAATTCAGGCGTAAAATATTGTCCGTATTTATTTTTATTTATTTTCGGTTTTGTAGCTATCATTTTTACTAATTTATTTTTTGCAAAGATACAAATTTTTCATCATTTTGGTTTTATTATTATTTTTTGCAGTAGAACACAATGAAACTAATTGTGAGCCGTGTTGGGGGCAAATTTAGTCGTTTTTGTTCACAATCCCAATTTTTATTATATACATCTATCTAAAAATGTAGTTCTTTGATATAGTCACAACTCTGCCAGATTTTTGAATCCTGTCAGAGTAGAGAGTTGTGCAGATTATAGTTTAGTTGCCTAACGGATAGTATTTTTATTTTTCTATTTTTAGAGACATACCTCTACGTGTTTCTTTTTTTTGTTTTACAACGAATTTAGTGTTTTTTTTTGATTTTTTAACACTCAATACAGGATTTTCAAGGTTCAAGAAAAAATGAATGAAGAAGAAAATACTAATTTAAAAATAAATACTTATGAATAAGCGAACTATTTTTTGTTTTTTAGTATATTTTAAAATGGTAATTGATTTTTTTGTAGAGAATATTGAACATTCAAAAAACTTCCCTAAATTAATTTGCTAATCAAATTTATAAAAATGATTAAAATCATTCTAAATAATATTTATTATTGATTTTATTTTATAATTTTGCTTAGTTTATTAATGCAAAATTTTAATAAAAAATATTGATATAAGTAAGTTTTTAGTTAATAATTTATTATCAGGCGAAAGCCTATTAAAAACTAAAAAACACTTATTAAAATAAAAAAACTTTTTTTCCAACAATCCCTTAAATTAATAAAAAATGTCATTAGTAATTACAGGTTCACAACTAACAGTAGAAGACGTAGTTAATGTAGCAAGACACAATCAAAAAGTAGAACTACACGCAGATGCTTTGCAAAGAATAAAAAAATGTAGAGCAATGCTTGAAAAGAAGATAGATGCACACGAAATAATGTATGGTGTAAATACAGGCATCGGAGAATTTTCGGAAGTTGTTTTAGACGACGACCAAGTTAAAGATTTTCAAAAATATTTGATTTATAATCATGCAGCAGGAATTGGAGACCCAGCTCCAATAGAATATGTTAGAGGTGCAATGCTCGGACGAATAAATGTGCATGCACACGGCAATTCGGGAATTAGACCAGAAATAACTCTTACTCTTGTAGAAATGCTTAACAAAGGAGTAACTCCTTTTGTTTGCCAAAAAGGCTCAGTTGGTGCATCGGGAGATTTAGCTCCTATGTCGCAAATTGCTTTGCTACTTATGGGCGAAGGAAAAGCTTATTTTAAAGGTGAACTTATGCACGGAAAAGAAGCAATGAATAAAGCAGAAATAGAAATTCCCGGACTACAAGCAAGAGACGGACTTGGAACTATCAATGGCTCTAATGTGCTTACTGCCATGAGTGCCATAATGATTTACGATTCTAACCGCTGGCTAAAACAAGCAGAAATAGCAGCTGCAATGTCGCTTGAAGCTCTTAAAGCAAACATGAAACCTTACGACGAAAGACTTCATGAAATTAGAGGATTCAAAGGTTCGGTAAGAAGTGCAAAAGCTATTAGAACAATGGTTGCAGGAGGCGACTTGGCAGAATATAATGTTAAATGCAAAGTGCAAGATGCTTATTCTATGCGTTCTACTCCTCAAGTAATTGGAGCTGCCCACGATGCTCTGGCTTACGCTCGCTCGCAAGTAGAAATAGAACTAAATGGAGTAGGGGATAACCCAATTTTCTTCCCCGACGACAACATGCAAATATCTGGTGCAAACTTTCAAGGCACACCAGTTTCGCTTCCTATGGATATGATTAGTGCTGCTATAACAATGGTATCAGTTATGTCGGAAAGAAGACTTAACAGACTTACAAATCCTGCTCTTAGCGTAGGACTTCCAGCATTCTTGACCAAAGGTGCAGGAATGTTTTCGGGCTTAATGCTTAGCCAATACACTGCTGATATGCAAATAGTTGAACAACGAATATTGTCGGCTCCTGCATCGGTGCAATCTATTCCTGCGGCTGCCGACCAAGAGGATTTTGTTTCTATGGGAATGAATACTGCTATCAAAAATTTCCAAATTCTTGACAATGCCTACGGAATACTCGGAATAGAACTTATGGCTGCTGCACAAGCTCTTGATTTTAGAGAATATAAATTTGGAAAAGGAACAACCAAAGCCAAAGAAGTTATCCGAAAACATGTTAAATTCTTGGACATAGATCGTCCACTTTACGAAGACCACACTAAAATGAAAGAACTTGTAAAATCGTGCGAAATATTGGAAGAAGTTGAAAAAATTGTTGGTAGCTTAGAATAAACCAATCATAATTTTATACATATAACAAAAGCCTGCCGAGTGTTTAAAACTCAGGCAGGCTTTTTTTTATATAATTTTTGCAATTATTCGTCCAATTCTTTGCCAAACCAAACAACGGCATAACCCTCATAAATTGCAGCACCTATTGCATTCCAGTCTGTATTTTCCCAAATATCTTTATTTAAAATTACATTATGATGTCCTTCGCTACCCTGCCAGATTCTTAGTGCTTGCTCTGCGGTAATATCATTACTTGACCATGCTGCAATTTCATATCCATTTCCTTGATATGATGTAAGTTCTCTTGGTTTGTTCCACATGCATTCAGCTTGTGCGTGGTCGTCGGTATAGCAACAAGCTGCCCAACTTCCATTATCCGACCAACTGTGCATATTACAAACGCCACCGTTTGGTTGATTATCTGCAAGATCTTTTACATGTGCTTCTGCCACTGTTGTCAAAGATGTTGAAATAGGAATTTCGCTTAATCCTTTTTCAACTCTATAAGCATTAATAACTTCTGATAATGAACTGGTGTTCGTTGTTTCATCTGAATCACTTGGGGCATCAGTTTTATAGCAACCTACAAAAAATAAAATTGCTAATACTGCCAATAATAAATGATTTTTTTTCATAATAAATTGTTGTTAAATAGTTATTTATATGTAATTTTTGATTTTTAATGCTTAATTTTGAATTAAGACACACAAAATTAAATTTTATTTTTTGAACGGAAAATAAAAATAATCATATAGTTAATTGTAAGCAAATATTTTAAGCCATAATAGTTACAAAGTTAGTTATTTTATTTAATAATTCACACAAAATATTTTCACCAAAAAAATATTTATTATTTAGTTCTCCACAATTAAAACTACCCAAAAAATACAGAATTTCAAAAACTATAACATACAGATATGTAGATTGCTTAATAAGATTACTGAATTGATTTTTTTTATTTTAAATTTGTAATTATAAAAATTAAACTTAATTTTGAAAATTGATATTAAGAAAGGCTTAATTTTAACAATAGTTCGTTAAATTTTTATTTAATATTCTAATTATCAGTAAAATAACTACAATAATTTATTGAAATTTATTCTTATCATAAATAATTGATTTTCTTTATTTTAATTAAAAAACAAGAGAGTAAAAGTTAAAAACGTATCAATAAAACAATTTATCAATTTAATAATTTTTACTTTATATCCAAAAACTAATTAATATCATTAATTTCTAAAAAAATAAAGCGTTTCTTTGTATAAAAATTAAGTAATAAAATTGAACTCAAAACAATATGAAACCAGACTTCAAATCAATAAACATCAAAAGCAGTCCAAAAGGTGGAGAGCAAAAAAAGGAAACAGTAAAAACCTTTCAGACAGCCGAACAAATTGATGTAAAATCATCATATTCCAAAGAAACTTTGGAAAACATGGAGCATTTGAACTATGCAGCCGGTTTACCACCATTTTTGCGAGGCCCATACTCAACCATGTATGTAACACGCCCTTGGACAATTCGTCAATACGCAGGATTTTCTACCGCAGAAGAATCAAATGCCTTTTACAAACGTAATCTTGCCGCAGGACAAAAAGGACTATCCGTAGCCTTTGACCTTGCCACCCACCGAGGATACGATTCCGACCACGAGCGAGTTGTAGGAGACGTAGGAAAAGCAGGAGTAGCAATAGACTCAATATTGGATATGAAAATTTTATTTGACCAAATTCCGTTAGATAAAATGTCTGTTTCTATGACAATGAATGGAGCTGTTTTACCAATTTTAGCATTCTATATAGTTGCAGCAGAAGAGCAAGGTGTGAAAAAAGAACAACTTGCAGGCACAATTCAAAACGATATTTTGAAGGAATTTATGGTTCGTAATACTTACATTTATCCACCCAAAGATTCTATGCGAATTATTGCAGATATTTTTAAATACACATCTAAAAATATGCCTAAGTTCAATTCAATCAGTATTTCTGGCTATCACATGCAAGAAGCTGGTGCGACTTCCGATATTGAACTCGCCTACACTCTTGCCGATGGGCTGGAATATTTGAGAGCAGGCGTAGAAGTGGGTTTAAATATAGATGAATTTGCTCCACGATTGTCATTCTTTTGGGCATCGGGAATGAATCATTTTATGGAAATAGCCAAAATGAGAGCAGCAAGAATGCTTTGGGCAAAAATTGTAAAACAATTTAATCCTAAAAACGAAAAATCTATGCGTTTGAGAACTCACACTCAAACATCGGGCTGGAGTCTCACCGAACAAGACCCATTTAACAATGTAGCAAGAACTTGCGTAGAAGCAATGTCGGCAACTTTGGGGCATACACAATCTTTACACACCAATGCTCTTGATGAAGCAATTGCTTTGCCAACAGATTTTTCGGCACGTATTGCACGAAATACACAAATATTTATTCAAAAAGAAACAGATATTTGTAAATCCATAGACCCTTGGGCTGGTTCGTATTATGTAGAAAAACTAACTCACGAAATTGCTCAAAAAGCATGGGCATTAATTGAAGAAGTGGAAGAACTTGGAGGAATGGCAAAAGCAATAGAAACTGGTTTGCCAAAAATGAGAATTGAAGAAGCATCGGCACGTCGTCAGGCTCGGATAGATTCTAAAAAAGATGTTATTGTAGGAATAAATAAATATAAATTAGATAAGCAAGACCCAATTGATATTTTAGAAATTGACAACACGTCTGTAAGAAAGTCTCAATTAGAACGGCTTGCAAAACTCAAACGAGAACGTAATGAAGCCGAAGTTCAACAGGCATTAAAAGCCATCACCGAAGCAACAAAATCGGGAGAAGGTAATTTGTTGGAACTGGCAGTTGATGCAGCTCGCAAGCGTGCATCGCTTGGCGAAATATCCGATGCAGTAGAAAAAATTGCAGGAAGGTATAAAGCTGTTATTCGTTCTGTATCAGGAATATATATGTCGGAAAGTGGAAATGATGATGTGTTTAAAAAAGCACAGGAATTAGCAAATAAATTTGCAGAATTAGATGGTCGTCGTCCTCGCATAATGGTTGCAAAAATGGGACAAGACGGACACGATAGAGGAGCAAAAGTAGTTTCAACGGGTTATGCCGACATTGGTTTTGATGTGGATATAGGTCCACTTTTTCAAACACCAGAAGAGGCTGCAAAACAGGCAGTAGAAAACGATGTTCATGTTTTGGGAGTTTCCAGTTTGGCGGCAGGTCACAAAACTCTTGTGCCACAAGTTATTGCAGAGCTAAAAAAACTTGGAAGAGAGGATATTATGGTTATTGTAGGTGGTGTAATTCCTCATCAAGATTATGATTTTCTTTACGACAGTGGAGTTGTAGGAATTTATGGTCCGGGAACATCTATTCCTGCGGCGGCGATAGAAATTTTAGAAATTTTAATTGAAATTAATTCTTAATAAATTATTGTTTTACAGGTTAATATTATTAAATATTAATTTCAAAATTAAATAAAATTATTTGTAGAGACGTTGCATGCAACGTCTCTACGTCTTTTTTTACAAAAAAACTACAAAACATTTTCAAAAAAATAAAATAATGCTAACTCCTTCATTTTTCAAGAAAAACAGATTCTATGTATCCCAAAAATTAGATACTAATTCTATTGCATTTGTAAATTCTAACGATGAATTGCCAAGAAATGGCGACCAAAATCATATTTACAGGCAAAATTCTGACCTTTTTTATCTTACAGGAATAAATCAGGAGCAAACATTGTTAGTTTTATCTCCCAATCACATAGATGAAAACAAACGAGAGATTTTATTTATCCGCCCCACAAACAAACATCTTGAAACTTGGGAAGGCACAAAACTTACTCCAAAAGAAGCGTCGGAAATTTCTGGTATAAAGAACGTGAAATTGTTAAGCGAACTTGATAGTATTTTACCAGATTTGATGTTTTATGCACAAAATGTATATTTAAGTTTAAATGAAAATTTAGGATATTCTCGCTACTATAATGATGCTGATTTAAGATTTTTAAATAATCTAAAAATTAAGTATCCATTGCACATTTTCAAGCGATTATCTCCAATTATTGTAAGTAAAAGATTAATAAAAACAACCGAGGAAATTGAGGTTTTGAAAAAAGCAATAGAACTTACAAACAAAGCATTTATTAGAGTTTTGAAATTCACCAAACCAGACATTATTGAATACGAAATTGAAGCCGAAATAACTCACGAATTTATTAGAAATGGAGTTAAAAACCATGCTTATCAGCCAATTGTGGCATCGGGCAAAAATGCTTGCATTCTTCATTACACTCCCAACGACAAGCCGTGCAAAAACGGAGACCTTATCTTAATGGATTTTGGAGCAGAATTTAATAATTATGCAGCCGACCTTAGTCGCACAATTCCTGTAAACGGCAAATTTTCGGATAGACAAAAATCTGTATATCAATCAGTTTTGAATGTTCAGAAAAAAGCAATAGAATTAATGACTGTTGGAAAAACAATAAATATTTTGAATGATGAAGTGGGCAAAATAATGCAAACTGAACTTATCAAATTAAATCTCCTTTCGGAAAAAGAAGCTGAAAATCCTTTGGCATACAAAAAATATTATATGCACGGAACTTCCCATTTTTTGGGATTAGATGTGCATGATGTTGGCACAAAAGACACAAAATTTGAAGCTGGAATGGTTCTCACCTGCGAGCCCGGAATATATATTGAGGAGGAAAATATTGGAGTAAGATTAGAAAATGATATTCTTATAACTGACAGTAAACCAGTAGATTTGATGTCAAATATTCCTATTGAAATTAGTGATATTGAAAAATTGATGAGTTAAAAATTGACACTTGTGAAAAAACGCTTAAAATTCTCGTATTTTTTCGCAAGTTAAATTTTCATTGTCTTTGGAAATGTCAAAAATTAGAGCATTGGTGATGTCAAAGCGTTTGAGGACTTCGTATTTTAATGACTGGCGAACAGTCCAAATTTGTAGAATATCAGTTTTTTCAAGTAATTTTTCAATAGAGTTTGACCAGCCTTTTCCCTTGAGTTCAAAAGGTCCTATTTCATCAATAAAAATAATTTTATTATCAGATAAATTTTGTGATTGCAAAATATTTTCGCCAAATTCTATTCCTTGTTTACTAAAATAAAAACGTCCGATTTTAAGGTCGTTGTGGGTTGGTTTGGTGCTGCAAATAATATGTTGTTCGTTGTTTGTCAGATTTTTAAGAGTAAATTTTGACCGCATATTATTTTCAAATTCGCCTTCGGCAATAAATCCTGCGTGTTTTATATTATTGCTTTTTAAACATTCAACAACATTCTGAATATAAGTAGTTTTGCCACTATGTTTTTCTCCTGTAACAATAAAAACAGTTCTGTTCTTGTGAGTGTCAGTAAATTTTTCTAACAAATCATCTGCAATTAACATATTGTTTGTTAGGGCAATAAATGGTTGTTTGAAAAATATTTTTGGTTTAGCTGCATTTTTAATAATATGAGGCAAAGCCGAAAAAGCAAGACCAATTGCTTTATATAATTGGCGAAATCCTTTACGATAAAGAATTATTTTTACAATAGGGTTACGAAGCTCGGAGCTTATTGCTGAAAAGCCTATCATTAAGAGAGTTGCACGCAAACTCATTTCCAGACCAACAATTATTCCCGATGTTTGAAAAATATTACCTGTCTGAAAGCCATTGTAAAAAATAGACGAAATAATTGTAAGTAAAATAACTTGTATCCAGACCATTGGGCGTGTGAGATGTCGCAAAGCTCTTTTGTAATATATGACACAAAAAGTAACATAAATTGCAATTAGTGCTGCCGAAAAATACAGGCTAATAAAATTTACGAGTGCCATGCTAATAATTATTACAGCAAAATGGAAGAATAACAGAAAAACAGAATATTTGTGAGTTTGTGAGTTTGTTTCTAAATATTTTTTACTAAAATCTAATTTTATTTTACTTTCATTCACATTTTTATTTTTTATGGAAATAACTTTTTTGCCAATAAAATATCCCGAAAGGGAAGCAAAAATTCCGAGAAATAAATATAGAGAACTTAGAATAAAAAATGCTTGATAAAAATCTAAATTTTCTATTTTAAGTTGTTTGATTGTAAAATAATATAGGTTTTCTAAAATCTTAACAATGTTAAAGCCATACAAGAATAAAAGTGTTATAACTTTGTGAATAACAACACTATACAAAGCCATTATTCCTGCTAAAATATATCCAAAAAGATTTCGTCCAAACACAAAGAGTGTGAGTTCTAAAACAAGAGCTTCTGCAAAAATTCCTATCATAGGACCAAGCAAAACTGCACTCGGCGACACGGATTTCATTAAAGCACAGATTAATCCTGCTCGCCAGAATAAGCCTTTGTCTTTCCACATTTGCCCAAAGGCAACCATGAGGCTAACTCCTATAACTGTGAGTATTGTGCCAGCCATTGGCAAACGAATATTATGGAAAAAACTGCCCATAATTATTTCAAAACTTGCCCATAGGCTACCAAGAACGGCTGCTTTTAGCCAAATATCTTTAATGTTTTCTTTGTAAATTTCCATTTTGTTGCGTCGGTTTACAATCTTTTTTTAGGACTGTAATCTAAAAACTGCTTTTTTTGCATATTTCATAAATGTTCGTGTGCCGTCTCCTTGATGTATCATTTCTAAAATTTCGTTGTCGTTGTTTTTGAAAATTGTTCCATAGGAGGCTTTAATATTTTTGTAATCAAATATTTCTGGGTGCATAAGAGATGATGGTCCAAGAACAAAAATATCGCATTTGTCTGATGTGTTTTCGGTTATATCTAAAAAAGTATTATTGTAAATACTTGTTGCAGAAAGTATTACAGCGTCTGATTTTTTTAGATACTCTTTTTGCTGGTTTTGCGGAAGAACTCTTGGGTCGTTATTCAAATAATCAAAAAGTGCAACTTTTACATTGTTATCTTCTAAGGTTTGTAGGATTGGTTTAAAATGTCCAATCATTACAATATTTTTGTATTTTGCGTCTAAAATATTTTTTATAATATTGGTGTTTTTGTCAGAATAGTTGTCGTAGTTTAGTTTTGCATTATAGTATGCTGCAATAAAAATTCGGTGATTATAATTATTTGTATCAGGGTTTTTAAGCTGTTCTAAATCAAAATCATAAACTTTTTTTAATGTTGCACAAACTCCTATATTTCCATTTTTGAGTTTTATAGCACAATATCTTTTGCCTATAATAATTTTGTTTATTTCTGAATAATTGTATTTATACTTATTAAATAATTTTTCTATGGGTTCTATTTTTGTCATTTCAAATTTATATTAATTATATGAAAAATGCCAAGTCCGAAGACATGGCATAATCATTATGAAAAAACTTATCTTTTTATTTTGTTTAATAAAAAAATCAGTTTTTTTTCACGACTCAGATTTTTAATTTTAAGAATTAATCTTCGTCTTCTTCTGTTGTGTTTTTCTTGAGAAGTTCTTTTTGAACGTCTGGCGATACTTGTGCGTATTCGTCAAATTCCATTGTATAAGAACCTCGTCCTCTTGTCATTGAGCTAAGTGAGGTGGAGTATTTATCTAATTCAGCCAAAGGTACTTTAGCTTTTAATACTTCGTATCGTCCTTCGTTGCTCATTCCTTGGATAATGGCTCGTCGTCCTTGCAAGTCGCTCATTATGTCTCCCATGCTTTCTGATGGAATTCTAACTTCTACATTATAAATAGGCTCCATAATTTTTGGAGATGCTGCTCTAAATGCTTCGTCAAAAGCGTGTCGTCCAGCAAGTTTGAAAGAAATTTCGTTTGAATCTACTGGGTGCATTTTTCCGTCATACACTGCAACTCTAATATCTCGTGCATAACTTCCTGTAAGTGGTGAATTTTCTAATTTTTCCATAACACCTTTAATGATTGCTGGCAGATAGTTTTTGTCTATAGAACCTCCAACAATACAGTTGTAGAACATGAATTTTCCTCCCCAGTCTAAGTTAAATTCTTCTTCACCTCTAACTGAAAGTGTGATTTCTTTGTCTTTAAATTTGTATGTAGAAGGTTTGTATTCACCTGGTTCGTAAGGAGAAATAAGCATGTGAACTTCTCCAAACTGTCCTGCACCTCCTGATTGTTTTTTGTGGCGGTAGCTTGCGTAAGCTGGTTTTGTAATAGTTTCTCTGTAAGGAATTTTTGGAGGAAATAGTTCTGTTGGTAATTTATATAAGTTGTCTAAGTGCCATCTCACTGTTGTAATGTGGTATTCTCCTTGTCCTGAGAGGATTAATTGTCTTAATTCTTTTGAGTATTGAGCAATAATTGTTGGGTCTTCTTCGTGCATTTTGTGTAAAATTGAACCTAATTTTTCTTCATCAGTTTCGTCTACAGCTTTAATTGCAGTTCGGAATTTTGGAGCTGGGTATTTTATTGCATCAAAAAC
>Ga0193956_1000315_pt1 | contig 23064 bp, 16 predicted proteins | sample BB_7_MG_FD_140358 | JGI IMG/M metagenome (GOLD analysis project Ga0193956, IMG submission 140358) | Microbial mat bacterial communities from the Broadkill River, Lewes, Delaware, United States - BB_7_MG | ecosystem: Environmental > Aquatic > Freshwater > River > Microbial mats | place: USA...
ATTGAGAGTTTGCATAATTATATTGAATTGCAACAAATTAGATTTGGGAGCGAATCTAAATTTAATATTGATATTCAGGAAGCTACCAATAATCAAAAAATAGCTCCTCTTCTAATTTTACCTTTTATAGAAAATGCTTTTAAACATGGGTTGAGCTTAAATATTGAAGATGGAGAGGTTGATATAAAAATGATGATAAAAAACAATAACCTAATTCTTGTTGTTAAAAATACTTATACTCCTGTTTCCGAAACCGAAGACGACGATGAAGTGCATCAAGGAATAGGATTGAAAAATGTAAAAAAACGATTAGAATTACAGTATCCTAATAGCTATGATTTGAAAATAAAAAACGAGAACGGTTATTTTATTGTAGAATTAGTTTTGGAATTAGAAAAATAAAATCTTAAAATTTCACTTTTTCTTGCTCCACAACTGTTACTATTTTTTTTATTAGTTCAAAATTAGAATTAAAATAGTCATAATATTGCTTATAAGTATCTGGTTTTAAGAGACTTTTGTTTATATCTGCTTTTAAGTTATTTGTTTTGTTGCTAATTCCCAAAAACATAAGCCCTTCTCTAAAAGATAAGTAGAAGCTGTGTTTATGTTTGCTTTTTAAGTCAAGCATAAGTGATTGAAGTCTCGGAGATAATGTTTCACTAATTTTTTCGGGAGTGTTGGAGTAAATAATATATTCTTTATTAAATTCTTCATTATTACAAGTTTGCTTGTCAAGTCCGTTCCAAGTATTTCTTTGCATTGTTTTTCCTAATTGTCCCATTTTTTTTTGCAAAACATTTGGCAGTATAATTATTTCTGCATCTATTTTTCTTTTAATATCTATTATGAAAAATTTTCCGTCAAATATTACTTGAGAATATCTACCTGTTCCAAATTTTATATATATATCTGAGAAGTCAAAAGATATGTTGTCTATTTTTGAATAAAAGTAATCGTTGCCATAATAATAAGTGTATCCTCCGTGCAAAAAACCTGATTTTTTGAAATTTGAAGCTGCCATCATTTTCAAACCTTCGTATAATATGCTGTTATCTACTTGTTTAAAGAAATTTTTAAGAACTATTGTTTTAAAATAATTTTTATAATTGTCGGCTTTTTTAGACAATAAAACCCAGATGCTTAATGATATTCCAAAAATAGATAAAAACAGATAATACCAATTTTTTGGTAAAAAAATGAAAGCAAGTATTATTGCTAAAATTCCTGCAAGCGAAAATACTATTACTTTCCTTCTAATTTCTTTTGTTCTAAATTTAAGTCGTTCTTTTTCAAATGACTTTAAATCAAGTTCTGATGCTAATTTTATTTCTTCAAATTTTTTCATCGTATATCTGTTTTTTGTTTTAGCTTTATTTATAAACTATTTTATTACAATAAAAGTGCCTAAGAATTATATTTTAGTATTTTTTATTTCAGGTTGTGTCAAAAAAATAACCCAAAATATTAATTAAAACAAGTTGGGTTAATTTCATATTACTTTAATATTTAGAAATATAAGTCTCGTTTTCCTTTATTCCGTAAGTCGGATAATTTTTGTTTCAAATCGTTTACTCTTTTGTCGTCTCCCAGTTTTTCTAACTCTTCCTCAATTAGTTTGTAGCCTTTTTCTTTTGTTTCAGCAGGAGCGTAGTCTTCTAAGTATTCGGCAAGCGTAAGAATTGCGTTTGGAGTGCAATATCTTTTTATAAATCCGGGAACCGAAAATTCCATAAAATGCTCTCCTGTTCGTCCAAGACGATAACAAGCTGTGCAGAACGATGGAATGTATTTATTTTCAATAAGTTCATTCATTATTTCGTTAAGGCTACGATTGTCGTTTATCACAAATTGTTCTTTGTCAAGATGTTGCTCTTTGTTTTTTTCCGAATAGCCTTTCATTTCAATATTTGTTCCTCCATCTATCTGAGACACACCAAATTGCATAATTTCATCTCTAATTTCTTGCGATTCTCTTGCTGTAAGAATTAGTCCTGTGTAAGGAACTGCCAAACGAAAAATTGCCACAAGTTTGGTAAAATCTTCGTCGGAAACTGCGTATTTTAAATCAATATCTAAATTGGTTGCGTCTTGCAAGCGAGGGAATGAAATTGTGTGAGGACCAACGTTATACACTGCTTCAAAATGGTTTACGTGCCTGATAATTGAAAGCACTTCAAAACGCCAGTCGTAAAGACCAAACAATGCACCTATTCCAACATCGTCTATACCAGCTTCTTGTGCACGGTCAAGGGCAGTAAGTCGCCAGTTGTAGTCTCGTTTTTTTCCACTAATATGAACTTTTTTGTATGTTTCTGGGTCGTAAGTTTCCTGAAAAACTTGGTATGTTCCAATTCCTGAATCTTTTACAATTTTAAATCCCTCAATATCAAGTGGTGCTGCATTAATGTTTACTCGTCTAATTTCTCCTTGTCCTTTTTTTACTTTGTAAACTTCTTTTACCGAGTTTGCAATAAATTCAGCTCCATATTTTGGGTGTTCGCCATATACAAGTATAAGTCGTTTGTGTCCAGCATCTTGTAGGCTTTCTACTTCTTTTATTAAGTCTTCTTTGTCTAATGTTACTCTTTTTATGTCTTTGTTAGATGCTTTGTAACCACAATAAGCACAGTTATTTGTGCATAAATTTCCAACATAAAGTGGTGCAAAAAGCACAATTCGGTGTCCGTAAACTTTTTCTTTCAGTGTTCTTGCTCCTTGTTTTATTTCTTCTATTAATTCGGGGTCGGTTGCATTTATTAGCACTGCAGTTTCTTCCAAACTCAAACGGTTTTTTGCCAAAGATTTTGCAATAACTTCTCTAACACGTTCTTTGGTTGGTTTTTCTGTATTTATAAAACTCCAAATTTCTTCTGCGTCAATAAAAGGCTTCATTCCTTCGTCTTTGATTTTGTAATCTTGTGGTGTGTAGTTCATTGTAGTTTTAAGTTTAAGTCTTTAATTTATAATTGAATTTTGAGTTTTATGTTTTGAACTTAAAACAAAAATTAAAAACTAACGACTAATTTGTTATTTTTTTATGATTGCTGTTTTTACTTTTACACCAGAGAGTTTGCCAATTTGACCAGATAACGCACCAATTTCGTCGGTTGTTCCGTCAATGACTATGGATATTATGCTTATGCCACGTTTGTGCAAAGGAATTCCTTGCCGACTAATAATTATATTAGAATATCGGGATATTATTGCATTTAATTGCGACACGCAATATGTTTCGTGAATAACGATTAGGATTGTAGCTATTCTCTTTTCCATCAGTAGTTTCCTCCGGATTAGATTAATCTTTCTGTTTCCTTAGTGCCAATTTTTAATATTTATCAACACCTCAGAAGATGAAAGGAATTTTGTTTATTTGTGAGACAAAGATAAGTTTCTTTTTTTTATAAAAGAAGGAAACTTATCTTTTTTTTATTAAAATATATTTATTTTACAACTTGAAATTCTACACGTCTATTTTTTGCACGTCCTTGTTCTGTTGTATTTTCGGAAATAGGTTTGCTGTCGCCGTAGCCTTTTGCTATTAGCATATTTTTATCACAACCTTTGCTCACAAGATAATCTAAAACTGCTTTTGCTCTATTTTCTGATAATGTTTTATTACTGTTTACATCGCCTTTATTATCAGTGTGTCCCGAAATTTCTACTTTTAAAGTATTATTGCTTTTTAAAAAGCCAACCAAACGATTTAATTCTGGATATGATTCTGGTTTCAAGTTATATTTTCCTGATTCAAAAAACACATTTTCCAAAGGAATTGAGGCTTCTTGGTTAATTATACTTTTTATTGAAATAAGTTCAAAATTTTTGGTAATATACAGGTTTTCAATGTTTTTAGATAAGTCAATATTTCCTGAAAGAGGATAATATCCATCTTTTTCAACATAGAATCCATAATTTTTGCCCATTGGCAAAGTTATAATATAATATCCTGAAATTGGGTCGCTTTGTAGGCTTCCTACTTTTTCACCAGTTGTTAGGTTTTCCCAGACAATATTTGCTTCAAGCAGATTTTTTTCTTTGTCGCTAACTATTCCACTTATGGTTGCAACTTTTTCGGGCTGCAGTTCTTTTGGAATTGTTATTGAATTTATATCAGATTGATTATCTGAAAAATAAGAGTAATATGCAATCTCACCAGAGGTGGAAATTTTGTATCCCCAATCTTTGTTAGGCGTGTTAATTTCTTTTCCCATATTTATAGGCTCGCTCCATTCTGTCCACGAGCTATCGTTTAGTCTTGTAGTTTTAAATACGTCAAGAAATCCGAGGCTATTGTGTCCTTCGGAGCTGAAATACATTGTTTTCATATCCGGGTGGAGGAATGGAGTTCGCTCCGAAAAAGGTGTATTTATTGTTGAGCCAATATTTATTGGTTCGCTCCAAGTTCCGTTTTCGTTTTTTTCTGATACATAAATATCAGAATTTCCCGATGCACTTCCGTGAAATTCTTCATTAAATTGATGGTAATTTCCCTCTGCTCCCGGACGGTCGGAAATAAATAAAATGGCATTGCCATCTGAGGTTAAAAAAGCATCAGCTTCCCAGTCTTCTTCTGAGTTTACTGTTGGGAAAATTTGTTTTTCTTGCCAGCCACTTTTTGTTTTTTTACTAAAATAAATATCTGAATGATAGAATAATAACATTGTATTTCCATCGGCAGAAATAGACAGTGGGGCTTCGCTTGCGTATGCTGTGCAAAGGCTTTCTACCAATTTTGCTTTTGTCCATTCTCCGTTTACTTTTTCGGATACAAAGATATCTTCGCCTCCAATATTATCGCCACGCATTTGTCCGCAAAAATACATAAATTTATCATCTGTTGTTAATACTGGTATATATTCATAAAACTTTGTATTAATATTTTTACTAACCGACTGTGATATAATTTTATCTGATTTTTTATTTAAAATAGTTATCAAACCTTCAATTCTTGGTTCGTCTGGAAAATATTTTTGATATTTTTCAAGAGTGTCAACTGCTGATTGCCAGTCTTTTTCGTCTAAGTCTGGGGCAATAAGTCTTTGCAGGCAAACAAAAGCAGGCTCGTAAGGGGCTGCATCTTTTATAAATTGGATATAATAGTCGTGATTATTAGCAACATAGCCTTCTGTTAGATTTAGTTTTGTTGCTCTATAAGCTAATTTACTAATGTCAGAAGATTTTTGGTCGTAGAACGGATAGTCGGGATATTTATTTTTAAATCGTCTTATTGAAGTTGCATCGCATTCATTATAAGCATTTTCATAAAGTTCTTTCCACAATGTTTCGTATTTTTCTTTTGCTTGCGGAGCATAAAAAGACGTTGGATATTCATGTTCAAAAGCTCTGTAAGATTCAAAAGTATTATCTCGTTTTACAGATTCAAAAATCATGCTATCTCTGTATATTTCAATGCCTTTGGCTTGTTCTGTTCCTTCATAAATATCCAAAAACAGATTGTATCCTTGCTCGGTATTTAACGATTTAGTTTTATTTAACTGTATATCTACAACTTTGTTTTTAAGCTCGTCTATGGATTCTTGTGTTATTCCAAAATCGGCTTCAAGTCGTTTTTTTTCGGTGTCGTTTGTTCGTTGGTATTGAATATTAGCACCTTTTATGTAGTTATAAGATTTTATCACATTAAAATTATGGTATCCTGTTTTAGAATAAGCCATTGCCAAGCCATATCTTGCTTCAAGAGTATTTTTTTTATTTTTTATGCACTTGTCAAATACTTTAACTGCCTTAATGTAGTTGTTTTTTTCTAAAAAATTATAGCCTTTGCTTACATTTTGAGAAAAAACTGAGCTAATTATTAAAATTAGTGTGATAGATAGTATGGTTTTTTTCATATTTATATTATATAAAAATTTGTAATATTTGTTTCGTTTCCGTTTATAATTATTGATATTTTTTGTTTTCCAGAATAATATTTTCTTGTAGTTCGTGGTTTAAAACTATGTTTTTTTATGATATGATTTTTTGTGTTTGCAGAGTAAATATTTTCATTAATTTTAAATACTTTTTTAGAATGCGAGCCATTAGACCTTAAAAAATATAAAGCAAATTCTACTCTTATTTTTTCATCTTTATTGCTGATATTAAAAAGATTAAAAGAAAATACCAAGTCTTCTCCAATTTTTATTTCTTTATTTATGATTTTAAAATCTTCTATTTTTGCGAGTTCGGGAGAGCTGTATCCAAAAAGTTGCATAGCTTCCATATTTCCATTTTTCAGGAGAGTTCGGCAGCCGTGTTTTAGAATCCAGTCTGTATTTTTTGATTTTCCAATCCACTGATTTGCAAGCGAAAGAACTATTTTTGGATTGTCTTTTGAAATGTCGTTTAAATTATTTGCTACACTTTTTTGCACAAATATTGAGCTGTCGTTTTTCAGGTTTTTAAGTATTGGTAAAATTGTTGAAGGGTCTTTTTTGAAATAGGGTAGGGCATCAGCCCATGGCAAGCGAGGACGACAGCCTTCTGATGCTAATCGCCTAACATTCTCATGTTTGTGCTGCGACCATAGTAGCATTTGTTGCATCATTTTTTGTTCGTATTTTAAAATAAACGGGCGGACAGCAAATTCGCAGCTTGCTAATTTTGTAACTTCTTCTATTGCTTTTATAGAGTGGTCGTAAAAATTTATGCCATAAACCTCAATGTAATCGGCAAGGCTTATTGGAATAAAACTTTTTTTTAATATATTTTTATCAATAATAAAATATGTTATTTCTATTATTTGATTTGTTGCTTGTTCGTAATTTTTATCTAAAAAATAATTTAAAATTTTGGTTACATGCCTCATTCTTTGTTTTAGTTCTAAGCAGTTCCATTGCTTATCAAAAATTAGTGATAAAAATTTATCTTTATCAAAATTAGATATTTTTTTATTCAATACATTTGAAAACTCTTCAAATTGTTCTTTGGAGTATAAAGTTTCTTTTAAAAAAACGGGCATGTAATATATTTGTTATTTTAGATTTATTATTATTTTTTTCGGTAAAACCAAGCCAGCCCAACTCCTGCAATAAATCCAAACAAGTGTCCTTCCCACGAAATCCAAGGTTTTGAGGGTAGCATTCCCCACAATACTCCGCCGTAAACTACTGCAATTATTACTGCAACTATTATGGCTTTAAATTTCATTCTGAAAAAACCGCTTGCTATCAAAAAACCTATTAATGAGAATATTACACCACTTGCTCCTACATGAACGGAGTTTCCTCTTGCAAATATCCAGACGAGTAGGCCTCCAATTATTGCGGAAAGCGACCAAACGGATATTCCTATTTTATCGTAAAAAGAAAATAATGCCCAAGTTAGAAAAAATAATGGCAAAGAGTTGGAGATTATATGCGACCAGCTTGCGTGCAAGAATGGTGCAAAAATTATCCCAAAAAGTCCTGAAATTGAGCGGGGTTTTATTCCAAATTGCACAAAATCTATCGGGATAATTCTGTCGGCAATAAAAATTGCCCAAATAATAACAATAAGTGCTATTGCGGTAAATAATTTTGATTTCATTTTTATTATTTATAACTCTAACAGGGGGTAAACCCTGTCGGAGTTGGCTTTAAATATTTATTTTTATAAATTTATTTTTCTTCGTTTTCAATAATTTCTAAAAGTTCGTCGTATATTCCTTCCTCGTCTCCAGGAGAGTATGATGTGTGTTGCGAAATTAGTTTTCCGTTTTTGTCAAAAATGAATGTGTGTGGCACGTCGGATACTCCCATGGCTCTTTTGAAGTCGCCATTTGGGTCTTTTAAAATTTCAAATTCCCAGCCTTTTCCCTCTACAAAGGGTTTTACTTTTTGGGAGTCTCTACTGTCGTCTATTGATACTGCATAAATTTTTACGCCAGTTTCATCTTGCCAATCTTCGTATAGGTCGTTCATTGTCATTAGTTCTTTGATACATGGTTTGCACCAAGTTGCCCAAAAATCTATTATTATAGGACCGTCTGGGTTTTCGATGTTTAAGGTGCTAAATATGTTTCCATCAACGTCTTGAATTTCTACTGTTGGAATTTCTCTTTTTGCTACGTCTTCTGTTTCGCTTTGTGCAAAAGCAAAGTTTACTAAGGATAAAATAATTATTAATACAAATGTTTTTTTCATAATAAATCGGGTTTTGGGTGTTATTTAATCTTTGGTTTTGAATTATTAATTAAAATATTTAATTTTGAAGTCTTATTAAAGATTTGAAAAATAAATTTTGTTGGTTTTTAAAGCATTGTTACAGGCATTGATTATAATTTTTGAACGCTAAAAATAGAAATAAATTTTAAAAAATGAAAGTTATTATACAAAAAGTAAGTAGAGCATCGGTAGAAGTGGAGGGTAGAATAAAATCAAAAATAGGAGATGGCTTGCTATTACTCGTTGGTTTTGAGGTAAATGATGATGATACGGATATAGAATGGTTAAGCAAAAAGATTATTAATATGCGAATTTTTTACGATAAAAAAGGTTTAAAAAATCTTTCTTTGCAGGATATTAATGGCGAAATTTTATTGATAAGTCAATTTACGCTTCATGCCAGCACAAAAAAAGGCAATCGTCCTTCGTATAGTTTGGCTGCAAAATCAGAATTGGCAAGACCTTTGTATAACAGTTTTATAAGTAGATTAGAAACAGACTTGGGCAAAAGCATAAAAACTGGTGAATTTGGAGCTTATATGAAAGTAGATTTATTAAATGACGGACCTGTAACAATTATTATTGATTCAAAGAATAGAATTTGATGATTTTTTTATTAGGCATCTATGTAATCTAACAAAATATAAAGTATTTATTTACAGGTAAATGACTAAAAATAAATTTTAATAGATGAAAAAAAAAATACACAAAATAAAAGAAGAATTGGAAAATGATTTTTCAATAATTGGAATTGTGAGTTCGGCAAGTAGTCATAAATTGAGCTGGACAATAAATAACTTATTTAAAATTAATCTGCAACTTCAAGAAGATTCTTATTTGTCGTCCAAGGACTCAAGCCAAAATTTTGCGTTTTATTCGTCTGCCGAAAATAATATTAAGCTGATTAGTAATAAATCAGATAGATGTATTTTGTTTTCTAAACTAAAAAATATTGACTATTTTCTTAAAATAGAAAACAATTATAAAGATATAAATGAGTTAGTTAATATTCTAAAAAGTTCCAAAATAGCTCAAGCAATTCTCTCCATAAATATAGATACTCTTTCTAAATCGCAAAAAAAAATATTTGTTAATATATAAGGTGTGAAAAAAACTTAAATATTTTAACAATTATTTATGCAACTTTTTTCGTCAAACTAACCTTAATATAGCCTAATAGAAATATTTAATATTCAAAAAATAAAAAAATATTGATATATTATTCTTATTATTAGTGTATTGTATCACATTATTATTGTATCAACTAAATTTTAACAGATTAAATTTTTGTATAAATAAAATATGATATATATTTGTTTGTTAAAAATTACTAAATATTATTATATTAACCTAAAAACTCACACTTTATGAAGAAATTTGCCTTTATGTTATTTCTATTGAGTTTCCTGAGTATTCATGTTTTTGCACAAGAAAAAACAGTAACAGGAACAGTATTAGAAGAAAAAGGAGGAATAGGAGCTTTTAATGTCAAAGTCTTAGTAAACGGCACATTAAAAACCTATACAGACCTTGATGGAAAATATGTTGTAAAAGTTCAAGAGACCGACTCTCTTACTTTTAAATTATTTGCAAAAAAAACACAAACTATTGCTGTTGCAGGAAAAAGTGTTATTGATGTAACATTTGTTCCTGACGACGAAGAGATTGACGTTGTTGTTGTAACAGGTCTTGGCATTAAAAGAAAGGAAAAGGAGGTTGGCTATGCTGTAACAACAGTAGATAATGAAGCAATAACAAGAACAAGCGACCGTAGTGCTTTAAACGCATTGCAAGGAAAGGTAGCAGGAGTAAATATTACAGCAGCATCAGGAGCACCAGGTGCTTCTACTCGGGTAATAATGAGAGGGTATTCTTCAATTACTGGAGCAAATCAACCTTTATATGTTATAGATGGTGTGCCTTTGGACAATACTGCTTCTGGTAGCACTTCTATAAATGGAGGAACAGACTTTGGTAATGGAGCAAACGATATTAACCCTGATGATATACAGAGTATTACAGTTCTTAAAGGAGCATCAGGAACAGCTTTATACGGTTCAAGAGCTTCTAACGGAGTAATTCTTATTACAACAAAAAAAGGTAGCAAAAAAAATCTTGGAATAAATGTAACTTCTTCTGTTACTTATGATTCTCCATTAAGATTACCACAATGGCAAAACGAATTTGGTCAAGGATTTTTTGGAGCAAGAGATATTAGAGAGAATACCAGCTGGGGACCAAAATTTGACGATGAAATGAGATATTGGGGATACGAAGTTGATGGAAAAAGACTTATTAAGCCATATAGTGCAATACCAGAAAATGTTAGAGACTTTTTTGATATTGGAGCAACTTACCAAAATTCTGTAAATATGTCAGGTGGTAACGAAGATGCTTCTTTTTATGCTTCTTATTCTAATACTTATGCAGATGGTATTATGCCACAAGACCACGACGTTTATGATAGGAATACTTTATCAATAAGAGGAAATGCTAAATTATCAGAAAAATTTTCAATTTCGGGTTCTGCAAACTATTTGAAAAAACAAAGTTCCTATGTTATGACAGGTCAGGGAGCTGTTTCTGTATATAACAATATATTGCAAATACCAAGAGATATAAATATTCAAGAGTTAGAAGACTATGAAAATAGTTATAATAATTTAGATAATTTTTATTCTGCATACATGGTTAATCCTTATTATGTTCTTAATGAATTTAGTAATGAGAACAACCAAGATCGTGTATATGGAAATGCAACTTTTATGTATAATATATTGGCAGGTTTAGATGCAACTTTTAGAATAGGAACAGATGTAACTAACGAACAAAGACACGAGCATCAACCAATAATAGACCCAGAAGGAATTAATAATTCTAATGAAAGTTGGGTTAATACAAATAAAGGTTCTGTCGCTGAATCGTCAAGACTAAGAAGAGAAGTAAACTCTGACTTAATTGTTACTTATGCCAGAAAGTTTGACAAATTTGATTTTTCTTTTATGGTAGGTAATAATATCAATCAAAGAAATGGAAAAACTCTTTACGAATCGGTAACAGGCTTAGATATACCTTATTACTATAATCTTGATAATAGTGGTTCATCTCCTGTAATTTATGAAGGAGAATGGAAAAGAAGGCTAATGGGAGTTTATACTAATTTAGATATAGGTATTATGAATACTTTATTTCTAACAGGTTCATACAGACGAGACTGGTCATCTACTTTACCATTAAAAAACAATAACTATGGCTATCCTGCTGTAAATGTTGGCTTTTTGTTCTCAAATTTATTTCCAGAAAGCATGAAAGGTATTGTTGATATGGGGAAAATTAGATTAGGCTGGGCTAAGGTAGGTAGCGATGCAGACCCATATAAAGTTCATTCAATTTTAAATCAAGCAGGTTTTTCTAACGGATATACAGGAACAGGTTTAATATTCCCTCTTGCAGGAAACTTAAACAGTTATACTATATCTAACCAAATTGGTAATCCTAACTTAAGTCCTGAATTTAAAAGAGAATTAGAATTAGGATTAGACCTTAGAATGTTTAAAGGACGAATAGTCCTTGACTTATCTGTATATGACAGTAAAGTTACTGCACTTATATTTGATGCAACTTTACCATACTCTTCTGGATATTCTTTACAAACACTTAATTTTGGTGAAATAACAAACCAAGGGATAGAAGCACTATTAACCGTTGTGCCAGTTAGAACTAAAAATTGGACATGGGAGCTAACAGGAAACTTTTCTAAAAACAATAACCTTGTTTCAAAACTTCCAGATATTTTTCTTAATAGTGCAACAGGCGAAAAAGAATATACAATAATGGGAGTTGGTATGCCAGCAACAGGATACACTTCTTTATCTGTTTACGAAGGCTATCCAATTGCACAATTCGCAGTTAATGATGTGCTAAGAGTAACAGATGAAAATTCAGAATACTATGGAAGTGTAATTGTAGATAGAAATAATGGTTTACCACAAGTATCAGATTCCATTATAAAATTAGGAAACTCTCAATATGACTATATGTTAGGAGTAGGAACTTCAATAAGTTATAAAAAATTCTCTATCGGAGCTAATATAGATATTCGTCAAGGAGGATTGATGTATTCACGAACTGCTGAAATGACATACTTCTCTGGAACAAACTTATATTCAACTTATAACGATAGACAACCATTTGTTATTGAAAATTCAGTAATTGAAGTATTAGATGAAAATGATGTTGTAGTTGGCTATCAAGAAAATGCAAACCCAATTATTAATAATTCTCCAAATGGAATAGGCTTAGGAAGTAATATGCACGATTATTGGGGAGCAGGAGCAACAGGTCTAAACTCTACAACTGTTATTGATAAGTCATTTATTAAATTAAGAGACGTTAGTATTTCTTACGTATTACCAAAAGTTTGGTTTGATAAAATAGGAATAAAAAGCCCTGTTCTTTCAATATTTGGACGAAACTTGTTAATTTGGACACCAAGCTCTAATAGATTTATCGACCCAGAAGCCACTTCTTTTGGTAACGATCTTTCAGCAGATTATGGTGAATGGGGAAATACACCCTCTATTAGAAGTATAGGTGGTAGCTTAAAATTCTCATTCTAAAATACAATTTATTTGAAATTGACTTAACTTTAGATAAAAATATTAAATCAATCAATCATTTTAATATTTTTATCTAAATAAAAAGAAATTTTATACAAAATTAAAATTTAATAAACTTAAAATAATAAAACACATGAAAAATAAATTTTTATTAATATTAGTAATTGCTCTAATATTCGGTGTTACTGGTTGTCAAAAATATTTTGATATAAATCACGACCCAGATGCGTTAGAAGAAGCTCCATTAGAAATGATATTGCCAGCAGCTTTAGCAGCACCTCTATACACACTTGGTGGAGATGGTCAAATAATTGGTGCTTTTTGGGCACAACATTGGACACAATCCACGAATGCCCCTCAATATCAAGGATATGACTCATGGCAAATAACAAACTCAACTTTCGACGGAAGAGGCTATGGTGCATTGTATTTTTATGGACTAAAAGATTTAGAGCACATAAGAAAAGAAGCAGAAGCAACTGAAAATTGGACGTATTATTTAATAGCAACAGCAACTCAGTCTTATGTTTACCAAATGTTGGTAGATATGTATGACCAAGTGCCTTTTTCAGAAGCTCTACAAGGAGACTCAGGAGAAGAAGGAGCATTTACACCACATTTTGATGATGGTAACGACATATATGATAGCCTTTTGGTTAGATTAGATTATGCCCTATCAAAAGATTTTACTTTATCATCTAATGAAAATCCAGGAGAAGCAGATATCGTTTTTCAAGGAAACATAAACAACTGGATAGCTTTTGCAAATACTTTAAAACTTAAAATTCTTTTAAGAGAAAGTTTTAAAAATGATGTAACTGCTGAAATAAATGCAATAAAAGATGCAGCATTCCTAATGAATGACGCTTCTTATGATGTTTTTGTAGAACAACAAAACAAACAAAATCCAATGTATGGTATTGCAGAAGACGCTCATAAAGGAAACATTACAATGAGTAGAACACTACTTAGTGTAATGATTGATGACATGTTTAACGACTCTTATTCAATAAGAGATCAAAGAGTTAATTATTTAGCCTTACACCCAAAAGACGTAGAAGAATACCACAGAGCATTATATCAAGGAGATTATATCAATATAGACTATGCAGAAGATATTGGATACTTATCAAGACCAAGACTACAATTTGACGATGAATTATATTATTTTACTCAAGCCGAATGTTACTTTTTACTTGCAGAGGCAGACGTAAGATTTTGGGGAGGAGCTAACGCACAAGAATACTATGAAAACGGTGTTACAGCTGCTTTTAAAAGATTCAGCTATTTAGCAGATTATGATTCTGAAAATGAACAAACTCAAATAGATAATATATTAGATGAAGACGATTACGGACAATGGCCTACAGATAACAGTGACGATGCACAGCTTAAAATAATCTGGTTGCAAAAATGGATATCAATGGTAAACATACAAGGTATGGAGGCATTTATAGAGCACAACAGAACCGACTATCCTGAAACTTTCCCAATTCACCCATTAGACGAAAGTTTTGAAGACGAGTATAATTTTTCTGACGACAGAGGAAAATTTACAATATCAGTAAATAATGTAACTTCCGACCGTTTCCCAAGAAGACTTATGTGCCCTCAATCAGAGATAGATGGAAACCCTAATACCCCTGCAGATTTGAAAAATAAAAAAGTTTATGACAAAGTTTGGTGGGATGTGAATTAAATAAATATGGTTTTTAGTTTGATTATTTAAAACAATTCAAATATATTTGTTTGTCAAAAAACTAAAAACCACATTCTTTTAACAACGTAAATTAAATTAATAAAAATTAAACTAAATAAAATTATGAAATATAAAAATTTAATAACTATTTTTATTTTTGTTGTTGCTGTCTTTTTGGTTGGTAGTTGCAATAAAATTATAGATGTATTAGATAAAGATAGCGAATATACTTCTGATACTTCTGTATATCCTATTTTTGTTTTAGAAGGAAGTGAAGTTATGACACACCAAATTGGAGGTGCATGGACAGAGCCTGGTTATCATTGCAGTGAAATAAGCAAAGGAGGAGATGACTTAACTAGTAGTGTTGTTGTAGATGACAGTGAATTAGATGTTGCTGTAGCTGGTTTATATTCAATTAGCTATACAGCTGAAAATAAATTCGGATACTCTAAAACTATTTACCGTTCAGTTCTTGTAACTGATGGAGTTGATGACCTTTACGATATATCTGGCTCATATTTTACTGGATTTTTTCCTTACGACGATGGACGTAACGTTATGACAGTAAGTCCTGCCGAAACAAAAGGATTTTGGATTGTTACAAATGTAAACAATTTAGCAAACCCTGTTTCTACAATGATTGCAGACCTTGGAGATAAAAACTACTTAATTGTTAAATCTTTTTACAAAAGAAAGGTGGATTTAAGAGTTTTAATGTGCGAAGGCTCAGGATATTATACAGAAGTTGAAACAGGAAACGATTTATTGAAATTTACACCAGAAATCTATTATGAGCTTACAGGCGTAATAGCTATTAATCCACCAGTTGAAGTTACATGGAAAAAAATTGAAAATTAAAAGATGGCTCCAAGAGCTAAATAATAACTATTTTAAAACTTAAAATAAAAATGGAAAAAAAAACAATATTAAAATTAATAGTCTTTTCTCTTGTAATTTTTATTTTTGCAAGTTGTGACACTTATCCAGAATACGAACAAGAATATTCTCCTTCGTATCCTATTTGTGGTAATTATTTTGTAATGAATTACTCGCCAGATGCAAAAGCTAATTACGAAGATGCTATTTCTGATATGTATGAAATATATCTATACAGCTCTTCTATTGAAGCAGAAAAATATGTTTGGATAAACACACAAGTAGCATTAGCATCAACATCATTTAGAGTAAAAACTGAATACAATATAGAAACACTTTCTTTTGATGGAGTTATGCTACCACACTCACCATCAAGTGCTTTACCGCCAGACTCTGCTGTTAAATACATAACAATAGACGAGAGTATAATAATAGAAAAAGAATGGCCTATTCCTGATAGTATTTCATTCAAAGTATCTATATATGACGGTGAAAAAGCATTAGATTCTGTAATATATGTTCAAGGACATAGATCCACAGGACAAGAAGTGCCATACTGGGATAATCCAAGTGGAAATTAAACAAAAACAATTAGTTGCTTACAAATAAAATAATTGTAATTAGAACTTAAAAACAAATATTTCTATTTGTGAGTAACTAACATTATTTAAATCTATTAATTACTAACCAATTAAATTCTATTACTATGAAAAAAATTTTTCTTTTATCATTAGTTGCTGTTTTTGCATTATCTCTTAATGCACAAACATACACAAATTTGAAAGCGAAGAAAGCTCCAAGTCAAGTAAACACAACAATTGACACAGAAGTAGGTGGAACATTAACAATTCCTCAAAGAGACCCAGGATTTGCTCTTCTTGGAACTGCACCAAATATTTATGGTATTATGCTCGCAGGACCACACCAGTTAATGTATAATTCAGATATTAATACAGTAATTGCTGTGCATAGACAAAATGGGCAAGCAGCTTCTGGTGCATTAGGCTTTGACTATTCAACAGATGGAGGAATTACATGGACAAACGATATTTTAATTTCAGAACCAACTTCTCTTTGTCGTTACCCTTCTGCAACTATTTATAACCCAGAAGGAAACACTGATCCTGCAAATGCAAAAGTTGTAGCCAATGGACCTCTTCTTGTGGATGGAGCATCTTGGGGATACACATTTGAAATAGACGCAACTCTTTCAGCTACGCCTACAACCAATTCTTTTTATGGTTCTAATACAGGAACAAATGAAGATTTTCATCCTTACGGATTAGAAATGGGACCTGATGGTACAGCTTGGTCTGCTTCTATCAATTATAATCCAACAACAGAGGAATATATTGGAGATATTTTTATTAATAAAGCTGAATGGAATGGAACTAAAATGGAATGGACAAGTCCTTTACATACTATTTCTCCTGATTATTATATTCCAGCAGGAGAAGATAAACTTTTTAACGGCTGGGACGTAGCAGTAGATCCTCTTGACGGAGACCATGTTTATGCAGTAGTAAATTGCTGTGTTATAGGAGATACTAAAGATATTCCTTCTCCACATGTTTGGGAAACTACAGACGGAGGAACTACTTGGACTGAGGTAGTAGCTTTAGATTTTACAGCAGAACCATTTGCAACTGAATTAGACAATTATATTATTTATAATGAAGGTGAAGAAATGAAACCTTACGTTGTTGATGTAGATGCAACTGTTGATGCAAACGGAGCTCTTCACATAATGACAACTACTTACTCAGGAGCAGCTGACTGGGGTTATATTTATGGAGCCTTTGCAGATGATGGTACTCCATCGCAACACTATATAGATTATATGTGGAATGGAACTGAGTGGAGCATGATTTATATTAAATCATTAGAATGTGAAGACGCAACTTGGGCTGATGTAACTATTTCTGCTCATCCAGAAATTTCAAGAACAGAAGATGGTCAAAATATTATCTATTCTTGGTCTCAAACATACCAAGATGCAGACTCATTGAATACTGCACCAAATATTTGGGCTAAAACATGGAATATTAGTGGAAACGAAACAGAACCATTAGATCTTACTACTGGAACAGGAGCAGCAGGAATATGCTATTTCCCTCAATTTTCTCCAGTTTGTATAGATAACGGAGCAACTATTGAAATACCAATGATGATTGCTGCAATTGATTACGCAAGTGGAACAGACCTTGACCCTGCTATGAACCTTTATCTTTCTGGATACGAAGTTGATAAAGCGGCTGCAAATGTAAATGCAACAGTTACTAAACCTGCTGTTACTATTTATCCAAACCCTGTTGCAGACATATTATATGTTAGCACTGGTGCCAATGTAGAATTATGCGACATTACTGGAAAAGTAATTGTATCTGTAAACAACCAAGACGAAGTTAAACAAATACAAATGAGCAACTATCCAGCTGGAACATATATTGTTAAAGCATACACAAACAAAGGTGTTGTTAGTAAAAAAGTTATTAATATTAAATAATATTTATATCAGTAAAATCCAAGTCCTGCTTTTGATAGGACTTGGAAACTATAAAAACTGTATATTAATTTCAAAAATTATTATACAGTTTTTTTTATAATAATTATTTGTATTATATTGCAACCAATTTAAGATTATATTATCTTTTATATGAATTCTAATTTTCCCAACTGTCAGGCACTTTTAAAGTGTCTGACAGTTTATGCACATATATTTTAATTATTAATTTAAAAAAACGTATAAGAAATGAAAAGAAAAACTTTAACTTTATTAAGTGCTTTATTACTTGTAGTAACATTGACGTTTGCAGACAATGTACCAATTAATATTGCCCAACAAGTAGCAAAAAACTACTATGCAGAAAAATCAGGTTTAAAACAAGCCGATATAATATTTGAAGAAGTTACAACTGTTAAAGAAGACGGACAAAACAGCTATTATATTTTCAATTTAGAAAAAGGATTTATAATTATTGCTGCCGAAGATAATTTTACTCCAGTTCTTGGATACTCCCTTAATAATAATTTTGGGACAGAAAACCAACCTGCTAATCTGAAATATTGGATGCAAACATATACAGACCAAATTATGTATGTTAGAGAAAACAATATTAATGCAGATACAGAAACTGCAAATAAATGGGCAACTTATAAATCGGAAAACTTTGTTCCAAAAGAAAAAAGTGAAAAAGGTGTAGACCCATTAGTAGATCATATTAGGTGGAATCAAGACGCAGGTTGGAATGACCTATGTCCAGAAGATGACGCAGGTCCAGGTGGTCATGTTTATGCAGGTTGTGTTGCAACAGCAATGAGTATAATAATGTATTATTGGCAATATCCACTACAAGGAATAGGAGATGAATCATACTATGCTTCTGATTATGGGACACAATATGCAAATTTTGGTGAAACAGAGTATTTATTCTCAAATATGGAAGACGAAAATCCTACATATTATAGTGCCCAATTAATGGCTCATTGTGGTGTGTCTGTACACATGGGGTATAGTGCAGATGGCTCTGGTGCATATTCAACTGATGTTGGAATGGGAGATGTTTGGTACGATGAAAACCTAAATGCTGCTAACGATTTCTTTGGCTATGGAGATGCACAGCACGTATATAAAGATAGTTACACTATTGCTAATTGGATAGCTTTATTAAAAGAACAATTAGATGCTGGATACCCAATATATTACAGCGGACAAAGTGATGATGGCGGACACGCTTTTGTGTGTAGTGGCTATAACGACAGCGACGAATTCCATTATAATTTTGGTTGGGGTGGGTCTGGAAATGGATTTTACCCCCTAACAGATGTTGGAGGTTATCACACAGACCAAGCTGCGGTAATAAATTTCTATCCAACAAGCGACGAATACGATGTGGAAAATGTTGGATATATAAATCAATCTGCACAAAACTTTACAGCAGAAGCAGTGCAAGAACCAACAGATTTTTTTACCGTAGAAATGACTTGGGACGAGCCTGCAACTAAAAATCTTACTGGATACGATATTTATAGAGGTTCTGAAATTATTGAATCAAACCTGCCAGTAGGAACAACCTCCTATACAGACGAAGCGTTAGAAAGTGGAGTTATTGATTATTATGCTGTTAAAGCAAAATATAATGACGGAGCAGCAGCAGAGGTGTCAGAGCTTGTAACAGGATTTTACACTGCTAAGTTCTATACAAAAGATGCTGATAATGGTAGTATAATATTGGGAGTTAATGTTACGATAAACGGCCAAACATTGCAAACAGGATTTCTTGGAGCTTCATTCTTCGTGCCTTTCGGACACAATTATGAATACTCCGCAGAAAAAACTGGATACCCGCTAACTGAGGGAGTAATAGACTGTATTTATCAAACAGAAGAATTTAATATTATTATGGGAGAAGGTATTGCTAATAATGTTGTTGAAAATTCTAACGAAATTAATTTATACCCAAATCCTTCCAAAGGAGGAATATTTAATATTGAAAATGTTGATAATAATACACATCTCGTTGTATTTGACATTACTGGAAAAGCTGTTTATCAGGCACAAACAGTTAATACTAACAAAGCTGTTATAGATTTGTCTCACCTTACAAAAGGTATCTATAAAATACAAATTAACAGCAACGATACCAAAACAACTAAATCTATTATTATTCAATAGTTGATTTTAAATAACAAAGTAATCTTAAAAAAGGAGAATGAAAATTCTCCTTTTTTTAAGCTAAAATTTAATATGTAAATAAAGAAACAAATATAAATATTACTTTTTTGTTTTTTCAACAAACTTATTATCAGGAGAAAGCCAATTAATAACTAAATACTTAAAACTAAAAACTTATTTACCACAGCCTTAATTTACAAAATACCTATGGGCAAAAAAACAACATACACATCTATTTATTTAATAATATTTCTTGCCGGATTTTCATTTTTAATTTATGAAGTTAGCTGGAACAGATACTTATCACTAATACTTGGAACAACAGTAACAGCCTCTACAATAGTTCTTATGGCATTCATGGCAGGCTTTGGTTTTGGTGCATTAGTCTTAGGTAAACGTGCAAACAACACAAACAATCCACAAAAATTGCTCTCAATAATACTCGGAGCAATAGCAATAATGAGCCTTCTAAATTTTTTCCTAATTGGAAAATTAATCCCTAATCTATACGCACTTTTCCCCAATGTTTTTATTGCCGATGCTTTATTATTTTCATTAATATTTATTTTACTATTGTTTCCAGCATTTTTTATGGGAGGCGTAATACCTTTGGCAAATAAAATATTAATTATTGATAATAAAAACATAGAAAAAAAACTCGGAAAAATCTACGCCACCGAAACTCTCGGCAGCACAATAGGAGGACTATTTGCAGGCTTCGTCTTGCTCGGAACAATCGGACAACAGCAAACAATATTTGTTGCCGTTGCTATTAACCTATTGATAGCTATCTATATAGCCACTCAAAAACAAACTCTTCTTAAAACTACAAACAAGAATGAAAATAATTCTGAAAGAATAAGTCCACTAAAAATAAATAATAACTCCACTAAAAAAATAGCAATTATTTCTACCTTCGTTATGGGGTTTGCACTTCTTGCTCTGCAAATTATTTGGCTACGTGCTTTTAAAATCTATTTCACAAACACAAGTTATACTTTTTCATTAATAACAACTTTTGTTATACTTGGCTTATCAATAGGAAGTTGGATATACAAAAAATATGGAAATAAAATTAAAAACGATCAAATAACTATTCTTCGTTCAATTATTCTAATAGCCTTATTTTTTATTTTAGGACTTATTATTTTAATAAACATCCCCGAACTAATAATGTTCCCTTTCAAAAGTTTGAGCGAAAATACAATTATTCGGCTATTTATTATTCCTGTAATTGCTTCAATATTAATAGTTCTACCTGTTTCTATTGTTTCTGGCTTCACCTTTCCTTTGGTTTGGAAAATGTATTCTGACGGAATAGAAAATATTAGCCAAAACGTAGGACGAGTGCTAATGTTTAACACAATAGGCTCTGTTATAGGACCTGCCATTGCAACCTTTGTCCTAATTCCTCTGCTGGGAGTCGCAAAATCGGTATTAGTAATTACATTGCTAATGCTCGGAGTATCAATTTTTTTTACTTTTTTAATCAAATATAAAAAAATATCTATTTATAAAAACACGCTCATTGGAATTAGCCTCGTTTTGCTGTTTTTTGTGTTTTTTTCTAATCAAATTAAAATAGTTCCACCATCAATAAAAAAGTTTGAAAAGAAAATAATATCCTACAACGAAACAACAGAAGGCACACTTATTATTGTAGATAATCCTACAAAAGGAATTTTTGGAAAAAGCACTTTTGTAAATAATAGCTCTGTTATTGGTTCAAATTACGATGCAATAAAAGCCGTGAAAATGATAGGACATATTCCATTTTTTGCCAACTTGAAAGGCGAAAAAGTTTTGATAATAGGTTTTGGTGTAGGTGTAACTACTTCTGCAATAGCCTCTCACCCCGAAGTTAAAAGTATAGACTGCGTAGAACTTGTGCCCGGATTAGTAGAAACTGCCAACAACTACAAAGAATTTAATTTTGGAGTTTACAACGACAAACGCCTAAATATAATAAAAGGAGACGGACGACATTTTTTGCAAACCACAACCAATAAATACGACCTAATTTCTTGCGACCCAACCCACCCAGTTCTTGGATCGGGAAATTTATATACCAAAGAATATTTTGAGCAATGCCACAACCACCTGAACGACAGCGGAATGGTCTCTCAATATTTGCCATTGCACAAACTTAGAAAAGAAGACTTACAGGGGATAATAAAAACATTTAATTCCGTTTTTCCTAATTCCTCCGTTTGGCTTGGGCAATATCATGCAATATTGCTTGGCAAAAAAGGTGAGGGAAAAATAGATTTTGCCGTATGGAAAACAAAAGCAAATGCTATGCCCAAAGACGATTTCTTTTATCTAAATCCCTATCATATAGCTTCATCAGTAGTTTTTGATAGCCAAAAGATAAAAGCATTTCCTGAAAATATAAAAATTAATACAGATAATAAAAGTTATACAGAGTTTTTTGCACTAAGCTCTTTTGATTCCGAAAATTTATACGAGAATTTAAAATACTTATCCGAAAACAGGTGCGACCCTAACGATATTTTCATCAATATTGATAGCCAAATGAAAATGGACGAATTTGTTTCGGGAAATAAAAAACTTATTGAAAGTTTATATTTTTCGCTCAAAGGCGATAAGGCTACTGCACAGCAAAAATTAAAAGACGCTTGCAACGTAAATCCCAACAATCAAGAATATCCGTTTTTGCTCAAATTCTATTATGGATTGTAATTGGGGGGGGGGGAGCGTGCAGAAAAAAATCATGTAAAGAAAAATCACGTAAAGAAAATTCATGAATTTTCTCTACATGCAGAATGATGTAATGTGCAGACCGGATACGTAAAGAAAATTCATGAATTTTCTCTATACACAGAATGATGTAATGTGCAGACCGGATACGTAAAGAAAATTCATGAATTTTCTCTACACGCAGAATGATGTAATGTGCAGACCGGATACGTAAAGAAAATTCATGAATTTTCTCTACGGGCAGAATGATGCAATGTGCAGACCGGACACGTAAAGAAAATTCATGAATTTTCTCTACGGGCATTGTTACGATGTAAATAAAAT
>Ga0193956_1000320_pt1 | contig 22823 bp, 18 predicted proteins | sample BB_7_MG_FD_140358 | JGI IMG/M metagenome (GOLD analysis project Ga0193956, IMG submission 140358) | Microbial mat bacterial communities from the Broadkill River, Lewes, Delaware, United States - BB_7_MG | ecosystem: Environmental > Aquatic > Freshwater > River > Microbial mats | place: USA...
CTATATCTACCATGATAGCAGTCAATTCCTGATACATGTTTACACTGCTAATATTCATTCCACCAATAACGATTTCATTAATTTCTCTTTTTACTGTTCGGTTTTTTACTTCATCAATAATATGCTGATTAAGAAATGGAGTTAGTTCCGATATTTTATTGTTTCCTTGATAGTTATAATATTTTTGATACAACGAGCTTACAAATTCCAAAAATAGAACTTTTGAAAAATTAGGGTCAACTGTTTTTAGATTTTTTATAAGTGCTTCTGAATTAGAAACTGTTGCTGTTCTGTTTGTGTAAGTTGGTGCAGAGCTTACGGTTGCGTTTTTCTTCTCCTTTCTTTGATGAATAAAATATCCAATAGCAATTATTATCAACAGTGGAATTGATATTTGTGGAGGCAGTTGAAGAATTAGCCAAATAATAAGTCCAGCAATGCCGTCTCCACCGCCACCACCGCCGCCGCCAGAGAATCCTCCTCCTCCTCCTCCGTATGAATGACCTCCTCCCGGACGTGCCATTGCTACGTCGGCAAAAATTGTGCTTAGTAGAAAAACGATTATTATTGCTCCTAAAATTTTAAATAAATTATGGTAAAATTTTGTATTATTTTTCATTATAAATTTTATTTATAGTGTGGTTGTTTTATTTTTAATATATTCTTATAAATCCACTTCTAAATCGTCGGGGAGTTCGTTTATGTCGTTTTCTATTGGTGGAATATATTGGTTAAAAATATCTTTAAGGCTTTCTAAGTGGTCTAAAAGAGCTGTTGCAGGATTTGGTTTTGTGTAAATTTCATCAAATCCTTTGTTTATCATTTTCCAGTCGTCTTCTGGTATTGAGGTTTCTGCTCCACGGTCTGGCAATACGCAAACTGTTTGTTCAAAGTTAGATACGTAAATTAAAATACCTATTTTTTGGTCAGTAAATCGTATTCCTCCTTTCTGAAAAATAGCACGTCCTGTTATTTCTACTGTTTTTTTTATTCGTTCTTTTTTTATAAGTATTCTTTTGAGTGGAGGCAAAAAAGAGGCTATTGTGTAGCTAAGAAAAAATGTTAGCAATGTTACAAAATAAACTAAACCGACAGGAAATTCAATAGGTAAAAACATTAACAGCGTGAAAACAAGAGACATAAGAACAAAAGCAAAAATTAATGCTACATCTCTGTAATTTTCCGAACGCTCTTTGGCTATTACTACAATTTCTACAAGTGAGTTATTTTCAAGTAGTTCTATTGTTTTATATAACCGAGTTCGGTATTCTTCGTTAAAATATTTCATAGGGTTGTGTAATTTGAATTTTACATTTTTAGATTTGCTAAATATACAATTTTTTATAAAAATAAAAAAATATTTTTCATTAAAATAAAAAAAATGTGTATATATTTATTTTTATATTGCTTATATATAGAACTTTGATAAAAACAACAAAAAAAGCTCCAAGCAGATGCTTAGAGCTTTAATTATTCTTAAATTATATTTTTAGTATCTGTAATGGTCTGGTTTGTAAGGACCATTTTTTTCTATTCCAAGATATTTTGATTGTTCGTCGCTTAGGGTTGTCAGTTTTGCTCCCACGTGTTCTAAGTGTAGTCTTGCTACTTCTTCGTCAAGTTCTTTTGGCAAACGGAATACTCCTACTTCGTAATCTTTTTGCCAAAGCTCTAATTGTGCAAGTGTTTGGTTTGTAAAAGAATTACTCATCACAAATGATGGGTGTCCTGTTGCATTTCCAAGATTTACAAGTCGTCCTTCCGAAAGTAAAATAATAGAATGTCCATCAGGGAAAACCCATTGGTCAACTTGTGGTTTTATATTTATTCTTTTTATTCCAGGATAGTTTTCAAGTTTTTCTACTTGAATTTCGTTGTCAAAGTGTCCGATATTACAAACAATGGCTTTGTCTTTCATTTTTGCCATGTGGTCTATTGTTATAACATCTTTGTTTCCAGTGGTAGTAACATAAATATCAGCCGAAGGAAGCATTGCTTCTACGGTGTTTACTGCAAATCCTTCCATTGTTGCTTGCAAAGCACAAATTGGGTCAATTTCCGATACTGTAACTCTTGCTCCGTAACCTACCATTGATTTTGCAGAGCCTTTACCAACATCTCCGTATCCGCAAACCATAACTCTTTTTCCGGCAAGCATAATATCTGTTGCTCTTTTTATTCCGTCTGGTAATGATTCTCGGCAACCGTATGTGTTGTCAAATTTAGATTTTGTAACAGAGTCGTTTACGTTGATTGCAGGGAATAATAATTTTCCTTGTTCGGCAAGTTGGTATAATCGGTGAACACCTGTTGTAGTTTCTTCTGAAACTCCTTTTATTTTAGATGCTATTTCTGTCCATTTGTCTGGATTTTTTGAAATTGATTTTTTTAAGTTTTTAAAAAGTTCTATTTCGTCTTCGGCAGTAACTTTTTGTTCTAAAATATTAGCATTTTTTTCAGCTTCTGCACCTTTAAGAACCATCATTGTTGCGTCTCCTCCGTCGTCCACTATAAGGTCTGGACCTGTTCCGTCGGGAAATGTAAGAGCTTGTTCTGTGCACCACCAATATTCTTCAAGAGTTTCTCCTTTCCAAGCAAATACAGGCACTCCTGTGGCAGCTATTGCTGCTGCTGCGTGGTCTTGTGTAGAAAAGATATTGCAGCTTGCCCATCTTACATCAGCTCCGAGTGAAGTTAGTGTTTCAATAAGAACGGCTGTTTGGATTGTCATGTGAAGTGAGCCAGTAATTTTTGCTCCTGCAAGTGGTTTTTCGTTTCCAAATTTTGTTCGTAATGATACTAATCCGGGCATTTCTTGTTCTGCTAAGTTTATTTCTTTGCGTCCCCATTCTGCAAGGCTGATGTCTTTTACTTTGTAATCGTTTGCTGTGTTATTCATTTTATTTATTTATTTGTTTATTTTCTAAGATATTTTTTTAATTGTTTCTGTTTTTTTATGTTTAGGAATTGTTTTCCATCTTTTTCAAAACTCCAGACATTAGATACTTCTCTAATTAATGGAAAATCAAAATTATTTACTTTTATTTGACTTTTAACAATTCTACGAAATTTTCTGTTTGCTTTTTGTTTGTCTTCTTTTTCGCTTTCGCTAATTGCAATGCCAATTATTGGTGTTTTTTTATAGCTATTGCTCATTTTAAGTAAGTGTTTAGTTTTAATTTTTAATTTTTAATTTTTAATTTTTAATTTTTAATTTTTAATTTTTAATTTTTAATTTTTAATAGGCTTTCGCCTGATAATAAATAAAAAACAAAAAGTATTATTTAGATTTGTTTATCTTCTTTTTTAATAATTTATATTCAGTTAGAACAAAATCTTTTAGTTTTTTATCTTTAAAATGTGGGACTATTATTTCCTCAAAATTATTCCATATTTGATTATGAAATGCGGAATATTCATTTTCTGGTTTTGATTTATTTAAAACAGATTTTAAAATATAATTAATTTCGTCTTTGGTTTTATTTTTTTTAGAAATATAAAGAATACCTATATTTTTTTTTGTTTCGTTATATTGTTTTTGCCTTGCAATAATAAAATCCGTTCTATTTAATTGACAAGTATTTATTGTAACTTCTGCTCGTTCATTTTTAGATTTTATTTCTCCTGTTTTTTCGTTAAAATAAAAATACTCTTCAGGATTATCTATTTCAGGATTTACTAAATAGGGTTTTTCAGCTTCATTAAGTTTTTTTAAATCAGATTTTTTAACATCAATAGTTTGTTTTTTCATAATAGGAAACTTATTGCCTTTAGCATTGTTGCATTTTTCGCAAGTTGGCAACAAATTACTCCATTCGTAAGCGAGCCAATAATATACAGATTTAGGTCTATAATGCTCTATTCTAACAAATTCAGTATATTTTGTTTCACAATATGCACATTTTTTATGATATAATTTTTCTAATTCTATTTTTGATTTTTTATAACAATATGGTTTTGCTTCTTTTGCTTCTAATAAATATTCTTTATTTTTTTCAGCACAATTTAGTAGTTCCTGTGGGGGATTGTTAAAATCTTTATTTACCTTAATCATTTTTGCCCTCCTCTATCATTTTATTTATTCTTCTTTCCACTTCATCATTAAAAAGTATTTCGTTCCAACCGTCTTCTGTTCTTAATTTTGATAAATCTTTTATTGACTTGGGCAAATATTCTTCAAAGCCAAAAATAGGAGACGAAAGCAATGTATTAGGCAATAGGGTTTTAAATTCAAATTCCAGTTTTTTTGCTGTTATTCCTTTTTCGGTTCTTTGCACATTTATTATTACAGTATTTTCTGGTGCACCGAGTATTGGTATTGGACTATGAGTTGATGCAATAAATTGAATTTTAGGAAATAAATTAGTAAGATTTTCAACCATTGCTTTTTGCCATTTTGGGTGAAGGTGCAAATCTATTTCGTCTATTAAAACAATTCCTGCAAGCTCGCTAAAATCTTTTATTTCGGACTGATATTTTGATAATCTGATTATTATATCGCCAACCATTGTAATTATGCTTCGGTATCCTGATGCTAATTCATTAAAACTTTTTGCTTCACTTGTGTCTTTTTCAATGTATCTTACAATAATGTCGTTTTCGTGAGCTATTGTTTCAATATTTTTAATTTGAGGTGATAGCAATTTTATTAAAATTTCAATTGCACCATTATACAAATGTTTGTATGCTGGTTCATTTTTCCAAATTTTCAACTTATCCTCAATATCAAACAGTTCGCTGTATGGATTAAACAAACTTGCTGTTTTGCTTTGGTTTACATATCTTGAATTTTTCACCAAACGAGCTGGTCCATAGGCTGCAAAATGAGGAAAATCATCTGCATAATCAAATTCATTATTGGTAATGTTTACAATGTTCTCTTGTTGGTTTTTATATTCTAAAATTATTTCACCCTCTTTATTTAAAATATTTTTTTCATCTTCGTTTCCCAAAAAGCCAATAACGATGGATTGTAAAAGTGATGTTTTGCCATATCCGTTTTCTCCTGTAACAAAAATCCATTGTGTATCTGTTTCAATATTTTGTATGGAAACATTTTTTAATTCGTGATAATTGTTTACTTTAATGCTTTTTATGCAATACGGTAGAGATTTTCTTTTTTCATTATTAAAATAAATATCCTTTGTTCTATGTTTTTTTTGCAAATCATAATACTCCTGCCATGCTAAGTTTTTTTCCTTAAACATTTGCAAGGGAGGATATTTTATATTATTTCCAACTAAGTTTATACTTGGAATATTTGGCAAACCTACTGCATTTTCTTTTGTTAATTCATTTACAACAGCAGTAAAACTTTCTTTATTTTCTGGTATTCTTTCAATTTTATTGTTAGAAAAATCAAAATGGTAATCCCTGCCTCCCATAGAAGTTGTCAGAAATTTAGATGCTTCAAATAAGGATTTGGGTATTTTTTCTATCTTATTGTTAGATAAGTCAATATGCCATAATTCTTTTAGATTTACTATAGCTCCCGATACTTCTTTAATTTCATTATTGGATAAAACTAATGTTTCTAATTTTTTTAAAGAATAAATTAATTCAGGAATTTTAGAAAGTTTACAATCCGAAATTATTAATGTTTTAACAACCTCATTGTCTTCCTCTTGCGTAGAACTATAAGGCTTTCTTGAATAATAAGAAACAGGGTGTTTTTCTACAATTTCACTTTTTTCGTAATAATTCCATGTATATCTATTTTGTTCAGAGGTTAGTTTTTCAAATTTTAAGTTAAACTCTTGCTCAATATGTTTTATTATATCTAAATCGGTCATAAATAATTATCATAATATTATTTTAATATCTATTATTTTAAATCTACGGTTTTTGTTTCTATTTGTTTGCCGTCTATAAAAATAAAAACGGAGTATGTGCCTTTTGGTAGGTCATCGCTGTTGTTGTAGAAAATGCAAACATCTTGTTGGTTACCATCATATACAATATTTTTCTTAGACGAAAAGGCTATTTCTGCTCCCTGAAAATCAAAGAATCCTGATGTATTGTTTCTAAGTATTTTTCCTGACGGGTCTGCTACTCTTATGTAAACGGTTTTGTTACCAGTTTCGGTTATTTTATTTTTATTTAGGGTAAAGCAAATTTTAAATTGTTCTGTTTTTTTTATTCTGTTTGTTTCTTTGCCTCTTTTATTTAGAGCTACAAAGCCGAGGTTTAATACTTGGAGTTCTGCGGCTATTTCTACTCGTGCTTCTAAGCTGTCAGATTTTTCTATTAGTTCGTCTTTTTCGGTAATTACGTTATTGTAGTTTTCTTTAATTTCTGTATTCTCTGCAATTAGTTTTTGATTTTTTTGATTTAGTTCGTCTATTTGTGCGATATAACTTTTCATTATATTTTTGAGGGCTTCTATTTCTTCTTTGTATTGAGATATTTTGTAGCTGTCAGACGATTTTACTTTTTTGAGTTGCGTTAGAAGTTCTTCAATTTTTTCTTGTTCTTTTTTTAGTTTTGAGTTTAGTTCGCTATTGTTTGTTTCTAAGTCTTTATAACTTTCCGAAATTTCGTTAAGCTCGGCTACAAGTGAATCTTTTGCAGTTTTGCTATATTCTAATCGAGTAATTAATACTTTTGTTTCTTGCTTTGTTGTTTTTTTGTCAAAGGCAAGCCAAATAATAACAAATAATTGAATTGCAATAATTGAGACTAAAATTATTGTTAAAGTATGTTTTTTTTCCATTATTAATTAAATATAAGATTTTAAATAAAATGCAAATATATAGTTTGTTTTTTAATTTAAAAAATATTTAGAAAACAGAGTTTATTAAATCAGCAGATTGGGTTAAAAGATGTTAAAAAATTAGCACTTTATTAATTCTATTTTTTACGCGAAGTTGTATAATTAATCAAATCGGTGAAAGCCTGTTTAGTTTGGCTTTGTTCGTAGTTATTTAGTATTTCTATTGCTTTATTTTTATAAAAATTCATTTTCTCTTCGGAGTATTTTACTCCTCCCGATTTTTTCACAAATTCAATAACTTGTTTAATGTTTTGGTTAGATTTATTTTTCTTTTTAACTATTTTTAAAATCTTTTTACTTTCTTTTTTTTCCGATTTTTCGAGGGCATAAATGAGTGGCAGAGTCATTTTTTTTTCTTGAATATCATTTCCTACGGGTTTTCCTATTATGCTATTAGACTGATAATCAAATAAATCATCTTTTATTTGAAATGCTATTCCTATGTATGTTCCAAGATTTTTCATGTTGGCAACTAATTCGTCGGAGGCGTTTACAGATTTTGCACCTGCAACTGTTGCCGAAGATATTAAAGTGGCAGTTTTTTTGCGAATAATATCAAAATAAACGTCCTCTGTTATGTTTAAGCTGCGAGATTTTTCTAACTGTATCAATTCACCTTCTGCCATTTCCTGAACTGCTTCTGACATTATTCGTAGCAAGTCAAATTCGTTGTTGTCCACAGCAATAAGCAATCCTTTTGCCAAGAAAAAATCGCCAATTAATACTGCTATTTTTGATTTCCAAAGTGCTTTTATAGAAAAAACTCCTCTTCTTTTGTCAGAATTGTCCACCACATCGTCGTGAACCAAGGAGGCGGTGTGCAAAAGTTCTATCATAGCGGCTGCCACATGGGTTGAGTGTTGCACTTTGCCGTTTAGTTTTGCAGAAAGGAATACAAACATCGGTCGCATTTGTTTTCCTTTGTTCCTAATTATATATTTTGTTATTATATTTAAAAGAAAAACTTTGGATTCCATTAGTTTTTTAAAGTAAACTTGAAATTCAATCATTTCTTCTTTTATTGGTTCTTTTATTTTATTTAATACAGACATTTTTTTTTGTTATCATTTTTCAGTAATTTTGGTATTTAATAATTTCAATTACAATGTTTTATAGCTGTTTAATATTAATTAAAAATTGAAAAAATAAATTATACAAATATAATTTTTTTTCTACAAATAAATTGTCTATCTTAAATAGAATTAAAAACTAAACACTAAAAATTTAGCAATTAACTTATTGGTTTAGATAATGTGCAAGTTTTTCCATATCTTTAAACCACTGTGAACCGTTTTTCATAATTAATTTTCCTACAGCGTTTAATGATTTTATTTCAAATTTACTAAAAACATCATGCCCGTCGGTTGGCAAACTGCAAAAAATAGTTTTGCGAGGATATTTGTTTGAAAAATCTACCGCTTCGGCAATATTCAAATATCCTGTCATTTTGGGAGTTATAACATATAAAATATAGTCGCAAACTTCTTTTTGTTTGTTAATTTCGTCTTTGTTTTCAAGGCTATTTATGTCAAGTGGATTGAAAAAATCTATTTTTAAGAGTTCAATAAGTTCGTTTCGCCATTTAGAGCCATTACTTGTTCCTGCTAAAAAAACTTTTTTCATAATAGATTATTAATTATAATTAAACTGATATTTATAAATATGGTATGCTTTATGATACTAATTTGTTTTACACCTTATTAGATAAAAAAAACTTATTAGTGATTACTTATTATTTTATCTACAAAGGTTGTTTTTTTGTATTAGAAAAAAAAACTTTTTTTATTTTTTTTTCAAAATAACAAAAAAAAACTATTTTTGGGAAATTAATTATTTCAAAATTAAAAATAAGATGAGAAAATTATTAAAAAATATAAGTTTAAAAATAGGAATATTTGCAGGTTTTATTTTTGTAATCTTTATTTTTGCGGGTATTGGCATCAATCAATATAATGCTTTGATAAAGATAGAGAAAATAAGAGCAACGAGAAGTGTTTTTATCAAGGCTAAATTTCAATTTATGGAAATAAAAAATTTGGCAACAGATGATATTAGACTTGTATATAAGCTCAAAGTTGCAAAAACAAACGAAGAGATTAATAAAATAATAAATGAGCATGATAAAATTGAATCTAATTTTAATGAATTAATTAAAAATGCAAAAACAACAAACAACGAACATTTACTAAACAAGGAAAGCGAAATTTTTTGGTTACAACTTCAAGACAGCATTGCAGAATACGATAAGATATATAATAAGGGAATAAAAAGCTCTTTTAACGAAATTTTAAAATATAAAAAACTTCTTATAAATCCGAATAAAATAAGAGAAGAACACAAAGTTCTTTTGGACGAACAAAGAGAGCTAAAAACAAACTATCTGGTTTACGAAAGCGACACCATTATTGAAGTTGATAGAATTGTTGCCGATTTAATAAAAATATACAGCAAAGACATAAATAGCCATTCAGCAGAAATAGACAAAAAATTTGCGTCTTTAAACAATTCTATAATACAATTAGATGTTCGTTTTGAAAAAACTTTGGGAGATGCAGCAGAAAAACTTGAAAAACTTGCAAAAAGCTCTATAAATATCAGTTGGTTTATTTTTATCATTGGTGTAATAATATCACTTCTTGTAGGACGAGCTATTTCTCTAATGCTTATAAATCCTATTACAGAACTACAAAAGCTAACGGTTCGCCTTTCCAAAGGAGAACTGCCAAAATATAAATTTGATATTTCGGAAAACGAAATTGGAGAAATGAACTCGGCAATTAAAGACCTATTAGATGGATTAAAACTAACTTCAGAATTTGCAGTAGAAATAGGAAAAGGAAACTTTGAACACGAATACACCCCTCTTGGAAACAAAGATGCTCTTGGAAACTCTCTGTTAGAAATGCGTAAAAGTTTGCAAGCCGCACAAATTGAAGAGAAAAAACGTCAAATGGAAGACCAACGACGAAACTGGACAACAGAGGGTCTTGCAAAATTCTCCGAAATATTACGACATCACCCCGAAAACCTAAAAGAATTATCAGATGAAATTATTACCGAATTAGTAAAATATGTAAACGCAAATCAAGGTGGAATTTTTATTCTTAACGACAGCGACAAAAATGATGTTTACTTAGAACTACTTGCATCTTATGCTTACAATAGAAAAAAATATATTTCTAAAAAAATAAGAATTGGAGAAGGACTCGTTGGTGCAGTAGCATTAGAAAAATTTACCGTCTATATGACCGATGTGCCCAATGAATATATTGAAATAGAATCTGGAACAGGAAGTGCAAATCCTAACTCTATCCTAATTGTTCCACTAAAAATAGATGAAGAAGTGCTTGGAGTTATAGAGCTTGCGTCGTTCTACCAATTCCAACAATTTGAAGGCAAACTTGTAGAACAAATTGCCGAAAGTATTGCCTCTACTTTGGCAACAGCAAGAATTAACACCCAAACAGCCGAACTACTTGAAAAATCGCAACGACAAGCTAATGAAATGCAAGTGCAAGAAGAGGAAATGAGAGCCACAATAGACCAGCTACAAGAATCGCAAACAGCAAGCATGGAAAATGAAGAAAAACTTAAAACAAGCTTAGAACGAATCCAAATAATACAAAAAGAATTAGAAGAAAAAGAAGAAAAACAAACAAAAGAAATTAGAATGCTTAAAAGAGAGCATCAAAAAAATGTGGAAACAATAAAAAGTCAAGAAGAATTTAATAAAAACATACTACAATCAATAATATCAGGAATTGTTATCTTTGATGAGCAAGGAAAAATAAAATTCTTAAACAAAAAAGCAGAAGAAATTTGGCAATTTAAAAAGAATGAAGCCATTGGAGCAAATATCAAAACATTTTTTGTAATCCCTGAAGATTTTACAACAATCTCAGAATATATAACCGAAAAAATAAACAAAAACTCGGTAGAAGAAAATGTTTTCCAAGTAATAAAAAAAGATGGAACTAAAAAAGAATACATAATAAACATTGTAGAAAATAATACAGACAAAGAAGACACTAACTACACACTATTCATTAGAGACCTAACAAAAAAAGAAGAAAAAGAAAAAATAAAATCTGACATAATGGAAGGACTGATGGCTAATGAATTTGAACACATATTAAAAATAGAATACTTAGAACAAAAACTATTAGAAAATGATATTTTTATAGACATGGACAGCTTTATGCCAGAAGATCTTATCAAATGGACTGATGATTATTCTATCGGATTAAATATTATTGATATGCAACATAAAAAATGGATAGAGCTTATTAATAAATTATATAAATCTCTTAAAAATGGAGAAGCTGAAAAAGAATTTAATGATACTTACAGAAAGCTAATAGAATATACTGAATATCATTTTGGGTTTGAAGAAAAATATATGACCGATACAGACTACTACGACAAAAAAAATCATAAAAAAGTTCATGTTGATTTTGTAAATAAAATAAAAAAATATCATGAAGACCATAAAAGCGGGAAAGTTGATGTAACATATTCGCTATTATTATTCTTACGACCTTGGGTAAAAGAACACATAACAGTTAATGATATAAAATATGTAGAAAATTTCAAAAAACACGGATTAAGTTAGGAAACAGGTTGCAAGTTACTCAAAACAAAATATATTAATACAAAAAAAACAGTAGCCTGCAACCTAATAAATAAAACCCGATACTTGAAAAATGAAAAAAATCCTCTTAATAAATACTCCACAAAACAACACCCTAAAAGCTGGAATAGAAGACGATTTTATTGATATTATCGGATTCTATCCACCTTTGGGACTGCTGTATCTTGGAACAGTTTTGGAAAACAAAGGATACGATGTTAAAATATTAGACTGTGTGCCAATGAACATAGGCTACAAAGAACTAAAAGCCGAAATAGAAAAATACTCTCCCTTTGCTGTTGGAATAACAACATTTACAACCTCAATGGTAGATGCTCTGCTTACCGCAGAAATTGTGAAAAAAATAAATCCACAAATTATCACAATACTCGGAGGACACCACGCAACCTTATATCCAGCACAATCAATAAAATACAAAAACATAGACTTTATACTTCAAGGAGAAGGAGAAGAAACTCTGCCAATTTTGATTAATAAATTATCCAAAACTAAACTACCATTAAACCTTTCAGAACCCGAAATAAAAGATTTTTTGGAAATAGATGGAATAGGATTTTATCAAAAAAATATTGAATACCTAAATCACAAAAGAGCTTATATCAATGATATTGAAACACTTCCAATACCAAACCGAAAACTGCTACCAAGCAAAATATACACAAGCATTGTAGGACGGCAAGCAAAAGTTGCCACAATAATGTCGTCTCGTGGCTGCCCCTTTAAATGCACATATTGCTTCACCCCAAACAAAACATACCGAACACGAACCACCCAAAACATAATTGAAGAAGTAAAATACTTGATAAATTTAGGCTACAACGAAATATTTTTTTTCGACGACCTATTTGCAATGAAAGCCCAAAAAGTAATAGATTTTGCAAAAGCCCTGCAAGCCGAAAACATAAAAATAGACTGGAGTTTCCGAGCAAGAATAAACACAATTACGCCCGAACTCGTAGAAGAAGTGAAAAAAGCTGGAATACACCGAATCCAATTTGGAATAGAATCCGGAGTGGACAAAACTCTAAAAAGAGTGAGAAAAGGCATCAAAACAAAAAAAATACGAGAATCAATAGCTCTTTGCAAAAAAGCTGGAATAACAACCATCGGTAATTTTATGATAGGACTACCCGGCGAAACAAAACATGACATAAATACAACTCTAAAATTCTCACGAAAAATAGGACTTAATTATGCTCAATATAGTATCCTTGTGCCATTTCCTTTTACGGCAATCTACATGGAAGGCTTAGAAAATAATTTATTCACTCACGATTACTGGAAAGAATTTTCGAACAATCCGATAGAAAATGCACACAAATTTAAAGTGCAATATTGGACAGAAAACGTATCAGAAGAGTATCTTTTTAAAATGATAAAAAAATCATTCAAAAGATTTTATTTTCGCCCAATAACTATTATCAATAAATTGAAAGAAATAAAAAGCTGGCAAGAAATGAAAAACGCAATAAAAGGAGCTTTTAGTGTTTTTAAATTCAATCCTAAATAACAAGAAATGAAAAACGCAATAAAAGGAGCTTTTAGTGTTTTTAAATTCAATCCTAAATAAAAAACATTATTAATTATGCTCCCTCTCCCATAAAAACTACCTTCAGAAGGTCTGCAAGTAAGTCGTCGTAAAAAGTTGGGCTTAAGTTGTTGTAAAACACTGTTCCAAGATTGCAACAAATAGAAAACGAAACATCTGATTCGGGGAAATAAATGGCATAGGTCATTGTGCCAATTGCTCCTCCAGTGTGTCCGTATCCAGATTCGTAATCTGTTTCATATTCAAAAACACCTAAACCATACATATACTCATCACTGGCTTGTTTGCAGGTTAGTAGTTCTTTGGTAAGTTCTTGGTTAAGAATATTTCCCGAAACAAGTTGTTTCATAAAATATGCAAAATCATTCGGGTTTGCAAGCACTCCTTCATGCCCATAGGCAAAATTGCTAAAATGTCTTTGAAGGTCGGTGCAGTTTTGTAGTTGTTCGTCAAAATGAATCAAATAACTATTTACAAGGTTTGGCACATTGGGATAATTTTCAGACGATTTGTAATAAGTGTTCTGTAACGAAAGAGGTGCAATAATTTTTTCTTGCATAAAATCGCCAAGTGTTTGTCCACTAACATTTTCTATAATCATTCCCAAAAGCGAAAAATTAGTATTTGAATAATGATGGTCTTCTCCTGGAGCAAAATATGCTGGCATTCCGTAAACATAGTTTTCAAATAATTCTTCTATAGATAAAATTCCATCAGTGTCGTTAAAAGTATCAACAAACATGCTTGCATTATCATCAAAAGTATAAATTCCCGACGAATGATTTAGCAGCTGGCGAATAGTAGCAATATCAGCATTAAATATATTAGAATAAATATCCTCTGGCAAATAGTTTTTAGCAAGGTCGTCTAAATCTAATTTTCCCTCTTGAACAAGTAGAAGAGTCATTGCCGAAACAAAAGACTTTGCTATGCTCGCAGAATGATGAATATGACCAGTTTGCATTTCAATATTTCTTTCTATATCAGCCATTCCTGATGTTCCTAAATAAAGTCCCTCGTCGGGAGTTTCTATTGCAAGCGACAAGCCAGGAAGTCCTTTGGCACAATACTCATCAAGTAACTTTTGATATAATTCTGCTTTGGGATTGTTTTCGTTGTTGTTTGGTATTTCCATGTTGCAAGCATCTGACGGAATATTTAATTCTTTGTTGCAAGATGTTATTGCAAATAAAATTATTGTTAATGTGATAATTAATTTATATTTTTTCATGATTTTATTTTAATTAATTAAGAATTTTTAGTTAGGAATTTAGATTTTTAGTAATATTTTGAAATTTCATAAAATATTATGTAATCATTTATTGAAATTTACTCTTATCATAAATAATTGATTTATTATATTTTAACGAAAAAACTGAAAATTAAAAACCTAACGAAGTGTTGAGAAATTAATAACTAATTTATTTGATATTTTATTCCTACTCCCATCAAAGAAGTTGGAAGAGCTGTTATAAATCCGTTGTATTTACCTTCGAGCATATATGTATATTTGCCATAAATTGCAATTTTTCCAATTTGATAGCCAATTCCCAGTCCAACAGTTCCTGCAAGGGTGTAGTGCAAAATGTTTTTTGATTCGTATTTTCCAGCCTCGTTCAAAACAAAAATCTCTCTTGCAGGATAAAAAATGTTGCCACCACTGCCAAGTCTTGTTTCAAAGTATAAACCTCTGTTTGTTTGATATCTGTATCCAATATTAATTGTTGGAGTTAGTCCTGCACCAATCATTTTGTGTGCATACCAAGTTAGCTCGCCAGAATAAAGAAGATTTGATTTTTTTTTTGATAAAAAATCTTTATCCATTGCAATAGTTATGGCAGGAGCAAATCCTACGCTAAAAGTTTTGTAGAATGGATACAAAGAAACTGACTTATCGGAAAATTGAAAGGATAAAAAATTTGTTTTGTCTTGCGAAAATGCGTTTAGCGAAAATAGCAGGACAATAATTAGAATTGTTTTTTTCATATATGTTTTATTTATAGTCTTTTATCAAGTATATATTTATAAAAAAAAATTTAAGTTTATACAAAAATAACATCTTTTTATCATTAATACAAATATAATTGGCATACTTAGTTTTTAATTTTCAGATAAAAAAAAAAAGCAAACACCTTATCTATAAAGGGCTTGCTTTTAAGTATATTTAGTTATAAATTATTTGTATTATTTTAAACCTAATTTTTTTGCAATTTTTTTAGGAACAGCATCTTTATGAATCATAATATTCATAGTTTTATATTTTACAAATTCTTCTGAAACGTAAACATAACCATCGTAAGGATTATCTGTATTCCAAGAATTTTTAACAATATAATATTTAGTTCCTGCTTGGTCTTTAGCACGTCCAACAATATGTAGTCCGTGGTCGTCGGTAGTTTTGTAGTTGTCGTAGTGTTCTTGACGCATTTCTTGAGTAACAACTTTTTCTTTACCCGGTTTATCAAGATTATATCTTTCTTTTTTGCTTTGGCTTTCCCATTTTCCTCTTTCAGTATCAGTCATTTCAGCAATATTAATATCTGGCACAATAGCAACTCCTGCACTGTGAGAAAAATACTCTTCGCTAACGTCTGCACCCCAAGCAATTGTGTAGCCATTGTCTAATGCGTAGTCAAACACTTGTATAAATTCGTCTAACGGAAGATTGTAAGATTGTCCCCATAACCAGTTGTCTGGCACTTCAATAGCAAAAGAGCTATAAAATGGGTGATGCGAAAACGAAGTTACACTAATATAATCGTCTGGATTAAGTTTTGTAACCTCATCGGCAAAAGTTCGAGGAGTATATTCTTTTCCTTCGTAAGTAAAAGTTTCTGGATATTCGCCAAGGTAAGCATCTAATATTCCGTTAAAACCGGCAAGCCAAGCAGTGCTAAGTTTTCTGTTTTTATTTTCTATAACTGCATCTACGTATGCTTTTAATACCGCATCAAGTTCTCCATGAACATGTCCTTTTGTTCCATAATTAAGCCCATTAAATGCTTCTTCTGGCACTAATCCGTATTTTCTATGAACATAAGGAATATCCACAAAAGCTCCACCGCCACCAAAATTTAATTCTCCGTGTAATCTTACATATTTTTCAGCTTTGTCGGCATAGCATTGTCTTACAATAAACATTTCTGAAAGGTCGGGAACATTTTCTACTCCCACTCTTTCCATTTCTGATTCGTAGAACGAAAGTGTAGAAAACGACCAGCAAGTTCCTGATGCGTATTGGTCTTTTACACTGGTTGTTCCAAGTCTAATTTCATCTGTAAATTTGTAGCCGTCTTGTGCAAATATAGCAAAAGATATTGTTATGGCTAAAATAAATAAACTTAATTTTTTCATGATAAAAATAATTTTAAATTTGTAAATAAATATGGTTTATTGGTATTTTGGTATATTGGTTTATTGGTTTATTCGTTGGTAGTGGTAGTTATTTTTGATGTTACTAAATTCCTTCGGAATGTTAGTAAATCTTTTTACAATAAACACTTACTAATATCCCGCAGGGATTTAGTAACGTGGTGCAAACTACCTATTTACAACACTACCTATTAGTTTTTGGTTTCTTAATAAAACTAAACTAACAACTAATAACGAAGCAGATAGACAAATATAAAGAATCTTTTTATTTTTTTCAATCATTAATTATCAAGCGAAAGCGAATTAGACACTAAAAACTAACTGAATTAAATTTTTGACTAAATTATAATAAATTTACAAAAAAAAGGATTTTTTTATACTAAATGCTTTTTTTTAATGACAAATAACATTAATTAACTAATAAAAGAAAAATGATACGAATAGGATTTGGCTACGATGTCCACAAATTACAAGAAAAAGAGAGTTTAATAATTGGAGGAGTAAAAATTCCTCATACAAAAGGCACTGTTGCCCATTCAGACGGAGATGTGCTAATTCATGCAATAATTGATGCTCTGCTTGGAGCTGCAAATTTGCGGGATATTGGTTATCATTTTCCAGATAATTCTAACGAATTTAAGGAAATTGATAGCAAAATTTTGCTGGCACGCACAATGGAACTTTTGGCTGAAAAGGGTTATATTGTTGGAAATATTGATTCCACAATTAGTATGCAAAAACCTAAATTAAAGCCTTTTATCCCTGAAATGATTTCTGTTTTGGCAAAAACAATGAACACCTCCGAAGAAAATGTTTCGGTTAAAGCTACAACAACCGAAAAACTTGGTTTTGAGGGACGTGAAGAGGGAGTTTCTGCTCATGCGGTTGTTTTAATCACTAAGTATAAAATTCATTAAGGTCTAAAAAAAATTAATTCGTAAACTATCGGTAACTGCAGATTATTAAATACCAATAAGAGTGTTGCCTAATTATTATTCTACACTTTATTTTATGTGTGTAAGCTATTGGTAATTGCTTTGCAATTAATCTCAATGAGGGTTTGATTTGATATAGTTTGCAAAAAACCACTTTTTTTGCACAAATAAAAGTTGTATGTCCACAAATATATGCCTGAATAACTAAAAAAAGATTAATTCATTTTATTTATAGTTGTAAAAAAACATGAATACAGACAATAATAAAAAAAATGAAACAAAAAATTTTTTTCTAAGATAAGTAATTTACTTTTGATTTTTTTTATTCAAAAATATTAAATAAATATAAACAATATTCTTATTTATTTAACAACCTGATTATCAAAACAAATCCCAATCAAAACTAAACACTTATTTAATTTATGGAATGGTATATTTTTTTGCTTGTTGTGGCAATAGGCATAATTTCCGGATTTATAAACACACTGGCAGGAAGTGGCTCGCTTGTAAGCATTGTAATGCTAATTTTTCTTGGCTTACCACCCAATGTAGCCAATGGAACAAATCGCATAGCTATACTTATGCAAAATATTGTGGGGGTTGCAAGTTTTAAAAAGCAAAAAGTTTTTGAATGGAAGGAAGGCATATATCTTTCAATTCCAGCAACTATTGGTGCAGCAATTGGGGCTTTGTCGGCAATTAGCCTAAAGAACAATATAATGGAAATTGTTATTGCAATAATTCTGCTGTTTATGCTTGTTATCCTGATAGTTAAACCAGACACATGGATAAAAGGACAGGCAGGAAAATTTAAAGAAAAGCCTTCTTTTTGGCAAATAATAATATTCTTTTTTATAGGGCTTTACGGCGGATTTATTCAGGCAGGAGTTGGATTTTTTCTGCTTGCAGGTTTGGTGCTTAGTGCAGGGTTCAACCTTGTGAAAGCCAATGCCGTAAAAGTATTTATAGTGCTTATGTATATTCCTATCACACTTGCGATATTTGCTTATAGCGGACAGGTTAATTACTTGTTTGGCATTGTGTTGGGAACAGGAAATATGCTTGGAGCTTTTTTGGCTACCAAAGTGGCTACTAAATGGGGACCACAATTTATCCGTTATTTTTTAATTGTAATAATTTTTGGCTCTGCTCTTAAATTGCTGATTGATAATGTTTTTTAATTCAATTTTATGAAATTAAAAACAAGCACGAAAGGTGCGATAATCTGTTTACGAATAATAAGTTATTTCGCACCGTTGGTGCTTACGACTAAATTAAATAGCCACCTTGCCCTACGGACAAGGCTATTGATTATCGCACCTTTGGTGCTTGTTTTTCAACTTTAGAAAATATAATTAGAGTTTGTCTTTTTTGAAAAAAAAACATTCAATATTCATTTTAAATGTTTGATAAACACAAATATATACCGCTTGCGAAAGCAATTTGAATATTGAATATTCTTTATTGAATGTTGAATATTTAATAAAACCGACTTTATAGACAAACACTAATTAAGCTGTTTAAAAATGCTAAGGGTGTAATCTTGCGTATTCTTTTTTACCGTCTTCTAAGAATTTAATAAAATCCTCTACATTAGGGTTAAACTCTGTTGGTTCGGCAAGCACAACTCCTGCGTGGTCGAGCAGAACGTAGTATGGTTGCGAATTTTTACCAAAATTAACTGTTTGAATATCAGAATTTTGTTTACCAAGAGTTTTCTTAACTTTTCCGTCGGCAGTAGAAGTAAACCATTCCTTCTCTGGAACTTTTACTTTTTTATCATCAACATAAAGTGATAAAATAATGTAGTCTTCTTTAAGTATTTTAAGCACTTTTGGGTCTGACCAAACATTCTCTTCCATTTGTCGGCAGTTTACACAACCATGCCCTGTGAAATCTACAAAAATAGGTTTTTTGTTTTCCTTAGAACAATTAAGTGCTTGATATACTTCATAATATCCTTTTAATCCGTGAGGCAAATGAAGTTCGTCTTCGTATTTTGGCGTTTCGCAAATTGTTGAAGCTTGGTCTCCTTTTATCATTCCTGCAAGGTTGAAATCGTGGGTTGAGTTTGGTGGCAAATATCCCGAAAGGGCTTTAAGTGGAGCACCAAACATTCCCGGAACAAGATAAATTACAAAAGTAAAAGTGATGATAGCAAGCATCAAGCGAGGAACTTTTAGGAATGGCATATCGCTGTCGTGCGAAAATTTTATTTTGCCAAGCAAATACAATCCCATCAATGCAAATATTACTATCCAAAATGCAATGTAAACTTCTCTGTCCAAAATTCCCCAGTGGTATGTTTGGTCTGCAATGCTTAGGAATTTTAGTCCAAGTGCAAGTTCTATAAATCCGAGTATTACTTTAACTGAATTGAGCCAACCTCCTGATTTTGGAAGATTTTTGAGCAACGATGGAAAGAATGCAAACAGTGTGAACGGCAATGCAACTCCCAACGAAAATCCGAACATTCCAATAATTGGTTTTACAATATCTCCCCCTTGAGTAGATTGTGCGATGATTCCTCCAACAATGGGTCCCGTGCAAGAGAATGATACAAGCACAAGTGTGAACGCCATAAAAAATATTCCTATCAATCCGCCTTTTGAAGTTTGTTTGTCGGATTTGTTTAATAGCCAGTTTGGTAGCGTAATTTCAAACATTCCAAAAAATGATGCTGCAAAAATTACAAATATCAAGAAAAAGAAAATATTTGGCAACCAATGTGTGCTTAGCCAGTTGGCAAAATCGGCAGAAATAGCATCTTTACCAATTAGGTTAGCAACTACAATTATTATTGCAATAGGCAGCGTGTAGATTGCAACAATAGATATTCCGTAAAGTGCAGCTTGCAATCTACCTTTTGCTTTTTCGCCCTCTCCTTTTATAAAAAATGAGACGGTCATAGGAATCATTGGAAACACGCAAGGTGTTAGCAGTGCGATAAGTCCTGCACCAAAGGCTACAAGGAAAAACCAAAGTAGCGACCTTTTTTCGTCTTTATTTTTCCAATTATTTTTAGAAACAATTATTGGAGTAGTTTTGCTTCTCTCTAAACTAATATGATTTGTTGTATCTATATTTTCAACAGTTTTATTAGTGTCTATTGCTTCTAATGTATCTATATCTATTGTTAAAGTGTCGTCTGGAATTTCTACAACTTCTTCAATTTCCTCTGTTTCTGGTGGATTATTTTCCACAATTTCTTCTTTTGGTGCTCCTTTTATCTGGAAATCAAACTCTTCTGAAAAATTAACGCATCTACCACTCTCTAAACAATTTTGACCATCAATGGTAATTGTGAGAGTAAAATCTTCTTCGGAAAGGACTTTAATTTTTTGTTTAAAAGTAGCTTCATGCTCAAAAAAGATTTCTATTTTTTCAAAAATATCGTCGTAAACTTCTTTTGGTTTTGGCGATTCTTGAATTTTACCATTAAATTTAAACTTATTTTTATAAGCATCTTCGTCTTCAACATAGATTTCCAAAGGTCGTGAGCCCCCCGGAGGATTGAAAGGAGAATACAAATGCCAGCCTTCGTCTATTGTTGCTTTAAAAATAAGCATAACTTCGCTGTCGCTAATTTGCTGCTGACTAACTTCCCATTTTGCTGGCTTATCTATTTGTGCATAAGCACTTGTGCTAAGTAGCAAAATAAATAAAATGGATAGATTTAAGATTTTTTTAATCATAAAATTAATTTTTTAGATGTTAAAATAATTATAATTTAAAATTTTAATTGCAAAGATATGTAGAAAATTAGATATGTTTATGTTTTTAACTAAATTTAAGACTTTTAAAATTCAAAATCAAGATATAATGAATCGTTATCTATCTCTATCTTAGTAAGTTTTTCCATTGAGCGTCCACTTGTGTAGTATCCAAAGGAGTCAATTTTTGATTGGTTGTTTTCGGTAAAAATATATGAAATTGTGTAATGTCCATCGCTACTTGGGATTTTGCTCATATCTGTTGTGTATTTTTTTGTCTCACCTTTTTTAATAGAAATAATTTCTTGTTTGCTATCCGCAGATGGCTTTATGCATAGCGAATCTATTGTAAAATCGGAATTATTTGTAATTTCAAATTTTGCATTTCCCGAACAAGATGCTAATAGTAAAATAATTAGCCCGAAGAATAGTAGTTTTGTTTTTTTCATTTGGTTGTATTATTTACGATTTTATAATATTTATTTGTTTCACAATTTTTTTTTATTTTTTCAAATTCATTTATACCAATTTTCTCAATTTTAACATCAAAATATAATGCAAAAATTAGGTGGTCTATATAATTTTTAAACTTGTTTTGTTCTTCTTTATCAATTATTTGCATAAATTTTAAATCTTGTAAAGATATTTCTTTTTTTGCAAATAATCCATTTTTTTTGTATTGTTCTTCTTTAATTATTTTTTTCAATAAATCTGTTTTATATTTTATTTTTTGATTATGTTCGTTTCCGTTGTTATCAATTAAAATTAAATTGTTTTCAGATATTTTTATACTACTAAATTTTTGCATAAAAGTATTAAATTCCACAAAATCTTTTAGTTGATAATTTTCTAATTCTAAAATATGTTCAGTTTGTTTAATAATTTCGTTTTTAATAAATTTATTTTCCAAAGTAATTTTTGGAATGCGAATAAATTGTTTTATACTGCTCAATGCCACAATATATGTAGCTTCATTTGGCAACTTAGAAAATAGTGATAAGAAATTTAAGTTGATTTTAGAATTTAAAATGGATAACAACCAAAGTATTTCTTTTTTATTAGCAGAACTTATTATTAATGATTGATTTCCATTTAAAATCAAATTCTCTTCATCAGAAAATTGGAAAATATTATTAAATCGTGTTTTCCATAAGATTTTATATTTGTTTTTAAAAGCCTTCATGCCTTGACTACCAGGAAGAAATTTTATTTCAACATCTTTATTATAAAAAAGACGAGAGTTGGTTGTATTATATTTTTTATAGTCATTTTTTTTTGTATCAAAAACAATAAAACTATCATCTTTTTTTATATTTACAATTTCGTCTTGATTTAGTTTTAAACCTCCATCAATACAAATCTCATCATAATTATTTAGGTCTAATTTTCTATATTCTTCTATTGAATGAGAATTAATTTTATATTTTTGATAAGCAGCCATAAATAATTCGTTTTGTTTTATAAAATTCCAATTTGCTATATTCTTTTGCAGTTCGGATTGCAGTTTTTCTGTTTTATCAAAACTTCCACTATTAAAATATTCATAAAAATCTATATCTTTTTTTGTTTCGTATGGGTTAAAATTTATTATTTGAACGTTATGATTTTCTTTTGGTTTTTGCTTACGAACCACAAAAATAAGCGACGATGTTGCTATTGGTTTGTTTTGAGTTAAGCCTCTACCAACAAACATATTGCCTTCAAAAGTTATAATTTTTTCTATTGTAGTAAATTTAGATAAATGATACCTTATTACATCTAAATCCTTGGCAGTTAGAACTGTTTGAGGAATTATATAAGACAAAACACCTCCATCTTTGAGCAAAGCCAA
>Ga0193956_1000322_pt1 | contig 22793 bp, 20 predicted proteins | sample BB_7_MG_FD_140358 | JGI IMG/M metagenome (GOLD analysis project Ga0193956, IMG submission 140358) | Microbial mat bacterial communities from the Broadkill River, Lewes, Delaware, United States - BB_7_MG | ecosystem: Environmental > Aquatic > Freshwater > River > Microbial mats | place: USA...
CTCTTTAAACGAGATACATCCAAGTCAGCCAGTATGGCTAGGAAAAAGAAAATGGCAGGGTTAGACGATGATTATCGCTCAATCCTGTTAGAATCTGGGATTAAAATGCGCTAGCCGTGTATCTAATCCCTTAATCACTAAATCAATAGGCTATAAAAAACACTTATGCTAACATCAATACCCAAGGACGAATTTCCAACATCACCGGACTAAACACAACTTTGATACCCTTTTCTCAACAGCCAAAACAAACAAAACAGGCAAGCCAAACAACGCACTCAAAAATACCCAGCATTATTGCCGCTGTAATCTGCCTAGGCTTCGCTATTTGGTCAATACTATGGTTTTGGTCTGCCGTACTCACCGTAAGACCCGAAACAATCATTACCGAATGGGAAAAACATCAGAGAGAAGAAAATCAACCAACAGAACAACAAGCTATTGTTGACGAAACACTCGCCAACAGCATGATCGCCAGACTAAAACAATCACTCGCTATAAATCCGTTAGACGCCAACAGTCATTTACTTTTAGCGCGCTTTTACGAACAATTAGTAAAAACAGATACAACAAACCAATACACACAACTGGCAGAAGCATCCTACCAACTTGCCACACAGCATCAACCCACTTGGGATTACGCCTGGGCAAGGCTTGCTAATTTTTATAGTAATCAAACCGAAACAAACGCCATAAATATTAATCACGAACTAAAAAATGCACTAGAAAACGCCCTAACAAACGCCATTTTTTTAGGCCCGTATGAAAAAAGAAACCAGCACATTATTATTCCACTAATATTCAAACATTGGTCGCTACTGCAACAAGAGCAACAAACCGAACTAAGCCAGCAAAGCCAACAAAGCCAACAAGCAAAAAACCAAATCCCTAAAATAATTAAAAAAGCATTACAAACATCTTATGCCTTACTCACACTTGATTCCGCTAAAAAACATCAACGATTAAAAGAATTAGAACCCTTACTCACCAAACAATGGCACATTAACCGACTAAATAAATACCTAAGAGAAGCAAGCAATGAGTAGGGAAACAAAGCAAATAACTACAAACCAACAAACTCAACTAGCACCTACGTCACATACAAAAGTGTTTATCGCCTTGTTGATCACCATATTTATTATGCCTTTGCCACATGGCGGCGAGATTGTTTGGCAATACTTACTTTTTTGCATCAGCATTTTCAGCCTTGGCGCAATATACTTTTTCACTAGCAATACTAATAATGCACAGAATACAAGCCACACAAAGAGCCAATACCAAACACTAACCAGCCTAAAAGCCCCATTATTATTACTTGGCGCATGGCTGTTATTTCAAATAATACAAATAATCCCTTTACCGACTAGCATAACCGGACAAAGCACAAGCGCCAGCAACCAATGGCAAACTATTAGCATAGCCCCCAACATAACACTGGTAGAACTAATAAAACACACCAGCTATATAACCGTGTTCATCCTTACACTGTGTTTGTTAACCACCAAAAAACGCATACTCGCCTTAGCAAACACCCTATTTTTTGTATCGGCTATTATCGCCCTATACTCCCTAATAAATCACTACACCAATGGCGGCTTTGATCTTATAAGCTCTATTCCACCTTGGACAGCCACATGGCAAAAAGCAGCGCACGGCACCTTCAGCTATCAAAATCATTACGCTTCATTCTTAACATTAACCATACCGTTAGGCTACGGCTTGCTTTACGCTAACATCAAACAAAATAGAACAAAAATAGGCAAAGGCAAACGCGCCACAATTGTCGACTTACTCATGTCAGCCAACGGCATTTATTTACTCAGCCTATTAATTATGATCACCGCTTTATTTAAAACGGCCTCAAGGGGTGGTAACTCAATTTTTATTATTAGCATTGCCATCACATTTTTGTGTGTACTGTTACAGCAAAACAAATCAACAAAACAAAAAGTAAAAAAAATAGGCGCATTAGCCGTTAGTATGCTTGCAGTTGGCATCATGGTATTAGCAACAGGCGTTACCGACACATTAACCAAACGGCTTGACTCACAAGGCTATACCCCAAACGGCCGAGACTTAATGCACCAAACCGCTTTCGCTATAATAAAAGAAAGCCCAATAGTTGGCATGGGCGCTGGCACCTACCCAATTTTGCAACACAAATATAAATCAGCAACATTAGGCTATTCTGCTATGTCTAAACGAGCACACAACGAGTATTTAGAGCTATTAACCAACCAGGGCATAATAGGCTTTAGCTTACTCGCCATAGCAACAATATTACTACTGACAAAACTGGTTACAAGCTTAAAGAAAAACAAGAAAGGAAAAACAACCAGCTTACACGGGTTACAAATTGCAAGCTTTTGCGCAGTTACCGCAATTTTACTGCATTCGCTGGCAGACTTTAATTTTCATCTACCAACGAACGCCGTATATTTTTATTTAATTTTAGCTATTGGCATCAAAATACCGTTATTGAAAAAACAATCGTATTAAAAGCACTGCTCATATAAAGTAATTTTTTATCCCCTAAGTAATTTTTTTGAAAATATGAATCATGAAAAAGCTGCGGCAAATCCTTTTAAATCTTTAATAACTTTTTGTTTTGGACGAACAAAAACATCGTCATTGATTTTTAAAACAATGGCTTTAACTACATCTGTTGTGCTTTCGATATGAGATTGTTCTTTAATCATATTCAATTCAGAAAAAATGTGTGAACCTTTCAAAGAAATTCTCTTTTGCGAGCGGCCTTTAGCTAAATCACTTTCCAAAAACTTATTTAACCCTTTAATTTTTCCTTCCTCATGAGACAACAAATGAAAATAATACTTCATTAAAACAGAAGAGAATTCCGTATTGCCTCCTAACTCAACACTTGCTAAGTTTAAAATATCTACCATATGAGCAGGAACACGAGTTTCTACCGATTTTCTCTGAGAGTCTAATTGTTTCTTAATCGCAGGTGCAGATTGATGAGGCGTAAATATAACTTCATCACATTTATTACAAACCCCTACAAGCACTTTTTTTACAATACCACTGCCATCACTAAATGGAACATCTCGCAAGGCGAATGTCGCATTCTCAATCGACTTACATGATTCACAAACTGCTTGTTGTGTGTCGCCAACTTTAAATATTTTCATCACTCTACCTACCCTCAAAGATGAACACTAATAAACACACTATTAGGCTCTACAAAATACCACTTAATGTACCAACCTTTTCCTTGATAACTGGTCTTCACTATATGTACGTCAAGTTCATTAATTACATGATGTTGACTACTTTCATATTCATTCCCTCTTGCCTGAGAAATGATGTTAGTTACCTCACTTATACTAATTTGACCCGTTGCGAGTAGATTTTTGACATTAATACCATTCCGCTGCACATGAAGGACATTTCCCGACTTAAGACAGGCCAACACTTGACGTTTAACGTCTTTAAACCCCATGCTTACTCCCTATGCAAATGTACGCAACCTGTCGTACATTACTCGTTATAATATCAAACTAACTTACCGTTGTCATCTTCAAAAAAAACACTAGCTAGAGATAAAGCACCAGTAATTTAAGCACTTACCCCCTCATTTAAACCGTCATTTATACCTTCACAAACAACAAACAACAAACAACAAACAACTAGCGCAGCAAACCACACGCATCAATTAACGCATCACTAGGTTTCAACGACTTATAACAAGTATGGGCGGTTACCAGCACAACGATATCAGCCCATGCAAATAAATCTTCTACCGCGTTAACACGCTCTACCGACCATTGCGGTACATACGGGTCGTGATACTTAACCTGTAAATCAGCTTGCTGTAACGCATGTGCTAATGGCTCTGCTGGGGTTTCTCTGCAATCATCAACATTTGGCTTATACGCCACACCCAAAATACCAATTTTTTGCACCCTTTGGCTTTTTGCTTGCTCAATAATTTTATTCGCTAGCTCAATAGGTCTTCTGTCATTAATTGCACGGGCTAAACGCACAAACTCACCTGCTTTGGTGTTTTCAACCAAAAACCAAGGATCAATAGGAATACAATGACCACCAACGCCCGGGCCAGGTGTTAACACATTAACGCGAGGATGACGGTTCGCTAAACGAATAACCTCATACACATCAACATCAAGCTCTTCACACACTTGCGAAAGCTCATTAGCAAAGGCAATACTGACATCGCGTGATGTGTTTTCAACCAACTTCACACATTCTGCCGTGGTTAAATCCGTTAAAAACACTTCACCCTTAACAAAACTTTGGTAAATCGCTTTTACTTTTTGCTGCGCCACGGCACTGCTAGCGCCAATAATACGATCATTATTCACAAGCTCATGCAAAGTAGCACCCGGAATAGCACGCTCAGGACAATGCACCACATCAACCTTAATACCTGCTGCCGCAAAACGTTTTTCTACCTCAATACTGGTTTGTGGTGAAATGGTTGATTCAACTATTACCGTTTGCCCTGTTTTAGCCACTTTTGCAATAGCGTCTGCCGCGGCAAAAACATAACTGCGATCACAACTATTGTTTTTGTGTGGTGTAGGAACTGCCACTAAATACGTATCAGAACACGGAATGTCAGTAGTCGCCTTTAAATAACCTTGCGTAACCACTTTGTTAATTAGCTCAGGTAAGCCTACTTCATCAAACGGGCATTCTGCACGGTTAATGGCATCAACTTTGTCTTTATTTAAATCAATACCACTCACACTGTAACCTGTTTGCGCTAACAAACTGGCAATAGGCAAGCCCATATAGCCCATACCCACAACAGCAATGGTTTCGTTTTTTGCAACAATAGGCTGATCAATTAAAGCTATACTATCACCCGTTATAATATCAAGAATAGCTTCAGCTACATGGCCGTCACCAAACGGGTTTTTCCACGTGTAATCGCTACGGCTTAACCATTGTTTAGCAGCATTAACGGCTTTTTCAGCATTACGGCCAACCAATTCACTTGCACCCACTTCAACCGCCTCTGGGCGTTCTGTGTTTTCACGCAGGGTAAGACTTGGCACACCTAATAAACACGCTTCTTCTTGAATACCGCCTGAGTCAGTTAAAATTAATTTGGCGTGTTTTTGTAGCTGAATAAAATCTAAATAACCCACTGGCGGAATAAGCTGTAAATACTTAGGTACTTCAATAGCAAACTCTTTTAACTTGGCTTGTGTTCTTGGGTGAATAGGCCAAACAATAGTACCCGTGTAGTTTGCGTGCATTTCGTCAAACAAATGCAACAGCTCCATAAGGTTTGACTGAATGTCTACGTTGGAGGCACGATGCGCAGTAACCAAAAAATACTCACCAGCACTAAGTGCTAAGTCTTTTAAAATAGTACTTTTTTGGGCTGAAATTTCTAAATGCTGAAAAAGCGAATCTGACACGGTATTACCTACCGTATAAATTTTGTCGTCGCTTATGCCTTCTGCTTTTAAAATTTTCTCTTGGTTTGGCCCCACAGCAAATAAATATTCACTGATATGATCCGTCATTATACGGTTAGTTTCTTCTGGCATGGTGCGGTCGTAACTACGCAAACCGGCTTCAATATGCCCTACTTTAATATTTAACTTAGACGCAACAAGTGCCCCTGCTAATACCGTATTAGTATCGCCCTGCACTAGTACAACGTCTGGCTTTTCTTCAACTAATATGGGTTCCATTTTAATTAAAATGTTACCCGTTTGGTTACTATGCAAACCCGAGCCAACACCTAAATTATAGCTAGGTGCAGGTAAATGTAATTCATCAAAGAAAATGCTGTCCATTTCTGCTGAATAATGCTGATTGGAATGAATTATAAAAAAAGGAATTTCCCTTTTTTGACATTCCCTGATCACAGGTGCCATTTTTATAATTTCTGGCCTTGTTCCTACAATAATTCCTATTTTCATGTTTTTCTCTTCTAATTCAATTTATAGTTTTAAATAAAACCAAACAATACAGTTATACCAATCTCACTAACTATGTGATCATTTCTACTGGTTAAAACAACCAACTACCACGTTATTTAATAATTAGAACAACTAGTTATTAAATAAATGCCTTGTATTTGGCTGTTTTTCCTGCGTATAAAATAGAGCACCTAATTAATGAAACTGGTATTACTTTGTGCGGTTCAAAAAACGTTCTTTAACCAATAACCACGCAAATTTACTGTTTGTAACCAAATAACGTTTCCACATTCTGCCCGGCTCTTGAATAATACGATAAAGCCATTCTAAGCCGTAGTTTTGCATCCATACAGGGGCGCGTTTTACTTTACCTGCAACTACGTCAAACGTGCCGCCAACCCCCATTACAAAATCAACACCTAGCTTGTCTTGCCACTTGTTTATAAAGTTCTCTTTTTTGGGTGAGGTAATAGCAACAAACAATAACTTAGCGCCAGAATTTTTTATTAACTCAACAACAGCTTCCTCATTATCCCAAAAGTACCCATGATGATAACCAGCCAATATTAAATTTGGATTACTCTTTTTCACTTTTTCAGCGGTTTTAGCCACAACTGCTTCTTCTGCACCAAGTAAAAATACAGGAAACTCACGTTTGGCACTCATGGCGAGTAGCTCATGAAATAAATCAACCCCGGCAACCCGTTCTGTAATGTTATGCCCACAAAAGCGAGCGCCTAACACCACGCCCATGCCGTCAATATTGATCATATCGCACGCTTTCACTGAATCGGCTAACACATTGTCGGTTTGCATGTGCACTAACTTAGCCACATTAACAACAACATGTTGCAAAAATTCACCTTTTACTAGCTTATCTTCTATATGAGCAACACTCTCACTCATTGATAAGCTGTCCATGGGTGCACCTAAAAATTCTATCCTAGACATTTAGTTTCCTTGTTCAAAATAATAAATATACGTAGCTATTTTAATAAATTTTTTCTAAACCAAAATCTTGAAGTGCTTGATTATGATTTTTATAAAAAGAGTCTTGTGAGTATTTTGTAACTATATACTCTTGTCTTTTGTCAGAATAATTTGAAACTTTTTGATTATGGTATATTTCAATCGCTTTTGTATAAGCAGTTTCGAATGTGGTAAATGAATTAATATCAAACGAGAAAGATAAGGGATCATTACCACAAACTTCCCTTAACGCTGGTACATCAGAATATAGAATAATTTTATTCTGATAAATAGCCTCTATAGCAACCAGACCAAAACCTTCTTCTAACGAAGGTATTAATATAAATGGTACATCTGCTAATAATGAAAAAGGAGAAGAATGAAAGCCTTTTAATTCTACATTAACTTGAGGTAATGCTTCCCCTAAAGTAGTTAAAGATTGCTTTTCGCTACCTTCACCAATAATACGATATTGTACTGTTTCCTTCTTTTCGATAAATATTTGGTTCAAAAACTTCATTCCCTCTCTGAAACCTTTCCAACTACTTAAACTACCTACTGAGCCAAAAACATTACAATACTCAATATTATCTTCAATCGTGTATTTTTTACTTGCACCAATGTATGGATTATAAATAACTTTAATTTTATTTTTATCAACAGCTTGCTTAATCAAGCTCATTTTAACCGCTTCAGAAACAGCTAAATAATGATCACAATTAAACAAACGAAATAGCCAAGCATGCTTGCGATAATGCGCATGCGTATAAAAAATAACTTTAATTGAAAACAATTTAAAAATTAATACAAAAGGTAAATAGCATCGGCTATGGATAAATACACACCTAGGGCGATAGCCGAAACAACGGAAGAACACAAAAAAATATTGAATAACTAGAGTTACAATTTTATTTATAAAAAAGCCATCTTTTAACGTTAATGTACCTACATTTTGTTTAAGTAATAAATGTAATATTTTTTGAGCTCCACCTCTATCAACATCATCAAAATTAATGAGATGTAAAATACTATAATTATAGAAGTTCTTTTTTGTGTTCATCTTTTAACTCTGAGTAATTGTTAACGTTGGAGTTTTTTTGATTTTGATAAATAAAAGCCCTAATATAAAAATAATATGGCATATACATCCAAAACTTTAATGTAGGGTATAAAGCTAAACATATAAAAAATAATATTAATGCACCTCGGTAATGATAATTACGAGCGGGACACTTAATAAAAGTAATAATCAAATCAAGTATTAGAATTAAAGCGCCTAATATACCTAATTCAAATAATATAACTGGAATTTCACTGCCATCACGTACTCCAGGTTTAGGTACAAATACAAGTACCGACAACTGATTAGGCACTGCTATAGTTGCCCAACTGCCAAGACCATGCCCAAAAAACACTTGTGTAAAGTCTTGACGGCTTTGAAAGTCTAACACTCTGATAATAGGTTCAACTCTTGAACTATGATTTAACACTTGCGTGTTACCATAAGCTGCAGACGCACCTGCTTGATCCAGTTTAATACCTTCTCTAAAGCTGAATGTTGCTACTAAAATAGCGGCTAAAACAGCAATTATAAACATTCCCTTTAACGGTGATTTTTTTACATAAGGCACTGAATATATTATTAATAATGCGCCCAGTGTTGCCAAAGTTCCGTTAAGTACTATAACAATGATAGTAAGCCCTGTAAGCCATGGCATTTGGCGGCAAAATCTTTCAATATTGGTTCCAATTAATAAAACAGTATTAAAAGTAAACGCTATTGCAAACCAGTTAGGTTCAACAAAAAAACCTCTCAGTCGATGAGAAACCGACGAGCCTTTTTGATAATGCTCTGCATCAATAAAGCTTATTTGATAACCAAAAAATTTAAACAAGCCATATTGTAATAAGCCTGTAACGATCATAACCAATTGAAAATAAACCAGTGCTCTTTTATTTATATGAGAAACAGTATAAGAACAAAAAATAATTAAATTACAAACAATAAATAAATAAACCAATAAACCAGCGTAACCTTGGTGGTTATAACTAAACCCATTTATTGCACAATAAAGTACAAATAAAACAAACATGTAATTTTTTGTTAATGGTGAAATGGCAAGGTAAGGTTTTTTTAACAACACCAAAGCATTAGTCAATAAAATAGCAATTATTCCTAAATGTAATTGCACACCAGCATTGATCTTCAGCAATGAATCTAATGCAAACGATACATATATAAAAAGTACTATTTTATCTAGTTTTAACATAGTAGAGGTTATTTATTTTAAAGAGTCTAATAAGAATTGTTGAGAGTTATGCACTAGTGCATCAAGTTTTGGTGTGACTTCATTGTAATTAATGTCGCTAATATGGTGTAACTCATCTTCATCACTTAACATACGATCAATTAACCCCACATTATTTAACAAAGTTGTTTGGCGAGCATTAAGGTTTTCAAGAACATGCGGCACAAAAACAAAATTCTTTTCAAAATTGATAGAAAAAGCCGTACCGTGAAATGAATTAGTAATAACGTATTTAGCATGTTTAATAAAAGTTACCCAGTCTGATGGGCCAATATCTAATACATTCTGGTCTGCCGCACGTATAGGCTTAGCCCCGAGGTGTATAATCTGTATACTATTGTTTTGTTTAAACTGAGCAATACGTTGGTTAAATCGTGTAAGCATTTCACCAGAACCTACAACATAACTTACAACATACTCTTGCTTAGGAATTAGTTTATCATCGAACACGGGAGTGTAATCTTTTATTAATAAACAAGGATCTACAACAACTACAGGGGTTGTATTCGGAGCAACTTCTTTAACATCTTGGGCTAGATTTTCTTCTCGCGTACCAATGGTATGAAAAGACTCTAAATACGACTTAACCTTGCTACCAAAGTCTTTAATACGAATACTCCCCGCACTTGCAGCAAATGCTATACGTTTAGTATTTGCTGGTGCAAAATTTAGAAAAAAAGTAGGGTCAAAGTCTTTACCTGTTAAGTTATAATTCCAAATTTGATCACTGCCACATACTACCGCGTCTGCTTTTGGCAAGTTTTTTAAACTGTCGAACGAATAATATGTTTTAGGTGTAAGTTTCATGTGCTTTTGTCTAAAGGCTTTAAATTTTCTAAATTTTTTATATTTGTCTATTGTTTTTTTTATGCCTTTAGCGGGTCGATAAGTTTGTAATAAAAAATACGAGGGTGCGTAATCAATAACTTTTGCGTCAACGCCTTGCTCATTTAAATATCGCAACAAAGCATATGCCTGTAAAACGGCGCCATAATTAAGTACTCTTTGAAAAGTTACTGTATATACTGTTTTCACTTACTTACTCCTAAAATAACTACTTCTGGTTCAATATTAACGTTAAATTTTTCAAATACATCGGATTGAATTTTTGTTGAAAATTCATATATTTCATTACCAGTTGCGTTACCATGGTTTAGAATAATAAGAGGTCGATTAGTTTCAACACTCACATCACCGAGTCTTTTACCATTCCACTCACACGATCTAATTAAGTCCCCAGCCGAAAGTTTTAACTCGCTAGTCGTAAAAGGGTGCGCCCCTATTGTTTTATCTACTGCTTTTATTCGATCATATTCTTGAATTTTAACAATAGGGCTTTTAAAAAAGCAGCCTACATTGCCAATTTTTTTAGGATTTGGCATTGTTTTATTTCTAATAAATCGTACTAATTTTCTTTTAATTGATGGATGAATAACTTGTAATGCGAGAAAATCTCTCACGTATTGAAAGTTCATTTTTAACTTCCATCGTGTTGATGGTCCTAAACGTATTGATTTAAAAATTAATACCGTTCCAGTAAATGCTTGTAGAATGGAATTTGTGATTCCTTTTAAAACTCCATTTTTAAACAATGCAACCATTGGTTTGGCAAACAACTTATAATCTACAGATAAAACAACAAGTTCAGGAGTTTGTTTGAAATGACTATTTCTATAAGTAAAACTTGCATCAGATTTATTAAATGTAATTTCTTTTTGTTGCTTTATGTCATAACAATGTACAGCTGCAATATGATCTGAAGCTTCAGTTCCGTATGCTCCAATATTTTGAACAGGAGAAGCTCCTACATTACCGGGGATCAGTGTTAAATTTTCTATACCTTGCCACCCATTACTTACACATATTTCTACGAATTTATCCCACTCTAGCCCCGCATGAGCTCTTATAACAACATAAGTGTTATCCTTTGCTATAATTTCCACACTTTCATTAATAGGATGTAAAACAACACCATTAAAGTCATTAGTAAATAAAACATTACTGCCGCCACCAAGAACAAACCATGAATTTAAGGTACTTGGTTCGCTTTTTATAAATGCATCTAACTCTGTTGCTTTGGAAAAAGAAAAGTATCTTTCTGCCTTACTCGATATCTTAAATGTGTTTAATTCTTTTAAATCAAAACTACTTTCAAACATATAAATCTACCTAAAACTTAACATTGAATACAAATGACGCGGTAAAGCTTTAAAGCTTTGGCACTGTATGTAAAATATTTTTCTATAAACGGGGATAAAATAATGCGCAGCAAAATTGGCTATAAACAAACCTATAACGGTAGAAATAGCAGCACCTTCAATTCCAATTAAAGGGATCAATAAAACATTAGAAAATACCGTAGCAACACAACCAATAATGCTTTTTATATAGGACCAGTTTTGTGTGTTGTCTGCAACAATTAGCTGACCTGCTACACTTCCTAAAGCAATTAATAAAGGGCTAACAGACAAAAGTAGAAATGTGTTAAATGCAACTAAATAATCCTCACCGTAAATAAGGTAAATAAAGGGGTAAGAGAAAACACTCATTGATAAGGATAATAAAATACCAACAGAAATTATGATAAAGCTAAATTTGACTCTTATTTCTTGATAATTTTCTGAATCCATTCCTTTAAACATTTTAGGTGCTAAAGATTCTGAAAGTACTAATGGAACTAATGAAAATAGAACCATAATATTCGCGGCACTTCCGTATAATCCTGCTTCATAATCACCTAAATACTCTCTAACTAAAATTATATCAATTCGTTGAAATAAAATCATTGCAGCACCAGACAAAACTAAAGGCGCTGATTTAAATACCAAATGTTTGATCACATCTAATTTAATTTCAATTTTTCCTAACATATCTTGTGATTTATAAAAATAAAATATAAAAAACAAGGATATAAATAAGAAATCTAATGAACGAGTTAACAAAACATATTCAATACTGTAATGATTAAATACAACAATAAAAATCAAGACGGCTGTCAAACAAGAAGATAACACCTCACATTTAGCTATAAGTACATTTTTTTCGATAGAAATAAAAAAACCACGAAAAAGCCTAGGCACTTTATAAAAAAAACTTAAAGCATAAATAAGTAAACCTGTTGCGACAATAGGATTATTTTCGAACGTTGAATAAATAAATACTAAAGCGAATCCAATAAATGCAAAAAATATATTTATTACCAAACTGCTACCAAGCAAAATACGTAATTCAATATCTTTTTTCGAGTACTCTTTTATAAGTAAACTTTGTAAACGAAACTCAGCAATAACAGCAATAATAGAAACAATACTTATTACAAAGGTAAATTGACCAAAAAGCTCTGGTCCATAAAACCTTGCTACTAAAGCATTTATACCAATAACTTTAATACCTTCTATGGCTTTCGCTAAAATTGCAAATATTTGGTTAGATGAAAGAAGATCTTTAAAATTCATTTGTGACCGGCTCTACTTGTCTACCCTGTCTAAATACAGATTTTACAAACAACCATTGCAATTTTAATGGCCTTGTAACACTGCCCGTAAATACAAACTGTGCCATTGTTTGGTTTAGTCTATACTTTAATGGTTTGCTATTTTTTATTGGCTGAGAAAACCGAGATTTTAATAATTTAATCAATGCATTACAAGTAAATAAACTTGGTTTTATTTGTGTTAATATATTAACTTTATTACTGTTTTTTATGTCATTTTCTAGTTCAGTTGCCATAATCACTACGCAGTTTTTTAATAGTACGTATAGTGAGTTAGTTGCGCCCCACTCTTTTGCTATGGCTATTGTTTTTTGAATGTCAGGTTTTTTAACACTGATTAATTCATGACTGTCTACCAAGTTGTATTTACCAAAGTCCATGTCTTTATAAGCGTGTAATGCTTGGTGTATTAAGGCATGCTCTGGCGATAATATTTTTACCAAGTTGTTGTTGTAACTTGGGTGGTTAATACTATTTTCCCACAGTTGTTGTTCATTAATATTAAATAATATTGGGTGTATTAGTGAGCTATGTAGATCTAACGCTGCGCCCACCTTTGTTTTGGGTATAAACGAGAGTTCATAAAGATCACCAAATACGTCTGGCTGTGGTTTTTGTGTGTAGTTCATTAATTTTTTAATTATTGCAACTGTTTGATGCCAGTGTTTTTTTTGAATGAGTATGTCTAGGTCATTCGATGTTCTAGGCGCTTGTGGGCTGTATAATACCCCGGCGAACGCTGCGCCTTTTAGTAAAATTAGCGGTATGTTATGTTCTGACAATTTTTCTATTATGTTGTTCAGTTGTTGTTTTTTTGCGAGTTCTGTCACTATGCCTTGCTGTGTGTAGGTGGTTAGTAGTTGTTGGCTTTGTGGTAACAGTTGATCATATATATTTAGTTTGTGTGCTTTTGCGTTTAATAGTGGTATTAGGCGTTTGTGTGTTTTGGCGTATAACGGTAGTTGGTTTAGTGCCGTTATGGCTGCCTTTTTGTATGCTTCTTTGTTGTTTTGATCGTTTTCATAGTGTTCAGTGATGCGAGCTAGGCGTAGTAAGTCGAAGTAAACCTGGTCGTGATCTTTTACAAAATCGTATTGTGATTGTTGCCTAGGTTTTGTGTTCATTATTACAGCTCGTTAATATCCGTTTATATTGTTTTGAATTAGGGGTTAAGGCCTAACACATTTTTTACATCAAGTTCTTTTGGCGGACTAAAGTCCAACCCTACAAGTTAAATGCAATTAAAATGCAAGTTAAATCACATTCTTTGGCGGGCTGAAGCCCAACCCTACAAGTTAAATGCAATTAAAATGCAAGTTAAATCACATTCTTTGGCGGGCTGAAGTCCCCCCCTACAGGTTAAATGCAATTAAAATGCAAGTTAAATCACATTCTTTGGCGGGCTGAAGCCCAACCTACAATTTTTGTACTTAGTATGCGTTTTTGTCGTTGAATGATTTAAATATAGTAAATAGTACTATTTTGCAGTCTAACCACAGTGACCAGTTACGTATGTATTCAAGGTCAAATTGTATGCGCATTGCCATTTTGTCTACGGTGTCGGTTTCGCCACGCCAGCCGTTTACTTGTGCCCAGCCTGTTATGCCGGGTTTTACTTTGTGGCGTAGCATGTAGTAGTCAACCCGTTTTCGGTAGTCTTCGTTGTGGGCCACGGCGTGTGGCCTTGGCCCTACTACTGACATGTCGCCTTTTAGGGCGTTGAAAAATTGCGGTAGTTCGTCTAACGAGGTTCTGCGTAAGAAAGCGCCAAAGGGGGTTATACGTGTATCGCCTTTGGTGGCTTGTACTACTTTGTCGGCATTTTCGGTGACGGTCATGGATCTAAATTTCCATACTTTTATTCTTTTGCCGTCTAAGCCGTATCGGTCTTGTTTAAAGAGTATTGGCCCGCGTGAGGTACATTTTATAGCAATAGAGATAACCAGTAAGGGTACGGCAATAATAGACAATATGGCTAAGGATAAAAGGATGTCTTCTGCACGTTTAAAGGCGGCACTTGCGCCTTGCATGGGGTTGTCGTACACGCTGAGGGTTTGAATATTACCTACGTGCGACATTCTGGCTTTCATGAGTGAGTATATGAATAAATCTGGTACGAGTTGTACGTTAGCAGTGGTGTCGCCTAGTAAATAGAGTATTTCTTTTATGCGTTTTTCTGCGGTTATGGGCAGTGCTACATATACTACGTCAAACTGGTTGTTTTTGGCTTTTTCTACGCCCTCTTTAATTGATCCTTGAAGGTATTGGTGATAGGTTTTTTCAATACGCTCTGGGGTTCTGTCGTCAAACATGGCGGTTAAGCGATACCCTGTTTCTGGGTGGTCAAGTATTTGTTGTGCTAGGCGCTGGCCGCCACTGGTTAAGCCAATAATGGCAACTCTGCGTGAGTTATAGCCTTTGGTACGCACTTTCACTAAAAACAAGGCAAAAACATAGCGCCAACCCACTAGCCCAAAAAAGGTGATAGCGAACCAAATACCAATGGTAACACGAGAGTACGCTTCGCTTGTTTTGGTGAAGAACAAGTAGGTAAGTATGATAATGGCTGCAATAGCCCAAGAGAGAAAGGTATAGAAAACAATTTCATTAAAATAGCCTGATCGCCAAGAGCGATATAATGCGAGCGCTTCGGCACTGAAGCTGTAAGCAATAATGCCAACTAAGCACATTATAAAGTATTCTTGGTTGTAGGTTGCGCTGTATAAAAATAACGCAAGGGCGAGGCTTAGCGAAATAACAATAATATCTGCCATTCTATAAAATAAGGCAAAGGTATTGATATTGTTTTGTATTATTCCTTTTGTGTCTACCATAACAGTTTGCTTCCATTGCTATTTTTTGTTTAAACAGGTTAAACGTGCCAGCGAATTTCGCTGATTTTTTTGGCGGACTGAAGTCCAACCCTACATTTGTTCAATTTATTCGTTTCGAATTAGGGATAAGATTCTAGATCTTTTTTTATCAATTCGCCTATTTCGTTTAGGTGTTCTTTACCACTTGAGTAGTTTATTTGTTTAAACGCTATGTTTTCTAATAAAGTTGAAAAGGCTTGTAGTCGTGACTTTTCTAATTTTAATGCGCTGTAACAACTACCCAGTATGCTATTTTGTAATAATAATATAAGTGCTTGTGCTGTGCCAATTGAAACTATTTCACCAATCGGTTTATTGTTGTTTTTTGTGTTAGTTTCTTTATTAATTTCATGTTCTTTTATTTGCTCTTTTGTTTGTTCTGGCGGTAATCTATTTAATAAATAAATTACCTGTAATTCTTTAGGTTGTTCACAAAATTCAACCGCTTTTGTTTTTGTTAAGTTTACTGTGCGTTTTTCAAATTTTTCATGCACTTTTTGGTGTTCTTGATTTTCTGTAAACGGTATATCTTTTAATGAGTCGGGCCACATTCTTGCTACTGGCCAACTAGGGTAAATTTTATAACCTTTATTACTGTTGTCTTGTTCTTGCGCTTTTATTTCATGCAACGCGACCATGTCGTCTGTCATTAAAGCAAAACCTTGTTGGCTTAATGCCGCTGTTAAGGTTGTTTTTCCTGTTCTGCTTGGTGCCATAATAGCAATGGCTTTGTTTTTATACGCCAGTGCATTGGCATGAATACATAGTACATTGTTAAGCTCTAGGTTTAGGGCGATTGCTAATGTTTGAAAATAATGATCAGCGCCTGTGCCTTGTGCTTGCCAGTTTATACTAATTGCCTTTTTACTTATTTTAAATAACCCACTACCTTGGCAATTTATCTGTAAATGGTAACGGTTGTTTATGTTACTTTTATGAAGCTCATGCTTGTTACTGTGATGAAATTCACTTTTAAATAAGTTTACTTCACTATAATAGCGTTCACCTTTGTCTACCATTGACCATATGGGTTCTCCTGTATTACTGGTTAATGTCGTGTTGGGTACAGTAGTACTGGTAAAGTCCAAATCAATTTGAATAGGTAAATTGTTTTTTTCAGCACAACAAAAAGGCGCACAAAAAACACCATGCAATGGTAAATTAAATAAAGGATTCATTTGATAGTAAACGTATTAAACAACCCTTAGCTAATATGATTAATATTATTAATCTAACTAGTAAGGATTGTTTAATATTTAGGAATTAGCCCTGGAAAGGATTCCGTTTAGTATGGCCACCTTGCTCGTCTGGAATACTGCCAGAAAAACCTTGGGTTAAGTCAGCTAAACTACCGGCATTTTTCAATACAGGTTTTGTGTAAACAGCTTTACTTGTAACAGGTTGTTGGGTGTTGTTTGTATTCGTTTTCATTTCAATTACTTCCCTGAAGATTTTTTACGTAAACTTGTTAATGCAATTAAACCAAGTGCAAAAGTGAATAATGTGCTTGGCTCTGGAACCGTTGCTTTGTCGGTATCAGTTACAAAGCTAAAAGATTCACCTAATATTAAACTTTCGCCCGTTGCCCATTGTAGGTTTAATTTACCAAATAAGTCTGGTCCACTGAATAAATCTGAAAATGACGCGGTAACGTCTAAGTCAGATGAGTCAAATGTACGGCCTGGGCCAGAACCTGGTGTATGGTCACCATCACCTACAACAGGAACAAGTGGGTTATATCCGCTGATGGTGTCAAAGTAAAAACCTTGTGAACCTGCGTCAATAGTTAAACCTACAATATCTTGCGTAGAAGAGTTGTTGGTTAGTACCCATAAACCGAAAAAGGTTTGTGTTGATTGGTCATAATCACCAAAGGTTTTTCCATCAAGTTTTAATGACCAGTTACCGTTATCAACGCCGCCAAGCGTTGAGGTTAATGCTGACCAAATTAATGTTTCTTGACCACCACCATCAAAAAAAGCAGTTACAGAAATACCTGCCATATCTACAGAATCAACGTCGTGCGTTATAAGGGTAGCTTGTGAAACTAAGCTAGTCGTAAGAAGAATCAATCCTAGTGTCCATTTCTTCAACATTTTTACTTCTCCAGTGGTTTACATAAAAAAAACAGTTTTCAAATAGTATCAGCAATCGAAATGCAATAAGCGCGCCTTAAGTGTAATCTCTTTTTATTTCAATGCATTACGACTAAACAAATAATATTTTAGTTTTTATAATTTTAGATATGTAAAAAAAACTGACACCGCAATTATATCAATACTTCCAATAGCTTGAACACTTTTCGAGCAAATATTTAATTTGAATTAGTATAATACTTTACTTTGTATGTTTTTTTTAATGACTTTTTGTATAAAATACGACAAAATATGCATAAGAAAACACTTATATTTATAGATAACCTTTACTATTACTATTAAGCGTTTTTAGCTATTCAATAAATATATATTAAGGTACGCATGGACAACCTTTTTGCCGTTATAACACCAAATACTCATTCGTGTATTACGAATTCTATTATCGAAAATTTGCTTTCTCGCACCCCTATTCATAAAGAAAATGCGTCTACAAGTAAAATTTCAACCGCTAGCCATACTATTCATTTAGTGTCTTATTTAAATAATTGTGCTGTTTCTGCTAATAACTTTTCGGATTGTGTTAAGGCTAGTAACGGATCATATTTTCAGCAGTTACAGCATTTGTCGTCCTTGTCTTGTGAGGTTGTGGGTAATAACAGGGTTGATAATAAATTAGATTTACCTGCGTTGTGTGGTTCTCGTTTTAATACTGACAATGCCAGTGAGTTATCAGATGATCAACTGCTATTGAGCGCTTATCAAGCGTTAGGTGCCAAGGCATTTTCGTACGTTAAGGGTAACTTTCATACTATTTTTTGGGATAACAAGTCGAGGCGTTTATGCGGCGCTATTGATCCATTTAGTGGTAGAGCGTTGTTTTATATAAAGCTAGATGGCATATTTTGTATTGCTTCAGACGCAAAAATACTTACCCACGTTGTTAATATAACGCCTACAGTTAATAAAGTGGCTATTAGTCAGTGGTTGTCGGGTAGACCTGATCCTAATATTTCTATGTTTAATGAAATATCGCGTTTACCTTTGGGGAGTTGCTTGGAATATAGTGATGAACTGGGTATTAAAATTACGCCGTTTTGGGATATTAATCCTGACTTTTCTGTGGTGTATAAAAACGTTGATGATTATAAGGAACACTTTTTTGAGTTGTTGAAAACTAGTGTTAGTAATAGGTTGGCAATTAATGATAATGCTGGGCATTCTCCTGTTTTTTGTCAAATGAGTGGTGGTATGGATTCTACCTCAGTTACAGCTATTGTTCATCAGTTGTTAACGAGTGAACAAGGGTTAAAACACTGCGAATTACATACCTTGTCGCATCGTTATAAAAATACAACAAGCTGTGATGAAAGCAATAATATTAACGATATGATTGAAAAGCTTGGTTTGACGCATCAACATTATATTGACTTAGACCAGTTTGAGTTGAGTACTTTTGCTCAGTTGTACCCTAGCGATTATGATAGCCCAGGTGTGGTGTTGTCGCCTAAGTATCATCAAGAATTGTCGGTAATTCATGGGGTTGATGCTGGTGTTTTGTTAACGGGTAATGGTGGCGATGAAACCTGTTGGGGGCATAGTGCTTCTTATCGTTCGCGTTTGTTTAAGGGGGAGTTGGGGGTTGTTAATGAGGTAATTAAAGGTTGTAAAGCGCTTAACGAGCCGGTTGCTCGGTCTTTGTATAAGCTGTTTATGCCTAACCGTATTCAACATTTACTTAAGCTGGTGCGAAATGTGCCTGTGAATGCTCATGAAAGCCCGCCGTGGTTATCGGCGTTGTCGGTAATACAGGTTAAAGAAGAAGCGTTGAGGTTTAGTAATCCGTTTTCTGCTACGTTTGAACCGGGTAAACATGCTAGGTATTCTGGTTTGAAGGCAACGTCGACATATAATGCTATGCGTTCTTATCAGAAAGTGGCGAGTGGTTATGGGGTTGATGTGCGGCATCCGTTTTTTGATACCGATGTGGTTGAGTTTAGCTTTGCGGTTCCTGAGAAGTTGTTGATTCAGGGAATTTACCCTAAGTGGTTGTTACGGCAAACGATGCAAGATTATTTGCCTGAGTCGGTGTGTTGGAATGAGCATAAAGTGGTGTTTGATCATCATTTTGCGAATTTGGTGCGCAGTAATAAGGATGAGTTACGTAAGTTGCTTTCGCATGAGGGCTTGCAAGATTTAGGGTTGTTAGACAATGGTATTTTGTTGCGTGAGTTTGACGCGGTGGTTGATAATCCGAATGGGTATTTGAATGTGGATATGTTGTATGCAATTTTAACCCAATTATGGTTTCAAACACATTGTGTGGGAGAGGTATGAAAAACACTTCCACCGAATTAACCAATTACGCGAGTTATTTAAAACTTCTGAGTATTGCCTGTTCGTTCTTCGCTTTTAATTCACCGTAACGGGTTGTTACGTCGTCACTGTCGTTGATGATTTTTCCTTGATAGGTTAACCAAGCATGGGCTTTAAGAGTTTCATTGTCGATGGCTACACCAATGTGCATGCGTGTTGGGTAACCACGTTTTTGAAGCATTTGTTTTTGAGTTAAACAACGGCGTAAACAGTTCATTTTTCGAATATGATGTTTGGCGACTTTTTCACTGAGTTTAATCACTAAAGTGAGTTGTGATAAAGATGCCTCATCAGCCTTATTTTCAGGAGCAACTGCATCATTTTCGCTTGTTAAGTTAGCGATTTCGCCCTGCCAATTACTGTATTGGGTAAATGATATTAACCAGTCCCATTTTAAAAACACTACCCATGCTTCAAGTAAAATACTTAACTCGGTTTTAGATAGTGAAAATAATTTTGTGAATAAAGACATGATAAACGCGCTGAATATCCTAGTAGTGCTTCGCCTGCAATGGTGCTGAATTTACATTTGAGACTTTGGCTCTGCGGCTATTATAAGACCCTGGTTGAGCATTTGTGTCACTAGTGCTTCTAGGTCTTGTGTTACTTCTGCTTGCTCTACTTGGTATTTTTCAAGTACGGTATTGATTACCTCTGCTTGCGTTCGCCCTGCTTGAAGTAACTCTACCATAAACGTGCCAATGGCATTTAGGGTGTAATATTCACCGGTGTTGGGTTCTAATATTACCGTTTCTTCGGCTACTTTTTGAAAAAGCACATTTTCGGCTAATTGGTAGCTAACATCGCTCATTTAACTTAATTTCCTTATTTTAGGCGCTTTTAGGCACTAACTGATGATTTTTCATTTCAAACACGTGATCGGCAATATCTGCTAACTGCTGATCATGGCTAACCATAATAACAGTTTTATCTTTTAAAACCTCGTTAAAACTGTCTTTAAACGTTGTTTTTGCTTCGTTGTCTACCATTGACGTTGGTTCGTCTAATAGTAAAATTGGCGGATCATTCATTAACGCTCTTGCTAATGATATACGTTGCCTTTGTCCGCCCGAGAGTAACACGCCATTTTCACCTACTTGGGTTTTATATCCGTTTTCTAGTGCAGTAATAAACGAGTGCGCCCCTGCTTTTTTGGCCGCAGTTTCTATTTCGGCAAAACTTGCTTGTGGGTAACCAAAAGCGATGTTGTCGGCTACTGAGCCACTGCATAAGGCAATATCTTGCGACACTAACCCTAAATTACTTCTTAAGGTTGATAGTTTAAAATGGTTCAGCGGTTGACTATTTATAGTTATTTCACCTGCGGTTGGTTCAATAAATCGCACTAATAAATGTAATAAGGTTGATTTGCCCGTGCCATTTGGCCCTAAAATTAATACTGTTTGTTTTGGTTGAATATCGATATTGATATTATTAAGCAGAGGTTCGTTTGGCGCATAATTAAAATTGACCTGTTTAAACGATATAACTCCCTTAATGGTGTTTAGTGTTTGGTTAGTGGCTTCAGTTTTACTTTCGTTTACGTAGCTATCAGGCTCTGGTGAAAGTTTAAAGACGTTATTTAGCCTAGTAGAAGAGCCGATCGCTTGCTGGGTTTGCCCATACAGGTTGGCTAATGTACTCATGGGTCTGGCAAACAACATGCCATACATAAGTAAGGTGATAAGTTCAGGCATGGTTAATTCACCTGACTGATAATACATAGCACTAACCACCACAACAATAAGCACCCCAGTAGACACCAGTAATTGTAATACAGGTGATAAGATGGCTTGAATTTTCAACTGTTTTTTTCTTAATTTTTGAATTTCATAAGCATTGCTTTTAAAGCGGTTTGATTCACTTTGTTCTCTTGAAAAGGCTTTAACAAGTTTGATTATACTTAAATTTTCACTGGCAATGGCCATACCATCTGCTTGCTTTTGCACTAAATTTTCACTGATGGGACGAATGCCCTTGCCCAGTAATTTTAACACTACAAAAAAGGCTGGCACCATCAACATAATAATAAAAGTAATGGTGGTGTTTATTGAAGCCATTAATATTAAGGCGCCCAATAATATTAACGTTGCTGGAACAAGCCCTGTAAGCACACCCAAGAGAAAGTAACTTATAATGGATACATCGTTACTTAACAGCGCTAGGGTTTCCCCTTTTTTGGTATTACTAAAATATTTAACAGGCAGCAGTTGTATATGATCATACAATCGACAACTGAGTTCAGTGAGCATTTGAGCGCCAATAAAATTGACTTTGTAAGTAGAGAAAAAACGTAATATTGCCTGCAATACAAACAATGATAACCAAATTAATGCAATTTGCAGGTAACTAAGGTTAAATATTGTTTTTCCGTTGAGCATTGATTCTGAAAATTTACCCGCAAACCAAGGCACCGACAAGCTAACCATACTTTCTACCACCATAAGGGCGATTGCGATAAGTAAAGCTAGCTTGTGGTTTTTTAGTAAACTAAAAAAATGATAAAAAGTCATCTGTGTGTTTTGGTGTTTATTTTAAACAAGTGCAGCTGCTATTTTATAATGCCAGACGACATTACAATGTCGGCAATTTCTTTCACTTTTGGGCTACTCATTAAGCCTACAACATCGTTGTTTCTTATCATTCGTTGCAGTTCGGGGTCATTGGTTAGTTGCTTAAAACGTGGATTTTGTTTTATTAATTCAACATGTGCTAACGTAGTCATAACTTCTTGAGTTAGTCGTGTTTTAACCGCA
>Ga0193956_1000324_pt1 | contig 22761 bp, 21 predicted proteins | sample BB_7_MG_FD_140358 | JGI IMG/M metagenome (GOLD analysis project Ga0193956, IMG submission 140358) | Microbial mat bacterial communities from the Broadkill River, Lewes, Delaware, United States - BB_7_MG | ecosystem: Environmental > Aquatic > Freshwater > River > Microbial mats | place: USA...
TCGTTCAACAATATGGCAAGTTCGAGCAACCAAACGTAGTCGTTTATGGAGTATGCGAAAAATGTTTAAAGGAGGAGTAATTCCTTTTTTTTAACTACAAGGTCGTAATTATTACTAAGAAGTATTTTTTCTGTTTGTGTTTGACAAGGGGTTAAAAGTTGTAATACTCAATGGAGTGTTTTAATGGATTTTACTGAGGAGGGTAAGATGGATAAAAAGAGATTGACCACAAATTCTGGTGCGCCTGTTGTGAACAATAACCATGTGATGACTGCAGGTCCGCGAGGGCCATTGTTAATGCAAGATATATGGTTTCAGGAAAAACTGGCGAGTTTTGATCGCGAAGTCATTCCTGAGCGTCGCATGCATGCAAAAGGCTCGGGGGCGTTCGGAACCTTTACGGTAACGCACGATATTACTCAATATTCGAAAGCGAAGATTTTTTCAGAAATAGGTAAGCAAACGGAGATGTTTGTCCGTTTTTCGACGGTAGCGGGTGAGCGTGGTGCTGCCGATGCTGAGCGTGATATTCGTGGCTTTGCTATGAAATATTACACTGAAGAGGGCAATTGGGATCTTGTCGGTAACAATACGCCAGTTTTCTTTTTGAAGGATCCGCTCAAATTTCCTGATCTGAATCATGTGGTAAAACGTGATCCACGCAGCAATTTACGCAGCCCCCACAATAATTGGGATTTTTGGACTCTTTTGCCAGAGGCATTACATCAAGTGACCATCACTATGAGCGAAAGAGGCATTCCCCGCTCGTATCGTCACATGAATGGTTACGGTAGTCATACCTATAGCTTGATTAGTGCGGATCAAAAACGACATTGGGTGAAATTCCACTTTAAGACTCAGCAAGGGATCGAGTGCTTATGTGATGCCGAAGCGGAAGCCATTGTCGGTAAAGACCGTGAAAGTAATCAGCGCGATCTTTATGAAAGCATTGAAGCTGGTCAGTTTCCCCGTTGGAAGATGCAGATTCAGGTGATGACCGAAGAGCAGGCTGCGGAGCTCAACTTTAATCCGTTCGATCTGACCAAGGTATGGCCTCATGGCGATTATCCACTTATGGATGTCGGCTATTTTGAACTCAATCGTAACCCTGATAACTATTTTGCCGATGTTGAGCAAGCGGCATTTAATCCAACGAACATTGTGCCTGGTGTTGGTTTCTCACCTGATAAAATGTTGCAGGGTCGCTTGTTTTCCTATGGTGATGCCCAGCGTTATCGACTTGGTGTCAATCATCACCTCATTCCCGTCAATAAGCCACGTTGCCCGTTTCACAGTTACCACCGTGATGGAGCGATGCGTGTCGATGGCAATCACGGTAGTACGTTAGGTTATGAACCCAATAGCTATGATGAATGGCAAGAGCAACCTGATTTTTCTGAACCGCCACTTAAGCTCGAAGGTGATGCCGCGCACTGGAATCATCATGATGATAACGACGATTATTTTAGTCAGCCGGGAAACTTATTTCGCTTGATGACGGTAGAGCAACAGCAAGTGTTGTGCGCCAATACCGCCCGAGCTATGGGGGATGCACCACGTGAGATAAAGGTGCGTCATGCCAAGCACTGTTATCAGGCCGATGTTGCCTATGGTGAAGGCGTTGCCAAAGAGATGAATTTGATGATGGACGAAATTCGATCTTAGGTTTATTTTAATAGCGACACTGTGTCGCATAAAATATGTAATTGTAATTACAAAGGAGAATGATTATGTCAAAAAGTGTTCAAGGGACTGAAACAGAAAAGAACTTACTGAAATCATTTGCGGGTGAAAGTCAGGCCCGTAACCGGTACACATATTTTGCTAGTATCGCCAAAAAAGAGGGCTTTGTTCAGATTGCCGATATTTTTGAGGAGACTGCAGCCCAAGAGAAAGAGCATGCTAAGCGCTTCTTTAAATTTTTAGAGGGTGGCGATTTAGAGATCACTGCAACCTACCCAGCAGGCAAGCTCGGTACGACAGCTGAGAACCTCCTTGCTGCGGCAAACGGTGAGGAAGAGGAACACACTGAGCTCTATCCAGCTTTTGCCGCCGTAGCGCGCAAAGAGGGTTTTGTTGATATTGCAGCAGCTTGGGAGGCCATTTGCGTTGCTGAAAAGCAACACGAGAAACGCTATCGTGATCTATTGGCGAACATCGAAGGTGGTAAGGTGTTCAAGCGCGAGCAACCTGTGACATGGCGCTGTCGTAACTGTGGCTATTTGCACACGGGTGATGCTGCGTTAGAGCTGTGCCCAGCCTGTATTCATCCTCAAGCTCACTTTGAGATGTTGGGTGAGAACTGGTAATCTTCTAGAGTAAAAGTATTAATAACAAAGCCGCTTTGAAGTATTTACTTCGAAGCGGCTTTGTTGTTTTTTAGCTTAGTCAGCGTTGCGTGAAATTTTAAAAAATTCTGGAGAATTATGATCTTTCAATCTTTCTTCGATTTCGATAAATGCTGTGATGTTTTCTAGAAATAGATCAAGTAACTCAGGCTCAAATTCGATACCACGTAACGAAATCATATAGTCTGTCACCTCTTTGATTGACCACGATTTTTTATACGACCTTTTTTGCAAGAGTGCGTCGAAAACATCAGCGATGATGACAATGCGACCTTTGATATCAATTTCTTCACCAGATAAACCGCGAGGGTAACCACTGCCATCCCAATGCTCGTGATGTTGATGAGCGATGGTTGCTGCTGATTTTAATAATGCTTTGTTCGATACTTTTAAAATATCGTAACCAATGGTTGTGTGCGTCTTGATGATCTCAAATTCCTCGGCAGTCAATCGCGCTGGTTTGTGCAGAATGGAAGCCGGGATCGCGACCTTGCCCACATCATGCATCGCCGTCGACCACAGAATTTCAGTGCATGTTGCTTTGTCAAGTCCCCGCAGTTCAGCGAGCAGAGCGCTGATTTCGGCAACGCGGTTGATGTGTTTTCCTGTTTCCAGACTTTTAAACTCACAAATATGACTCATTGTGAGGATAATGTCTTTTTGGGTCTCCTCAATCTCTTTGTCGTGGTAACACTTCAATTCAAGGTGCGTCTTAACTCGTGCACTGAGTTCATGCGTATTGAAGGGTTTGGTAATATAATCGACACCACCAACTTCAAACCCTTTGACAAGGCTTTCAGTATCGGTTTTTGCTGTTAGAAAGATTACGGGAATATCTCGTGTGTCAGGATCTTTTTTAAGTTGTTCGCAGACCTCGTAACCATCCATAGGTTGCATCAGAATATCCAATAAAATTAAATCAAAGGAACTCTCTTTAACTCGCTGTAGTGCTTGCTCACCGCTTGTCGCAAAGATTATGTGGTAATTGCCCTGATCTTTAAGGATGTTCACACCGACTTGAATATTTTTTAGATCATCGTCGACAACTAAGATTTTATTCGACTGTGCAAGCATGTTTACCCCTTCTCTTTGGTCATCTGTAAATTTTCGATCATTTCTGGGTACTGATTCATCAGGCTATAGAGCTGTGTCAAATCAAACCCTTCAATCGAAATCGTAAGTTCTTTAGTGTAGTGTTGTAAGTATTTTATTTGATAGCTATCTGCAAGGGTCGTGAGGTTTACGTTAAACTGGCGCATTAGTTCTATGTCGCCTTTATCTTTAACGGCCTGCCACTCTTCAAAGAGTTTTCCCGATAAGGTTTCGAGAATAATTGAACGTGTTGTTTTATCGAGGGCTATCTTTTCGTCAATCACTTCAGGTGTGGTTTCATTTTTACAGTGGTGAGGGAGGAATTCAGCCACTTTATTCATGATGACCTCTTTTTCGGCGGGTTTTTGTATGTAGCCATCAAAGCCAAATTGGTCAATTTTTTCGAGATCTTCACCAATTACGGATGCCGTTAGGGCGATAATCGGTATTTTTTCAAATTGTGGTTGTTGTCGTAACTGTTCAACGGTTTCGTAGCCGTTAAGAACAGGCATACGTAGATCCATTAAGATAAGGTCGACATGGACAACGTTTAGTTGATCAAGCGCATCTTGGCCATGAATGGCTTCGACAATTGAGATGGCGGTATTAGTGAAGATCGCGCGAACGAGTTTTCGGTTGTTGTCAACATCATCCACAACCATCACTGTGGCATTGTCGAAGGTGATCTCTTTGGCTACACGCTCGTTTTTGTTCTCACTGCGAATTGAGCTGACATCAATGTCGTACAAGTGAACGGTAAAGGTACTTCCTTTGCCCTGAGTACTGATCACTGAGATGTCGCCCTGCATCATAGCTACCAGTTTTTTACAGATTGAGAGGCCAAGTCCTGTTCCGCCAAATTGGCGCTGGCTTTGTCCCTCTTGTTGCTGAAAATCTTCAAAAATATGTGCTAAGTTTTCTTCAGAAATTCCCATTCCTGTGTCAATAACATTAATTTCTAGGTCGAGTTTACTTTTCTGCTGGTCTTTGTAAACTTTACGAACTTTAAGGGTGATACTACCGTGTTCAGTAAATTTAATGGCATTGCCAACTAAGTTTAATAAGATTTGGCGTAAGCGGATGCCATCAAACAGAACGTATTCGGGAATATCGGGATCAACTTCAATGTTAAGTGTCAGACCTTTTTGTTTGATTTTCTCGTAAAAGAGTTGTTCGGTTTCGAGGAAAAGATGATAAGGGTTGATGCTTTCGTACTGTAGTTTAAGTTGACCTGCTTCTATCTTTGATAAATCTAGAATGTCGTTAATGATGCCGAGCAATGCTTTGCCGCCAATTTTTATCGAACGTAAATACCCTTTTTGAACAGGATCGATAATTAGCTCATCGAGAAGGTCAGTAAAGCCAATGACTGAATTCATCGGAGTTCGAATTTCATGGCTCATGTTCGCTAAAAATTCACTTTTAGCCCGTGTTGCCAGTTCAGCCGTATTTTTAGCTCGCAATAGTTCCTCTTCAACTTTTCGCCGCCGTTTTATTTCCTGAGCGAGCCGCCAGCTCCAGAAAAGAGTACCTGTGATTACGAGAAATAGTACCCCAGAAATCTGCCACACTAAGGTGTAATCAACCTCGGCTTCATATTCAAATGTAATCCAGTTGCGATAAATCTCTTTACGTTCGTTTGAATCAATACTCGCGAGAGCTTTGTTGAGAATTGTTCGTAGAAGTTGGGCGTCTTTTGCGACAGCAAACCGTAGGGGAAAAGTGTAGGGCGTACTACCAGAAACCTTGATGTTGCTGATTCCTAGTTTTTCACTGACAAAATCTAAGGTAGGTAGGTCGATAATAAAGGCATCGAGTTTGCCCTTTGAAAGATCTTGTAGGCCCTGTTCGTAGCTGCTGTAAGACTGAATTTGGATAGCGCTAGCATCCTTTTTCAGTTTTTCCTCAATAAGATAACCAGCGATAATACCAACATGGCGATGGGATAAATCATCAAGGTTACGTGGTGAAAAGCGCCCTTTACGAACAATAATAGAATATTCTGTTTGGATATGGTCAGTGGTGAAACTGATCTGTTTTGATCGACCATGGGAATAAGCTGCTGCATCGACGATATCGATCTTTTGTTTTTTAAGGGCATCTAGTGCTGCATCGAAGGAGCCAAGGTGGAGAGGTTTAAAGGTCAACCCTGTTCGCTCGCTGATCAAGGCAATGTAATCGCAAAGAATCCCACTGTATTGCCCCTTTTTGTCGAAGAAAGATAATGGCCCTGAATGTGGATCGCCACTAATTGTAACAACGGGATTGTTGTCGATCCATTGTTGCTCCAACGGGCTAAAATTGATTTTTTTCTTTTCTGGTGCATTTTGCCACCGTTCTGAGATTGTGGTTCTCTCTTCAGCAGTGATCTCATTTAACCCCTTATTAAGAACCGAGAGAAGGGTGGAATTCTTATTTAAGGTTGCCATATGCAGGCGAGTGTCGATTAAGTTAACAGGGAATAGAGCCTTAATCCCTATGAATCCTTCACGCTTTGAGACATGGGTAACTGCACCATACGTGTCAATATAAAGATCAGCTTTTTGATCGATCAGAGCTTGTAGTGCTTGGTCGATTGTTTCGACCGCTAAGGTGGTGATGTTGGGAAATTGTTTTAAGATTGTTGGTAGCGTTTCACTACCCGTTACAAAAACGATACACTTGTTCGCTATATCATCGAATTGCTTTATGTCGTTTGTTTGTTCGTTGACGAAGATAAACTCTTGAGCTTGAGTGTAAGGCTGGCTGAAAATAAAGTTTGATTGTTGAGTGATGTAGGTTGCAGGAAGGACATCAATCTGTTCCATGAGCAATTGTTGTTGCAGTATTTCCCACCTTTGTGGTGGAGCATAGATAAAGGAGAGGCCGAGTTTCTCCTCAAGCAGATCAAGATAGTCTCGCGCAACCCCTTGGTACTGATTATTAGCTGTAAAGTCGTAAGGAGGCCAATCTATACCCGTGCCAATGGTGAGTGTTGGGTTGTTGCGAATCCATTGTCGTTCTGCCGTAGTCAGATCGGCGCTTACGGGTTCGTTATTGGAAAAATAGCGTAACCATTGATGGATAATTGTTTTGTGTGTTGGCGCATCGAGGCTGTTAAGCGCTTTCTGTAATAATCGATGTAGCATTAAATCGTTATTTGAGGTCGCAAAACTAAAACCCGTTTTTTTGTTATCTAGTTTAAAGCTGATCTTGGTATTGGTGATAAAGTTTTCTTCGATAAAATAATTGGCAGCCGCCATGTTGCCAATATAAGCATCGACCTTGCCTTGGGCGACAAGATCAATCGCTTCTTCGTTCGATAAAGTAAACTCGAACTGAATCTCTGGATATGAGTTAGTGAGGTAGTCGTGAAGAAAGTTTCCCTTCGGCAGTGACACCACTTTACCGTTCAAATCTTCTATTGATTGGATCGATTGATCCATTTTCTGCACGTAGACAGCGGTATCAATCTGAATATATGGGTCAGTAAAAGTAAGGTAAGTTTCGCGTTGGGGTGTTTTTGCAGCACAGGCAAGCATATCGACCTGATTATTTTTAATGGCGTCGAGAACATCCTTCCACGGTGCGGGGTAGTACTCAAGTTCGATCCCTAAGCGTGTGGCCACTTCATTGAGAAAACTTGAAGAAAGCCCTTGATGGCCTTTGAGTGGATGATAGTAGTCAAAAGGGGGCCAGTTTTGATCAACGCCTACGCGAATAATAGGGTGTTTTTTGAGGTAGTCAAGCTCGTCACTTGTTAATGGAATGGTGGCGGCATGGAGTGTCGAAATGCTGATGAGTAGGATCGTAATAATTATTTTTAGTTTATGAATCCATGTCATAAAAGTTTCGCCCTATATTGTTGTTAGGGTGTTGAAATCTTAACTGATTTTAAAAACATAGAATTTTCATAATCTATTGTCAACAAGGAACAATTTTACTGATAACGTCTTGGGCGATATTTAAAATCGCTTCAGTCGTCATACCTTGTATTTGTCCAGCGCAATAAGGGATTGAGTTCTGTGCTTGAATCCTTTATAACCTGCGCTGAACCAATACAAGTTGATGAGGAGTGTTTTAAGGTGCTATTTATTTTTTCTGTCCCATTTTGTGCGTTGTTTGTTTATCTGACTTATCGCTTCTATCGTGAGAGAAATTATAAGCAATGCTTGGTGATGGCGGCATTATCACTGTTTCTTTTTCTATTAACATTGGGCTGCCTCGGTCTTGGTTATCTCTGGTCAACCTATCCTGGTGAGCTCAATCTTTAATTTTTTCTGTCGTTATCGGTTTGCCAGTAATTCCATAAAGGCTTCGAGGCGAAGCTTTAATTGTTCGCTATCTGATTCAGAGTAGTCCGTTTCAATTTGCAAAAAAGGGATGTTGGCTGCACTCTGGATATGTTTGCGTAAACTGAATGATTCAATATTATACGTGTGGCAGGCCAGCCATGTTAGATCGATAATGCCATCAACGCTAAATTCGTCTGCTAGTTTTGTTACAAGTTCATAGCGGTGGGTGTTGGGTGACATGCATGAGCACGGAATATTCAGATAGCACTCGGCGATATCTCGCAGAGGGTTATCGCTTTGTCGAACAGGTTCAACCTTTTTATAGGCACCACAACTTTCAAAACACACCACGTGTCCACCCGATTCTTCAATAATCCGAACCACCTTATCTGAACCGATACCAACGGGAACTCCAGTAAGTAATATGCGTGGTGCATTAGCTGCCAGTGGTGAGATCCCCTGTTCGGCACGCTCATTGAGTTCTGTTGTTAATTGATCGACCAGTTGAATGGTCGCTCGTTTGTCGAGAGCAAAACCACGATTGTGCAATACGGTGAGCATTTCCATGCCGCTGATGGGTGCAGGCTTATGGCGGCAGGTATCTTGAAGCTCTTTAAGGCTACGGCGCTCATCATTTAGCAGTTCAATAGCATCGTGAAGCTTTTCATCGGTGATGGTGACTTCAAACGTTTGTTCAAGTTTCTCTTTAAGGTGCTCTAGTTCAGAAAGCCAATAGTTCAGGGCACTCTCTTTGTCTTGGATCTGTGGCAGTTGCAACAGGTGGACTGGTTTTAGCTCCTCCATCAATTCGTACATCTTCTTTTTGCCGTCACAGGTGGTTTCAGCGACAATGAAATCTGAGAAATAGAAAAATGGGCAGGTGTCGGTTGAAGCAAACCCATAGCTCGATTTTATTAGTGGACACAGGTTGCGCGGTAGGTGCTGCTCGGCTGTAGGTATCGGCTTTTGACTTGTGCCACACAGCATCACTGGTGAAGCCTCAGCGGCAACGATCAATTCCGCTGGCGAGTAAAGACAGTACATACCGACAACATGTTGCCCCGCCTCTTTGGCTTCTTTTAGAGCGAGGACATTGTTCTCACGTAGTGTTTCGAGTTGGTGGTAGGCTGTTGATTGCATAGATAATTCCTTAGATTATTTATTCTTAGTCAGCTTGTCGTTACCAATGAGTGCTGCGCCAATCGCACCAGCATGTTGTGGAAGTTCTGGCACACACAAAGGTAGTTTGAGGCTTTGTTCTAGGCGGTGGCAAATTGCAGGGTTGTTGGCTAAACCACCGGTAAAGGTGATTGATTGAGTTGTTGGCATTCTGCTAACAAGGGTTGGTATGCGTTTAGCGATAGAGTCGATCACTCCAGCAGCAATGGCCCCTTTACTCGCTCCTTGGGCGAGTAAGCCGATCACCTCCGATTCGGCAAATACGGTGCACATGCTACTGATGGTTGCTGGGGATGATTCCAATGCTAGTTTGCCGAGTTCGTCCAGCGATAAATCAAGTACACCCGCCATAACTTGAAGAAATCGCCCCGTTCCTGCGGCACATTTATCGTTCATGATAAAGTCCGTCACCCGGCCGCAGCCATCCAGAGCGATAACCTTGCTGTCCTGTCCGCCAATATCGACCACAAGTTGTGTTCCTTGCGCCATATGGTGCGCGCCACGGCCATGGCAAGTAACCTCGGTCACGCGCTGATCGGCAAAGGGCAGGGTAATTCTTCCATATCCTGTGGCAACTACAATTTGAACTTGTTCAGCTTCAAGTTGCCCTTTTTTCAGTACAGAATCAAAGACCTCTTTCCCCGCTTGCTTTGGATCCCAGCCACTAGGAATAATCTCATGTTCCGCCACGGTGCCATTAATAAGAAGGATAGCTTTGGTGGCTGTTGAGCCAATATCAATTCCGATGCTGATCTGATTCATGAAGTTCCTAGGATTTGTAGGTAAAGTTTAGATGTTTATTCGTTATTTTGTGGGCACTGTACGTAACAGAATGAAGGGAAGTCAAAATGGAAATTATGATATCTTTTTTGTGTGAGATTAGATTTTCCGATAGGTTGGCGAGGTGTGAGTGACCCGTCTGTGTCAAAATAAATCTATTTGACGACCGTTTACAGTGTTTGGTATGCTGAAAAGTTGTTTGTGAAAAATTTGGGAATATTAAATTTATTGATTTTAACTTCAGTAAAGGAAGTCGACGTGGCAAATAAAATTGTGATCGACGAGTTGCGCTGCAAGGGCTGTGCATTATGCACAATCGCCTGCCCGCAAAAGTTGATTAAAATGAGTAAAGAGTTAAATAAACAAGGTTTTCTCCCCGCAGTGATCAGTGAGGAAGATTTAGAGCGTTGTACAGGCTGTACGCTGTGTGCTCAAATGTGCCCCGATGTGGCCATTGAGGTCTTTAAGGGGGGTAAATAAGCGTTATGGAGGAAGGCTTGACGAAAAGATTATTTGTTAAAGGCAATGAAGCCGTAGCCATGGGGGCGCTGGAAGCAGGCTGTCGCTATTATTTCGGTTATCCCATCACCCCGCAAAGTGATATTCCCGAGTATATCTCGCGCGAAATGCCAAAGCTGGGTGGTCAATTTATTCAAGCTGAGAGTGAGGTCGCATCGATCAATATGCTCCTAGGTGCAAGCGCTAGTGGTGCGCGAGCGATGACTTCATCTTCCAGCCCTGGAATCTCTCTGAAGCAAGAGGGAATCTCCTATATGTCGGGCAGTGAGTGTCCGGGCCTTATTGTTAATATCTGCCGTTCTGGTCCTGGCCTGGGCGGTATTGATGCGTCTCAAGCCGATTATTTCCAGTCGGTTAAAGGGGGCGGTCATGGTGGTTACCACATTATCGTTCTCGCACCAGACTCAGTGCAAGAGATGTACGACATGGCAATGCTCGCTTTTGATCTTTCTGATCGTTACCGCGTGCCAGCAATGATTTTGGCGGATGCGGTTATTGGTCAAATGAAAGAGGGTTTGACTCCTCATCCCTACGTTGCTCCTGACGATCTTGAGACCAAAGATTGGGCGTTGATTGGTGATGGCAAGGCCGGAGAGCAAAAAATTGTTAAATCACTTTATTTAGGTGATGGTGAACTTGAAGCGCACAATAATCGTCTGCATGCAAAATATGCGGTGATGCAAGCCAAAGAGGTGCGTTACGAAGGCGTTGATCTGGATGATGCTGAGCTGGTTATTACCGCTTATGGTAGTACGGCACGGATCGCCAAGACAGCCGTTCGTTTGGCGCGTGAACAGGGGATGAAGGTTGGTCTGTTGCGCCCTATCACGCTGTTCCCATTTCCAAAGGCGGCTTTTAAAGAGCATACCAGTGCAGGGCAAAAAGTGCTGTGCTTTGAGTTAAACAATGGTCAAATGGTTGATGATGTTCGCCTTGCGGTGCCAGGAACGGATGTGTCCTTTTATGGCCGTGCTCCAGGTGCTGGTTCATTACCAACCCCTGAAGAGTTCCTTGACCAGATTCGCAACCATTACGAGGCTTGATGATGACTGAAATGAAGAAAGTATTTTCCCGTCCCGATTCATTGAAGGACGTTCAAACCCACTTTTGTCCTGGATGTCAGCATGGAACGATTCATCGCCTTGTTGCTGATGCCATGGATTATTTTGGTATTAAAGATCAAACTATTGGTGTTGCATCCGTAGGGTGCAGTGTTTTCCTATATGGCTATTTTGATATCGATGTCATCGAGGCACCGCACGGTCGTGCTCCCGCTGTGGCAACAGGCGCAAAACGGGTTCATCCGAATCGTCCAGTGTTTACCTATCAAGGTGATGGTGACCTAGCGGCCATTGGTACCAGTGAGATTATCCATACTGCAAATCGTGGTGAAAAGTTAACCGTTATCTTTGTTAACAATACGACCTACGGTATGACGGGTGGCCAAATGGCACCAACATCACTGCCAGGACAGAAAACCTCTACCTCCCCCGAAGGTCGTGATATTGGTAATGATGGTTATCCAATCAAAATGGCTGAGCTGCTTTCAGGCTTAGAAGGGACAGCTTATTCGGTGCGTGTTGCTGTCGATACGCCGAAGCATGTTTTGCAAGCAGGTAAGGCGATTCGTAAGGCGTTTAAAACGCAACTTGATGGTCAGGGCTTTGCCTTTGTTGAAGTATTGGCAACCTGTCCGACAAACTGGGGCATGAACCCGCTGCAAGCCAATGAGCGTGTTGCGGATGAGATGATCCCTTATTTCCCACTAGGTGTTTATAAGGACGCAACAGAATAATTGTTGCCCCTGTTGAAGATAAAACACGCTGACACAAAGGGTTGGTGAAGGTATGAATCACGATGTATATATGGCCGGATTTGGTGGCCAAGGTATTTTGTTAATTGGTAATTTGCTGGCATATGCCACAATTTTAGAGGGCAACCATGCCTCTTATTTTCCAGCTTATGGCGTTGAAAAACGTGGTGGCGCGGCAACATGCACTATTGTCATGTCAGATAAAAGCGTTGGTTCTCCGGTTGTTGGTGAGCCCGAAGCAGCACTGCTGTTGAATCCGCTTTCAATGGAAAAATATTATAGCCATGTTCGTAGTGGTGGCTTTGCGTTGATCAATTCATCGCTGATTGAAGATGATGGTGCAGCGCGCGAAGATATTAAACGTCTATTGATCCCAGCCAACGAGATGGCTTTAGAGATTGGTGATTCCCGTTTGGTAAATATGATCGTCCTTGGTGCTTATGTTGAATACAGCAAGGTGGTTTCAGTTGATTCGCTTAAGGAGGCGTTGAAAGAGGTGTTGCCCGAGCGTAATCACCGCTTTTTACCAATGAATCATCAGGCGTTAGAGGCGGGAGCTGAGTTTTGTCGCCAAGCGTTTGCTTAATTAAGGTTTGTTTTCTGTAAAACGAACTGTGTTCAAAAGCTGGACTTGCAACGAATTCAGCGGTATAAAAAGGCCGAGCTTATGCTTGGCCTTTTTTGCGTTAAGTGGAATTCGCCTTCATTTTGGCCTAACTTATTAGAATGTGGAGAATCGTTGTGCCTATTGTTGAATTTGTCAAACTCACGAAGCCTGAAAAAGCAAAACATCTATGTGAGTTGGCTGCTGAATTTTATCAGCAAGGCAAGCGTGTATTGATCATTGTTGTCGATGATAATCAAGCATTAACGCTTGATCGCTTCATGTGGACTTGGGACCGCCATTCGTTTTTACCCCATGTGTGGGATAATGGCACGGTAGAGTGCCATGAGGAGGCCATTGCCATCGGCACTCAGCCACGTAACCCAAATGGTGCACAAGTGCTTATTGCCGCAGCACCTTGTGCGCTCGATTTTATGCAGCAATTTGAGCACGTGATCGATTTTGCTGAAACATACGATGATACTTTGCGTGATGCTGCACGTAAGCGCTATGCACAGTGGCAGGGAGTGACTCGTGACTTGCGAATGCGTTAATGATGGTGGGCAGCAAAGTATCGTTCGGATTGGTACATTGCTGGTGTTGGATCAGGAAACAGTTATTGATGATGCGGCTCGTCAAGCATTGTCACTATGGTCACCACGGATTGGTGAGGCCGTCACTGTTTGCGATTGTCAAGATGTGTGGTTTCGTGCACGTATTAGCCAGATGGATGACAATAGTGTAACTATCTTGCCCTTTGAGCGTATTGAGGTTCCTGAATCAGCACTTGAGATTTGTGTCTTTCAGGCGCTGCCGAGCAAAGAGCGTTTTGAATTAGTGGTACAAAAATTAACGGAGATCGGTGTAACGCGTATTGTGCCATTTGTAAGTCAGCATTCGGTAACGCTCGAGGAACGCGATGCTGGGCAAAAGAAATCACATCGCTGGCCCGAAGTGGTTAAGCGTGCGGCCAAGCAATGCCGACGTGGAATGATACCAGAATTGTCTGCGGTGCAGCAATGGGATGATCTTTTTGAAGAGTTGATGCAGTGGGATGTAAAAGTTTTACTCGATGAGCAGGGCAGTGGTTGGACGTTTGCCGATGGTATTGGCACAGGTCGACCCTCTCGGGTGGCGATTATTGTTGGCCCTGAAGGGGGATTTGATCGTCAAGAGGTGGAGCAAGCTCAGCAGCAAGGCGCAGTTCCTGTTACGTTAGGAAACCGCATTTTACGCACCGAAACAGCGGCGATTGTTGCCGCGACGTTGGTGCAATATATAGTTGGAGATTATGCCTGATTCAATTGAAATACCTTCCCCCTGCAATGCGGACCGACAGCATGTGGCAATTGTCCTTGTTGAGCCACAGGGGCCGCTAAATATTGGATCCGTGTGTCGTTCCATGGCTAACTTCGGTTTTACTGATCTGCGTTTGGTCAATCCGCAAACCGATCATCTTTGTGAGGATGCACGAAAGATGGCCGTCAAGGCGGGTGATTTACTTGAGTCAGCGCGTGTCTATGACACCTTGGCTGAAGCACTCAGTGATCGCCAATATTCACTCGGAACCACGCGCCGTTTTGGCCGTTATCGTGATGATTTTTTATCTCCCGATGGTGCCGGTGATTATTTAGCTGAATTGGGTTGTGCGGTACGTTCCGCCCTCGTTTTTGGTCGTGAAGACCGTGGTCTTCTCACCGAAGAGTTAGACCTTTGTCAGCGATTTATCACCATACCAACGAGCGATGATTTTCCGTCCATGAATTTAGCTCAGGCGGTAACGTTATGTCTTTATGAGCTGTCTAAGTCGATTACGGCGGGGCAAAAAACAACGTATGGTGACGCGGAGTTGGCGAGTACGGCCGAGTTAGAAAATATGTTTGGCCGCATGCGCAGTGCCTTAACAAATATTGAGTATCTGGATGTGAGTAATCCAGATCATATTTTACGCACCTACCGACGTATCTTTGGTCGTGCTGGTTTGATGGAGCGCGATGTTCGTGTGATGCAAGGCCTGTGGCGGCGCATTGGTTGGCTGTATAAACAATTAGACGAAGAACAACTTAAGGCTGTTGATCCAGATGCCGTACCGGTTGAGGATGATAGCTGTGGAGAGGACAACTGATGGCAGAACTATTTTCAAGTGAGCAACTGAGTAATGGCGTACGGATCAATTTCAATGATCAGACCAACCGTTATTTTGGCGATTATCATCGAATTTGTATCGAAGTCGTGTTGCGTTTTGCCAGTGATGACTATGCTCAGGCCCATACCTTCCAAACCCTCGAACGCATGGGGGTTAGTGGTGGTGAATTGGAAGAGATGCAGCACCAGGTGATGACATCGTTTCGTCAAGGAACCATGAAATATATGGCGAGTGATCACTTTGAAGAGAAATTTCTTCAGTCGTCTAAAACACGTAAAAATATTTTGTTGCCTGGGTTGAAATGAGTGTCATTGTTGACATAACCACTCTAACGCATGGTGGCGATGGCTTAGGGCGTTTAGATGGCAAGGCGATATTTGTCAGCGGTGCAATCCCCGGTGATCAGGTGCGTTGTCAGTTGACGGTGGAGAAAAAGCGCTACGCCAAAGGGCGTTTGCTGGAGGTGGTCACGCCATCTCCGAATCGAGTCGAACCACCGTGTCAGCACTTTGCCGAATGTGGTGGTTGTGATTGGCAGCAGCTTTCTTACGCTGATCAGTGTGAATGGAAAGAGCGCCTTTTTCGCGAGAATTGTCATCATCAATTAGATGTTGATCCTGCTGTGGTGAAGCCACTGGTGCAGAGCCCACAGCAGATGGGCTATCGCAGTCGTGTTCAGTTTAAGTGTAGTGTTCGGGCTGATACGTTTTTGCTGGGATTTTATCGTCGTGCCAGTCATAGCGTTGTTGATGTTGACAGCTGTTTGGTGGTCGATCCACGGATCGAGAGCCTCATCTCGCCACTGCGCCAGTTGTTCGATGGCAGTTCTTATGCTCGACAGGTGATTCAAATTGATGTCGCTGTCGGGGATGTTGGGCCGTCGCGAATTGTAGTCCATTTTCAAGGGAGTAAGCTTAATCCCTTTGTGCAGTGGCTCCAGCAAAATGCGGGTCACATTGATGCCTCCCTTTTTGTGCGAGATGATCGCTCGGAACAGGTGCAACATGTTCGTGGCGAAGAGGGTGTATCGGTTGAGGTCGGTACGCCAGCGGTCGCATTGACCTACGGTGTTGGTGGGTTTGCGCAAATCAATTTAAGGCAGAACCGCCATCTGGTAGAAATGGTGTTGCGGGCCGTTCAACTTAGTGATGACGATACAGTTCTCGATCTGTATTGCGGTATGGGCAACTTCTCGTTACCGCTTGCGCGTCATGCCAATCATGTCATCGGCGTGGAAGGCTATGCGCCATCTATCGCTTCAGCTGAAAAGAATGCTGTCGCTGCTGGCTGTGACAATGTGACGTTTCATAGCTGCCGCGTTGAACGGTTTATGGAATCAATGTCGCAAGAAGTTGATGTTGTCGTTCTTGATCCGCCGCGTGCTGGCGCTAAAGACGCCTTGGTGGCGCTATTAACGTTGACGCCGCGATCAATTGTTTATGTCTCCTGTGATCAGCAAACATTGTTGCGCGATTTGACTGTCTTGATTGCTGGCGGTTATCAGCTTGAATCAATTCAGCCGATTGATATGTTTCCGCAAACGGCACACACGGAGGTGCTTGCTGTCTTACGACGGGTAACTTAGCGAGACTGTGACATTTAGTCGTCCGATTCGGTGTGTTGGTTATAGACTTTTTACTTGTTATTTTTATTCCAGCATGCTAAACAATGCGGGATTTAAACCTTTTCATTCATTTGGGAAGTGAGCTTTTGGCTCACTTTTTTTGTTTTTACAGGGTTTGTAAATGGTATTTGAACAAACAATTAAACAAATTATGTTGATAGCAGAACCGATCTTAGATGAGCAACAGCTCGAATTGGTCGATCTTGAATATCAGCAACAGGGTTCAGAGTGGATTCTGCGTTTTTATATAGACAAAGAGAATGGTGTCAATCTCGATGACTGTGCGGCTTTTAGTCGTGAGTTGAGTGCGATTCTTGATGTTGAAGAAGTGGTTACCGTTGCTTATCGTCTTGAGGTCTCATCCCCAGGGATGGATCGTGTTATCAAGAAAGATGCCGATTTTGAGCGTTTTAAGGGCCAGATCGTTCGAGTGAAAACCCTTGTGGCACTTGACCCAGATGGTCGTGGTTATCTTCGTAAAACATTTGTTGGTGAGTTACTTGGCCTTGAACAGGGAAATGTTGTTGTCAATCAACAAGATCAACCTGAGGGGCGTGTTGAACTTGCTCGGGGCGATATTGAAAAAGTCAATATTGAGCCTCAGTTTTAAACAGAATTAAATCGGTGTCAGGGTGAATTGCTCGCACCTTGGTACTTCCGTTGCCTGAATGAGTCAGGAATAGAAAAAGATATAGGAGATTTATAATGGTTGCGAATCTCAACCACGTTATTGATCAGGTGGTAAAAGATAAAGGCGTCGAACGTTCGGTATTAGTTGAAGCGTTGGAGTCTGCTGTTCTTTCCGCTGCAAATAAAAAATATCGCAATACCCGTGAACTTGAAGCTCATTACAATAACGATCAAGGTGAAGTTGAGTTGTTTGAGTTTGTGACGGTTGTTGATGAGGTCCAAGACTCCTACAAAGAGATCGACCTACGCGAAGCACAGGAAATTGATGCTGAGGTAGAGGTCGGTGACTCTCTAGGAATGAAGATGGATTCTGGTAGCTTTAGCCGTATTGCGGCTCAAACTGCTAAGCAAGTGATCATCCAAAAGGTTCGCGAAGCTGAGCGTGAGGGGATCTATAAAGAGTTTAAAGATCGCGTTGGCGAGCTAGTTAATGGTATTGTTCGCCGTTACGAGCGTGGTGATCTGATTATTGATCTTGGCCGTGCCGAAGCTCTGCTCCCTCATCGTGAGCAAGTTCCTCGTGAGAACTATCGTCAGTCTGACCGTGTTCGTGCTTATATTGCTGAAGTTAAGATGTCACCAAAGGGGCCGCAAATTATTATGTCGCGTACCCATCCAAGTTTGGTGATTGAATTATTTAAAACCGAAGTTCCTGAGATTGCAGAGGGGATCGTTGAGATCACTGCATGTTCACGTGAGCCTGGTAGTCGTGCTAAGATTGCTGTTGTGTCGCACGATCCCGATGTTGATCCAGTAGGAGCATGTGTCGGAATGCGTGGTTCACGTGTACAGAATGTTGTCTCTGAATTACGCGGTGAAAAGATTGATATTATCCCTTGGAGCCATGACATGGCGCGCTTCGCTTGTTCTGCGCTAGCTCCTGCTGATGTGTCTCGTGTGTATGTTGATAACGAAGAGCAAGCAATGGAAATTGTTGTTCCAGATGATCAACTTTCTTTGGCGATTGGTAAAAAAGGTCAGAATGTTCGCCTTGCTGCTCGTTTGATCGGTTGGAAAATCGATATTAAAAGCGAAACACGTGCTGCAGAAATTGAGCAAGAAGATAGAGGTAACGAAGCGGACGCAGAGGATACAGGAACAGAAGCGGATAGTGATATCGCTGAAGTTGTAGAAGAAAATAGTGCGGCTGCTGAAATCGAAGATAATGTTATCGACGAGCCAACTGCAGCCGATCAGGTGGAGTAACTCTCTTTGGCAAAAGAAACACGTAAGGTTTTGAGAACTTGCATCTCATGTCGGGCAACAGAAGAACAAGAGGTTCTCGTTCGTTATGTTTCTGCTCCTGATGGCAGTTTGTTGGTTGATTATCAACATAAACTACCTGGGCGTGGAAGCTATACATGTTTAAGTAAGAAATGTATGACACAGGCAGTGCAACGCAAGGCGTTTACACGGTCTTTGAAAAATGCTCAACTCAATGTTGATGTTGAACAATTGATCAGTTCTTTACAGCAGCAAGTAACCGCTCGTGTATTGAATCTGATGGGTATGGCACGTAAGGCTAATTTGCTCAGCAGTGGGAGCCAGTTAGTTCTTTCGTCTCTGAAGAATCCTCGCGATATTGCTTGGGTGTTGATGGCGAAAGATATTACGCAAGGTGTTGGTTCGAAGGTACGTGAACGAACTGCACGAGCAAATGTGCCATTGATTGAGTGTTTTGATAAAGCGGCAATAGGGCAAGCGTTAGGCTTATCAGAGCGAAGTGTGATTGCTGTGATGAAAAGTCCTTTGGCGCAAACATTAAATCAAGAGCTGCAACGATATACGTATGTAATGGGGGAACTCTGATGGCGAAAATTAGAATATACGAACTGGCACAGCAAATGGGCGTTGAAAATAAAGAACTTCTCGAACGTTTGCAGAAGGCAGGCATTGAGGCTAAGAGCCATATGAGTGTTGTTGATGAAGAAGCTGTACGCTCTTTAGATAAGGCGAAGGCTGCAACAGAGGCTACCCCCGTATCATTCGATGAAGAACGTGTTAACACAGGTTTGATACGTCGTCGTCGTAAGGTTGAGCCGCCACAACCAGTTGAAGAGGTTGTTGGGGCAGAACCTACAGCTGCCGAAGAGGTTGTCGCTGAACCCGCTCCAGTTGTTGAAGAAGCAACTGTTGAAGAGGTTGTACAGCAGACACCTGTTACCGCAGAAAAAGTGGTTGAGCCGCAAGCGGTTGAAGAACCGCCAACTGTAGAGGAAAAAGAAGTTGCCGCAGAGGTGACATCTGTTGTTGAGGAAGTGGTTGAAGTCGCCGCTGAGCAACCTGTTGTTGAGCCTGTGGAAACGAAAACAGCCGCTTCTGCTGAAGTGGTTGAGACGGTCGCCGAAGTAAAAGAGACGGTCGCCGAAGTAAAAGAGACCGTTGCTAAAAAAACTGTCGTTGAAACACCTGCTGCTCCAGCGCAAAAGCGTAAAGCTGCAACGCGTAATGTTGCAGCCATTGTTTCTACGGCTGCTGAAGCCAAAGATGCGACAAAGGCAACTGGCAGTGGTGCTAAAATCTTAGGACGTGTTGAACTGCCTCAATCGGCTCTTCGCGGTGAGGGAAATTCACGAGGTCGCAAGCCGCAGACGCGCAAACCGCAACCTGGCAATAAACCGCAAGGTGCTGGCAAGCCTCAAGGCAACACCTCACGTCCAGGTGCTTCTGATCGTTCAGCTGCTCCAGGTAGACCGAGTTCTCCTGCTGCGGGTCGTCCACCGATGACTCCCGAAGCACCCACTGGGGATGTTGGCCGGGAGCAACGCGCTAACCGTAAGAAAAAGAAGGGCGGCAAAGGTGGCGATTACGCTGGCGGCGCTGCAGCGGCTGATGGCAATCAGAGACGTCGCCGCGAGCGGATGGAAGTGTTTGAGCCAGATCGTGGTGGCCGAGGTCGCCGTGGTAAAAAACAACCTAAAGTCGCCAAGAAAACTGAAATCACCGTACCTAAGGCGATTAAGCGTAAAATTCGTATTAGCGATGTCATCACCGTTGGTGAGCTTGCTAAGAGAATGGGCGTTAAGGCGAACGACTTGATTCGCGAATTGATGCGTCAAGGATCAATGGTTACCATCAATCATCCTCTCGATTTTGAAAGTGCAGCGATTCTTGCAGCAGATTTCAACTACGAAGTTGAGAACGTTGCCTTTGATGAGATCAGTGTCTTGAGCTCTGATGATATTAAAATTGATGATGAGGTGTCAACAAACGCAGTTGAACGTCCTCCTGTTGTCACTATTATGGGTCACGTTGACCACGGTAAAACCAGCTTGCTCGATGCGATTCGTCAAGCGAATATTGCAGATGGTGAAGCGGGTGGTATTACTCAGCATATCGGTGCTTATGATGTTCAAGTGAATGATAAAACGATCTGTTTCCTTGATACACCGGGTCACGAAGCGTTTACTTCAATGCGTTCACGTGGTGCTAAGGTTACTGACATCGTTATCCTTGTTGTTGCTGCTGATGATGGTGTGATGCCGCAGACTAAGGAAGCGATTAGTCACTCAAAAGCGGCAGGTGTTCCGATCATCGTTGCTGTCAATAAGATTGATAAAGAGGGCGCTAATACTGACCGAGTTATGCAGGAATTGACTGAGTTTGAGATGGTTCCTGAGCAATGGGGTGGTGATACGATCTTCGTTGAGGTTTCTGCGAAGAAACGGACGAATTTAGATCAACTCCTTGAGATGGTTTTACTTCAGTCTGAAGTATTAGAGCTTCGTGCTGATCCTTCAAAGCGTGGTCGTGGTACGATTGTTGAGGCTCGTCTCGATAAAGGTCGTGGCGCGGTTGCTACAGTGTTGGTTCAAGATGGTACACTGCGTATTGGTGATCCAATTGTTGCAGGTTTGCATTTTGGTCGGGTTCGTACCATGATCAATGATCTTGGTCAAAAAGTAAAAGAGGCAGGACCGTCGGTTCCTGTTGAGGTTACTGGTTTACAAGGCGTTCCTGATGCTGGAGACAATCTCCATGCTCTAGAAAATGAAAAGTCAGCCAAAGAGGTTGCTTTACATCGTCAGCACAAGTTACGTGAAGCTGAGCTGGCTCAAAATAGTCGTTTGTCGTTAGATCAACTCTATGCTCGCATCCAAGAGGGCAATGTTGAAGAGCTTAAAGTTATTGTTAAAGCTGACGTTCAAGGTTCTGTAGAAGCAGTTAAAGATACACTTGGCAAGTTGACAACAGATAACTGTCGTCTCACCGTTGTTCACACGGGCGTTGGTGGTATTACCGAAAGTGATATCTCCCTTGCTACAGCGTCTGATGCGATCATTATCGGTTTCAGTGTTCGTCCTGAAGCGAAAGCAGCTCAAATGGCTGAAAAGGATGGTGTTGATATCCGTCTCTACAGCATCATTTATGATGCCGTAAATGATATCCGCGACGCGATGGAAGGGTTACTTGCTCCGACATTACGTGAGAAGCATCTTGGACGTGTCGAAGTTCGTGATACCTTTAGCGTGTCTAAAGTGGGTACCATCGCAGGTTGTATGGTTATGGACGGTAAAGTTACACGCAACGCTTTGGTTCGTTTGGTTCGTGATAACATTGTTGTCTGGGAAGGGGCTCTTAATTCTCTCAAGCGTTTTAAAGATGATGCGAAAGAGGTTGCCACAGGTTACGAGTGTGGTATCGGCCTTGAAAAGTACAACGATATTAAGGTTGGCGATGTCATCGAAGCCTACGAAATGGAAGAGTTCAAAACTGAACTATAATTTATACTGAATACCATTTTCTGCCAGTGGAGTCGTGAATGCGGCATCACTGGCAGTTTTTGTTATGGTCTTTTTTTAGACCTACTATTTACGTAATATTTTAGAAGAGGATATCGTCGTGGCAAGTCAACGTTCAGTACGAGTTGGTGAATTAATTCAGAAAGAACTTTCAGATATTATTCTGCGTGGTTTGCGTGATCCTCGTGTTGGGTTTGTGACCATTATGTCGGTTGATGTCACTTCAGACTTACGCATGGCCCGTGTTTATTTTACCGTAATGGGCGAAGAGGCGGATAGCGAAGAGACGCAAAAGGGGCTAGAGAGCGCAAGTGCTTATCTGCGCCGTGAATTGGGTAAGAGAATCAAATTGCGCCATGTTCCTGAATTAATCTTCAAATTTGATAAGTCGATTGCTTATGGTAATCACATTGAATCCATTATTCGCAAAATAGAGACTGGTGAAGATGCTGAGTAAAACAGTTAAAGCGATTCAAGATGGCCAAACATTTTTGGTGTTAGCCCATGAAGGGCCAGATGGCGATGCCATGGGGTCTACACTTGCTTTGGTTAATGCTTTAAATGAGATGGGTAAAGAGGCGACAGCGTTTAATATTGATGGTGTCCCTGAAAAGTTTAATTTTTTACCCGGATCAGACCGTGTCGTAACGCAGATTGATCCTGAACGAAAATTTGATGTTATTTTTGTCCTTGATGTGGGTGAATTACGCCGGGCAAAACTCGATGTGCGACCAATGTGTACAACGTTGATCAATGTTGATCATCATCCGTTTTCTGAAGATTTTGGTGATATCTACTACCTAGATACCGATGCAAGTGCAACTGCAGCGATTTTATACCGCGTGATAAAAGAACTTGGGCACCCGTTTTCAGTTGATGTGGCGACCTGTATTTATACCGCTATCCTTTCTGATACAGGATCTTTTCGTTACTCCAGTGCGAATGGTGAA
>Ga0193956_1000326_pt1 | contig 22697 bp, 18 predicted proteins | sample BB_7_MG_FD_140358 | JGI IMG/M metagenome (GOLD analysis project Ga0193956, IMG submission 140358) | Microbial mat bacterial communities from the Broadkill River, Lewes, Delaware, United States - BB_7_MG | ecosystem: Environmental > Aquatic > Freshwater > River > Microbial mats | place: USA...
GCTTGATTCAGAGTCGCCTGAACAAGGTTACCACAATCGGCAACAAGGTAATCAACAGGTATGCCGTGGCCATTCGCCTTATTAATCTGCTGCGCCAATTCTTCAACAGAGTAAAGATAGTGGCGAGTACAGTTATCGTTATCACACTGGCCGTTCACCTGAAGAACAGTCAACTGGGCTTCATGACGATAAGCAAGATCAAGAGCTGCGTGAAGTGCTTCAGTGTCTCTATCAGGATTTGAGTAACTCAACATGATATTCTGGTAATCCATAATTTCCCCCTCAAAATGAGTTATGGATGGCTGCCATCAACCATCCATAACTCTATGAATCAAACTGTAACGTCTCTTATTGATTTAGTGCTCGATGAGATCTTCCTCTTCGTACTCCTCGGTATCCATGACTGGTGACGTAGCCGTTGCTGTAGCAGCCTTCTTTTTCTTCATTAAAGTCATCGACAATGTCGCGCCGAGGAGCAACAAGATCCCCGCTGCATTAAATGACAGGTTGAAGTTACCTGTTTTAACAACCATCATTTGAGAAACACGAACCAGAACGAAAGCACCAACACCCCAAGCACTAAACAGGATGCCGTAGTTCATGCCGAGGTTCTTAGCACCCCAAAGGTCTTTAGCGAATGAAGGGAAGAGGGAGAGGTTGGTTCCGTAGTTGAAAACCATGAAGGTTACCAACAGAACAACCAGTACTGGGCTACTATCGGTACCACCGAGAACAGGAACCGCTGCAAACATCAATAACGCTTGGAAAGCCAACATAATGGTTAAGGTTGTTGCACGACCAATTTTATCAGAAACCACGCCAGCAATCAGACGACCCGCAGCGTTACCAACTGACATAATCGCAACGACCATAAACGCCATCTCGCCCATACTTGCTTTTGCCAGACCTTTAGCACTACCGATAACCATAAGACCAGCACCAGCACCAATAAAGAAGCATGTCCAAAGAGTGTAGAATTTCGCTGTTTTCAATACTTGACCCGCTGTCATATCAACAGTTGTGCTTGCTACAGTAGTCGTGGCTGCTTCGCTTCCAGCAGGAACAAAACCTTCAGGTGGATTTACAATGAATAAACCAAGGAAGCTGACAATAACAGCAAATGAAGCACCGAAGATGAACATCGACTGCTGGAGACCTTGAGTTGCTAATAATGTTTTAGCCAAAGGTGCAATATAGATGGAAGCCAACCCGAAACCTGAAACAACAATACCTGCGATCAAGCCAGTTTTAGCTGGGGAGAACCACTTGAGAGCAGGTGGGGTGGTCGCAGAATAACCAAACCCGATACCCATACCAGCCATGACGCCAAAACCAGCGATCCAAGCCCAGTAGTTGGTGGTTTGTGAAATCCACATGAAACCAGCACCAACCAGTAAACCACCAAGGATACAAGTGACCTTCGGGCCGTACTTTTGCTGAAGCTTACCAGCGATAATCATTGATACAGCAAACGCTAAACATGCAACCGCATATGGATCGTTGATTGAAGACTTATCCCAAGTAAATGCGCCAGGACCGCCTGCAGCGATAGAATCTGAGATAGCGCCCTTGAAGATACTCCAAGTATAGAGGATACCCAGTGCTAAGTTGATGCCTGTTGCAGCGATAACAACCTGCAATCCTTTGTTCTTGATTTGCTGTGCCATGGTTTGTTTCTCCTGTGAGTAATTAGTATTTACATTATATTGGGCCGTAATATCCTTAAGCTGATATGAACTTGGCCACTTAACTTTAAAAGGGGCAACAACAGGCTTTGTTGTAACGGCTTGAACCCCCTCTACCAATTGTTCTCGTGTAGTCGTTGGCTCTGTCGTTAATTGACAGTGCTTTCCGGGATATTTCATTTCTAGCTGTTGGAATTTTGAACACTCCGTATAGCGCCGATCACAATAAGCAATAATCATTTTGACATCGTGAGTTGAGATATGACCACAACCGACATCACACTTATTTTCATCCTGACGAAAAAACGGGCAAACACCTTGATCGGGCATAACCACCTCGGTTAAATAAACAATATGAACGACAGAGACGTTACATAAGTAGCTATAGCAACCTGTATACCAATGTTTAAATAAAGTGATTTTTATAAAAAAAGACACGCCATAACAAATAGTTACATGACATATTTTTTTATTTTACCGCAACAAAGCAGATCGCTTCGATTTGCACTTTTGCACATTTGTTGTAAATTTAGGATGGTACAGGAGGGCGTAAATGATACTTAATACGTATACGCTAAAGATGGTGCAAAGGTAGGAACTAAACGGGTTTACAAGGGTTATTTGACAAAAATATAAAACCCTGTTTTGCATATATGTGATGCGAAACAGGGTTAATTTGCATTTTTGCGAAAAAAAGCTCGTACTGGAAAAATAAAATTATTTAAGGAATTAAGCCACTATCACAAAGTTGATGAGTAATGCGAAAAAGGTAAGTATCTTCAATGGATACACCAAAAGGAACTAATAACATCAATGATAAAATCATCAAAATAAACATACCCACCACCCAACTAAGTAATTGATAGTCTATCCCCTTATGGTCAGCCTGTTCATCTTTTCCTTGCCCTGCACGAATACGCTTAGCAACTTTGCGCATAATACGCCCTGAGCTTAAAAACATCACTGCTGAAATAGCAAACTGCGGCATGACATTTAAGGAAAAACTCCCTGATGACAACATGATAGCGTAAAAGCCCATGGCGCATAAACCAAACAGGGTCATCAATTTACTTAGTTTTGTATACACAGCATTCTCCTCACAAACACACCAAAATCAAAGATTCTATCTCTTCACTATAACCATTCTTCGCCAACTTGACAACGGAAGTTCAAGATAGTACTCCCAATATGAACAGAGATGCAGACTGCTACCTTTTACCGCTATTGAATAAACGATGCACAATGCCAGCCAAACCATGTTTTATATTTTTTACTCAATATGATTTCCAGCCACGAACAAATTGTAACTGACGGAGATCTTCCTTATAACTTCGTTGAGCACTTATATAGTTGCGCGCAACTCTAGCGAAGGGGCAACTGTTTGGATAAAAGTACAGGCTTTAAACGCATAATTTTTAACTTTTAGCAATTCTTTGGGCCGCATCTAGCGTTCATCGCATCCCCCCGCTAATCCATTAAATTCTTACCAACTAATTTCAATTCGCGGCAACACACTCGTTTGCCTTACGACCACCAATAGAGGCGCGACAACCTCGACACTTTTGTCGAGATTGTCGCGCCCTTGTCGAGCCTTATTCGTTATCCGTTCCTGAGAAAAACCACTCAAGATATTAATATTACTTGAGTTTCTTTGGTTAAAAACTATTGGCACAACCGTTGCTATTTATGAAGGTACAAACGCAGCGTTGAATATTTTTTATACTCGACATATCCCTTAACTTTTAACCAAAGGACAAAACCATGAAATCAACCGTATCAAAATTTATCGTCGCAACTCTCGCCATTGCTTTATTCACCCTTCCAGCTCACGTTGAAGCATCACAATTTCGCGGTGCAGATGGTGGCACCTGTTTAAACATGATCGACACTGATGGTGATGGCATTGGTGATGCACGCCCTGAGCCAGGAACAGGAGCGGGTGTCGCTTCAAGCAACTTTGTTGATGCTGACAACAACGGCCTATGCGACACCTATGAGGCTGGCGGTGAGCAGATGCTAGACGGCACAGGTTCTCTTGATGCAACAAGAAGTCGTATTCAAAGCCGCACCCGTAGCAGCAAATAATTATTTTCTTACCATCCACATCAGCACAGAGGTTTGCTGATGTGGATGAGTTTAACCCCCCACTTCCCACATTGGATTCCACACTCTATGAAGCTGCCACTTTTTATTGGATTTATCGCTACTTTATGCACATTTTCGACCCCCTGTTTTGCTGACTCCACCAGCAGTGACTGGCCAAAAATTATTCAGGCAACAACGTTAGTCGAATTCAGCAAAGGCATTGAAATCACCGCTCGCCAGAGCTGGTTGGATGAAACAGAATATCTTCCTGAAATTAATGATGACGCATATAAGTGGCAAGAACGAAGCACGACAGTACAGATCACAAAATCTTTTAAATCTAGCCGTTTTGGCTTTGGCTACAGCCAAGGAACCATCAAACAAGAGAACGAGCAATACAACGATACCGACTTTGCCCTAGACCGAACAGCGCCGTTTGTTTTAGCCGATTGGAAGTTCACACCAAAACTAGCTAGCCATGTTCTCGTTCGTTTTGAAAGTTTTAGCAATGATGGCAATTCTGGTTTTTACCAACTCGAAAACGACAAGGATCTGTGGACGGGTTATGGCTCACTGCGCTATACCGACAATGACTGGTGGCTCAATTTAAGCTATGCACGTAACCGTGATCCTGAACCTATCTACGATGCAATTAATGACCGCGTTGACCTTGATATTAGCGCCCAAGAATTAGCAGGCATGACCGCTGGTAAAATGTGGACACCTCAATGGGAAACGGCTCTCGGACTTTACTACGAGGCCTACGGTTCTACTCGACCTGACCAATTCAATCATACTGCTGAAGTGACTCATAAGCCTCAGTGGTTCGCTGGTTTTCAAGCAGGTCTCGGTGTCGGCTACTACACTGAGGAACAGGACACTCTTGTTAATTTACGCCTACTTTACCAGAAACAAGTCAGTTCAAATTTTACCTACCAAGTTGAATATCAACTCGAATACTCTGACGACGAGCAATCGATCCTTAATCAGGGGCAACTTGTCGCCCAATATAAAATTACGCAACACTGGATAGCCAGTGCCAGCATCGAATACAGTCAAGAATCAGGTGATGATAAAGATAAAAGTCTCTACGCCGTAGCGCAACTTTCCTATCGTATCTTTTAAAATAAAAAGCCCCTCGTGAGTACATACATGAGGGGCTTTTTGTTTTACATAAGCTGCAATAGATAACTAATTCAACATCCTCTTAATACCATACTTAGCCATCTTATAACGCAACACTCGCTCGCTAATACCAAGGGCCTTCGCTGCCCGAGTTTGCACCCAGCCATGCTGTTCTAAGGTCTCCAACATCATCTGCTGCTCAATGGCTTCTAGGCGGGTGTCAAGGCAATCACTCTCAGCACCGATGACAGCGGGCTGTAAAACAGTCATCGGTAAGTCACGACGGCGAATCACGTTACCACGCACTAGGGTCGCCACACGCTGCACCAAATGCTCTAACTCTCGAACATTACCCGGATAATCGTATTTCACTAATGCATCTAAGGCATCCGTATCTAGGTGCAAATTACGTTGTGAATATTTATCAAGAAAATGATCAATCAGCAATGGCACATCACCGCGACGTTGGCGCAATGGTGGTAGTGGAATTTCAAAAACATTCAAGCGATAGTAAAGATCTTCACGAAACGTTCCCGCAGCAACCATTGCGGGTAAATCAGCGTTGGTAGCGGCAACAACTCGCACATCAACCGCATGCTCCCGCACACCGCCAACAGGGCAGATCCGTTTTTCTTGTAAGGCACGAAGTAATTTCGACTGCAACAACAACGGCAATTCACTAATTTCATCGAGAAAAAGGGTTCCCCCTTCAGCAACATCAAAGCGTCCTGAGCGACGCGAGGTCGCTCCAGTAAAAGCCCCCTTTTCATGACCAAACAGTTCAGACTCGAATAGGTTTTCAGGAACCGCTGCGCAATTTACTTCAACAAATGGCCCTTGATTTCGGCAGCTGAGCTGATGAACTAAGTTCGCCACTAACTCTTTTCCTGTGCCTGTTTCACCATGAATTAGAGCGGTCCACGGACTACCTGCCACTTGGCGCACCAGAGACAGCAGCTCACGCATGACATCACTTTCAGCAATGACGGCAAACGGCAGTTGCTGCTCATCTAGTTCTTCCTGTAACTCTTCTATGTCGTTATCGACAACCACTTGCTGTTCAATTAAATCGATCTTTTCGGCCAACTGACTCAAATCGACAGGTTTTTCGATAAAATCGATAGCACCAAGTTTCATCACCTTAACCGCTGTTTCAATACTACCAAAGGCTGTAATCAAAATAACTCTGAGTTTTGGATTAGATTTACTCAGGCGCTGAAGCACCTCATCACCATGTAACCCCGGCATACATTGATCCATCAGTACGAGATCAAAAGGGTAACGTGCACAACACTGTAGCGCATCTTCACCATCGACAGCGGTTAACACTTTGTAGCCTTTTTTTTCTAAAAAACCTTGCAACATTTCACGCTGCACTGCTTCATCATCAACCACAAGAATTGTCATAATACCTCTTTCAGTGGCAAACGAACTTCAACGCGAAAACAATCATGGTCGGGTTGGTCTAAGGTCACATCACCACCATGAGCGACAGCTATTTTGTTGACCATGGTTAAACCTAGGCCTGTTCCACGCGTCTTTGTGGTGTAATACGGTTCTAGGCATTGCTCAATCTGATTCATCTGTTCATCAATACTATTTTCAACTGTTAACACCATCGTATCGCCTTCTTGGTGTAACACAATATGCACAAAGCCACCATTTGGCTGCGCTTCAAGTGCGTTTTTCACCAGATTCTCTAGCAGCAAACCCAGTAATTCATCATCAATACGGCAATAGATAGACTCCATGGTACAAGCAACGGCGACACGTTGTTTCTCAGCTTGAGGTCGATATAATGCAACGACACTTTGAACCTTTTGATCGACAGCAACTGTTTGCAGGTGCGGCTGTAACGGTTGAGCAAAACGTTGTAAACCGACAACGATGCCATTGGTACGCTTCACGGCATCGCACATTGCATCAATCAGCGACTGGTGATCTGGATCAAGCTCTTTGGATTCAAGCTGCAAACGCTGTAACCCCATACTGATAGCATTAAGTGGGTTACGCACTTCGTGGCTTATGGTTGAAGCGGCTCGCCCCAAGGAGGCGTCTTCTCGTTGCTGGGCCAATTGCTTCTGCAACCCTAGAAGATAAGCGGTATGTCGATGCTGATAGCGTTGCAACACCCAAGACAACATCACAGCAGCTGAAGCGAGCAAAGAACTAAACAACAGAAATTGACGCCACAAGTTCCCTTCACGCTCTTTTAATAGAGCTGATTCAATGGCCAAAACAACCGTTTTATCCCCCATAGGCAGTCGTCGTTCATTAATACTAACAGCCTCTTCAACCAGTGAGACTGTTGGCTGCAACCGCAATTGCGCAATGCCACTCAACTCACTTAAAGACTGTAATAATTGGGGGACCTGCATCTGCTTCTTCAGATTTTCAATCGACTTCGATGGCATGCCCAAAATAATCGTACGTTGGTCATCATCGGGATAGATCAATACATAGTTCTGCTGCTTCGCTAAGTGAACCAACTGTTGTTTATTATATTCACGCCCCTGAGCCATGGTGAACCAATTTTCGGGTGCCATAACGATCGGTTGGCCACGGCGATAAATAACAATCCCAGACAACCCATTTTCTGCAACATAGGCAGCTAATTCATCGGCATTGAACGGCTCTATTCCATCTAAAAAGGCAACAAACTGAGCCGTATGCTTAAGAAAAGAGGTCACCACCTCTTCAATCACTTCCAGCGATAATTGTGCACTGTGCAAATTGGTGGCGACAACCTGTGATACTAACTTAGCCTGTTCACCAACCTGACGCTCAAAGGCTTGACGTGACTGATAAATTTGCCAGTAGAAATAACTTAAAACCAAGAAAAATAAAGAACCAAAAATCAATAAATTAATTCTCAGCGGACCATTACGATGGTGAAAAGATTCTCTCAATTTTTCCCCCGCTGCGATCCACGACCTGCCGTTGCACCACGTTGTGATCGCTTCATTCGCGCACGTACTCCAGTACGATCTTGCCCCTTATTCGCGGACGCAGCTAATTTAGCCGTCGCAGCATGATAAACAACCCCTTGGTTTTCTGTTGTTGGTGAGACGGTGGCTTCGAGGGTAATATGACTATTTAATTGAATATCAACGGGAAGGTCAGCGATTGAGATGGAAACCCGCCTAGAGGGGGTTGTCGCTGAATCGATGGTTTCAAGAGCGACGGTCACACCTGTTGCGCTACGATCCAATTTAATCACACGACCACAGAGAGTTTCAGCATATGAAACCCCTGTCATCAGAATGAAAAATAAATTTAAAAGGACCAGATTAAACCGCATTCACTCACCAATTCGCTATAGTTTTCGTTTTTTATGGGTGAATCATTCCACCGTTTTTGACAACGAAGATACAGATCAACGGCATCACTGTATTGCCAAATGAGTTCTGACTTCAGGCTCAGATCACGTTCCGAAAGGGTATCGTAATCACGCCATAAATGGCTAACTGCCACCTCAGCACTGACATCTGGCAACAGATAATAACGCCAACGGTTTTCAACTCCAATCTCTTCGTAGCTTTCAGAAGAGATCGTTGAATGGTTTCGACTAACGAGCAATAATAATTCACTGCTCAAATCTGCACTCAATAAATACTCACCACCGAGCATCAATTGCCAAAGTTCATCGTCCCGCTGTTCGATTTCGGCCATGCCACTGCCGACATCTTTACCTTTGTTTTTCTTACCAGGGCCTGAACCATCTAAAAATAATAATTCACGCTCAACCGTTTTATCGCGATAACGTGTTAGCTGGTAATTTACCTGTAATGAAGCGCTCCATTGATCATCGAAAAACCAGCGCCACTGACTACCTACATCGACTCGATTACAATCATCCAGTGGAATAAAATCATCGCGCAGGGCACTTATCTCGATAAAGTTATAACCATGTAAGTGTCCATCAACCAGCCGGTGCCAACTTGAAACACCTAGCGTTGCTTGCCACTGATTAGTAAAACGAAAATAATCACGGTAACGGCCAGTGACATAGAAGCCCAAAGAACGATTACTATTTTCGCTTAGTGTCTGATCTAGGTCGATTTGATACTGAGAGTAACCTGACCTTTTATAATCAGAACTCGCCAAAACATTATCGCTATAGCCAGTCGATACATCCAGCGCAGCCGTAAGAGCATAGCTAGGCTCAAGCAAGCCGACACTGATGACAACAATAATTAATACAGCACGTAAAAGTAATTGAAGCAAAACTTGTTCCAATCTAAGAAAAACAGGTTGATAGACAGGATCACCCTTAAAAGTGCGACATATTGGTGATTTTCTCGACAATTTCGTCGAACCAGCTCTTACGGCCACTGCATAACTGGTTATTATAGCAAAAAAAATCCCCACTGCTATGGATCACATAGAGTGGGGATTTAATCAATTATTTTTTTTTGCTGGTGAGCCATTATAAGCGAATATCGACATAGGCATCACTTTTAAGTTCAGTACGCCACTGCTCAAGCTTAGTCTCTAGTTTCTCTTTGCGTAGCTGTTCGCTGATCTGCTCTTCAACACTACTTAACTCAGCGACACCGCCACTGTTGCGCTCTTCTACTTTCAGCACATGCAACATACCGCCAAGCTCTAAAACCTCTGACACGCCACCAACCTCTAGGGGGGTGATCGCCAACTCGAAGGCTGGAGACAGTTCCCCGGCTTTAAATGCACCCATATCGCCGCCTTCAATCTGCGTTTGCCCTGACAAATCGAGAAGTACCTGATCAATACTCTCACCCTCAATCAGTTTACGCCGTGCTAAATCGGCATTGTGCTGTGCTTGCTGGTTATCGCTGCTGATTGGAAATGATAATCGACTGATTCGCGTATGTGCAGATTGACGGTAATCATCTAAATGCTGTTGGTAATAATTACGCACCTCTTGGCGGGTAATATCCACCTTACTTTGCACCTCACGCCCCATCAATTTATAACGCAAAATTTGGTTGGTCAATTGATTACGGTAACGGTCCATCGTCAACCCTTGAGCGATCAGCGCCTGCTCAAGTTGTTCACGTGTGATATTGTTTTGTGTTTCAACGTCGCTGATTGCCTTTTCAATATCTTCATCACCAACAACAATACCGATCTCGGCAGCGCGTTGTTGCATCAACAATTCTGCGATCATCATATCAAGCACTTGACGTTGCTGTAAGCCACCCGCGGCACCACTTGCTTCAACATTGAGGCGTTGGTCTAACTGTCTTGTGGTAATAATATCTTCGTTCACGACAGCGGCAATCTTACTCAGTGTCTCTGCATTAGCAGTCACGGCCATTAAACCGAAAACGAGGCCAACTAAAACAATTTTTTTCAACATAGGGGTACGATTCCTAAAAGGGTTAACCCGACAGAGTCGAGATGAATTCTTACAAAACAACTTACGTTATCACGGTCAATAAAATTGCTGCAATTGCTTTTTAGCTTCATCCAATAACTGATAATCATCGCCGCGCTCAATTAGGATACTTAATTTAAAGTCGGGCGACAGGCTGTATTGCTGTGGAGCGGTTTGAATCAAATGTAAAATTTTCTCGGGGGCAACTGTAGTGGTGGCATGAAAGCCAAAAGTTAAGCGACGACCATCGTATTCTGCTAAGTCGATGCGTAAACGCTTAAGATGAACGCGAAGCTTCATCATCTCAAGTAATAACTTACCCGGTTCGGGCAGAGCACCGTAACGATCTTGCAATTCATCAATCGCATCATAGATTTGCTCATCGTGTTCAGCTGCCGCTAGTTTTTTGTAAAACACCAAGCGTTGGTTCGGATCTACCACGTAGTTATCGGGTAAATAGGCAGCTAAACGTAAGCGTATTTCAGGATCAATCCGCCCCTCTTTTTCTTGCCCTTTAAGCTCCTGAATGGTTTCTTCAAGTAACTCGGTGTACATCTCAAAACCGATGGCAACAATTTGCCCTGCTTGTCGGCCACCAAGCAGATCACCCGCACCACGTAATTCTAGGTCATGATTGGCCACCCTGAAACCGGCACCTAACTCGGTTAAGTCTTGCAACACTTGCAAGCGTGAGCGTGCATCTTTGGTGAGAGTCGTTTCACCGGGGATCAGTAGATAGGCGTAACCACGATTTTTACTCCGCCCAACACGACCACGCAATTGATACAGCTGTGACAGGCCAAAACAATCGGCACGATTGATAATGATGGTGTTAGCTCGGGAGATATCGAGACCGTTTTCGATAATTGTACTGGCAACGAGAACATTGGTCTCCCCGTCGATAAAGCCAAGCATCACTTGCTCTAGCTCTTTTTCCCCCATCTGACCATGACCGACAGCAACCTTCGCCTCGGGCACCAGAGTACGTAAGAACTCTGCCATCGCTCCAATCGACTTCACGCGATTATGGACAAAGTAGACCTGACCACCCCGCTGTAACTCGCGCATGATGGCACTACGTATTAAATCATCATCAAAACGAGTCACGTAGGTGCGAACCGCCAAACGATCGACGGGTGGAGTGTCAATAATCGACAGATCACGCATGCCGATCATCCCCATATTTAGAGTTCGAGGGATCGGCGTAGCACTCAAGGTGAGCATTGCAACCTGTGCGCGCATCTTCTTTAAACGCTCTTTATGAGCGACACCAAAACGTTGCTCTTCGTCGATGACCACTAAACCGAGATCTTTAAAGTAGATATCGCGTTGCAATAACCGGTGTGTACCAATCACCACATCAACAGAGCCGTCTGCCAAACCTGCGATCACCTTTTTTTGCTCGGCAGCAGTGCGAAAGCGCGAAACCATCTCAACATTAACGGGATAATCTTTAAAACGCTCTACAAAGGTGGCAAAGTGCTGCCGAGCTAAAATAGTTGTCGGCACAACAACTGCGACCTGCTTACTATCGAGGGCGGCTTTAAATGCGGCACGAATAGCCACCTCAGTTTTACCATAGCCAACATCACCACAGATCAAACGATCCATCGGTCGACCTGATTGCATATCGTCAAGAACATCTTGAATAGCGGCCATCTGGTCGGCTGTTTCCTCGTAGGGAAAAGCGGCTTCAAATTCACGAAAGACATCGTCTGGGGCTGAAAAAGGTTCTGCCTGTTCCATTTGTCGGCGCGCGTAAATTGTCAATAATTCACGAGCCATCTCTTCGACCACGGCACGCGCCTTATGACAGGTTTTCTCCCATGCTGTACCGCCCATCTTATCGAGACGAACGGTTTGTCCTTCACCCGCAGCATATTTTTGCACCTTTTCAATACGCTCAATAGGAAGATACAACCGATCTCCACCAGCATATTCAAGCTGCAAAAAATCACCGTTGAGTTGACCACTATTCATTTGCTGCAAACCAAGGTACAGAGCAATACCATGATCAGCATGAACAACGTAGTCATTTTCCTTCAACTCGGCCAACGACGACAATGAGACTTTAGAGCGCAATTCCGAACGCCGGTGGCGACGTACTCGTTGACCAAAAATCTCCTCTTCGGTCAAGACAACTAACTGCTCATCACTAAGCTGAAAACCACGACTGAGGTCACCGATCAACAACTCTAGACCCGCATGACCTTTCTCACTCCACCGTTGCCCTGTTAACGTCTTCGGCACGAGTCCATGAGGCTCAAGAAGGTCACATAACCGCTGGGCTCGGCCAGATTGCCGACACACTAACACCACCCGCCACTGATGACTAAGCCAATCGTTTAACGTATCAACGAGATGTTGAATCCGCCCACCATCAGGCTGGCTGCTATCGTCGTGCTGACTAAATTCAGCATTGCCTTGGCTGTGAATGTGGTAAATAGTTCGCTGCTGTTCAAGTTGATAAACATGGAGATCGGAGAGGTCGATGCGCCGCATAGATCGAAGAGAGGCTTCAATCTCTTGAGGGGCTAAGTATAAACAGTGAGGCTCCACATAGGGTTCATCGCTCGCGGCCATCCGCATAATGCCCTCTTGAACCTGCTGACTGAACTCATCCATAGCCTGTTCAACGGCGGGAACATCATGCATGATTAACTGTGTGGCATTGAGATAATCGAAAATGGTATCAAGGCGAGGGTAATTCAGCGGCAGCAGAAATGAACGCCCAGGGGATAAAATCCCTTCGGTTACCTCTTCAATAACCGCTTCGCGCTTTGTTTTTGGCAGTTCAAGGTCGTTACAGCGTTGTTTCAAGCGAGAGATAAAGTGCTCAAGATGCTCCCCTGCTAAGACCATTTCGCGGGCGGGGAGCAACTCTAACTTCTTAATCTCTTGCTCGTCGCTACGCTGGGTTTCAGGATTAAAACTACGCATCCGTTCAACGTAATCACCAAAAAAATCGATACGGATTGGTCGATCTTGCGTAGGGGGGAAAATATCAACAATATCACCACGAAACGAGTAGGTCCCACGATCTTCAACAAGGGCAGTGGAGCGATAACCAAGATCATGCAAGCGCTGTTGAAGAATCGGTCGGGAGTACTCCTCTTCAAACAACAACTCTTCACGTAAAGACTGTAAAATAGCCTGCGGAATCACCCGTTGCTGTACAGCGGCAACGGTGGTAATGACCGCTTGCGCTTGACCATCAAGCAACGCCTGAAGGGTGGCTAGTCGGGTGGCTTCAAGTTCGCAATGGGGAGTTAAGGGTTCATAGGGCGACATCTCCCAATGAGGGAAAAGATGAATTTGACTTGGCGTCGTAGCGAAAAACTGTAATTCACCCACCATCTGGCGAGCAATATCAAGATTAGCGACAAGAATCAATAGTGGCCGCTTTTGTGGTAGCAAGCCAGCCAAAAAACGCGCCCCGCTGGATCCTGTAAGTCCTAAAACCTCCGAATGACCGGTAAAATCTGACACGCCATCGACAAAGGAATGTAAAGTTGTATAGGACTGCTGTTCCTCAGCCACGTTACGTCCTCCAAAATCATTCAATAAAGAAAGGGCGTGTCGAAACACGCCCTTCAATCTACTTGCTAACTAATATGATCAATCCCTAGGGATAGCCAACATCCGCTCTAAGGAGCGATGAGCAGGAACACGAATCTCTTCGGCAACACTGACCTGAGGCTCCATGTTTTGCAAACAACTTCGCAAATCCTCCAATGTCGTGCGCTTCATATCTTCACAGATAAATTCATACTCTGGGAAAATAAACTCTTTGTCAGGATTATCTTTACGCAACTGACACAGGATGCCTCGCTCTGTAGCGATAATAAATGATTTATGTGAACTTGTTCGCGCAAATTCAAGCATACCACCGGTTGACAAAATTTGGTCGGCAACTTCAAGGACTGCGGGTGGACACTCTGGATGCGCCATGCAAATCGCATTGGGGTGCTCTTCTTTACAGGCGACAACCTGCTCACTCAGAAGTTGATCGTGAATAGGACAACAGCCTTCCCATAAATGACACACCTTATCAACATGAGAGGCGATATACTGTCCTAAGTTCCTATCTGGAATCAAAATCACTTCATCGTCGGGCAACGAAGCAACTACCTTAACGGCATTCGCGCTGGTACAACAAATATCACTCAAAGCTTTCGTTGCTGCACTGGTATTCACATAGGCAACCACTGGCACGCCTGGATATTGATCACGCATCTTCTGAAGCGCCGCCGGTGTCACCATATCGGCCATAGGACAGCCGGCATCCTTATTCGGCAATAATACAGTTTTATCTGGGGCCAAAATCGCGGCACTTTCAGCCATAAAATGAACACCGCAAAAGACAATAACCTTTTTTTCTGTTTCAGCAGCGGCAATTGATAAAGCCAGAGAATCTCCCGTGATTTCAGCAATATCCTGAATTTCATCACATTGATAATTGTGGGCTAATATCAACGCATCTCGCTCTTTGGCTAAACGTAAAATATCGTCAACAATAAGAGTTGTATCCATGGGTGAACTCCCTATATATAATTTAGCAACTATTTGATTTGGTCCGCGGATAATAATCGAAAGGGATTATCCGTGTCAAACGCTAGAATATGTATAAGGATGGCAAGCAACAAAAGCAAGGGGAAAAGCAGGATAATCACTTGTTTTTTGGTTCGTTGTCTGTATACTTGCATTTATATTAGAACCTATGTACCTAATGGTTACCATTATAGCCTTAAATATGAATTTGAATTTCTAAGGAGAGTATCAACAATGAAAATTTTTAAACTTTTATCGCTTTTAGCACTTAGTGTCGTACTTACAACAGGTTGTGCAGGACTTAACCCAGACACCTCTGGCGAAGTTTGCGAGACCATTGTAACAGAGCCAACACCTGTTGTTCCAACCTACAAAGATGAGCCCGTTGTTGTCGCTCCAGTTGTTGTACCTGTTGCAGCGCCTGTTGTTGCAGCGCCGATTTTACAAAATGTTCACTTCGATTTTGATCAGCACACCCTTACTGCTCAAGCGCGTGCAATCCTTGATGAAAACACACGCTACCTACAAGTTAATTCAAACGCTACCGTAACTATCTCAGGTCACTGTGATGAGCGCGGTTCTGATGAGTACAACTTAGCACTTGGCGAGCGTCGCGCTTTAGCATCAAGAGATTACCTTGTGTCAATGGGCATCTCACCTAATCGTATCAGCACGATCTCTTACGGTGAAGAGAAGCCAGTTGACATGTCTGGTACTGAAGCCGCATGGGCTAAAAATCGCCGTGCAGAGTTTGCTCCTCAATTTTAAGCTGCATGAAAAAAAATGGATACTCGGGGCTGTGCATGCTGTGCACAGCCCTCTTTTTTTTAAGGAGAGTAGAGATCATGTACCCAATTAAACGCTTTATAGTTATTGGTGGCTTCACTACATTGCTAACAGGTTGCCTTCTTCCTCAGCAACAAGTTCAATTCCAATCAGACATTCAATCTCTCGATCAACGGTTACGCTCCATAGAGCAACGCCCCATGCAGCAAATGACCGCAACTGTCGATAATAACCAACTCGCAACAATTCGTCACCAGCAAGCAAACCTTAAAGCTGAACTTGATAGTTTACGCGTCGATGTGCAAACCTTGGCTGGACGCTTTGAAGACCAACAACACAATATGCAACAGCTACGTGATGAGGTAACACTGACTCAAAATGACCTGAGTTTACGCGTATCAACACTCGAAAACAGAACAACAGCTGTACCAGTAACGCAACCGATAGCACCCAACATACCAACAACAACTCCTACAATTGTTAAGCCTGAACCCTCGCAAGAACCCGCCATAACAACACGTGCTAGCCAGCCTATCGTTGTTGATAAAAAAACAACAGATAACGCGCAATCACTTTACCAACAGGCATTGCAATTGGTTCAGCAAAACGGTGATTTCGCTCAATCGCGCGACCTATTTAACCAGTTCATTCAGCAATATCCTGCCCACGACTTAAGCGTCAATGCCGCCTATTGGATTGGTGAAACTTATTACGGTGACAAGCAATACGAAAGCGCCATCCTCCAATTTCAAGATGTTATTCAGAAATTCCCTGAGCATCAAAAAATTCCCGCTGCATTGATGAAACAGGGGCTAGCGTTTTATGCTCTTGGTGACACCAGTAACGCGCAGGTGATTTTAAATAAAGTGATCGCCGACTATCCTGACAGCCCTGAAGCTCAAAAAGCGCAAACACGCCTATCCACGTGGCAATAAATTTACAGCCGAAAGACAAACGAGTGATGAAGACAAATTCCACAGCAGACCAATTAATACGTATCACAAGCAACGACGGTTCATTAAGAGCCACAGTAGCCAGTACCGCAAATTTAGTAAGTGAGATCTGCCTGCGTCAGCAAACAGACCCTACCGCGACGATTGCACTCGGTCGCCTTGTGACAGCTGCTGCCCTCATGGGCAGCCTACTCAAAGACGAACAACGTGTTGCCTTAAGCATTGAAGCCAACGGTCCCCTGCAACGCCTTCAAGCAGAAGCCGATGCAACAGGAACCGTTCGCGGTACAATAAAAGAACCATGTTGCAATTTACCTCCGATTGATAATCGTTTTGATGTCGCCAACGCGATTGGCAAAGCGGGATTTCTTCATGTTATAAAAGATCTCGGCCTCAAAGAACCATATCGTGGCATGGTGCAACTCACCACCAGTGAGATCGCTGAGGATCTCACCCACTACTTCACCACATCTGAACAAACGCCTACATCAATCGCTCTCGGAGTGACCCTTAATCAACAAGCTCAGGTCGCAGCAAGCGGCGGATTTCTCATTCAAGCGCTGCCAGATTGTGACGATAAAGTACTGGATCAACTTGAAAAGACTCTGCAAACATTCACCGCCATTTCAACACAGTTGCGCGACGGCCAAACGTTGCGCGACATTCTCAACACCTTGATGAATAATATCCCCTTTACTATTCAGGCCGAATATGCACTGGCTTTTCGTTGCCATTGCAGCCTACAGCAGGTCATTAAAATGTTAAAAGGGATACCTCAAGAGGAGTTATGTGAACTTTCACAGAAAAACGAGAATACAGAAATTGTCTGTGAATACTGCAAAACCAAATACGACTTCACCCCAGATGATCTAGCCGCGTTTACCAGCAAACAGTAAAAATAGTTAATTAAAAGAAGCGAGACTTATAACAAAAACAAATATTCGCTAGATAAGTGAAAAATCCATGATATGTTTTAAGTCCTTGTTTTCCATTTGATAATTAATTGCTACTATTTAGTTTAAAGGTGAAAGACCATGTCGAGACGGAAAAAGTTTGGTGAAGTACTCATTGAAGAGGGCATTATTGATGCAAACACCCTCGACTTGGCCCTGAAACAACAAGCTCGCAGCGGCAAACGTCTTGGCCAAGTCCTTGAGGAGCAAAGTGTCATCTCTGAACGTGACATTGCCCTCGTGCTCGCTCGTCAATTTGGCCTAAAAACAGTTAAAAACATTTCTGAGCACAACTTCCCCAAATCATTGCTTGATTTAATCGATAGCGAAAAAGCACTTCAGAAGCTTATCTTCCCGTTGCGTATCGAGGATAAAACCATGCATCTCGCCATGGTTAATCCCCTCGACATGGAAACTCTCGACACGCTCTCTTTTGGCACGGGATTGAGAATTGTTCCCTACTTAACCACAACAAAAGAGATTCACGCAGCAATCAATCGTCACTATTTAAAATCAATGAATGGTCCCCAAAAAGGAGATTGGTGGCGAATTTTGGTTTTTGACAATCAGGAACTTGCACTATCTGCGACGGCCGCGGCATTAAGCAAAGAAGGGTTTGAGGTCACTAAAATATCAAAAGTAGACGAAGCGCTAACGGCCATCAATACGAAACAACCTCATCTCATTATTACTGAAGTTTCGATGCCTGGAATCAGCGGTGTTGACCTCTATAGGGCATTGAAAAAAAATCCACAGACCGAAACGATTCCAGTAATTGCCTATTCGAACCGCTCGACAGCGAAAGAGGAAGCCCAACTACTCGACCTTGGTTTTATCGATTTTATTGCTAAACCAGTTAACGCAGTACGATTAGTCGCACGGACAAAACGGGCAATACGTTTATGTTATGACAGTCTCGACACAGCAACTTGATCAGCAGCGGCAACGGTTAAGAGTGGAGCGGTCAACAATCCCTCACTCACAGCGAAATAAACAAGTTCAGTAAAATCTTCACTGGTTAGGGCCATCGCAAACGGAGCAAGAATGGCCGCAGCGGTTGACGTACCATCACTGTGTTTAAGCAACGTTGCAAACACATCATCAATTGATTCACAGTAAACCTCTTCACCGCGGCGCAAAAACAATCCCGTTGAACCAATCTGCTCCTCGACCTCGGCAAACTCGATCATATCAACATCTGCCAGCATCGCTACCTCATCAACATCATAGTTGAAACTTTCAACACGAACCGACGACGATACACACCATTTTTGCTCCAATAACAACGCCTTTTCCTTGGCGCATATTTGACAGGGAAGAGTTTCCTCACCAAGCAATGTATCGGCCCAATGGGTATGAAAGCGAATTAAATCCATAGCGAGAGGAATAAGCTCTGAAGCTTGTTGTTGGCAAAACAGCTCTTGAATAAACAGTTGTTGCAATTCAAAAACCTGTAGTGGGCTATAGAGAGTCTCACTCTCATCATCCCCCCTGCGGATCGCTAACCAATGACCAAAGCGTTCCAACAACTCAACTGCGCTCAATCCACAGCCACGGCATAGAGGTAAAAAGTAGGCCATTGATCGACCCGTATTGTAAAACAGATCACAGGCTTCTGCTAACATACGACATTGTTGGAATTGCTGCGGCGTTAAATGATGACTATGAGTTACAGTATAGGGGGGTGATAATAAGGCATGGAGGCCAAACTGTTGACGCTGTTCAAAAAGTTTGGTTCCAGGAAGTAAAGATAAAGGGAAAATTTCGACATGATTCGGACTACACTCTAACGCAAAGTCAATGCTTTCGCGCAGACCAGCATAATCGTCATGAGGCAGGCCATAGATCAGATCAATACCAAAAGTGATACCACCATCACTGAGTAACTTCACTTTTTGCTGAAATTTTTGTACATCCAACGACCGATTAATATGTTTAAGAATTTGTGGTCGCGCAGACTGTAGGCCAACCTGTACTGAACAACAAACCTGTTGCAATAATGTCACGGTCTCTTGATCGATAAATTCTGCCTTTGCTTCTAAATGAAAGTGCAATTGTGGCGCATGATCGATCATAAGTCGTAATAATTTTTTGCCACGTTTAGCAGGGTAATTAAATGTTGAATCAAGCACCCATACTTGCGATACACCATGGGCAACGAAAAGTTTCAACTCTTGTTCCAAACGATCAAAAGGGATCTCTCGCACACCAGAATTGCCACGGGCATCATAACAAAAAGCACACTGAAATGGACAACCACGCGAGGTTTCCCACAGCACACCATGACTCGGCAACAGAACACCACTTAACCAAGCTGAAACCTGCTTACTTAAGTCAATACCATCTGAAGGGTGACAATCAATTGTCGACATTTTCAACGCATTAATTTGCCCCCCTTTTTGTATCAGAGAACTAAAAACAGCCTCCCCTTCACCCGAAACAACGGCATCAAAAAGGTCAAGCTGCTGTAGTTTTAGCGAACAGGCTGTAGCCTCTGGGCCACCGACAATAAGGACAATATTCGGATCGGCGGTTCGAATTTTTTCTGCTAATTCGAGCACACGGTGTTTATTCCAAACATATAAACTAAACGCCACACACTGAGGCGATTTCTCATAAATTTGACTGAGTATTTCTTCATCAGACTGTGACAGGTAACCATCAATCAGTGAGGTCGTAGCCCAGTACTCTTCCGGAAGCGAAGCAGCTATTGTTGCAGCAGCCAGGGGGACAGCTTGAGCAGAACGCCGAACATGGAGGGTAACAAAGGTAATTCGTTTGATCGCGGTCATAAGCGCTTTAAACTCACTGTAATTTTGGGCTTCCCCCCCTTATTGCTCACCGTAAATTGGCAATCAACGTTGCCATATTTTTGTTGGATTTTTTCCTGTTGTTGAACAATCACTTTTTCTAACTGAGCCCGAGAAGGAACTTTAACCTGAACCTGTTTACATACCGATTCGTAATCTTGATAAAGTTTTTCAACTTGCATTGCTAATGGATTCGAATCAGCCGTATCGCCCGACTTTTTTCCTTGGCGGCGGTAACGCCCTTCATCCATCTCGCGTTGAACCCGTTCCCACATCCCTTGATAAGAGTGAAACGTACTTGATAAATTTTGAAACTTATAGCGCAGTTCTGTCTGTATAATCGTACGTTTATTGAGTTCACGTAGCTCACGTTCTAACGTATCACGCTCACGGAGAGGAGCACGTTTTTCAACGCCAGAAAAATATTGTTCATAACGAATTCGTAATGCTTTGATTTTATGCTCGATATCCGTTATTTGACGAGCAATATTATTGCGATCATCACGATCATTCATAACCATTCTCTTTCGCTTGTCTACTCACCGCCAAATGCGCAGATAAACTGCGTATGCTGCTTGACGAACCATCACTTTTAAGCTTAAAATTAGAGTTTACCATAAACCACAAAGGAATACGATGCCTACACATAATCTAGCGGCTATCATTCTTGCTGCCGGCAAGGGAACCCGCATGAAGTCAAGCCTACCTAAGGTTCTACAACCCCTAGCTGGCTCCCCTTTAGCTGCCTATCCAATTCAAAGTTCAAAACAACTCGGCTGCTCACCAATCGTTATGGTTGTTGGTCACCAAGCGGAGCGTGTTCAACAGGTTTTTGCTGACCAAGAGGTTGTTTTTGTTGAACAAGCACAACAACTGGGTACTGCTCATGCGGTGCAAATGACTCTACCTGTATTACAAGACTTTACAGGAACCCTGTTACTTCTTTGTGGTGATGTACCACTCTTACGCCAGCAAACCCTACAACAACTTCTTACCGATCACCAACAAGCGGGTGCGGTAGCAAGTGTTTTAACTGCTCACATGGAGCAGCCGACAGGTTACGGTCGTATCATTCGCAACGGCGACTTTGTTGAGAAAATTGTCGAAGAGAAGGATACAACGGCAGAGGAAAAAAAAGTTCAAGAGGTTAACACAGGGCTATATGCTCTTGAAGCGCCCCTTGCATTTGAGCTTCTTTCACAAATTGGCAATGAAAATGCTCAAGGGGAATACTATTTAACCGATATTATCTCCCTCGCCCGCGAGAAGGGTCACAAGGTCTGTGCATCGATTCTCAATGACTCCAACGAGAGCATGGGTATCAATGATCGCGTCCAACTTTCTGAAGCAGCTAAAATACTACGTCAGCGAATTAACCATGACCATATGGTTGCCGGTGTCACACTTATCGATCCAGAAGCAACCTATATTGATTCACATGTAACCATTGGCACCGACACCACAGTCTACCCTGGTGCCCAACTACGTGGAACCACTTCAATAGGTAGCCACTGCATCATCGAAGCAGGTGCCGTAATTGATTCATGCGTAATTGGTGACAATAGCATCATTAAAGCTGGTAGCGCTCTCGAAGAATCAACCCTTGGTCAACACTCAACCGTTGGCCCTATGGCCCATTTGCGTCCCGGCACAGTTCTTCAAGGCCACAATAAAATTGGAAACTTTGTTGAAACAAAAAAAGCAACACTTGGTCTGCACTCCCAAGCTAGCCACCTTACCTATATTGGTGATGCGGAACTGGGACAAAATGTGAACCTTGGCTGTGGAACCATCACCTGCAACTACGATGGCGTCAACAAACACAAAACAATTATCGGCGATGATGTCTTTGTCGGTAGTGATACGCAACTGGTTGCCCCAGTGACTCTTGGCAATAACAGTCTTATCGGTGCTGGTTCTACGATTACCAAAGATGTCCCTGCCGATGCATTAGCTTTGTCGCGCACAACTCAAAAGACCATTGCGGGTTGGCGCAAACGAAATAAAAAATAACGTAACACGTGATCTCCCCCCGTACTGTCTAGGAGTCAAACTTTATATATGTGTGGAATTGTAGGATATATTGGTGATCAGCAAGCAGTCGAAGTCGTATTAGCAGGACTTCGCCGTCTTGAGTACCGCGGCTATGACTCAGCAGGAATTTCAACCCTAAACAAGGGCCAAATCGACACCCAAAGAGCTGAAGGAAAGCTGGCAAACCTTGAACAGCGCTTAAAAACAAGTCCGCTATTTGGTAGCTTGGGAATTGGTCACACCCGTTGGGCCACTCACGGAAAACCCTCGCAACTGAATGCTCACCCACATAGAGCTGGTGGTTTTGTCGTTGTTCACAACGGTATCATTGAAAACTACCTGCAACTCAAGCAACA
>Ga0193956_1000327_pt1 | contig 22636 bp, 22 predicted proteins | sample BB_7_MG_FD_140358 | JGI IMG/M metagenome (GOLD analysis project Ga0193956, IMG submission 140358) | Microbial mat bacterial communities from the Broadkill River, Lewes, Delaware, United States - BB_7_MG | ecosystem: Environmental > Aquatic > Freshwater > River > Microbial mats | place: USA...
GGCATCAAAGAGTTTTTGGTTTTGTTGGGCTAACTTCTCTTGGTAGAGGCGTTGTTCTTGGAGTCGTTTGGCACTCTCTGCTTCATACAAAAGTGATTTAGCCACAAGCTCCAAACGATTTTTGAGATCTTTTTTGCGAATGGGTTTGACGATATAGCCATCAACTTTAAGCTCAATAGCATCAAGAAGATACTCAGGGTCTTGAAAAGCTGTTGTAATAAGAACAGGAAATGTTGGGTTATGAGCTTTGATTTGTCGAATCATCTCCAATCCGCTCATCACTGGCATACGAATATCGGTAATGATAATATCGGGTGAAAACTTTTGATACGCCTCATATCCCTCCTGACCATTGGCGGCACTTTGGACTGATTGTGCCCAGAGTCCAATAAGAGTGCTAAGTGTCTCTCGAATATCCTCTTGGTCTTCTACTACCAAAACGCTTAAGGATGAGAGTGGATTGCTGTTATTCATCTTCACCACTATCTATTAATTGAATTTTAAACAAAGCACCCTTGGGGGAGTTTTCAACATCTAGTTTACCGTGCATATTCTCTTCTATAATCATTTTAGAGATGTAGAGTCCAAGACCTACCCCTTTACCCTCTTCTTTGGTTGTAAAGTAGGGTTCAAATATTCGATTAATCACTTCCAAATCAATACCTCCACCACTATCTTCAATTGAGGTCGTAATAGTATCATCTTTTTTATTTATAGTTATAGCAATGGTACCACTCTTTTGTTTGGACTCTATGATGGCATCTTTTGCATTATTGAGAAGGTTTAAAATGACTTGTTTAAACTCATTGCCAAGTCCATAATACTCATAGTCATTTCCCTCAATAGAGCAAGTTATATTGTGGTTATTGAGTTGAACTTTAAGTATCTCAATGATACTCATTATCGCATTTTTGACACTAAAGTGCTCTTTGGTTTTTTTGATTCTAAAGAAGTTGCTAAAATCACTAATGGTTTGAGAGAGAAAGCCAATGGTAGCGGTGTTTTTTTCAATAAATTTTTCTATAAATGCTTCATCCACTTGCCCTGCTTCATAATAATCTTCAAGCATCTCAATATTGAGATTGAGGGTATTGAGTGGCTGTCTCCACTGATGTGCAATAGAGGAGAGCATCTCCCCCATAGAGGCAAGCTTGGAGCTTTGGGCAAGTTGAGCTTGCACCTCTTTGGTTTTGAGATGGTTGCGTGCATTCTCAATTGCCAATGCGCAAAGATCACTGACTACAATTGCAAGATTTAGATAGGGTGTAATATACTCTTTAAAGGCAATACTCTCAATACTGATAAGACCAATAGTCTCTTTATTGTAGGTCAGTTTGATCCAAAAACTATCTTCATAGGCCTTGTAGCTCTCTTTTGACTCTAAATAGTGCATTGTCCTCTCTTTTGAGTACTCATAAGTTGAGAACTCTTCTAGGACTAGGTTGTTATTAAGAGCAAGATAGATAATCTTTTGTGGAGCAAAGAGCATGGTAAAAATTTCCAAAATCTTATCAATAATCTGACGTTCATCAAGTTTTTCATTAAGTTTGCTCAGTAGATCAAAAGCCATAGCGTAGTTGGATTTCTCTTGTAGTGCAGAGGTGTATTTTTTATTTTTATCTTCAAGCTGTTCAATAATTTCAGAGTCAATAATATGTCTAATATAGCTGCGAAAATAATCCAATCCAATGGGAACTACGCTAGCATCTCTATCAACAAACTTGGAAAAAGCATCAAGTTGTACTTTGGCATCTGCATTGATATGGGTATCAAAAAGTACCAACTTAGTACAAAACTCTGCAAAAAAGTTTTGTGCACCTTTTTGATCAAAGCCCCATATATCTTGAACAATATACTCCCAATCCTCAAGCCAACCAGGAGTGAGTAGGTAGGCACCTTGTGAAATATAACTCTCAATAAGTGCTTTAGATGCCAAGAGGTAGAGGCAGTTGTCTTGTTTAAGTAAAGTTGTGTTGGGGTAGTGCGATTGTAAAGAACAACCCCCTATAATGTATTGCTTTTTGTAAGAAGATGATTTTTGGGGGTTTAGATCAGGTATGCCTTGATATTTACACTTGGCTTTGAAGGAAGAGACCGTGACAGTGCTGTACTCTTTTGTAACGCTTTGAAGCTCTTTGATATAACTATCACAAATATAGAAGTGCAGTTTAGTCTTGAAGGGGATAGTTGCCATACTCTTCGACTGCTTCTTTGATTGCTAATAGTGTCTCCTCTTGAACAAAATAGGGAACCTCACCATGATTTTCTGCCAAAATAAAGCCTCCCCCTTTACCTCCTTTTCTAATAGCCTCTTTGACATAGGCTTTGGTCTCCTCAACACTCCACTTTCGCATCTCAATGGCATTAAGATTCCCTAATAAACTTAGCTTTTGCTTGGCTGCTTTTTTGAGTTCACCTAAATCCTCAAAAGTACTCACCCCCACCACTGCTGTACCTGTTTGGGGAAGAATATCCATAATAGGGAGTACATTACCTGAAGCAAAGTGAGTAGCGGTTGCTCCTTTGATTTGGGCAATGCTCTGCTGTGCTATCTTAAAGCCTGTTTTCAAATAGATCTCTTTGGGGATAATGGTTGGGGATGAGATAGGATCAAAGTAGGTGATGGCTGTTGCTCCTGCTTCAAGTTGAGCATTGGCAAAATCGATGCAAAATTTCATATTTACGTCCATGAGTTGATCAAAAAGCTTAGGTTCGTTGTAGATGAGATCCAAATAGGCTTCAAAGCCCATCTGCATTACTGGCAAAGAGAAGGGAGACATCACCACCCCAATAATAGGCACTTCATCTTTGGCATGGGCTTTGAGCAGTCTTGTAGCTTCATAGACCTTTTGCAGTATAGGTGCAGTTTTGGCATCGGGGGCTTGGAGTGTAGGAATCATCTCTTTTTTTAAAAAAGGTGTGGCAGAGTTTGGAGGGCCATCCTCACTGTAGATAACTTTTGCTCCAAAAGCCTCTACTTCAATAGGAGCATAAAAAAAGCTATAGTAGCAGTCATGCCCATACTTCTCTCTAAGTCTTTTTTGCCCCTCAAAAACATTTTGCCCATTTGAAAAATACTCCTCAATACTCAATCCAAGCTCTTTGGCTCCATGAAGTGTCAGGAGCAAAAAGTAGGGAACTCTATCGGGTTCTTCGTGTCCTAGTGTTGTCAGTACTCGTTGCATAGGTGTCATCATTTAGCCTTTAGTGTGTCAATTATATCGATTATATCTGATGCACTCTTTCCAAAAGCATCAGCTCCAACCTCTTGATAGAGATGGGTATCAAAACGAAAAGGAGCACCTCCTACAACTACCTTGGTCGATAAGTTGGCTGCCTTTATAGCATCTGTCAGCTCTTTGAGATGCAAAGCAGAATTGAGCATCAATACAGAGATCAAAAGTATCTCAATCTTATCACTCTTAATACGTTTAATAATCTCATCAATACTCTCTTGATGCCCATAGTCAGATACTTTATAGCCACTCGCACGCAAAAAAGTAAGGACAATTCTTTTGCCAAGCATATGAAAATCTCTATAAACCATTATGGCTATATTTGGGTGTTCAATGCGTGTCTCATCATCTAGTGGCAAAAGCTCCTCAACAATCTCTTCGCATATTTTACCACTCATATAGACCTGAGAGAGTGCCACCTCTCCCTCTTCCCACTTTTGACCAATACTCTCCATTGTAGGTACTACAACTGTTTCAAGTGCTTCAAAGAGTGCTGTATCAGGCTCTTGTGTTAATATCTCTTTGGCTTGAATTCGATCAAGAGAGAGAAGAGACTCTTCAAAGGCTTCAATATTCTCTACCATCCTATTATCCTTGCTTATAGTGTAATTATATTCTATCACGTTTATATTTTAAAACCATTAAAATTAATTATAACTTATTATGTAAGTTTTTTATAAAATGTAATTATTTTTAGATAGAGAGAATATGATTACTTTTTGTAACACTGCAATATATTTTTAATCTTTTAACCTCTCATAAACATTTTGCTACGTTCATGCTACGTTTGTGATTTAGCATTAGGGTGAACAAATGATTTATTAGGGGAACAACATGAGGAAAATTGTTTTAAGTTTAGCCACAGTTGCAACATTAGGGGTTGCAGGTGGTGAGATTAAAGAGGTTGAGGTTATCCAGACCAAAGCTCCCAAAGCACCTGTAGAGGTCAACTTAGGAAAAGTGAGTGGACAGATTCGTCTCTTTTCTATCTCAAGAGAGATGGACTATAGTGACCCAACAAAAGATGACTTTACACGTGATGGTACAGCTATTGGTGGACATCTTAAGTATGAGTCACCCTCTCTTTATGGATTGAGTTTTGGTGTGGGGTTCTATACGACCAATAAATTGGTTATGGATAGTCCAAGAACAGACTACACTGTAGCAGATCCTACACTACTGGGTGATGATAACGAAGATTATGCACTCTTGGGTGAAGCCTATCTTCAATATACATTGGGTAATACACTCCTTAAAGTGGGTCGTCAAAAGGTCAATACGCCACTAGCTGGGACTGATGATGCTAGAATGCTACCAAACCTATTTGAGGGGGCTTTAATTGCCAACAGTGATCTGCCTGATACCACATTGGTATTGGCTCATATGACAAAGTTTGCACAAGGTACATTTGGACGAGCTTATAACGGTGGTATTTTGGCTGCCACTTCAGGATACTCTGCAGTAGATAGTCGAACACGTGTGGGTGAGTTTGTCAAAATGGGTGAGTATGCACTCGGTGTCGATACCGATGGCGTAACGGTTGCAGGTTTGACCTATCAGGGAATTGATAATTTAAAACTACAACTTTGGAACTACTATGCTCACGATATTCTTAATGCCTTCTACGGTCAAGCAGACTACAGCTTTGATATGGGTGGTATGAAAGGTTTTGTAGGAGCTCAGCTTATCAAAGAGAACAATGTAGGCGACAACCTTCTTTCTGTTCTTGGGGGTGATGGTGAGATCGATAGCCTCTATTGGGCTCTCAAAGCAGGTGTGAGCTTTAGTGGCTTTACATTAAGTGGAGCATTCTCAGATACAGGTGAAAACGATGCAGGTGACGCGGTGTATGCTAATGCTATCATCTCTCCATGGGGTGGTATGCCAGCATTTACCCAAGGGATGGTTACACGACACCAATTCTTAGCAGGAACCCAAGCAGCAAAAGTAGCGTTGAAGTATGACTTTAATGATCTTCTTGGTCTCAACCTTAGTGCAACTGGATACTATGCCAACTTTACGATGGATGAAAACAATGGTTATACAAGTGGTGATGCGAGTGAGAGTGGACTCGATGTGATCTACTATCCTACCAAAAACCTACAGCTTCGATTTAGAGCCAATTTTGCTGAAGAGTTTAATGTAGCCGCTTCGGGTGAGACTGCTGGTTGGGATGAGTATAGATTTATCGTAAACTATAACTTTTAACCAACCACAACCTCGTTCCCAAGCTGAGCTTGGGAATGCAGATGTTTTTGGTTACAATAATGAATATACACTCCCAAACCCAGTTTGGGAGCGAAAAAAAATGGTTATGATTTGTAGGTGTGACCGTGTCACACGCTATTGTACGACATGGTCGCACCTACATTGACTGCCCATAATATTAAGGAGATTAAAATGAATCAAGAGACGATAGATAAGATTAAAAACAATCCAGACTATCAAGAGTTGGTTGAAAAACGAACAAGTTTTTCATGGAAGCTTACTATTGCAATGTTGGTAGTATATTTTGCCTTCATTCTAACCATCGCATTCAGCCCATCACTACTTGCAACCCCTTTGAGTGATGGGTCTGTAACAACTGTTGGTATTCCTATTGGAATTGCAGTTATTATTTTTGCGTTTGCATTGACAGGGGTTTATACTAAGCGTGCAAACGGTGAGTTTGATGATTTATCTAATAGAGTAAAAGACTCTGTTAAGGAGATATAGATATGAATAAATTAGTACTATTTTTTATGTTAACGATTGTTACTCTTTTTGCAGGTGGAGCAATCGAGGGTGAGGTAGCAAAACAAGACCTCAATATGTCAGCGATTGTAATGTTCCTCATCTTTGTTGGGGGTACATTGGGTATTACCTACTGGGCGGCAACCAAAACCAAATCAGCCAAAGATTTCTATACAGCAGGTGGTGGGATTACAGGTTTCCAAAACGGTATGGCAATTGCAGGAGATTATATGTCTGCGGCATCCTTCCTTGGAATTTCGGGTCTAGTATACCTCAAAGGGTACGATGGTTTGATCTACTCCATTGGTTTTCTTGTTGGGTGGCCTATCATCTTATTCATGATTGCAGAACCGCTTAGAAACTTGGGTAAATATACCTTTGCTGATGTGGCTTCCTATCGATTACGCCAAACTCCAATTAGAACACTGGCAGCCTCAGGTTCTATTGCAACGGTAATTCTTTATTTGATTGCTCAGATGGTGGGTTCAGGTAAGTTGATTCAATTGCTCTTTGGTCTTAACTACGAATTAGCCGTTGTGCTTGTGGGTGTATTGATGATTTTATATGTAACATTTGGTGGTATGCTAGCCACAACTTGGGTACAGATTATTAAAGCGTTCTTATTACTCTCTGGTGCAACCTTTATGGCTATTGCGGTAATGGCACACTATGACTTTAACTTTGGTTCACTCTTTAGCAAAGCTGTGGAGATGAAAGGTATTGAAGTAATGAGCCCTGGTGGATTGGTATCTGATCCTATCTCAGCAATTTCATTGGCAGTAGCCCTTATGTTTGGTACAGCGGGTCTTCCTCATATTCTTATGAGATTCTTTACCGTTGCCGATGCCAAAGAGGCTAGAAAGTCAGTATTCTACGCAACAGGATTTATTGGATACTTCTATATCCTTACATTCATTATCGGTTTTGGTGCGATTGTATTGGTATTCCAAAATCCAGAGTATTTAGATACTGCAAAAGCCGCTATTGAGGGTGGTAGCCCAATCCTTGGTGGTAACAACATGGCAGCGATTCACCTCTCTCACGCTGTGGGTGGAGACTTCTTCTTAGGATTCATTTCAGCGGTAGCGTTTGCAACAATCTTAGCCGTTGTTTCGGGTCTTACCCTTGCTGGTGCATCTGCGATTTCACATGACCTCTATGCTTCGGTATTTAAAAAGGGTAATGTTGATTCTATGACAGAGATGAAAGTCTCTAAGATGGCAACTGTAGGACTAGGTATTGTAGCGATCCTTATGGGTATTGCATTTGAGAAGCAAAACATTGCCTTCGTTGTTGGTTTGGCGTTTGCCATTGCAGCCTCAGCTAACTTCCCAGTACTCTTCCTATCCATGTATTGGAAGAAGCTTACTACTCGTGGAGCGGTCATTGGTGGATCATTGGGTCTTGCCACAGCGGTACTGCTAGTCATCCTTGGACCAATTGTTTGGGTACAGATTTTAGGAAATGCAGAAGCGATCTTCCCATACAAATATCCAGCCTTGTTTAGTGTAACCGTAGCCTTTGTTGGTATTTGGTTCTTCTCTATCACCGATAAGAGCGAACAAGCACAAAAAGAGCATGAGTTATTTGAAGCACAAAACATCCGAAGCCAAACAGGTATCGGTGCAGAGGGTGCATCAGAGCATTAAGAAGCTTAGGGCATAGAGCTAAGAGCGTAGAGCTTTTGTAGGTGTGACCGTGTCACACACAATTGTGCGACATGATCGCACCTACACAAACCACAAGTTTCATAAACGTTTGTGATTTATAGGGTGCATTTTAATGCACCATTTTATTGCCAAGGAAAAACATTGAGTATTTTAGATCAAAAACGATTGATTGAATCGATCCATCCATTTGAGTTGTTAGACTCTCGTGAACTCGATTCTTTGATGCAAAAAATTGATATCGCCTACTATCCCAAAGATACACTGTTGCTCTCACCTACTATTGAAGCAATTGCTTTTTATATTATTATCAAAGGTAGAGTCGTTGAGATGCGTGATGAAGAGGTGCATAACCTCTACGAAACGGGGGATAGCTTTGATGCCGATGCTCTAATCTACTCCAAATGCGAAGGAAAATTTCTTGTTGATGAGGATTTGATTTGCTATGAGATCAAAAAAGAGGACTTTTTGGATCTGATGCAAAACAAAAAGGTACAAAGTTACTTCTTACAAGATGCTCTCTCACGCCACCAACACCTTAAAGAGGTCGATACCCAAAGCGATTTAACTCCTTTTTTAATTTCACGGGTAAGCGACATCTTTTTGCATGAGGCGTGTATTGTTGAGCCAAATGAGACTATCCATAGTGCCTTGACCAAGATGAAGGAGCTCAAATCTCCTGTCATTTTGACTCAAAAACAAGAGGAGTACTGTATCGCAACCGATACGGACTTGAGAGATAAGGTACTTCTTGGCAACTCTACTATCGAAGATACTATCTCAACGATTGCTACCAATAAAATTATCTCCATTGATATCAATGACTTTTTGTTTAATGCACTGCTTATTATGACGCACAGTGAGATTAAACGTGTCGTTGTCACCGATGGAGATAAGGTAGTAGGGATACTTGAACAGCTTGATTTGCTTAGCTACTTTGCCAACCACTCCCACTTGGTAGGGGTCAAGATTGATAAGGCAACTTCGATTGATGATTTGCGTCATATCCAAGAGGATATCAAAAACCTTATCATTACGCTTAGCACCAAAGGGGTCAAGATACGATACATCAACAAACTCGTCTCTGCCCTCAACTCCAAGATATATAAAAAGCTCTTTAGCCTCAGTGTGCCAAGTGAGCTTCAAGGCAAATGTGCATTGGTAGTAATGGGGAGTGAAGGACGAGGCGAACAAGCTCTCAAAACCGACCAAGATAATGCTCTTATCGTACTAGAGGGGGTAGATGTAGCCCTCTTTGAAGAGGCGATGATCAAGATCAATGGATGTCTGCTAGAGCTTGGCTTTCCTAAGTGCAAAGGCGATGTGATGGTCTCTAATCCATTTTGGAGACGGGATGAACGGGGATACCGTGAGCTTATTGATGGTTGGGTAGAGTCGATGAGCCAAGCCAAGCTGCAAGAGCTTAGTATCTTTATCGATGCCAAGGTAGTCGCAGGAGAGGAGAAGCTACTTGAAAATCTTCACGATTATCTATTTCGTCGTTTTGAAGCACGTGATGATATCTTGGCTCATATTGCCAAAGCCGTACTTAGCTTTGAGACACCGCTGAGTATGTTTTCTAGCTTTGTATTGAAAAAAGAGCATAACAACAAACTTGATCTCAAAAAAGGTGGTGTGTTTGCCCTAGTGCATGGTATTCGTACCCTTGCACTCAAACACAAAATCGATGCCACCAATACCTTTTTGCGTATCAAAGAGCTTAATAACTTGGGGGTTATCGATAAAGAGTTTGCCAAAGAGCTCATGGAATCACTCGATACCTTGCTCAGTATTCGTCTTAAAGCGATGCTTAACGCCACAGATATAGAAGAGAGCAACTACATCAACCCTCAAAACCTCTCAAAAATTCAACGAGATCTGCTCAAAGATAGCTTTAAGACCATAAACAAGTTCAAAAAGTTTATGAGTTATCACTTTCATCTCAATATGGTGAGCTAATGTTTAAACAACTCTATCGAAACTACAGACGCAAACGGGATTTTAAAAATCTTAATGATGTCGAGTATGCTTTTTTGTTTGATGAGAATAGAAGCGGTGAGTATGTGGTCTTTGATACCGAGACAACAGGGCTAGATCCCAAAAAAGATCATATTATCTCTATTGGGGCAGTGAAGATAAAAGATAACAAAATTTTGACTTCACAAACATTTGAAGCCCTTATCAAAAACGATGATATTGCCAAAGAGAGTATTGAAATACACGGTATTCGACCCATAGATGTGCAAAATGGTAAAACTATAGAAGAAGAAATCAGACAATTTTTGTATTTTATTGGTTCTCGCCCTCTAATAGGGTATTATTTAGAGTTTGATATAGCGATGATAAATAAATATGTAAAACCGATGCTTAATATCTCGCTTCCCAATGAGGCGATTGAGGTCTCTGAACTCTACTTTGACAAAAAGATAGGGGCAATTCCTCAAGGAAATGTTGATTTACGATTTGATACAATTTTAAACGATTGTAATATTCCCAATATGGGTGTTCATAATGCGGTCAATGATGCAATCATGAGCGCGATGATATATTTAAAATTAACCAAAGGAGAATGTAAATGAGTGAAAAACAGATTTTTCAACCCAACCGTGAGTTTGCCAAAGAGGCAAGAGTTAAAAATATGTGTGAATACAATGATTTGATGCACGAAGCCATCGAAGACTATGAGGGCTTTTGGGCGAAATATGCCAATGAGAAGATCGATTGGATTGAGCCTTTTACAAAGACCTTGGATGAATCTAATGCACCATTCTATCGATGGTTTGATGGCGGAAAGCTTAATGTCTCAACTCAATGTATTGACAGACACTTAGAGAACCGCAAAAACAAAGCAGCGATTATCTTTGAAGGTGATAGAGGTGATAAGCAGATCATTACCTACCTAGAGCTCTACTACAATGTAAACCGTTTTGCCAATTTGCTCAAAGAGAACTTTGGAGTCAAAAAGGGTGATAGAGTTGTGATCTATATGCCAATGATCCCAGAAGCTGCCTACGCAATGTTAGCGTGTGCTAGAATTGGTGCGATTCACTCGATTGTATTTGGTGGATTCTCTGCTGAGGCTCTAAGAGATAGAATTGAAGATGCCGAGGCAAAGGTAGTCATCACGGCTGATGGTGCGTATCGTAAGACCAAGCCTTATATGCTCAAACCCGTAGTAGATAAAGCCTTAGAGGGTGAGAGCCCTGTAGAAAAAGTACTCGTTGTTGAGCGAAATGGCGAAGATGTGACATGGGTAGCAGGACGTGATTATTCGTACAATGAGCTTATCAAAGATAAAGCTCCTACTTGTGAACCTGAAGTAATGGATAGCGAAGATCCACTCTTCCTACTCTACACATCAGGATCTACGGGTAAACCAAAGGGTGTTCAGCACAACTCCGCAGGATATATCCTATGGGCTCAGATGACCATGGAGTGGGTATTTGACGTTAAAGAGAACGATACCTACTGGTGTACTGCCGATGTGGGTTGGATTACAGGGCATACCTATATCGTCTACGGTCCTCTTGCAATGGGTGCAACAACGGTGATGTTTGAGGGTGTTATCACCTTCCCTGATGCAGGGCGACCGTGGAAGATGGTAGAGGAGTACAAGATTAATCAATTCTATACCGCTCCTACAGCGATTCGTGTACTACACAAAACAGGTGAAGATGAGCCAGCAAAATATGATATTAGCTCACTCAAAGTACTTGGAACGGTAGGTGAGCCAATCGATCCACCAGCATGGAAGTGGTACTATGAGGAAGTTGGTGCAAGCAACTGTGCCATCGTCGATACCTATTGGCAAACAGAGACAGGTGGTCATATCGTCTCTCCACTACCAGGGGCAACACCCATCAAACCTGCCTGTGCTACGATGCCACTTCCTGGAATTATGGCAGAGATTTTAGATGAAAACGGTGAGAAAGTACCCGTAGGTGAAAAAGGTCTTATGTGTGTCACTAAGCCATGGCCAAGTATGATTCGAGGCGTTTGGGGTGATCCAGATAGATTCCAAAAGTCCTACTTTGGTGATGTCAAAAAAGATGGTCAGCCCGTTTACTTCACAGGTGATGGTGCGATTTATGATGAAGATGGATACATCACTATCACAGGTCGTACCGATGATGTTATCAATGTAAGTGGTCATAGAATGGGAACTGCTGAAGTAGAAGCAGCCATCAAAAAGCACTCACATGTAGCCGAGGTTGCCGTTGTAGGTAAACCTCACGAGATCAAAGGTGAGGGAATCTTTGCCTATATCGTACTCAAAGGTGAAGACAATCTCGGTGAAGAGGTTGAGACCATGAAAGAGATCAACGGCATTATTAAAGGTGAAATCGGTAACATCGCTCTGTGTGATGATATGGTATTCGTTCCAGGTCTACCAAAAACACGAAGTGGAAAGATCATGCGAAGAATCCTACGAGCCATCGCAAAAGGCGAAGAGATCACACAAGATACCTCAACACTCGAAGATCCAAGCATCGTAGATACAATCCAAAGTATGGTTAAATAAGATCAAATTTTATACCCCCCTTAATCTCTCAATCCAAAACTTGGTTTTGGGTTGGGGTGATATTTTCAACTCTACCACCTCTTAACAATTTTTCTTTTTTGTGCTATACTTAATGAATCATTTAACACAAAGGAGATGAAATGTCCAATAATGAAATCGTAACTGAAGCCCTAAGCCTTCCATTAGCTGATAGACTCTATATTGTCAATCAACTCCTTGAGAGTTTCAACCCAATTCAACCTCAAATTGAATCTAAATGGAAAGATGAACTATCTAAACGCAAAAAGCTATTAGAATCAAAAGAAGCACAAACACTCTCATATCAAGAGTTTTTTGATGAAAATTAGATTTCTAAAAGTTGCTAAAATTGAGTTTGATCAAGCCATTGATTACTATAATGAGCAAACAGAAGGCTTAGGCGATCGATTTAAAAATGAGATTCGTTCATCTATTGATATGATAATGCAGTTTCCTACCCTCTATCCATTCTATATGGATGATATTCGCAGATGTATTGCCCATACTTTTCCTTACTCTATCTTCTACTCTTACCAAGAAGATACAATCTATATCTATGCCATCACCAGCCACTTTAGAGAACCTTCCATTTATATTGAGAGGTTTGATGAGTCATTTGATGAGTAACCAATACTCTGAAGTAATGCGTGTTGAAAGGTGTCTATAATGTACACTGTATTGAGTATTACGATATTGATGATATTAAGCTTGAATTGTCTTTTTGGAATCGTAAACAAGGGCATTTAATTATTAAAACCAAAAGCCAAGATTTTCCTTTGCTTAGGTTTCCTAGAATGGAGAATGCTCCTGAAAAATTGGATATTATCAAAGACATCATCGAACACAGACGTGAATATATGGAACATCAAGATAAACAGGGGCATTTGAGAGGATGGTAGGTTTTTCACTCAAGCTTTCTCTATCGCAAAAGCTAAACAATCCAAAGACTTTTAATTGAAAATGTGGAGGGGCTTTACCCTCATGATAAGGGCAAAACCTTTAAAGTCATTATTGATACTTTGGTCTAGGAGTCTATTATAAAAATATTAAACGGATAGAAACAAGCTAAAAATGCTACTCAAACCGCTCACTTAAAATATCTTTGGCTTGCATCATATCTTTATCGCCTCTTCCTGAGAGATTAATCAATACGGTTTTCCCCTTGATATCTTTCATCTTTTTAAGATAGGCAATAGCGTGAGAGCTCTCAAAGGCAGGGATGATTCCCTCTTTTTGCGATAACCATACAAATGCTTCCATCGCCTCATCATCGGTAATGTGGTCATAGGTAACAGCATTTTGCTCTTTGAGATAGGCGTGTTCAGGACCAATCCCAGGATAATCAAGCCCTGCTGAGATGGAGTGAGCCTCTTGAATCTGTCCATCCTCATCTTGCAATAAGTAACTTAACTGCCCATGTAGTACCCCTGGGCTACCTTTGGCAAGCGAACATCCATGCTTGCTATCAAGCCCCAATCCTCCTGCCTCGATACCGATACACTCTACCTCTTTGTCATTAAGAAAATGGCTAAAGATTCCCATAGCATTGGAACCCCCACCAATACAGGCTACTACTTTATCGGGCAATCTACCCTCTATCTCCATCATCTGTGCTTTGGCTTCCCAACCAATGATTGATTGAATATCACGCACCATCATCGGATAGGGGTGAGGACCTGCTACCGTACCAATCACATAAAAGGTATCCCGTGCGTGCGTTACCCAGTGGCGAATGGCATCGTTCATCGCATCTTTGAGCGTTTTACTTCCCGATTCTACAGCGTGCACTTTTGCCCCCAAAAGTTTCATTCTAAAGACATTAAGCTCTTGACGCTTCACATCCTTTGCCCCCATAAAGACCTCACACTCCAGATCAAACAACGCTGCAACCGTAGCCGTCGCCACCCCATGCTGTCCTGCACCCGTTTCGGCGATGATCTTCTTTTTGCCTAGCTTCTTGGCTAATAGGGCTTGAGCAACGGTATGGTTAATCTTATGTGCACCCGTGTGGTTGAGATCTTCTCGTTTGAGGTAGATTTTGGCATCAAGCTCACGAGAGAGATTCTCAGCAAAGTAGAGAGCAGAGGGACGACCGACATAGTTTTTGTAGTAGTAATCCACCTCTGCCCAAAACTCCTTATCAAAACGCACTTTTTCATAGTCATTTTTGAGCTCTTCAAGTACGGGCATGAGCGTTTCAGGGACAAACCGCCCCCCAAAGATACCAAAGTGACCGTTTTGATCGGGATCAAAATCACTTGGGCTTGGGATGTAAATATCATTTATGGTGTAATCAAGATTCATTATGGCTTCTTTATATTATAAATTCTATAGACTTTTATAGCTAAAGTAGGTAAATAGCCTGCTCTTTTTAGTATAAAATCAAAATTGCAGGATTATATCCAATGAGTATTTAAACCAAAATTATTCTATCTTGGCATCACTGAGTGTCAATGCAAAAAGTACCTTAACATCATGCTTTTGCAAGGTACTATAAGCCTCTTGAAGTGTTATTCCTGTGGTGATGGTATCATCCACCAATATCGCCTCAATCCCCTCTTTGCCACAGTATCTAAAATCTCTAGGATTATTAAGACGATATTCAAGAGACTTTCCTGCATAATTGACCTTATTTTGTGCAATAAGCTTATAGTGTAAAGGGATGGAGAGAGGTGTATACATAGAGTGTGTTAAAACTGCAACATTAGAGTAACCGTGTTTTGGCTCCTCATCAATGCCAATAATATAGATGGGGCTATCAAGCCCTTTGATAAAGTTTTTTATAAAGGGTTTTATTGTAATTTTGGCAAAAGCTCTGTAGACCAAATACCCTTGCATGGTGTATTTAGAGATGATATACTTGGAGATATTGTGATAGTTATAAAAACTATAGACCTCCAGTGAACCGATTTTACGCATAGATATGGAAGGATGTAAAATGGTTGTTGCACAAAGTTCACAGATGGTAGAGTAAGAGAGTCGATGACAACTGATACAACGCACCCATTACTCCTTAAATATTTTTTGCCTATAAAATATATTATATAGTTTAAATATTTAAATAGATATAAAAATATTTTGAATTTATGCTATTGACTCTCAAAGATAGTGATTGCTAGCCTTCAATATGAGCAAACTCTTTTACAAACTTTTGCTATAATTCCCCCTTTGATTTAGAAGGAATAGAATATGAAACAGACATTTAGAAACTTTACGATTGGATACATTATACTCTTGGGCTCACTTTTAGGGGCTGGACTCTATGCAGGTGTGGTGGTAGCTCCTACACTCTTTCACTCAGAGCTCTATCTAGGTAAAGAGCTACTGAGCCAATACCAAGAGGGGCAGCTGATGAGTGTGAACTTCTACAAATTGGGCATCTTTGTAGATTTTGGAATCTTGGCGATCTTTTTTTATGAAGGGTATAAGTATAAAATGGGAGAGCGGGATAATATTACACTGGCTGCGACCTTTTTGGCACTGGCAACAGGTTTGATGTTTGCCCACTACTATATCCCTGATATTGTCATGATGCAGCACGCAGGCGAAGCGATGACCAAAACGCAGGAGTTTATCAATACCCACAAAGGCTCTGAGATCAATTTCAAGATATTTGCTCTAGCGATCTTTGTGCTCTTAATACGCAATCTACAAAAGGGACTCAAAAGTGTGCAAAAAGCTCCATCCCTTTAAGCCCATTGTCTTTAAGAGCAGTAAAATATTGATTTTGGGGAGCTTCCCAAGCAAAAAATCTTTTGAGTATGATTTTTACTATGCTCATCCCCAAAATCAATTTTGGAAGATTCTCTCAGCCATTACAGCTTATCCCATCAATAACCGTGATCAAAAGATATGGCTGCTCAAAGAGTCTAAAATTGCTCTATGGGATATGATAAGCTCATGCCTGCAAGAGAGTTCCCTCGATAGCTCTATTTATGATGAAGAGGTCAATGACATTGCAGGGTTACTAGAGCAATACCCCAACATCACTCAAGTGGCTTGTACGGGTAAAAAGTCCTATGAGCTTTTTAAAATGCACTTTGGATATTTGGGAATTGAGCCCATCTATCTGCCCTCACCTTCGGCGGCATATGCAGCGATGAAGATAGAGCAAAAGATAGCAATATACACAGATAAACTAGGTTTTGGAGAAAATTAATGGCAATTTGGGCTATAGGTGATCTACACGGATGCTACTCATCCTTTCGGGTCTTGCTTGAAAAGATTGAGTTTGATCCTAACAAAGATATCTTATGGTTGGTGGGCGATATCATCAACCGCGGTGAAGATTCGCTCAAGACCATGGAGTATATCTACTCGATTCGTCACTCGGTGGTCATGATACTGGGTAACCACGATATCTCGTTGATAGCTGCTTATTATGGCATCAAAAAGCCAAGCAGTTATATCGAGCCTATCTTAAAGAGCAAAAAGGTGCATAAGTATATTGAGTGGTTACGGTATCAAAAGTTTTTGCATATTGATCTTGAACATCGTCACTGCGTGGCTCATGCAGGGATATCCCCTGAGTTTGATTTGGGCATGGCGATTAATTATGCACGGGTGATTGAGACCAAACTACGCGGTAAAGGGGCCAAAGATTGGCTCAAAGAGATGTACAGCAACGGAGTCTGCAAGTTTGAGCCCAATGCCAAAAAGAGCGATAGAGAGAAGTACTTTTTGGGGGCTTATACACGCATGCGGTTTTGCTACTCTGATAGCAAACTTGATTTTAAGCAAAAGGGTAAACCCAATCCTCTTGTTATCGAACAAAAGGGATTAAAGCCTTGGTTTGCATCTGACAGCCGAAGAGGGATTGAGCTTAAAATAATCTTTGGGCACTGGTCAACTTTGGGCTACTACGATGATGGAAATGTGGTCTGCCTCGATACAGGATGTGTATGGGGAGGTGAACTTACTGCTTACCGAGTGGACAATGAGAATCATGAAGTAGTAGCCGTTAAATGCAAGGGTAATTTAGACCCTTTGGCAGGTGAAAAATAAAGTTTTAAATTTTTATCTTATTATGCTACAATAGCTAAAAAATTTGGAGAGTCAATGAAACAATTAGCTTCGATAGTGCTTTTAACTATTGCCTTGTTTGCCAATAATAACTACAGTGATCTACACACTGCAATCTATCAAGGGGATATTGACTCAATCAAAAAGCTTGTAGCCTCAAGCAGTGTCGATAATCTCAATAAACAGACCAAAGCAGGAGTCTCTCCTTTACATATGGCGATTAAACTGGGGCGTATCGATATTGTCAAAGTCTTGCTCAATAAAGAGATTGATCTTGATATTCAAGATAAACGCGGAAATACTCCACTTCATTATGCCATTGCCAAAGATCGACTCGATATTGTCAAACTGCTTGTTGCCAAAGAGGCAGACATGGAGAGTGTCAACTCTAGTAGTATCACCCCACTGCATCAAGCAGCCTATACGGGGGATATCAAAACCGTGACCTATCTGATCGATAGAGGAGTCAAAGTTGACCCTCTTAATGATCAAGGGACAACCCCTTGTCAAATGGCACTGGCACGCAGCAATATGAAGGTGGTGAGCTTTTTAATGGAGCTGACTAAAAAAGAGTGCCTACAAGTACCTAACAAAAACTATACAGAAACAAATCAAACAAAGGAGTAATCCAATGCACATTATTCTAAATGGTGAGAGCAAAGAGGTAGCAAATGATATCTCACTTAAAGATCTGATTACCTCTCTTAATCTTCAAATCAAAGTAATGGCATCTGCTGTCAATATGGAGATTGTTAAAAAAGAAGATTGGAACAACTGTCAACTCAAAGAGGGAGATAAGATTGATCTCTTAGATTTTGTGGGTGGTGGATGATAAAGGAGGAGTATTATGGCATTAGATTTTAGCGGAGATCTTAACCCCAAAATGGCAATGGCTCTTTTTGGTGGTGCAACAATAGCTGGTTTTTTGATTAACCGTAGTTTAAAGCTTATTATTAGTGCTTTGATATCAATATCAGTAGCGGTGATACTCTTTGTAATTGTGTCGCAAAACCCCTATGTACATCTGGATAAAGAGGTCACTGAGCATCTAATGACTAAGTTTTATTACAGTTGGATCGATAAACCCAAAGGGTGGTGGGATATTATTATCCACGCACGTTTGGCTGATTTTAGACTGCACTATCTCTATAAACCACTGATTGTATTAGCTGGGTTTGGCTTTGGGTTTGTGGTTCTTGCAAAATATTTTGGTGATCCAAAACCACCCAAAGAGGCTCCCAAAGAGGCTCCCAAAAAGTAAGCAAAAGTATGAAAATTTTAGTTTCAGCTCTTGAGCCCTCATCCAATCTGCATCTTAAAGAGCTGTTAAAATATACTCAAAATATAGAGATGGTGGGAATCTTCTCCAAAGAGTTGGGAACGCCTCTTTATGATGTCAGTGATATGGCGATTATGGGCTTTGTCGATGCTTTTAAAAAGTACCGATGGTTCAAGGGTGTTGCTCAAGAGATGGTCACTTTAGCCAAAGATGTTGATCGAGTACTTTTGATGGATGCATCAGGCTTTAACTTGCCACTTGCCAAAAAGCTTAAAGAGGCATATCCTCATATTGAGATTATCTATTATATCCTCCCACAAGTATGGGCAAGCAGAAAATATCGTATCAAGCAGTTAGAACAATATTGTGACAGGCTCTTTGGGATACTCCCCTTTGAGATCGACCTATACTCAAAAAAGGCTCAATATATAGGGCATCCTCTTCTTGATGAGATCAAACTTAAAAAGGCGAGTCTCAGTGATAATGGCGTGGTTGCCTTTATGCCAGGAAGTCGACCTAGTGAGATCAAACGTCTCTTTCCTATCTACAGAGCTCTTAGAGGCAATCTCGATATCAAAAAGGCTCTCTTAATTATCCCCTCTACCTTTAGCCAAGACAAAATTGATGAGCTCTATGGAGATACATCAGAGTTTAGCATTAAAAAAGAGACTCATCAAGCTCTCTATGATGCTGATTTTGCCTTTATCTGTTCAGGTACGGCAACGCTTGAAGCGGCTCTTATCGCTACTCCTTTTAGTCTCAACTACATTGCAAAACCACTTGATTACTTTATTGGTAAACATATCTTGAAAATTGAGCAGATTGGACTTGCCAATATTATATTAAAGCATCATAATAATACAACACTGCACAAAGAGTTGATTCAAGATGATGTAAACGTTAAAAACCTTTTGGATGAATACCACAATACTAATCGTGAAACTTTTTTAACAAAGGCATTAGAGCTTAGAGAGTATCTTGCTCATGGAAGCTCCAAAGCAGTAGCAAAATACCTCTCTACTCCTCTCTAATTGCCAAAATCTCTGCCCATAACTACCTGCCCTAGTGCAATTGCTCCATCATTGGGTGGAAGCTCTTGGGGTATAGAGACTCTATCACCTAAACGCTCCAATAGTAGCTCAACCAATACTCTGTTTTGAAACACCCCTCCTGCTAATACAATGGGGTAGTTGTATTGCCCTGCAATTTGCTCAATGATATTGACGATGGTATTAAAAAATTTGGAGATTAGCAGAGTTTTATCCTCTTCTCGTAACATCATCTTAATCATGGGTTTAATATCAATTTGACCCTCACAAAGATTCCATAGATAGCATGATCGAATAGAGTTATCGTAATAGGCTTCCATCATCGCCCCACCCTGCCCCTCGTAGCTTAGGGTTTGTATTATTCCACTCAGACTTGCCACCCCATCAAAGAGCCGTCCTATCGAGGAGCTTAACGGAGCATTAAGCCCCTTGTACCACATTCGATAGTAGAGTCGTAGTTCATCGGGGTTAAAGGCACGGGTTGTTGGAGTATCTATATCCAATACCTTAGCATCAAAACACTCAAAGAGCAGGGATAGTGCCACACGGCGTGGCTCTTTGATCGCCTTTTCACCGCCAAGGAGTTTAAAATATTCTACATGGGCAACTCGTTCATAACTGCTATCATCACAAAGCATCAACTCCCCACCCCATAGATTGCCATCATCTCCATACCCCGTACCATCAAAAGCAATGCCCAAAACCTTGCCTTTGATACCCTGCTCCAACCGCACCGCTTGGATATGAGCCACATGGTGTTGGATTTGTACTATTTTTAACTCTTCATTTTTAATTTTTAATTCTCTAGCATATTTGCTTGATTCATAGTTGGGGTGCTTATCGTGTACGACAATATCTTCTTGAAAGTTATAGATAGAGCGTAGATGCTTGATATGCTCTTGGTAGTAGGCAATTGAATCGATGGTATTTAGATCACCAATATGAGGAGAGAGAATCGCTCTGTTTTCAAAGGCAATGGCAATGGTGGATTTTTGATTGGCTCCTAAGGCTAGTACCTTTTGATCAAGTCTAAAGGGTAGTGTAATTGCTTTTGGGGCATAGCCTCTGGCTCTTCTAAAAAAGAGAGGTTTATCCTGTATTAGAGCTACCACACTGTCATCGCAACCGTTTACAATCTCTCGATTATGCTCAAGGCAGTAATCCCACACATTGGAGAGTTTCATCACCTCATCAAGGTTTCGGGCAAGTGGCTCATCGCTTAGATTGGCACTCGTTGCTACCAAAGGACGGTTAAGAGCCTCTAGTATAAGCAGATGCAGTGGGGTGTAGGGTAAGAAAATACCAATTTTATCAATATTGGGAGCAACCGTAGGGGCAATCCCTTGTGGTTGCCCATGGGTATCCATAAAGGTTACCCCTACTGTTGTTGGACGTTTTTGCAATAAAACAATGGGGCGTTCAGGTGAGGTTAAAAACTCCTCCTCTTTGGGTGAAATTTGAGCAAACCGTTTTGCCATCGTAATATCTTTGAGCATCACAGCCAAAGGTTTATCGGGTCTGCGTTTGCGTTCTCTCAACGTTTGAACAGCACTTTCATTAGTGGCATCGCAAACCAAATGATACCCCCCTACCCCTTTAATGGCAATAATTTTTCCCTCTTCAATAAACTTCACTACCTTTTCAATAATTTCATCTTGCCTAGCTCTTAGCCCTCCGCTCTTAGCTCTTAGCTCTAACCTAGGTCCACACTCAAAGCACCCGATGGGCTGAGCATGGTAGCGTCTATCACTTGGGTTGCTGTATTCTGCTTGACAAGTATCACACATCTCAAAGGCTTTCATAGAGGTATTGAGCCTATCGTAAGGAAGCTTTTGAATAATGCTGTAACGCACCCCACAGTTGGTACAGCTAATAAAAGGGTAGCGATAACGACGGTTAGTGGGGTCATTAAGCTCTCTTTGGCAATCGCTACAGATAGAGATATCGGGAGGCATGGTGGTAAAGGCATGGCTTTGGGCTTTGCTCTTGATAATAGCAAAACCATTAAAGGCTCTACTTTCAATTGGCTTATATTCAATAGCATCAATTTGAGCAAGAGGCGGTTTATCTCTTTGAATCTCTTTGATAAAGCTCTTAAGGCTCTCATCGGTAGCATTAAGCATGATGGTAACACCATTGGAGTGATTATAGACCTCGCCTTGAATCTTTAAATCTCTAGCAAGATTATAGACAAAGGGTCGAAACCCCACCCCCTGAACAATCCCTTGAATATTAATTTGATAGGTTTGCATTTTTACTTTTTGGATTTATTATAGCATACAAAGAGAGTTTTTAATATATTAAATTATACTTAATTGTTACAATACTATCCACTATTAATTTTAAACCTATAAAAATAACCCATTTCAAAGTTTTATGATGGGGGGGGGTGATATTATTGAAGAGTAAATTAAACTATAGGAGTTATTATGAATTTTAAAACCAAGCTCTTTACCTCAATGGTAATTCTCCCCTCTCTACTCTTCTCAAGTGTAGAACTCAATGATAACAGCTGTGCTACTCCCTATAACATCCCTCAACTAAGTAATATATCTGATGATGTGACCTATAGTGATGACTATAGCAACAAACACTCCAAAGATATCTATCTATCCTTTAATACCGCAGTTGATGGAAACTTCTCAATGGAGCTACTTAAAGATAATGATAAAAAGATGAAGTATCAACTTTTTATGGGTAATAGTTGTTCAGCTTTGACTTTGGTACAAGAGCCAAACTTTGCATATACTCACAATGTCAATCTTCAAGTAGTAGCCAATCAAGACTATATTATCAAGATTGTTAAACACTCAAATGGTAATAGCAGGTATAACATCGCTTATAGCTTTATAGCTAATAGCGAAGAGGTGATTCATGGACATACTTTGCCACCTGAGCCTGACCCAGTCCTGAACAACTCTACACTTTTAGGTGTTGATTCCAATGATAATGGGGTGAGGGATGATGTGGAGCGATGGATATACCACACCTACAAAGATAAACACCCTATTCATGTCGATATTATGATGCAAGGAGCTCGTGGGTATAAACTGGTATTGGAGATGCCTGACAGAGCAAAAGAGATAGATGAAAATGTTACTGCCTATGTA
>Ga0193956_1000328_pt1 | contig 22594 bp, 17 predicted proteins | sample BB_7_MG_FD_140358 | JGI IMG/M metagenome (GOLD analysis project Ga0193956, IMG submission 140358) | Microbial mat bacterial communities from the Broadkill River, Lewes, Delaware, United States - BB_7_MG | ecosystem: Environmental > Aquatic > Freshwater > River > Microbial mats | place: USA...
AATATTTTTCATTGCTTCTACTGCTTCTATTACTACTGCACTGCTTGATTTTATGTTTTCGGCTGCAAGTTCCGATGTTTTTTGTGCTTGTAGAGCTTGCTCGGTATTTTGATTTATTGTGGCAGTCATTTGTTCTATTGCCGATGATATTTCTTCTATTGAGCTTGCTTGCTCGTTGGCTCCTTGCGATATTTCTTGCGAATTAGACGACATTTCGTTTGCTCCGCTGGTAATTTGTCTTACTCCGTCTTTGATGGAGATAATAATTCTTTCCACATTTTCTGTCATTTTTCTTAATGCAGATGCAAGTTCTCCAACTTCGTCTTTTTGGTCAACCTCAAGTTCTTTTGTTAGGTCTCCTTTGGCTATTGTTTTGGAATAATTTATTCCTTTTCGCAACGATTTTATGATGTTTTGTGAAATTGCATAGGCAGCAATTATACTTATAATGATAATGAAAATAGTTAATAAAATTGTTGTAAAGATAGTTTTTTGTTGTTCTTTTAAAATTTCGTCTGTAGAAATGCTTATTTGTTCTGCTTTGTTTTTTATTCTATTTAGGTTTTCAATAACTTCTTTAAGAGCTGGCGATGTTTGTGTGTTGTATATTGCTAATAGGTTTTGTGCTTTTAGCGTATCTGAATTGTCTTTTAATACTTTATTATACAGTAGTATAGATTGATGTAACCTATTATGGGGATTTTCTATTTGTTCAAAAAACTCGGTTAGTTCTGGCATAAGTTTTTCTACTTCTTTTCGTTCTTCGCTATAATACCATTTTCCAAAATCGCAGTTATGCCCGTCGGTTTCTAAGGTCATAATTTCACCTGTTTCGTTGTTGAGTAGAGCTTTTGTTAATTTCTCTTCCCATTCTATATGGGCAATATAGGCTGCGTCTATATCTGTTTTTAAATTACTAAAAGAAATGTTGTCTTCTGTCATTTTAGTAATTCTATTTAAACTATTTGCTATCCAAAATACATTAACAATTATTAATAAAATTATTAATCCAAAAGCAAGTGATAGTTTTACTCCAAATTTAAGGTTTTTCATGTTTTTTTATAGTTTTAAAAATTGATTAATTACAATTAATATATTGATGCAAAAATAACACCAAAGGTATAATAAAACAATAAGTAAAAAGACCTATTTTAAAAAAAACTTAAAATTTAATTTCGCAACTAATATATAATGTATGTTCAGTAGGATTATTATTTTGGTAATATCTTGACTGATAGTTAGGACTAATAGTAAAACCTTTTATTGGCGAATATTCTATTCCTGCAATTATTTTTTGTCCGTTTTCTGCAAAATTCCAAGTTTCATCTTCGCCATCTATTTTTACAGAATTCAAATTATCAAAACGACCAAAAAATGCTATTTTTTTCAGTTGGTAAGAAGTATAAATTGAGTATCCACCAAAGTTGTGTTTTTTTTGAATTTTATTATTTAGTTGATAATTATACTCGGTTCCAATTTTTATTTTATCAAATTTGAAACCAATGTAAGACGAAAAAGTTTGCTGTGCATTGCTTGTTGTTTTGCCCATAAAGTCGTAGTAACCACGAGTTTCTATCCATTTTGCAGGCGAAAAAACAAAGCCAGTTCCGTATTTTAAAATACTATCGCTTTCAAATGTTTTTTCTCCCTCTCCATTTTCTATTGCAAAATCCCAGCTTATTAGTTTGCTAAATTTGTAGCTTGCAAATATTCCTTTATCTGCACTATCTCCAAAATCATACTGGTGCTGAAAGGATTTAAAAAGGTAGCGTCGTCCCCACATTTCTTCCTGAATTTTAAACTGATAGCGTCCTATCATTCCAAATTTAGCGGTTAGTTTTTTGTTTTTATATTCAAAATAAGCATGTTTTAAAAAAGTAGTATTTTTCAGGCTACCAACTCCTGGGTCGGTTACATCAAATGCTATTTTTCCACAAATTTTTTTGCTCAAATTATATTTGTAGCCAAAATTTGCTTTTTCAACTTCAAAAGCATTGTGAACAGGTTTGCCTTCTACTAACGAACTATTGTAGTTGGTGAAAATTTTAACAAAAATTTTCCCCGAAGGCTTAAACTCATTATTTTCCTGAGAATAAGAACTGTAAAAAAATAAAATTAGAAATAATAAATTTAGTGTTTTTTGCATAAGTATAAAATAAGTATTTTAATATTTTTTGTCTTAAAATAAAAATACAAACAAAATTTCTTTTGTTTGTAAATTATTGATTTAATAAAATTTAATTAATAATTATAGACTTTTAAAAATTATGTTATTTGTTATTAAGGTTAATAATTTTTTCTTTGTCCAAGACAATTTGTTGTTTTAAGGCTTCAATATTTATATGTTTTTTTTCGTCTCGTATTTTATTTTTCAAAAAAATAGTTATTTCTTTTCCATAAATATTTTTATCAAAATCAAAAATATTTACTTCTATCCTCATTTTTTTTTCATTTATAACTATGGTTGGCTGGTATCCAATGTTTAACATTCCTAAATACTGTTTTTTTTCTACCAAAACTTCCACCGAATAAACTCCCTTTTGAGGAATAAGTTTGTTTTGTTCTATTAAAATATTTGCCGTCGGAAAACCAAGTTTTTGTCCTAATTGCTTGCCTCTAACTACCTTACCCGTAAGGCTATAATTATAACCCAAGCATTTGTTTGCTTTTTCTATTTTTCCATTTTTTATAGCCTTTCTAATATTTGAAGAGCTAATTTGCAAATTATCTATTTTAAAAGCATCTAATTTTTTTATATTGAAATTGTATTTTTTTGCAAGTTTTTTCAAATTTTCAAAATTACCCTCTCTTCCTTTCCCAAGTTGATGATTAAAGCCTATTATCAAGCATTTTATGCCAATTTTATCAATCAATATTTTTTTAATAAATTCTTCGTAACTCAAGTTTGCAAATTTTTGGTCAAATTGATGTAAAATTAAATTTTCTAAACCAATTTCTTCAAATTTTTGTATTTTTTCGTTGTTTGTGTGCAAAAGTTCTATTTTTTGTTCGGGAAATAAAAATTTTCGTGGATGATTTCCAAAACTAAAAACAACCGATTCTCCACCGTTTTTTTTTGCATACGATTTTAGTTGCTCCATAATATATGAATGCCCAAGATGAAGCCCATCGTATGTCCCTATTGTTAAAACAGGATTTTTAATTTTTAAATTATTATAATTAGTATAAATATTCATCTCTTTTTTTTTGAGTGCAAAAATAATATTTTTAGATTAATAATTGATTTTTATCAGTATTCCTTTAAAAAAATTGCATTAACTTTGTAAAATCTATTAAAATTGATTTAATTGCTTTTTTTTATGAATTAATTAAAATTTGAAATTAAGAATTAAAAACCTATAATTAAAATAATATGTCGTTAAAAGAGAAAACATTAGACCTGCTCAAAATGAGGGAGAAAGCACAAAGTGGTGGAGGCGAAAAAGCTATAAAAAAACAACAGTCGCTCGGAAAGCTCACTGCTCGTCAAAGAATAGTTGCATTGCTTGACAAAGACACGTTTCAAGAATATGATTTATTTATAAGGCATGATGCTAAGGACTTTAACATGGAAAATAAAGACCTTGCAGGAGACGGAGTGCTTACAGGAACGGGCAAAATTATGGGCAAGCCAGTTTGTATTTTTGCACAAGATTTTACTGTTGCAGGAGGCTCACTCGGAATTATGCACGCAAGAAAAATTACTAAAATAATGGATCATGCTATAAAGATGAGAGTTCCATTAATTGGAATTAATGATTCGGGAGGAGCAAGAGTTCAAGAGGGTGTAAATTCTTTGGCTGGATATGGCGAAATTTTTTATAGAAATACAAAAGCATCGGGAGTAATTCCTCAAATATCAGTTATTTTAGGACCTTGTGCAGGTGGAGCAGTTTATTCGCCAGCTCTTACCGATTTTGTTTTTGTAGTAGAAGATATTTCAAAAATGTTTATTACCGGACCACAAATAATAAAAACTGTGCTTGGCGAAGAAATTTCTATGGAAGAACTTGGTGGAGCAAAAACTCATACACAACTTACCGGAAATGCACACTTTTACGCCGAAACCGAACTTGAATGTTTTGAGCAAATAAAAGAGCTTATAACATATATTCCTTGGAATAACACAAAAAAGGCAATGCCTTTTAAAGCAAGACCTCCAAAACCAAAATACGATATTGGAAATATTGTGCCAGACGACCCAAAAGAACCTTATGACGTAAGACACGTGATAAAAGCAATTTCAGATGAATCAAAATTCTTTGAAGTTCAGGCAGATTGGGCTAAAAATATTGTTATTGGATTTTCAAGAATTGAGGGCGAAACAGTAGGATATGTAGCAAATCAACCAGACTATATGGCGGGCGTTTTAGACGTAGATTCGTCAGACAAAGCTGCACGCTTTATCAGATATTGCGATGCTTTTAATATCCCACTTATTACTCTTGTAGATTTACCCGGATATTTGCCCGGCGTAGATCAAGAACACGCAGGAGTTATTAGGCACGGAGCAAAAATTCTTTACGCATACAGCGAAGCTACTGTTCCAAAACTAACTCTAACTCTTCGTAAGGCTTATGGTGGTGGTTATATTGCAATGAATTCAAGACACTTAGGGGCAGATTTTGTGTTTGCTTGGCCAAATGCAGAAATTGCAGTTATGGGACCAGAAGGTGCAGCAAACCTTATTTTTAGAAAAGAAATTGCTGAGGCAAACGACCCTGAAAAAATGCGTCAAGAAAAAATGGACGAATACAAACAAAAATTTGCAAACCCATACATTGCTGCAGGAAAAGGATACATTGATGCAGTAATAGAACCTCGGGAAACCAGAAAGTTTTTAAAACACGCATTAGAGGTTTCTAAAGACAAATGTTCTCCAAAAGTGGAAAGAAAACACGGAATACCTCCATTTTAGAAAACTGAAAATAAAAAACACGATAACTAATAATCCGACAAACCAATAACTAAAAAACAAAGTTATGGAAAAAAAATATAAAATTTTAAATATTGACGAAACTGGCTATAAAACGCAATTTTCGGAGACTTTTGAAAAACGAAAAACTTGGCAAAGACCAAACGAAAAAAAACTTTATTCGTTTATTCCTGGAACTATCCAAGATGTTTTTGTTAAAAAAGGTAGCATTGTAGAGAAGGGAGACGAACTTCTTATTTTAGAGGCAATGAAAATGCGAAATAAAATAAAATCTCCAATTAATGGGACGATAAAAAAAATTCTTGTAGAAGAAAATGAAATTATCCCTAAAAATTATTTAATAATAGAATTTGAATAATGAAGAATTAGGAATTAGTAATGAAAAATTAGAAATCTATAAAAAAGTGTAAACCAATTTTTCATTTCTAATTATTAATTAATTAAAGTATTGTAAGCAGCAGAAATTTTTTGAAATATTTCTGTTGCTTCCGATATTTCGTTTTTTTTGTTAGACTTCACCTTGTCTGGGTGATGAATTTTTGCCAATCGGTGGTATGCTTTTTTTATTTCTAATTTGGTTGCATTTTGCGAAACTCCCAAAATTTTATATGCAAATATTTTTTTGCTATTAGCATCTGTATTTGTATAAAAATAATATTTCCTCTCTTCTGCTTTTTCCGACTCTCTGGCAACCACAAACATTGCTTTTATTCGTTCAAAAGTTTTTTCAGGAATTTTTATTTTTTTTGCAAAATTTCTTAAAAAAACATCGTCTTTTTTCAAGTATTCTCCTTCCAATACCGTAAATGCTATCAATTCGTATAGCACTTCTACTCTTACAATAGCTTCATATTTTAGTAAATAGTCTGCTATTTTTTCAATATCTATATCAGTTTTTCTATAATTATTTATTTGTTCAATATTTTGTTGAAGCTCTATTTTTTTATAATATTTTATAAGAAAAGTTTCAATGTTTTTTTGTTCTTTATCCGAAATTTTTAGCAGATAGGCTATTAATGAAAAATATATTTCTTTTGATTTTTTTTCAGATAATTTTAAAATTATTTTTTGAAAAGCAATTCCAGAAATATTTAGAAAAGAAACTAATAAAGTTCCAAAAACAAATGCAGCAAGATACAATAATCCTGCACTAATCTCATCAGAATCTTTTGGCAATAAGGTGATTATATAGATTGTTATAGGAATAAAAAGAATAAAAATTATTATATAAATTATTAAATTTCGCATATTTTGTAGTAGTTTTTTTGTAGTAGTTTTTTTTATTGTTTTTAAGAATTGCAATATAGGTATGCTTTATTAAAAACGAACATTTCTACAACAAAAAGCCAAAAATAACTATTTAGGATATTCTATTCTTGCATGATAAATATTTATCAACATGCTTTTAAAAAGCTCTTTAATTGTAGTAATTTCTTTAAAAGTAATATCAGTGTCAATAAACTGATTTTCTTTTATTTGATAGTCAATAATATTTTCTACAAGAGCATTTATTTTATCCTTATTAATTTCTTTTATACTTCTTGATGCAGCTTCTATTGAGTCTGCCATCATTAGCACAGCCATTTCTTTTGAAAATGGGCGAGGTCCGGGATATGTAAATTTTGATATATCAATATTAGATTCTGGATATTTTTTTATATATGATTTATAAAAATACTGCACTTTACTGTCTCCATGGTGAGTTCTGATAAAATCAACAACTTGTTCTGGCAGTTTGTGTTTTCGTGCCAGTTCTACGCCTTTTTTTACATGATTTATTATCATTTCGGCACTTTTGTCAAATTCTATGCTGTCGTGTGGGTTTATTCCCGACACTTGATTTTCTATAAAAAATATTGGCGAAGCCGTTTTTCCAATATCATGATACAAAGCTCCTGCTCTGATTAGCAATGAGTTTGCCGAAATTTTACTTGCCGCAGCTTCTGCCAAGTTAGCCACTTGAATTGAGTGCTGAAATGTTCCGGGAGCTTTTGTTGCAAGTTCTTGTAAAAGAGGATTGTTGGTGTTAGATATTTCAAGAAGTGTTACGTCTGAAATAAATCCAAATATTTTTTCAAATGCAAAAATTAGTGGATATGCAAGCAATAACAAAAGGCTGTTTGCTCCAAAATATGCAAAATATATCCATTTTATTTTAGTAAAATCTCCCTCTTGGATTAGTGCTATTGCAAGATATAATAAGCTGAGAGACAATATAGTTCCTGCCGACGACATGTATATTTGTCCTCTTCTGCTTAATGTGGAAAGTGCAAATATGGCTGCAAAACCAGAAGTAAATTGTAGTAGAATAAATTCAAAAGAATTAGGAAGTATAAAACCTATTATAAAAACTGTAACAATATGAACAAAAAGTGCAATGCGTTCGTCGAAGAAAACTTTTATAATAATAGGCAAAAGGGCAAAAGGTATTATATAAATATTTACAATGTCATATTTTATTGTAATACTTGCAATTACAATAAATAATACTATTAATAAAAGAATTATAATAATTTGGGGGGTGCTTTGTAAAATTTCAGGTTTGTAGTTATAAATAAATAGCACCACAATGATTAGCATTATTACTATTAGCGAAATATGCCCTCCAACTATAAGATAGTGATTAGCAGATAGTCCAACAGATTTTTCATATTCTTTTTTTAGCGATAATAATATTCTATACTTTTCTGCATTAACAATTTCTTTGTTTGATATTATTTTCTCTCCCGCCTTTACAAATCCTCGTGTTTGTGAAATTCCATTTATTTCTTCTTTTTTTATTTTTTCAGTTAATTCGTTGTTATATATTAAATTAGGTTTAAAAACAGATGAAATATTCATTCCACTAAAGAACCTTACAATATCTTTGTCTTTTTTCTTTTCTAATTCAGAAATAACAAATTCGTAGGCTGTTTTTTCTGTAAAAATAAAATTATACGATGTAACTTTTGGTTCGTTGTTTTTATTTATAATTAATAGCAAACTAAGACTTTTTTCTTCGTCTATAATGTCGGAAGGGTTTATTATTCCTGATTGATAAGCAATCTTAATATTTTCTAATATTTCGTTAAAATATTGGTCAAAAATTATTTTACTTGGTTGTTCTTTTTTTTTCTTGTAATCAAAATCAGATTCTCTCATCATAGAATCCATTTTTAGATACAATTTCCAGTGTTGTTGGTAGTTTTGTTTTAGTATCTCAATTTCTTTTTTTTGTATTTCTGTGTTAAAATCAAAATAAGGCTTAAAGAGTTTCTTTATGCTATCTTTCTCGTTATTAAGCTCTTCTGGTAGTTTGTAAACTGCAAAATCAAAAGGAGCTGTCATGTTTTCGTGTTGCCATGGTTTACCTTTTTGTATCTCATATCTGAATTTTCGCTCAGATGGCAGCGTGTAAACAATAATAAATATTCCGATTAAAAATATTATTATTCTTAAAATTGTTCCTTTATTTTTTTTAAAAAAGTTCATTGTTACAGGTTACAGGTTACAGGTTACGGGTTACAGGTTTTGCAAAGCGTTGTTAGACTTGAAACCTGAAACATGTAACCTGAAAATTTACAACTTATTTTACAGCAATTGTTTCAATTTCTACAAGCACGTTAAGCGGTAGTCCTTTTACAGCAAAAGCAGCTCTTGCTGGTGGATTTTCAGGATAGTATTTTGAATATACTTCGTTCATTGCTCCAAAATTATCCATTGTGCTAAGCAAACAAGTAGATTTTACTACATCTTTAAAAGTGTAGCCTGCTTCGGTAAGTATTGCTTCAATATTTTTCATAACTTGCTCTGTTTGTGCAGTTATATCGGCTTCTGCGAGCTTTCCTGTTTCGGCATTCATCGGAATTTGTCCCGAAATATACAAAGTTCCGTTTGCTTCTACGGCTTGGCTATAAGGTCCTATTGCCGCTGGAGCTTTTTTTGTTGAAATAATCTTTTTCATGATAAAAAGTTTTTTATTTGTTGAAATTATGTTTGTTAATTATAAAAAGGTTATAATTTTTTATTTCTAAATTGAAAAAAAAATAAAATTTTAATATGACAAATCTAACAAATATTTTTTTAATTATAAATAACTTTTTTGTTTAGATTTTTTTATCTAATTTCACAAAATAGTTTATTTGTTTAACATTTTGATATTCAGCGGCTAAATTGAAAAGAATAATGTTTTAATTTATTTTATTAAATTATTTTAACAAATGTGTATTAAGTTGCATATTTTTTGATTAAAACATAAATAAAATAAAGGCTTTTACACCGATAACAGAAAAGAAAATAATGCAAAAAGAAAATATAAAATTTATTGTTACAATTATTTTAGTTTGGATAAGCAATTTTGCTTTTGCTAATAATACTATTGACTCTCTCAATAATATTCTTAATAAAACTGATATTGATACTATTAGTATGAGAATTTATGTGGAAATAGGTAACGAATATTTTGGTGAGGATAATAGTTTGGCTATAAATAACTATGAGAAGGCTCTTGAAATTGCTATTGCTCAAAAAAAAGAAAGCTATGAAGCTCAGATTTATTATAAAATTGGAGACACGCATCAACTTGCAGGCAACTACAACAAGTCGTTAGAATATTTTTTGAAATCGGTTAAACTTTATAGCAAAATAGGAGACGATTATAACGTAGCAATTTGTTTTATAGATATTGGAAACACAAACAGATTGTTAGAAAGCCACGAAAATGCTATAAAATATTATTACGATGCAATAGAAATAGGAGAAAAGATAAAATCAAAATATATTATTGCTTATGCACACAATAATCTTGCTAATTCTCAAGTGGCTTTGGGTAAGTTTGATGAAGCATTAGAAAATTATCAAAAGGCTTTAAAAATTTATGAAGAAACTGGAAATATAAATAAGCAAACAGGAGTTGTTGCAAATATAGGGTTGCTATTCAGCGACCAAGCTAAAATAGAAAAAGACAAAGAATTAAAAAAAGCCAAACTTCAAGACGCTATAACTTATTTAGAACGCTCAAAAGAAATGAGTATTTCTTTAAATGACAGGTCGTTAGAGGCAGATTTGTTATATTACCTTGCAGATGTAAATTTGTTAATTGCCAATTCATACCACAGAGAAATAGATAAACAAGAACGATACGCCATTGCAATAGAACAAGCAAGTGAGTCGCTTAATATTTCTAAGGAAATTGATATAATTCCATACCAGATAAATGCCTATAAAGTTCTTTACAACGCAAGTATAAAAATAGGAGAAGAAGAAGATGCACTATATTATTTTGAAAAATACGACGAGCTAAAAGATTCTTTATACTTCCAACAAAAAGATTTTGCAATAAAAGATATAGAAATAAAATATCAGGTGGAGAGAAAAGAAGCAGAAAACTCATTATTAAAAGAACAAGAGGCAAAAGATAAAGAGGTTATAAAAAAACGTAATATACTCGCAGGATTTATTTCTACCGGACTTTTATTAGTTTTGATAGTTGCTTTTGTTTTATATAGGCTCAATAATCATAAGAAAAAAACTAATGTTACCCTAACAAACAAAAACAGCGAAATAAACCAACAAAAAGAAGAACTAACAGCCCAAGCCGAAAGTTTGAAAATAATAAACGAAACCCTAACAAACAAAAACAGCGAAATAAACCAACAAAAAGAAGAACTAACAGCCCAAGCCGAAAGCCTACAATTAGCCTATGAAACCTTAATGAGTAAAAACGGTGAAATAAACCAACAAAAAGAAGAACTAACAGCCCAAGCCGAAAGTCTTGAATTTGCTAATAAAGCAATAAAACAAAAAAATAAGGAAATAGAAAAGGCACACGGAAGAACAATCCAAAGTATAAATTACGCCCAAAGAATACAAGAAGCAATGCTACCTTCAGACAGCAAAATATCAAGCCTTTTTGATAATTATTTTATACTTTTTAAACCAAGAGATATTGTTAGTGGCGATTTTTATTGGGTGAAAAATTTAAAAACAAATATAAATGGAAAGGAACAAGAGCTAATAATAGTAGCCGTGGCAGACGGAACAGGACACGGAGTTCCCGGAGGATTTTTAAGCACACTTGGAATATCACTTTTAAATGAAGTTGTTGTAAAACAAGAAGTTCAGAAAGCAAGCCAAGTATTAGAACACATGAGAGACGAAATAAAAGTTTTGCTAAAACAAAGCAACGACCCCGAAGGACAAAAAGACGGCATGGATATAGCACTATGTGTTATAAATAAAGAAACTTATGAAATAGACTTTGCAGGAGCTAACAATCCTTTATATATAATTAGACCAGCCGAAAATAAAACAGATTTGTTTTCTAATAATCAAAAAATGGAATATGATTTTGGAAACCCAGAAGAAGGACGAGGATTTATTATAAAGCCAGATTTTCAGCCTGTTGGAATATATTTTGTAGAAAAAAATTTCACCAATCATAAAGTGCAATTACAAAAAGGAGACACAATGTATATGTTCTCAGACGGATACGTGGATCAGTTTGGTGGAGCAAAAAAGAAAAAATTTAGGTCAAGAAAATTACAAGAATTACTAATAGAAATATATACCGATAGTATGTCCAAACAAAAAAAGATTTTAGACGATACAATAGAAAATTGGCGTGGAGACTTCCGACAAATAGACGATATTTTACTTATGGGAGTAAAATTATAATTTTAAAAGAAATATATTTTTGATATGCTAAAATCTTTATTATAAGTATATTTTAGATTTATATTAGTCCTTTTTTTAGTTTCTAACTATTGCTAAGTTGGTTACTTAATTTTTTTTTCATAAGTTTGCAGTTCAAATAATTAAAAAAAAGACCTATGAGAAAAATAACAATATTTATTAGTATTTCACTTATTTTATTTTTGCTATCGTGCACATTAATAGAAAAAAAAGAATGCTTAACAGACCAGCAAATAGAAAAATATATTGCAACTTACACCCAAATTAGAGAAAAATCGCCAGACATATTAGAGTCTATAAATAAAAATCCCAAAAATGCAGAATTAAACAAAGAATATGAGGAACTCCAACAAATAATTACAGACGGAGGATTTGACAATTATTATCAATTTGTTGTAACAAATGCAAAAGTTGGTAGCATTTTTAGCATAATCCAAGCTCAATCTGGAATAGAAAACTTTGAAAATCTTACCGAAAATAGTCAAGAACTAATAGACAACGGAATTGCTGAAATAGATAAAATACTCAACGACCCAAATATTTCCGAAGAAGTAAAAAAAGAACAACAAAAATTAAAAGAAGAACTATTAAAAGGAACTGAAAAATTACAAAAAAATTGGAAAAAAAATGAAAAATGGGCTAAGATGGTAATGAAATCAACCGAAAAAATTTCAGGACTATTTATTTCAGAAGAAGATATTGCTATTGTTAAAAAATACGAAGACCAAATTATGGAAGCCTATGCAGGATTCCAAATTCCCGAATTGCCAGAAGGCAAATTCCCAAAATTAGATTTAGAATAAGAATTAAAATTTTAGTAATCAGGCGAAAGCAAATTAAAAACTTATAACTGAAATTTTATAATTCAAATGAATTTTTCAAAAAATCAAAATTTCTTAATTTCAAAATTAAATATAAATGAAATATCACTTTGAATGTAGCACTTGTGGTGCAAAATATTACGATACAAAATTTATGTATCTTTGTCCAGCTTGCGAAAAAACAAACACACAAGACCAACCACCAAAAGGAGTTCTAAAAACTATTTACGATTATAAAAATATATCATCAAAATTTGAGGATTTAGAAAAAAACAATTTTTTGGATTTAATGCCAATAAATTCGGCTGAAAGTATGCCAAATTTGAGAGTTGGATGCACACCCTTATATAAGTATGAAAGTTTAAACCAACAAAAACTTGATTTTTCAGTCTATTTTAAAGACGACTCACAAAACCCAACATTCTCGTTTAAAGACCGTGCCTCAGCACTCGTAAGTGCTTATGCCAAAGAGAATAACATTGATACAATAGTGGCTGCCTCCACCGGAAATGCAGGAAGTTCGCTTGCAGGAATTTGTGCCTCGCAAAATCAAAAAGCAATAATATATGTGCCAGCATCTGCACCAAAAGCAAAACTAACACAAATAAAAATGTATGGAGCAGAACTAAAACCTGTTGATGGAACATACGACCAAGCATTTGACCTTAGCATAGAAGCAACCAAAAAATATGGATATTTTAACCGAAATACTGCCTACAACCCTTTTACTATTGAAGGAAAAAAAACAGTTTCGTTTGAACTCTTTTCCCAATTAGAAAAACAAATTCCAGATACAGTTTTTGTGCCTGTTGGCGATGGAGTAATTATTACCGGAGTTTTTAAAGGTTTTGAAGATTTGCTAATGCTCGGAATTATTGATAAAATGCCAAACATAATTGCCGTTCAATCAGAAGGTAGCAAAAATATTTTGGCAAATATAGAAACAGAAAATTTTGTGTCCAAAGCAAGCAATACAATCGCAGATTCTATATCGGTAGATATTCCACGAAATTTTTTATTATGCAAAAGTTACATAAAAAAATACCAAACAAGCCATTTAACCGTTACAGATAAAGAAATAATTGAAGCATCGGTAAACTTAAGCAAAAATACAGGAATTTTTTCCGAGCCAGCAGCAGCAACAGCTTTCGCAGGCTTTCTTAAATTTCAGAAAGAAAATAAAATTATCAAAAATTCTAAAAATATAATATTACTAACAGGCAGCGGACTAAAAGACTTAAACGCTGTTCAATCAATTTTGTAAATTTATGAAAATAAATAATTTAGGTGAATTGACCGTTGCAGAGTTAAATGATGAATTAGAGAAGGGAGCAAAATTTGTTGTATTTCAGTATTCTATATCTGTATTAGTAATGTCATTTAAAAGAAGCAGTGATATCTATTTTATAAAAGCAGATGAATCTACGATAAAATACAGTATTATTTTTACACTAATAACATTAGTATTTGGTTGGTGGGGAATACCTTGGGGACCAATATATACTATTGGTTCACTAATATCAAATTTTTCGGGAGGGAAAGATATTACACAAGAAGTAATAAATTCAATGAATTAAATAAATTCAGATAATAATAACTAAAAACAAATTTAAACATGAGAAAAGCAATTTTTTTATTTGCAATCTTAGCAGTGGTTTCTATTGCTACAAGTAACGGACAGGAGAACATAACGGTAAAAGGTCAGGTTATAGACAATTTCTACACCAAAATATATTTAGACAATATATTAGCAGACACCGAAGTAGCACAAGCATTTATAGACGAAAATGGAAACTACGAACTAAAAGGAGAAATAGATGCAACAGACTATTTTAAACTAAGATTAGACAACGATACCTATATGCTATTAGTTATTGAACCAGGAGATAATGTTACTGTAGAGTTTAACATTGATGCACCCGAAAGTTCTAAAATAACTGGCTCACCAAGTTCAGTTCTTTATCAAAAAACAAACGAAGACATTAAAGAAATAGAAGAAAGAATTGTCAAAGAAAAAAATGAATATTATGTAAACTTGATTGAAAAAAATCCTACATCTATAACTTGTGTAATTTATGCAGGAGAATTGGATATGGCAGAATATATTGAAACTCACCAAAAACTTGCAGACGGAATTAGAGATATTGACAATAGCTATGCACAAGACTATGTTGAGCGGGTAGATGCTTACGCAAAAACAGGTATCGGTGCTGTTGCACAAGATATTAATCAACCAACACCAGACGGAGAATATGTTGCACTATCTTCATTAAGAGGACAATACGTTCTTCTTGACTTTTGGGCAGCATGGTGTCGCCCATGTAGAGGAGAAAGCCCTGCTCTGGTAGCCGCTTACGAAAAATACAACAAAGACGGTTTTACAATTTACAGCGTTTCATTAGACGAAGATAAAACCGACTGGACAGATGCCATAGAAAAAGACGGACTTGGTGCATGGACACACGTTAGCGACCTAAAAGGTTGGAGTTGCGAACCTGCTGGAAAATACGGAGTTAGCTCTATTCCTGCAAACTATTTATTAGATAAAGAAGGCAAGATAATTGCAAAAGACCTTAGAGGTGCTGCATTAGAGGAAAAATTAAAAGAAATTTTTAAACACTAAATTTAACAATCAAATATATAATAATTAAAATTTAAAATGAAGAATAAAAATGGTTATTACCAATAATATTCTTCATTTTTTAATAAACAACAAAAAATTATGAAAAAATCAATAATTACACTATTATCTTTAATAATAATTTCTATTAGCTTCACAAGTTCACGATTTTTATTAGAAAAAATTGAAGGGGATTTATATTCCCAAATAATTAAAGTTGCTCAAAAATGGAATATAGAAGAAGATTTTGACGAAGATAATTTTGAAAAAATGGCGTCGTGGTTGCCAGACGTGGGAGTAAGAAGTAAATATTATTATTTAAACTCGCAACTAAGTATAAGCATTTTAAAAACTCTAACAGGAGAGCCCGTTTTTGTTAGCGGACCACATAAAAAAGAAATTAACTATTATTCAGAAACAGAATTTGGACATTACAATCCAGAATTTATAAAAATAGTTAGTAAAACTTTTGACCAACTTGTGAAAAATGAAAATTTTATGTCTATTTCGCAAGAAATTTATGAAAATGATTTTAAAAACATAAGCAGAATTTATTACTTGGCTTACAAGGAACTAAAGGCAAATAAAAAACACAAAAAAGAAGTTACAACAAAATATTTAGAACTCATTGAAACTCAATCAGACTCTCCAAGCTACTATTTGCAAGAAGAATTTAGAGAGTTTGCCGAAACTCACGAAAAAGCAGGATATGATGTTTACGAAGGATTTACAGCCCCAGGCTTTTGGATAAGAAGAGGCATTGACAAAACAGACAAACAATTTTACAAACTACTTGTTAAAGTATTAAAAAATTACGACGAGGATTTTTTGAAAAATAATTAATGAAAATTCTAACTATTTATATATTTTCCGTAATTACAGAAAAACAAAAGTAACCATGTGTTTCACAAAACACATGGAATCTCTGGCAAACACAAAAATAAAAGTATTTTCCGTAATAACGGAAAAACAAAAGTAACCATGTGTTTTAAATATTTTATTTTCATAAATTAAATTTAAAACAATTAAATAGTAATTTCTTCACAAAGGCTATCTTTGGTAATCATACGGGCAAGCACAAAAAAATAATCCGACAAACGATTTAGATAGATAAGAATATTATTATCAACCTCTTCCTTCTCCATAAGTTTCACAACATTTCGTTCACTCCTGCGGCAAACAGTTCTGCAAATGTGTGCAATGCCTGTCGCCTTACTCCCCGTAGGAATAATAAAATTAGTTAATTTTGGCAAAATTTCATTCATCTTGTCAATTTCTTTTTCCAGCAATTCAATATCCGCATCTGAAATATCTTCAATTTTTATATTAAATTTATTTTCGTCCATTGCCAAAAAAGAACCAACCCTAAACAACACTTTTTGAACCTCCAGCAAGGCATTAAAAGCTTCTCTATTTAACTCATCATAAGCACGTAAGTGTCCAATAAAGGAATTTAATTCGTCCACCGAGCCATAAGCCTCAATTCGGATATTGTTTTTTGCAACCCTTTTACCACTCAATAAAGAAGTTTTGCCTTTGTCGCCACTTTTTGTATAAATTTTCATGTTTTTTTATAAATAAAAATGAATAAACGGAAATTTTGTCATACCTTCTGACAAAATGAAAATGCAAAAATATAAAAAATATGTCAAAATAACCATTTTTTTTCGTGGCATAAAGATTGATAATTTGAGAATGTAGGAAAATATGATAGTAGTTAATAAATAACAACAAATAATGTCAGACTACAATTATACTTTTTATATCTTATTTTTAATAAATTTGTGAAATACAATATAAGGGGCTGAGAACAGTAATATTTGAAAACGATTCAAATTAAAAATGAAAAAAAATGGACATAAAATATATTTATACAGAACAAGGACAACAAGAATCGGTGATTCTACCAATTGAATTTTGGAATGATATATTCAATAAATTTGAATTAGGCAAACAGCTACAAAAAGAAAGTTATTTTACTACAAGATATAAAAAAATACTTTTAAATTTGAGTATTCAAGCAGCTCGTTCAAATAAAAAAGATGATTTTTTTTCACTTTTTGGTAGTTGGGAGTCCGAAAAAACAGGCGAGGAGATAAATAATGAAATTTATAATTCACGAAACGATAGTGCAAGAGACATTATTTTATGAAAAAATATTTATTAGATACAAATATTTGTATTCATTTTTTGAAAGGTGAATACGATTTGAAAAACAAAATACAGCAAGTAGGATTAGAAAATTGTTATTTCTCTGAAATTACAATTCTTGAACTTCTTTTTGGCGTTGAAAATAGTGCTGATACAAAAAAAGAACAAAATAGAAATAAATTTCTTAATTTCTATAATTTTATAGAAGAAAGAATTATACCTATAAATAGTAGTTTTGAAATTTATGCAAAAGAAAAAGTTCGGTTAAAAAAAATGGGCAAATTAATAGCCGAATTTGATATGTTAATTGGTTGCACAGCAATAGCAAATGACATGATAGTTGTAACAAGAAACACCAAACATTTTGAAAAATTAAAAAATATTCAATTAGAAAATTGGATTATATAAAAACATAAAATAAATAAATAAACAACAACATAAAAAATATAAAAAAATCATGGGAAAAATTATCGGAATAGACTTAGGAACAACAAACTCTTGCGTTTCTGTAATGGAAGGTAAAGAACCTGTTGTTATTCCAAACGCAGAAGGAAAAAGAACAACTCCTTCTATTGTAGCATTTCTTGCAGACGGTGAAAGAAAAATTGGAGACCCTGCAAAACGTCAGGCTATCACAAACTCAGAAAAAACGATTTATTCTATAAAACGTTTTATGGGCGAAACTTTTGACCGAGTTTCAAAAGAAGTAGAAAGAGTTACATACAAAGTAGTTAGAGGAGACAACAACACTCCACGTGTGCTTATTGACGACAGAAAATATTCTCCACAAGAAATATCTGCAATGGTGCTTCAAAAAATGAAAAAAACCGCAGAAGAATATCTTGGACAAGAAGTTACAGAGGCAGTTATTACAGTGCCAGCTTATTTTAGCGACTCACAACGTCAAGCTACCAAAGAGGCAGGCGAAATAGCAGGATTAGACGTAAAAAGAATTATTAACGAGCCAACAGCAGCAGCCCTTGCTTATGGACTCGACAAAAAAAATAAAGACGTAACAATAGCAGTTTTTGACCTCGGGGGAGGAACTTTTGATATTTCTATACTTGAACTTGGAGACGGAATTTTTGAAGTAAAATCTACAAACGGAGACACTCACCTTGGCGGTGATGATTTTGACGACGTAATTATAAATTGGCTTGCCGAAGAATTTAAAGCAGACCATAATATTGATTTGAGAAAAGACCCAATGGCAAAACAAAGGCTTAAAGAAGCTGCTGAAAAAGCTAAAATTGAACTTTCAAGCTCTTCAAGCACCGAAATCAATTTGCCATACATTATGCCTGTTGATGGAATACCAAAACACCTTGTTAGACAACTTACAAGAGCTAAATTTGAACAACTTGCAGACCGACTAATTCAAGCTACAATAGAGCCTTGCAAACGTGCGATGGCTGATGCTAAAATGTCTAATTCTGATATAGACGAAATTATTTTGGTAGGTGGTTCTACTCGTATTCCTGCTATTCAAGAAATTGTAGAAAAATTCTTTGGCAAAAAACCTTCTAAAAACGTAAACCCTGATGAAGTTGTAGCAGTTGGTGCAGCAATCCAAGGTGGTGTTCTTAGTGGCGATGTAACTGATGTTCTGTTACTTGACGTAACCCCTCTTTCTTTTGGTATTGAAACAATGGGAGGTGTAATGACCAAACTTATTGAGTCTAACACAACCATTCCTACTAAAAAAACTGAAACTTTTACAACAGCAGTAGCAAATCAACCTTCGGTAGAAATTCACATTTTACAAGGAGAACGAGCTTTGGCAAAAGACAACAAATCTATCGGAAAATTCCACTTAGACGGTATTCCACCAGCACCAAGAGGTGTGCCACAAATTGAAGTTACTCTTGATATTGATGCAAACGGTATTCTTAACGTAACTGCAAAAGACAAAGGAACTGGTAAAGAGCAATCAATTAGAATTGAGGCTTCTTCTGGACTTAGCGACGCAGAAATTGAAAGAATGAAACAAGACGCAAAAGACAATGAAGCTGCCGACAAAGCTGCAAAAGAAAAAATTGATAAACTAAATAAAGCAGACAGCGTTATTTTTGAAACAGAAAAACAACTCAAAGAATTTGACGAAAAACTGCCAGAAGATAACAAAAAACAAATCAACGAGGCTTTAAATGAACTAAAAGAAGCTCACAAAGCGGAAAATCTTGACGCTCTTGACGGACTGATTGAAAAAGTGCAAACTGCATTCCAAGCAGCGTCGCAACACATCTATCAAGGACAAGGAGGACAGCCAAATATGGGAGACCAATTTAATCAATACGACCCAAATAATCCGCAAGGAGCTAACCAACAACAAAACAACGACAAAAAATCTGACGACGACGTTACAGATGTTGAATTTGAAGAAGTTAAATAATTAGAATAATTAAGTAATATTTTACAGCTCTACAATGTTTTTTTAACATTTAGAGCTGTTTTTTTTGCTAAAAATTTCAAATCATTTTTTTTATATACCAATTCAGACTTATTATTCTTTTTCTTGTTTTTGTAAAATTTTTCTTACTTTTGTAAAATTCTGTAATTAAAATTTATAAAAAATGAATAATAAAACTCAAAAAATATTTTACATTACAATTCCAATAGTTGTAACATTAATAGTTGTGCTAATTGTTTTGCTTTTTAATAAAAAGCCTGATAACGAGGATATTGAAATAGAATTTTTGAATGTAAATTCCGCTTGGGCAGACTCTTTAATTGCAGGTATGACTGTTGAAGAAAAAGTTGGACAGATTGTTTTCTTATCAAAAAATAATGGATTTTCTGAGAAGGACAGTATAAATATATTTATAGAAAAATATAATATTGGAGGAGCAATTATTGCAGAGGATTCTTTGGAAAATTATGTTAGTTTGATAAATAACATTCAGAACAAAAGCAAGATACCTCTTTTTGTAGGACTTTCGTCAAATAATCTAACTTTGAATTTTATCAAAGATATTATTCAATATCCATCTCAAAAATCAATTTTCTCGGTAGCCGACGATAGCCTGCAAATAAAATTTGCAAAACTTGTTGCAGAACAAAATAGCAAACTGGGAGTAAATGTAAATTTCTTAAATCTAACTGATTACATCTCTGACACAACTAAAATAGATACTGCTGTTATTAATTTTTATACAAAAAAATTAAGCATATATGCAAAATATTTGCAACAAAATAAAATTTTTCCATGTGTTAAAGTTATAAATTTTCCTAACGATACAATTCAAAAACTTGCAAAAATAGAAACTTATAAAAAATTAGTTCAAAAAGGACTACCTTCAATTATTTATGATAAAAATTCTCAAGAAAAAATAGAATACAACGGAGTTGTGTTTAAAGAGTATGAAAACGAAGAAGATATTTCAATGTTTTTTGAAAATAATTACGATATTTTGGTGCTTAATAAAAATTATAATAATTTAATTCAAAACCTTGTAGATGAGGCTAATAATAAAAGAAAAAATTTAAAAATATTAGATAATAAAGTAAAAAAAATATTGCTCGCCAAAACTTGGTTAAATCTTAATAATTATAAAAAAATAAATTCAGATTCTGTTTCGCATTATGCCAATTCGCTTGATAAAATGCTGTTGTCCCGTGAGTTATATCAAAAATCTTTTACAATTTTAAAAAATAGGGATAACTATTTGCCAATTAAAAATATAACCAACGATTTTCAGTCAGTTTCTATTGGAGAGCATGAATATCAAACATTTCAGGCATCTTTAAATTATTACAAAAATATTTATAATATCCACCTAAATCCCGAAAAAGATAAAATTGACACACGATTTAAAGTTTACGGCGAAAAAATAGGAATAATTACTTTAAACAATTATACTATTGATGATGAGATTATTACGATTTTAAAAGAACTAAATGATAAAGGAAAAATTATTATTATAAATTTTAAAAACACAGATAATTTAGAAAAACTCAAAGAATTTCCATACCTCGTTCATGTTTGGGACACAACTCAAATAGAGCAAGATTTTGTTGCTCAAATGCTTTTTGGCGGAGTGGCTACAAAAGGGAAATTACCGATTCAAATATCAGAGTTTAAGATAAATACAGGATTTTTTACCGACAAAATTAGACTAAAATACACCATTCCCGAAGAGGTTGGAATTGATTCTGAAAAACTAAATAAAATAGACTCTATTGTAAATCACGGAATTAGCAGAGGAGCAACGCCCGGTTGTCAGATTTTTGTTGCAAAAAATGGCTGCGTAATTTTAAACAAAGGCTATGGTTACCACACCTATTCTCGACGAGTAAAGACCAAAGAAACAGACCTTTATGACGTAGCATCGGTTACTAAAATTGCTGCAACAACGCTTTCGGCAATGAAAATGGTAGAACAAGGAAAATTAAGCCTTGATAAAGAAATTGGAAAATATTTTAAAAACACAAAAATAGAATATACTCGCATAAAACCTGATACAATTTTAAATATTGATACTCTAAATATTAACGAAATAAAAGATATAAATAAAATTTTAAAATATCAAGATACTTTGCATATAAACGACAGTATAATAGTTGCTTACGACACTTTGATTATAACAGCAACACCTCGTCTGAATATTTTTAAAGTAAATGCAAGAGACTTGCTGCGACACGAATCTGGACTTTCGCCAGCCATGCCAATATTAAAATTTTTGCTTTGGAGACAGGAATATAATAAATATGTAGATGCTTTTGAAAATCAAATAGATACAATAAGAAATGATAGCATAAAAAATGATACAATTCCTAAAAAAATTATGCTAACAAAAGAGCAATATCGTAACACTTTATATTCCAATAGATTTATTAAAGATAGCAGCGAAGTTGAAATTGCATCGGGAATGTATTTGAATAAAAGGTATCAAGACACACTTTGGATTGACACAAGGCAACTTAGAGCATATTCCCGAAAAATATATCAATATACAGACGTAAATATGGTTTTGCTACAACAAGTTATTGACACCATAAATGATTCCAATATTGACAAATATACGCAACGAAATTTTTACATTCCTCTTGGCTTACAAACAACTGGATATAAGCCATTAAAACGATTTGGTCTTGATAAAATTGCTCCTACCGAAGTAGATAATTTTTGGCGACAACAGTTAGTTCACGGACACGTTCACGACCCCTCGGCAGCTATGATTGGCGGAATTTCGGGAAATGCTGGTCTATTTTCTTCTGCTCACGATTTGGGTGTTCTTTTTCAAATGATTTTAAATGGAGGAACTTATGGAGGACACAAATTTCTTGGCTCGTCTATAATTGATTTATTTACTCGCACTCAATCAGATAGTTACAGAGGACTTGGTTTTGATAAATGGTCTAAGCGACAAATTATTGCAAAATCGGCATCGCCAA
>Ga0193956_1000329_pt1 | contig 22582 bp, 18 predicted proteins | sample BB_7_MG_FD_140358 | JGI IMG/M metagenome (GOLD analysis project Ga0193956, IMG submission 140358) | Microbial mat bacterial communities from the Broadkill River, Lewes, Delaware, United States - BB_7_MG | ecosystem: Environmental > Aquatic > Freshwater > River > Microbial mats | place: USA...
AGTTTCACTTCTTTTATTATCCACAATAACAATATGCATCTCACCACCTTCAACTGGCTGGTGAAAATGTGAAGTATATGTAGTAATTGGTTGTCCTGTAGCACTTCTTGCTAATAATCTTGTAAATACACCAAGATGCTCAAGTTGAGGGATCACTTTTTCTATCCCCATTGATGCAATATGTACTTTTGGAATAGATGCTCCAAAATCAGCATTTCCCTCATTTGTACAAACAACAACTCCACCTGTCTCACTAATAGCAAAGTTTACACCAGTAATAGCGGCATCACAGTTAAGAAACTTTTCTCTTAAATGATCCCTTGCTGCTCTTGTTAGGTATGTTGGGTCATTATTGTCTTTTTCCGTATTTAAATGTTCATGAAAAGTATCTGATACATCTTCTTTTTTAAGATGAATTGCAGGTAAAACTATATGAGAGGGTGGTTCTTCTCTTAACTGTATAATTCTTTCACCTAAATCTGTATCAACTACTTCAATATCTCTTTGTTCAAGGTATGGATTTAGATGACACTCTTCAGTTAGCATAGATTTACTTTTTACTACTTTTTTTGCATCAGTTTGTCTTAGAATAGTATATACAATCTCATTATGATCTTGAGCATCTTTTGCCCAATGTACATGGATACCTTTTTTTTTGGCATTCTTCTCAAACTCTTCTAAGTAAAAATCTAATTTTGACATTGTATGTGATTTTATATTTTCAGCATACTGTCTTAGCTCTTCCCATTCAGGAAGACCTTTACTAGCTATATCTCTTTTTTCTCTAACAAACCATAATGCTTTGTCGTGCCATTTCATTCTTTCTTTGTTCGCTACAAATTTTGCAGCTTCTTGTGGATGGCTATGACTCATGATGGCAACCTTCCTGCTAATATTTCTACTATGTGCATGATTTTTAAACTTTGATTGTTTTTATTTACAAGTCCATCCATATGCATCAGACAAGACATATCCGCACCAGTCATCACTTGTACTCCTGAGTCTATATGGTCGTTTACTCTGTCATTTCCCATAGAAGCTGATATCTCGGGTTCTGTAACACAAAATGTACCTCCAAAACCACAACACTCATCATCTCTTTTTAAATCCATGATTTGAATATCAGGGATTAGCGATAGAAGATTTTTTAACTTTGAATAGTGAGGTATATTTAATTCACTTGGACTAGCAAGTTTTAATACTCTATGACCATGACAAGAGTTATGAACTCCTACTTTATATGGAAAAGAGATATCAAGTTTTTCAATCTTTACAATATCGTGTAAAAACTCACATATTTCAAAAATAGATGTTTTTACTTTAAGATAATCCTTGTCATTCTCTTCAAAAAATGGATCATAATGCTCTTTTACCATTGTCACACAACTTCCCGTTGGTGCAACTATGTAGTCATATTCTTTAAAGGTATTTACAAACTTGTGAGCCAAACCTTTTACGTCTGAACCACATCCCGTATTTGCCATAGGTTGACCACAACAAGTTTGTTCCATAGGATAATGAACATCAAACTCTAGTTTTTTTAATATTTCAAGTGTGCTTACACAAACTTCTGGATAAAGCTCATTCATAAAACACGGAATAAATAGTCCAATCTTCATAGTATTTCCTTTAGTTCTTTTTTTTTGTACATCTATCAATGAGGTAAAAAATAGAGTTATAGTCAATGCCACTATGTTCACTTAGTCCTATTTCACAAGTTTTACTTGTAGAAAAAGCAAGTTTTACATTTGATGGTATTGCTGTTTTTAAGTTTCTTAGTGCTGATTCATTTAACTCTGGAAAACTAAATCCTCTATCTCCAGCAAAACCACAACAACTTACATTTGATGGGATTATAACATCATTTGAACACATATTTGCTAACTTAATAAACTTTTCATGAAGTCCCATTTTTCTTGAACTACAAGTAGTATGTATAACTATAGGCTCATCAATCTTTTCAAACTCTAGTTTATCTACTAGGTATTCTAGTGCAAATTCAATAGGCTCATATAATTTTAGATCACGATTGAAGCTTTCAATCATCTTTTTTGTACAAGGACTAGTATCACATAACACTGGGTATTGTCCATCAAGTGAAGAGTTCGATAAGTGATTTTCTAATTCTTGAGACTTTTGATCAGCTTGTTTTGTATATCCTTTACTTGAAAAAGGCATTCCACAACATAAATTTTCTAAATTCTCAGGGATGATTATCTGGTATCCTGCTTTATTCAATAAAGATACCGTTACATCAAATAATTTTCTTTGTTCTTGTGAGTCTTTTGCTGCACCCATAGTTCTACTTATACATGATGGAAAATATACTACTTTTTCTTCACTTAGAATATTTGGTATATTTGTATCAATACTAATTGGTTGTGGTAATTGAGGAGACCACTTTGGTATTTTATTGAAAGTTACTGTTCTTAATCCAGAGGTTACTGCTTTCATCAATGGAGTTCCTAAAATACTATGTGTAATAGTTGAACTCTTAAGTGCAAATTTCATACCTTTTAGTGTTGTTGAAAAATTATTTGCAATTAAATCTGCTTTATTGTTATCTGCTTGATTCAATTGTTTTGCACGTAATTGTTTTGTCAAACTTCCTGTATCAATTCCAACTGGACAAAGTGTTGAACACAATGAACATGTAGCACAAGTGTCAAGACCATCGTATTGATATAATTGACGTAGATTTTTTGCATCTAGGAAGTTGTGTTCACTTTTTAATTTACTAATTTGTCTATTTACAACTATTCTATGTCGCGGTGTAAATGTGATAACATTTGATGGACATACTGGTTCACAAAATCCACACTCGATACATTTGTCAATGATATCATTTGATTGAGGTAGTGGCTTTAAGTTTTTTACATGTGCTTGTGCATCATCATTGATGATAACACCAGGATTTAAAATATTAAAAGGGTCAAAAATATTTTTAATTTTGTTCATCATGCTATAAGCATCACTTCCCCACTCAAGCTCAACAAAAGGAGCCATATTTCGACCTGTACCATGCTCTGCTTTTAAGCTACCTTTATATTCTACAGCAACTAATTTTGTTACATCTTCCATAAAGTCTTCATATTTTTTTATCTCAATATATGAACCAAAATCTTGTGTAAAAACAAAGTGTAAGTTACCCTCTAAAGCATGTCCAAAAATCAATGCTTTATCGTAACCATGTTTTACAAATAATTTTTGAAGCTTTAAAGTACCATCTGCTAAATCTTCTATAGGAAATGCAACATCTTCAATAATAACTGTTGTTCCTTTTTCTCTTATAGAACCAACATGAGGAAATAAATCTTTTCTAATCTTCCAAAAAAGTGAGTACTCTTCCTCTTTATTTGTAAACTCTATGTCTGTAATTGTTGAAAAGTCTTTCAATAACTCTTTAATTTCATCCGTTTGAGTATCTAGTTGCTCTTTATTTGAAGCTCTAGTTTCAATTAATAGTGAAGTAACATCATTATCTAATGTCTTTAAAATAGGTGGCATCCCTTTTTCATCTTGTATACTTCTTAGTGCTGTTCTATCCATAAGTTCAACAGCATCAACTTTCACATCATTTGATAGTTTTAATTTTGTAACGGCATCACAGGCTTCTTTTGTATCTTTGAAAAACACTAAAGCACTTGCTTTTTGGGGTAAATCCTCTACTGTTTTATATGTTATCTCTTCTATAAAACCTAATGTTCCTTCACTTCCTATAATTAGATGCTGAAGTACTTCAAAAACATCATCAAAATCTATAAGGGCATTTAAACTGTATCCACAAGTATTTTTTATCTTGAATTTTTTTGCTATTTTTGCACTTAGAGTTTTATTTGCTTTTACCTCTTGTGCATATGTAGTTAACTGAGTGATAAACTTTTTATGTGTTTTTAAAAAACATTCTTTACTTTTTTGACATGATGTATCTAAAGTTGTTCCATCAAAAAATATAATTTTCATACTTTTTAAAGTTTTGTAAGAGTTTTGTGATATTCCACAACACATTCCACTTGCATTGTTTGCAGCAATTCCACCAATCATAGCGGCATTGATACTTGCAGGATCAGGACCAATTTTTTTACCAAATGGTTTTAGTGCAATATTTGCATTTGCTCCTGTAATAGAGGGTTGAAGAGTAATAAGTGATTTATCACTTGATACAGTTGCTTTATCCCACGTTCTTGACGTGATAACCAAAATAGAATCACTAATAGCTTGACCAGAAAGCGATGTACCTGCAGCTCTAAAAACTACAGGTAATTTACGCTTGCTAGCAAGTCTAAGTATCGCTTTAACATGAGATGCATTTTGTGCTTTTATAACTATCTTTGGAATCAATCTATAAAAAGATGCGTCTGTTCCATAAGCAATAGTGTGAAGCTCATCTGTGTATATATACTCTTTTGGTATCTCTTTTTTTATTTCATTGTAGAAATAATTGTAATTTCCATCTAACATTTTTTAACCTTTTCTAATATGCTATCGAGGGTAGCCACGTAACAATTTGTGGAAATATTGCAATTAAAACAAGTCCTAATAACTGTAATAAAATGAAAGGAATAACACCTTTGTAAATATCTTTTAATTCAATCTCTGGAGGACAAACACCTTTTAGATAAAAAAGTGCAAAACCAACAGGAGGGGTTAAAAAAGACGTTTGTAAAGTTACTGCTACTAGCAATAAGAACCAAACTAAGTTTGCATTATCAATACCATATGAAACAATATTTAAATCAAGTTCTGCAACAATTGGTGCAACTAATGGTAAAATAATAAGTGTAATCTCAATCCAATCAAGTACAAATCCTAGTAAAAATACAATTGTCAAAATAGAAATTATAATAATAATAGGGTCATCACTAATCGCATAAATAGCTGAACTAATAAGCTCATCTCCACCTAATTCTCTTAGTACTAATGAAAAACAAGTAGCACCAACAAAAATAGCAAAGATATAACCAGTAGTCGTCATCGTACTATTAGAGATCTTTTTTAATACTTTTAGATTCAATTTTCCGTTCATCGCTGTTAATACTAAAGCACCAAATGCTCCAAGTCCACTAGCTTCAGTAGGAGTTGCAAAACCAAAGAATATAGAACCAAGTACTGTTAAAACAAGTACCGCTGGTGGTAAAATATTTTTAAGTAGTTCAATTGCAAGTTTTAAATCCATTTTTAAATCTGTATCTTCTTGTGCTATAGGCATCTTTTTTGGTTTTAATATTCCATAAACAAATATAAATCCTATATATAAAGTTCCTAATAAAACTCCTGGAAATACAGCACCCATAAATAGGTCACCAACACTAATACCAGCTTGATCTGCCATAATAATTAACATAATACTAGGTGGAATTAAAATTCCTAAAGTACCAGAACTAGCAATTGTCCCAAGTGCTATTTTTTTGTCATAACCTTGTTTTAACATAATTGGTAAAGACATAACAGCTAAAAGAACCACTGAAGCTCCAATAATACCAGTAGATGCTGCAAGAATAATTCCAAGAACAACAACTGTTATAGCTAATCCACCTCTTAATCGACCAAAAAACTTTTGTAATGATTTTAAAAGTTTTTCAGCAACACCTGACTCATCAAGGGCCAGACCCATAAAGATAAACATAGGAAGTGCTACAAGCACCCAGTTATCCATAATTTTATAGATACGATTTGCAACAAGACCAATTGTTGAATAGTCAAGACCTGTTATACTATCTAAATACATATCAGATAAATAACCGATTCCTACAAATAAAATACCTACACCACCTAGTACCCAAGCAATTGGAACACCAGAAAATAAAAACCCAAGAAAGGTTATGAACATTGATATAACTAGCCAATCATTAATTTCCATCGTTTTTTCCTCCCAATAAAGATTTTGTGTAACGAATAAATCGAGCTGATGTTGCTAAAAATAGCAAGAAAAAACTAATCGGTATTACACTTTTAATTATCCATCTATGAGGTAATCCCTCAATCGCATCTGAACGCTCACCTACTCTATAAGCTTCCGCTGCTAGATCCCAACCAAAATCTATAACAATATAGATAAATGGCACCATTAAAAATAATATTCCAATTATTTCAATTATTCTTTGTGTTTTTTCGCTAAAATTTGCTCTGAATATATCGACTCTTACATGTGAATGATTTGCCATAGCAAATGAAAGACCAAACATTACACCCATAGCATAAAGATGCCACTGTAACTCTTCTAATGCTATAAAGTTAACATTAAAAACATATCTTGATAGAACTTGTGCAACAATTGCTAAAATTAGTACTACACTAAGCCAACTTACTGCATTACCTACAGCTAAAACAATTTTGTCTAAGATTAATGAAATAACAGGAATATTTTCTTTTTGTACAAGCTCTTCATCAAAGTGATGTGAAGCCTCTTCAAACTCATCAATAAAGTCGATCTCTTTATTGTCTTTAGGATTTATACTTAACATATCTTTTTCCTTTTCGTTAGTGTAACAATCCTCTAAGATGAAGAGGATTGTTAATGTTTATATAATTACTGAGGCGTTGGTAAAAATGCTTTTTGTTTCCAAATTGCATAACCAGCTCTGAACTCGCTTAAGTCTTTCCATACTTTTTTAAAGAAAGGATCTTTTGCTTTTTGCTCATCAACAACTTCCATCCAAGTTGATTTAAATGTATTTAACATCTCTGGTGACCATGTTTTGATAATAACACCATTTTTTTCTACATTCTTTTTCATAGGTGCAAACTGACTAGCTTCACCCTCTGCTAATGAATCTAAAATACTTGCTTTACAAGCTGTTTCAATAATGTTTTGTTGTTTTTTACTTAATTTGTTCCAAACATCTTTATTGATTAGTAATTCAAATAATGTCGCTTGTTGATGCCATCCTGGGAAATAGTTGTATTTAGCAATTTTGTGAAGACCAAGTCTTTGATCAATTGCAGGCATACTAAATTCTGTAGCATCAATTGCACCTTTTTCTAAAGCAGGGAAAATCTCTCCACCAGGAAGTAGTGTTGTAGAAACACCAAGTTTTTGCATAACATCTCCACCAAGACCAAAGAATCTCATTTTTAGACCTTTTAAATCTTCATGTGAATTAATCTCTGATTTAAACCAACCAGATGTTTCAGGTGAAATAATTCCTGCTGGGATTACTTTTACATTGTATCCATGTTTATCATACATCTCTTGGTATAGTTTCATACCGTTTCCATAATATAGCCAAGCTACAAACTCAGGAGCTTCTGGACCAAATGGAACTGAAGAAAATAGTGGTGATGCAGGAATTTTACCTTTCCAGTACCCAGCAGTTGCCCAACCAGCATTTACTTTACCGCTTGAAACAGCACCTAAAATCTCAAAAGGTGCAATAAGTTTTTTAGGCTCATATACCTTTACTTTAATTGAATCAGTCATATTCATAACAGATTTAGCAAACTTTGGAACTGGAGTACCAAGACCAAGTAAGTGTGTAGGGAAAGCTACAGGAACTTTTAAAAGTACCCTTTTTTCTTTAGCAACAGCCGTAGTAGTTAATGTTACACCAATTATAGATGCAGCAATAATAGCATTTGAAATTTTTTTTGCAATTTTCATGAAATTCTCCTTTTCATAGATAAAATAAGTTTTATCTTAAATCAAAACTGATATAAGATAAACAAATATAAACAACCGTAAAACAAAACAATTATGTTTGTTTTTATTTATTAACAATGTAAGTATAAGTTATCAATATAATATTCGCATGATATTTTGAGCCAATACTATATAAACTGATACTCTATTCCTAATTATATAAGATTTTATTATCTGTGAACCCTATATATCAGGGATAACTTTATATTTTAAGTAAATTTTTACAAATGTATATTTATCATTTAAGTCTCGATTATATAAGTATAGTTTTATATTAATACAGATAATATTGTTGTATGAAGAATACAAAATTAAAAGCAGTTATAATAGATGATGAAGAGATCAACTTACTTTTATTTGAAGGTTATGTTGAAGAGTTAGGTATGGAAGTTGTGTCGTTTGATAATTCAAAAGATGGCTTAGATTACTTGAAAAAATATGGTACAGATTTGTTATATGTAGATTATATGATGCCTGAGATGAATGGTATCGAATTGATCCAAGAATTTAGAAAAAAATCTAAAACAACACCCGTTTTAATGATAACCTCTACGTCTGATGATGAGGCTTTGATGCTTCAAGCACTTGACGCTGGAGCAACAGAGTTTTTAACAAAACCAATTCGACCATTTGAATTTAAAGTTAGAAGTAAAACTCTCATGGCATTAAGAAAATCTCAAAAAGAGCTAAGAGAAAAAACAGCGTTATTAGAAGAACAAATTAAAACTATATCTCAATAATAGATATAGTTTTATTTCTCTAAAACTTTTTTATATTCACTTGCATACTCTTCTAGTAGTTTGATATGCTTATTCCATTGAAAGTTTTTATTTTTGTTTTTTGCTTGAGTTTCTAGAACACAAATAACATCTAAAATACAATTTAATCTTAAGTTACCACTAGTTCCTTTTATTGCATGAAGGACAGAATAAAGTTTGTCAAAATCTTTTTGTTTTACAAATTCATATATGTCTTTTATCTGTGAATTGAATTTTTTAAAGAATTTTTTCAATAATTTATCAACCATTACTACATTTGTTTCTAATATAGATGCGATATTTTTTATCTCATAGTTCGATATACTATTGTCTTGAGTGTATACATCTTCTTTTGTTTTAGATGCATTTCTGATAATAAAATTGCCTAAAAAATCCATAAGTACTTGATTTAGCTTTTTATTGTCAATTGGTTTTGATAAATAATCATTCATTCCTAATTTTATATACTTCTCTTTATCGCCTTTAATTGTATTGGCTGTCAAAGCTATAATAGGGATACTTGTAATATCATTGGTTTTTTCAAAGTGTCTAATTTGAGCTAATGCTTCTAATCCATTGATAATAGGCATATTTATATCCATCAATATCATATTGAATTTTGTAGGACTTTTTTCATAAATATCTATAACTTCTTGACCATTATTTGCAATTGTTATTTTTATATTCTTATTAGTAAGAATATTTTCCATTAGTTCTTGATTGATTGTGTTATCTTCTGCTACTAATATATGTGCTTTGTTAAACTTGTCTACTTGATTGTTAGTATCAGATATATTTTCAATAAGTATATTGTCACATACTTGAAGTTTTAGAGTAAAATAAAATTCAGTACCAACATTAGGAGTACTATCAAGTTCTAGCTTTCCACCTGCTAATTCTACTAGCTCACTTGCAATTGAAACGCCTAGTCCTGTCCCTCCAAACTTTGTACTTGTGGATTTGTCTTCTTGTGAAAATGCTTGAAAGATAAGCTCTTGTTTCTCTTTTGCTATACCTATACCTGTATCTTTTACACTATATCTTATACTTACACTTTTCTCTTTTTTTTCAAGTAGTTTTGCATTAAATTCTATTGAGCCTTTTGTTGTAAACTTGATTGCATTTCCAATTAAATTAGTGATGACTTGTTTGATTCTATTTTGATCGCACATGATACAGTCTGGAATAGTAGAATCAATATTAACAATAAACTCCAAATTCTTTTGTTTGATTTTTGGTTCAAAAATATTAAGAATTTTTAGTAGCTCTATTTTTGCATTGGATGGTTGTTTGTTTAATTCAAGTTTTCCCTCTGCAATTTTAGAAAAATCTAGGATATCGTTGATTACTGTAGACAAAATATCTGAACTTGTAGATATCAAATCTATATATTTTCTTTGCTCTTTGCTTAGATTTGTATTTTTTATAATATCAACAAATCCTATTATTCCATTTAGAGGAGTTCGTATCTCATGACTCATATTTGCTACAAACATATCTTTGTGTTTTTGTATCTCATACTCTTTAGATAAAGCATTTGCTTGCTCTAATAATCTAGATTCTTTTTGTAGGTTTTTTTGAACTTCATCTCTTACTCGTTGTTTAAGTATCTTGTTAAATTTATTCATACCTTTTACATGTTTTTTTGATATTTTACTTGTAATAATACTTTTTGAAATCTTATATAATACATTTCTAAGATTTTCTTTTTTTATAGGTTTTATAATATAACTAGCAATCCCTTGTTCTATAAGTTTTATAAATTTACTAGCATCATTATAAGCAGAGGTTACAATAATTACTTGTTCTGGATTGATATTGTGTATCTCATCAATAAGTTCATGCCCATCCATATTTGGCATATTTATGTCTGTAAAAACAATATCATAATAAGATTCATTCTCTTTATAAAAATCAAGGTATTGATTTAAAGCTTTTTTCCCATCTAGTGTAGTATCTGTTTTTTTAAATAAATCTTTAAAAATGACAATATTCTCTTTTCGTAAAGAATCCTCTCCATCTGCATATAGAACATTCAATTTTTTTGTAAATTTATACAAATCATCATAATTTATCATAAGTAATACACCTTTTTTATCAAATAAATAACTTTGTATGATTCTATCATATAGTATATTTTAATTACGTAAGTATTTTATTGTTGGTGAGTTCAATATTAAGGAAAGTTGGATAAAATCTTATATAAAGGTAAATAGTTTTTATAATAAAAAAGGAATGTATCATGTATAAATACAAAATATTATGTGTTGAAGATGAGATAGAGATTCAAAGAGACCTAAATGAGATATTAAGCGAATTTTTTGATGACGTTTTTATGGCTAGTAACGGGATGGAAGCTTTAGAAATATTTCAAAATAATGATATTGATATGTTAATTACGGATATAAATATGCCTCTAATGGATGGATTGGAGTTAATTGAAAATATTAGACTTATCAATTCTGAAATACCAGTATTAATTATGTCTGGAAATAATGATACGGAATATTTTTTAAAATCTATAAAACTAAAAGTTGATGGTTATATTTTAAAACCAATCGATATACAACAGTTGATTTTTGAAATTGAAGATAAAATAGAAGAGTTAGATTTAAAAAATGAGTTAACAAGGAACTCAAAACTTCTTAAAGAGTATCAAGAAGCAATAGATAGAAGTACTCTTGTATCTAAAACTAATCCAAAAGGGGTTATTACTTTTGTAAATGATGCATTCTGTCAAATTAGTGGATATACAAGTGATGAACTAATAGGTCAAACACACTCTATAGTAAAACATCCAGATATGCCATCATCTATATTTAAAGATTTATGGCAAACCATAAAGTCAAAAAAGCCTTGGAAAGGTGTCATTAAAAATAGAAAAAAAGATGGTAGATGCTATTATGTAAATTCTCATATCAATCCTATCCTTAATGAACACGGTGAAATAGTAGAATTTATAAGTATTCGCCAAGATATAACAGAGTTGGAAAACTATAAACTGAATATAGAAAATGAATTAGAAATAGCAACAAAAGAGATTATTGATACTCAAAAAGAGGTTGTTTTTACTATGGGTGCTATTGGAGAAACACGATCTAAAGAGACGGGGCTTCATGTAAAAAGGGTTGCTGAGTATTCTTATCTTTTAGCATTATTGTATGGATTAAGTGAAGATGAGGCAAATTTATTGCGACAAGCTAGTCCTATGCATGATATTGGTAAAGTAGGTATTCCTGATTCTGTGTTAAATAAAGCTGGCAAACTTGATGATCAAGAGTGGGTTATCATGCAAACTCATGCCCAACTTGGCTATGAAATGTTGAAGCATTCTCAAAGAGATATCCTAAAAGCAGCTGCAATTGTAGCTCATGAGCATCATGAAAAATGGGATGGAAGTGGATATCCTAGAGGATTAAGTGGTGAAGATATTCATATCTTTGGAAGAATTACCGCTATTGCTGATGTTTTTGATGCTTTAGGACATGATAGGTGTTATAAAAAAGCATGGGAATTAGAAAAAATATTAGATTTGTACAGGTCTGAAAAAGCGAAGCATTTTGATCCTAATCTAATAGATATTTTCTTTTCAAATCTTGATAGTTTTTTGAAAATTCAAAAAAGTTTTGAAGATGAAACATATCAATAAAAAGAATTTTAGCGGCTTATTGTTATTATCACGAATTAGTTCTGTTATACTTGTTTTTGGTTTGGTACTTTTGTATATTACAGTTAGTACAATTTTTAATAAAATCACACTATTAGAAAATAAAAAAGTTATTGTAGAAAAAGCATATTATGATTTAAATGAATTTAAGTACAAAACTGAAACTTTGTTGACTGCATATAATGTTGATAAAAAAACATATGAGTACAATAAATCTTATGAAAATTATCAAAAAAGTATTTTATATTTTATAGAATCTTTTGAAAACAATCATGCTATTGTAAAAAATAACAATATGATAAAGCAAAAAATAGAAAAACTTTTTTTGTTGTTAAACTCTAAGGCCTTTACTCAAAAGAATCATATGAATAAACCTATATTAGTTCGACTTGGTGAATTAAATGAAAGAAATAGCAAGGATGAATATTATGTAACTATTGAAAACTTATTAAAAACGATTAAGGAATTAAATATTTATCAAGAATCTTTAATAGAGGATTTAAATATATTAAAACAAAAAGTTTCTAAACGATTCAATAAAGATATCGCAACTTTTAATACTCTATTTTCTGTATTGCCATTGTTTATTATTCTTATATCTATTGTTATTGCTCTTAGTATTGATAGATTGATAAAACGTAAAGAACTTAAACTCGTAAATACAAAAACACTTTTAGAAAATATTATGAACTCAATACCTATGAGAATTTTTTGGAAAAATAAAGATGGTATTTATTTAGGTGCGAATAAATTGTTTGTAGATGATTTGAACTTAACATCATCTACTTCAATTATAGGTAAAAATGATTTTGAAATTATAAATGATGTTGAAAAAGCAAAGAAGAATATAAAAGATGATAATGATGTGATGAATAGTAAACTTCCTAAACTAAATGTTTTGGATAAAAAAATTGATGATAACGGTTTGTTTAGTTATTTTAATACATCAAAAGTTCAGTTATATGATAAGTATGGAAAAGTTCAAGGGATGATTGGTTTATATGAAGATATTACATCAACTGTTCAAAATCAAAAGAAAATAAAGCAACATGAAATACAACTTGTACAACATAATAGATTAGCCCAAATGGGAGAGATGATATCTATGATTGCACATCAATGGAGACAGCCACTTACAATTATTAGTACGATAAGTGGAACACTACAATTAAAAATACAAAAAGATAGATATGATAAAGATATTTTTGATGAACGATTAAAAAAGATTGTTTTACAAACACAGCATTTATCTGAAACTATTGAGGATTTTAGAAACTTTTTTAAACCTGATAAGAAGATGGTGATGATTGTAACTTCAGATTTGATTCGACAGACTTTAGATATTATCGAACCTACACTAAATAAATTTCATATAAAAATTAATAACAATTTTAATTGTGAAAAAGAGATACTCACCTTTCCCAATGAAGTCAAGCAAGTACTTGTAAATATTATTAAAAATGCGCAAGATGCATTTATTGAAAATAAGATAGAACAACCAATAGTAAATATAACTACTATATGTAATAAAGATACTAAATGTATGATAACAATTGAGGATAATGCAGGTGGCATACCAGAAGATATAATTGAAGATATCTTCAATCCTTATTTTTCTACTAAAGATGAAAAAAATGGAACGGGATTGGGGCTTTATATGAGTAAAATGATTATTGAAGATAATTGTCAAGGTTCAATAAAAGTTAGTAGTAGTAATGGTAAAACAACTTTTACTATAGTTTTGTAGCTAAAAATAAAATTGGAGAATATAATATGAATAAATATCGTGCTTTATTTGTTGAAGATGATGCTGATATACAACACTATCTAATGGAGATATTAAAAGATTACTTTTTTGATGTATTAAGTGCATCAAATGGTGTTGAGGCTTTGGAGATATTTAATAATAACAAAATAGATGTATTAATCACTGATATAAGTATGCCTAAAATGAATGGCTTGGAGCTAATAACAAATTTAAAAGTGAATAATCCCAATTTACCAGTGATTGTAATGTCTGCATATAGTGACACTGAGTATTTTACAAAAGCAATTAGCTTGGGAATAGATGGATATATTTTAAAACCTATTGATATGATGCAACTTGATTGTTTACTTAATAAAGTGATAGAAAGATTAAATGATCATGATGCAAATATCAAAAATTCTAAACTTTTAAATGAATATAAAGACACAATTGATATCAGTACAATTATCTCAAAAACAGATTTAAATGGAAAGATTACTTATGTAAATGATGCCTTTATTCAGCTTACTGGGTATTCCAAAGATGAATTAATAGGAAGCTATCATAAAATTGTAAGACATCCTGATACTTCTGATGCTGTATTTAAAGATATGTGGACAACAATTTTAAATAAAAAGATTTGGAAAGGTCTTGTTAAAAATAAAAAGAAAAATAATGATTTATATTGGGTAGATATCACTATCAAACCAATACTTGATGAATACAATAATATTGTAGAATTTATTGCAATAAGAACGGATGTAACTGTTGAGGTGGAGTATAAATTAAAATTAGAACAAACAGTTGCTCAAAAAGTTGAACTATTAAGACAAAAAGATAAAATACTCGAACATCAATCAAAATTGGCGGCTATGGGAGATATGATAGATGCGATTGCTCATCAATGGAAACAACCTATAAATGTGATAAAACTAAATACAGATATGCTTGGATATGATTATAAAGATGGTATTCTTGATGATAGAGTACTAGAGACTTTTCAAAATAGTGTTTATTTTCAGATAAACCATATGGTAGAAACTCTTGAAGAGTTTAGAAGTTTTTTAAGACCAAATAAATCAACAAAAGAGTTTACTGTAGTTGATACTATAAATAGTGCTTTGCTTTTAATTAAAGATGAATTGATCAAAAATAATATAGATATAAAGTTAGAAGTTTTAGATGACATAATAATTGATGGAATTGAAAATGAATTTATACATGTGGTATTAAATATTATAAATAATTCAAAGGATGCTTTTATTGAAAAAAATATTCAAGAAAAAGAGATAAAAATAATTCTAAAAAAAGAGCAAAATAAAAGAATCATTATGATTTGTGATAATGCGGGAGGAATACCATCTGAACTAATTAACAAAATATTTGAAGCTCATATTACAACAAAGGATATGGCAACTGGCACAGGTATTGGTTTGTATATGTCAAAACAGATTATTGAAAAAATTGGGGCTAAAATAAAGGTGGAAAATAAAAACAATGGGGCTTGTTTTACGATAAGTATTTAAATGATGAGAAGCTTTATATAGCTTCTCGTCAGCAATAAAAATATATCTAGTATCTATATTGCTTCTTCATCCTCTTCACCAGTTCTGATTCTGATGATTTTTTCAATTGGAGATACAAATATCTTACCATCACCAATTTTACCTGTTTTAGCAGCTTCTGAGATAAGTTTTACAACATTATCTACATCTTCACCTGAAACTACTAAGTCAAGTTTGATTTTTGGTAAAAAATCTACAACATATTCTGCACCTCTATAAAGCTCACTATGCCCTTGCTGTCTTCCGTAACCTTTAACATCAGATACAGTCATACCTGTGATTCCTGCTTCTGTTAATGCCTCTTTTACATCTTCTAGTTTAAATGGTTTTATAACAGCTTCAATTCTTTTCATCAATTATCTCCTTGTATATTATATTAAAATGCTCGTTTAAATTCAGGGTATGCTTCAACACCACATTCATTTACGTCAAGACCTTCTAACTCTTCATCGTTTTCAACTCTTACTGGTATTACTTTGTTAATAAGGTATAATACTATATAACTACTTACAAAAGCAAAAGCTCCTATTACAACCACACCTTTTAGTTGTCCTAAAAATGTAATTCCATCTTGAGGATTACTTGCAAAAATACCTACTGCTAAAGTTCCCCAAATTCCATTTACTAAGTGAACTGATAATGCTCCAACAGGATCATCCATCTTAAGTTTATCAAAAAATGGAACTGCAAATACAACCAATGCACCACCAATACCACCAATTAGTATTGGTTGATAGATATTATAAAGGTCTGGACCTGCTGTAATTGAAACAAGACCACCTAATGCACCATTCAATGCCATAGTAATATCCAGTTTTTTATATTTTAAGTACATAAAACAAACAGATACAATTGCTCCTGCAAGTCCTGCTGTGTTGGTATTTAATATTGTTAAAGCAACTGCATCAGCATTTTCTTTTGATGCAATACTTCCTACACTTCCACCATTGAATCCAAACCATCCAATCCATAGTAAAAATGCTCCAAGAGTTACAAGAGGAATATTAGATGCTGGAATTACTCTTACTCCACCTCTTTTTGTGTATCGTCCTTTTCTTGCTCCTAATATTAAAATAGCAGAAACCAAAGCCCAACCACCAGTTGAGTGAATAACAGTACTACCAGCAAGATCATACATATTTATATCAAATAATGTATCTGCTAACATATCTTTTCCCCATGACCAGTTTACCACCGTTGGATAAATAAAACCTGCCATGATAACAGTAAAAATAGATAAAGGAATGATTTTTGCTCTTTCACTTACCCCTCCACTCATAATATTTACAACTTTTCCAACAAAAGCCATTTGAAATAAAAATGCAGCCCATTGGCTCATCGACTCACTACCAAAATCTCCAAATGCTATAGAGTAACCAATAAGTAAAAAAGCCATAGATGCTACTGAATATATCATCGTATTCATCATCAATACTGCTGTAACATTTTTTGTTCTTACAAGTCCTGCTTCTAACATCGCAAAACCAGGTACCATAAATATAATCAATACAAAAGCAAAAAGTGCAAAAAATGTATCTATTACATAAGAAATATTTCCATCCATTATCTTCCCCTTAAAATAAAGTATACAACTATAGCAAAATGAAAAAATAAATAAATAGATAAATTGTATATATTATATACACTAGAGGATAATTGGTAGTTCTAACCTTAGTTTATTTTTGTTTGTAAATATATTGATATTTGCATTGGCGGCTTTTTCATCAAGGGAATTGTCTATTTTGATATCTCTATTTGTTTTAAACTCTATTGCTACAATTTTGTATTTTGTGTTATTGATAATCTCATATTCACCAATTTTTATGTGAACTTGTAGAGTTATTTTTTTATCATCAACAAATAAGTTAAAACAATCATTTAGACAAAGTAAAAAGTCATTGATATTGATTTTTAGTTCTGGTATTGATACATCGTAAAGTTCATCTATTTTGAGATTAGAATTTAGGAGTGTACTTGTTTTTGAAAGGTCAATTAAACTAAAAATATTTACCATTTTTAATTTATTATTATTTATAGTATTCATTTTATTGGATACAACTTTATAAAGGCGAAGAGCAATCTCCTCTTCATTTATATATCCTACTACTATTGCATAATATGATTGTTTGTTATATTTTAAAGAGATATATTTTTGAGAAAATCCAAAGTCTTGAGTTGCATTTGAAACTGCTAAATCAAATAACTCTTTAACTCCAACAAAATTTAAAAGAAATTCTGCTTCTTTATTATAACTTTTAATTTTCCCATTTGAATGAAATAAAAAATAAGGATTTAAGTCATATTCTATTAATTGTTCATAGATATTTTCCATTAATTTGTCCCAAAGTATTGATCTAGTTTTTTTCTCAAAGTTATTCTGTTTATTTTTAAGTTAGTAGCCATTTGTAATTGTGACTTATATTGTACTTTTGCTGCTTTTAAAAGTGGCACTTCAAAAATTTTCAATAACTCTTTATAGTCTTTATTGTTTTTTAGTTTTTGAAGTAAGAAATACTCTAAGCTTTCTTGCATATCTTCATCATTTAATGATTTTAACATAGTATTTTTATAAATAGATTTTTTAAGAGATACTCCATTGGAACTTAAATCTATATCAATATCTTTAATTGAAATATCTATATCATAAATCTCTTTTGCTTGTTTTAGATATAAAGAGATTAGTTCATCTAAATCTTCTTTTCTTTCAGATAATGGAGGAACATCAATTTTTATAGCAAATTGTGTTGCAATTTCACTTGGCATATATTTTGAAGTTGCAATAATTTTTATGCCAATCAAGTTTTGAAAAAATTCTTTTTTATTTAATACAGCTTCTAAATTTGTAATAACTAATTCATCATATTGTTTAATATTAGCAGTGCTATTAATAATTGAATTTTCAAGTTGCTTTGCATCTAGTATGGGAGTTTCTGGAGATATTTGCTGTGCAAGGAGTGTTTTACCTACCCCTTTTTGTCCAATTATTAATATATTCACTGGCAGATTAGCTGACATATGAGCAATATTTAATATCTTTTTTGAAGCTTCACAACAAGCTAAAAACTTTTTCATAATTTAGCTACAACCATCCAGTTTTGTTTGAATATACTTTTTAACATCATTGTATAAAATAGTTTCTTTAAAATCTTTAAAGGCTGCACCACTTGCATTTGGATGTCCACCTCCACCTGCTAATTTTTGTGCTAGTACAGAAACATCTAAATTGTTATCTGCTCTAAAACCAGCTCTTCCTCTTTTACTTATATCAATAAAAAAGTCATAGTCTTTGTTCGCTTTTAGGAATGCATTTGCAGGAATAGATATACTCCCTAGTCCATATGTTAATAGTCCTTTATGCTCTTTATAAAAAATTGTAAGATCTTCTTTTGTATTTTCTAAAGACTTAACTAAAAATGATGAGCTTAAATTGTCTATTGTGTTGTCTATTTTAGTAAGATTTAAATATTCTTTTTTTAGATGATATATGTTTTCATCTAATAGTATATGTCCGTTTGGTTTGTCTATGAACTTTAAAGCTGAGGATAATAAAAAATGTCTATATTCTCTATTTTTATCTGCAAATAATAAGTTATTTACTTCATAAGCCTTTGAAACCATTGTTAAACAAACTTTTCCAAACTCAAAGTATTTTTCATTTTCAAGCCAGATATCAATTGCATTGATTGCATCTATTAAGTCTGCGAAATTTTCTTCACATTTTTCTTGAAATGTTTCATAGTTTTCACAAAAATAGTCATATGTTATTTTTGTAGCACTTCTTGAAGTATCTAAATAATACCAATCAAATTTATCAGCACTTTTTTGTCCAGTACCATGATGGTCTAATAATTGTAATTTTATATTATAACCATTGTTATTTAGTTTTGTTATATTTTTGTCTAGATTTTTTGCTTCATCAGTTGTAAGATTCAAATCTGTAATAAGAATTAGAATATCATCATCTAATGAAAAAGATTCTATCTTTGATAAAACATCTTTTATAGTTAGTTTTACCTCTAATCCATAATTTGCATTGTAAAAATGTGCATCAGGAAATATTTTCTTAGAGATGAGTTGACAACCAAAACCATCTAAGTCAGTATGAGAAATATGAAAAAGAGTCATATTATAAAATATCCTTTAGTGTTAAGTTGTTTAAGAAACCATTTATTTTATCTTGTAAATTATTTAAGGTTGGAAATATTGTACACTTTCCTTCTATACTTGCGCTACATGTTCCAAATTCTGTTGTACACTCAAATACTGTAGGAATCTTTTCTTCTGCAATTTGAATTATCTCTAGTACTGTTAACTCTTCACAAGTTTTTTTCAGTGTAAACCCACCGTTGTTTCCCTTATAAGAATTTAAGACACCATGTTTTGCCTGATTTTGTAGTATTTTTGCTAGAAAAGATTTTGAAATGCTAAATTCAGCAGATAGTGCTTCGACATTTCTTGGTTCATTACTTTTTGCAATACTTACTAGTGATAGTAAAGCGTATTCACTTTTTTTAGTTAATAACATTTAATTCCTAAATTTTAATAGTAGTAGATTGTACTGAATGTTTTATGATATGTAGTTTAATGTAATAAGTTAAATCAATAAAAAAAGGGGACAAGCATAGCCTATCCCCTTTTTTAGCAATTTAATATTTATTTGTATAAAATTATTTTGCTCTGATTCCTAAATCTGCAACTAATTCTTGGAATTTAGCGAAATCAGTTCTTCTTAAGTATTTAAGAAGTCTTTTTCTTTTTCCAACCATTTTTAAAAGACCTAGTCTTGAATGGTGATCTTTATGATTTTCTTTTAAGTGATCTGTTAATCTTGCTATTGTAGCACTTAATATTGCTATTTGTACTTCTGTTGAACCTGTATCTTTGTCATCTCTTTGGTGTTTTGCAACAATTTCTTGTTTTACGTCCTGATCTAAAGCCATCTTGGACCTCCTGATTGGTATATTATCTCAACTGCAAATATGAATATTTACAAATTGGAAACGGATTTTACTTAAAAAATAGTTTATTTAAGCTTAAATATAAGAAAAATATCATTTAACCCATTTGTAACCAACATTTTAATACAATACCAAAAATTATGAAATATATATTTCAAGGAGTATTCAATGGATTGGGGTAAAGTAATCTACATATTTTTCTCACTGATGAGTTTAACTACAACAGCAGGGTTCTTATATGAGCAAAATGAGATAGCACTATTTTTAGCGGCTGGTGTTAATGTAATATCAACGATATTAAAAATTGGTGTTAGAAATCTTTTAGCAGCAGAGTTGCTTGCAAGTTCATTGGTTGCGGATTTACATCTAATACCTGCTTTTATTGTATTTACGTTTACTACTAATGTTAGCCTAGCGATTGCATTGGCAATTGGTGCTATTGTTGCAAATATATTTTCAGTTGCACTTGCTCTTATAGAGAGTGCAAAAAGTCAAGATAAGGAATATTAAATATGGAATATAATCCATCTGTCGTAGAATCAAAATGGCAAAACTTTTGGAACGAAAACAACATCAATGAACCACTAGATGAATCTTGTGGAAAAGAAAAAAAATATATCTTAAGTATGTTCCCATACCCAAGTGGTCGAATCCACATGGGACACGTAAGAAACTATTGTTTAGGTGATGCATTTGCAAGACACTTTAGAAAAAATGGTTTTAATGTTTTACATCCAATTGGATGGGATAGTTTTGGTATGCCAGCAGAAAATGCAGCTATAAAACATAAATCTCATCCAAAAAAATGGACTTATGAAAATATTGATTATATGAGAAAAGAGCTTGAGGGTTTAGGTTTAAGTTTTTCAAAAACTAGAGAGTTCGCTACTTCTGATGAGCTTTATACTAAATGGGAACAAGAGTTTATCATCAAAATGTATGAGGAAGGTCTTTTATACCAAAAATCTTCTACTGTAAACTGGTGTGAAGATTGTCATACTGTTTTAGCGAATGAGCAAGTTGAAGAGGGTTGTTGTTGGAGATGTGACAATGAAGTTCAGCAAAAAGAGATGCCAGGTTATTATGTAGCTATTACAAAATATTCTCAAACTTTATTAGATGATTTAAAAACTTTAGAGGGGAAATGGCCATCTCAAGTACTGACTATGCAAGAAAATTGGATAGGTAGAAGTAGCGGACTAGAGTTTGAGTTTGATTTAAGTGATGAATCTAAAGAAAAACTTGGAAATAACTTTGATAAGTATACAGTTTTTACAACAAGACCTGATACGGTTTATGGTGTAAGTTATTCTGCTTTATCTCCTGAGCATGAGATAGTTACATATCTAATTGAAAATAACCTTTTAAGTGATGAAAAAATTCAAGCTATAAAAGATATGAAAAAAGTAAGTGAAAGAGATAGAGCTACTGAAGATAAAAAAGGTCTTGATCTTGAAATTGATGTTATTCATCCAATTACTAAAGAGAAAATTCCTGTATGGGTTGCTAACTTTGTACTAGCATCTTATGGTGGTGGGGCAGTTATGGCAGTGCCAGCTCATGACCAAAGAGACTTTGAATTTGCAAGTAAATATAAGCTAAATATTAAAATTGTAATTGATACAAAACAAGGTATTGTAAATCTTGAAGAAGCATTTATAGAACCTGGTGTTTTAGTTGATAGTGGTAAGTTTACAGATATGCAAAATGTAGATGCAAAAGATGCGATTATTGATTATTTCGAAGAAGAAAATATCGGTAGAAGAAAAATTAATTATAAATTAAGAGATTGGGGAGTTTCAAGACAAAGATATTGGGGTGCTCCAATCCCTTTTGTACATTGTGAATCTTGTGGAATAGTTCCAGAAAAAACAGAAAATTTACCAATTGCATTACCTGAAGATGTAGAGATTACAGGAGAGGGAAATCCTCTAGAAAATCATCCTACATGGAAAAATTGTTCTTGTCCAAAATGTGGAAAAGATGCAATAAGAGAGACAGATACTCTTGATACTTTTGTACAATCATCATGGTACTTTTTAAGATATGCAACAAACCCTGAAAAATGGAATGAAGCAGGTATAGATAAAGACAACTCTAATTATTGGATGGATGTAGATCAATATATTGGTGGAATAGAACATGCGATTTTACACCTTTTATATGCAAGATTTTTTACAAAAGCATTAAATCAATTGGGTTATACAAATTCAATTGAACCATTTAAAAACTTACTTACTCAAGGTAT
>Ga0193956_1000330_pt1 | contig 22536 bp, 22 predicted proteins | sample BB_7_MG_FD_140358 | JGI IMG/M metagenome (GOLD analysis project Ga0193956, IMG submission 140358) | Microbial mat bacterial communities from the Broadkill River, Lewes, Delaware, United States - BB_7_MG | ecosystem: Environmental > Aquatic > Freshwater > River > Microbial mats | place: USA...
GATACTATTACTGTAACTGTTTCTAACTTTGAATCTTACGGTGCATTTGTTGACTTAGGAAATGATATCGAAGGTCTTTTACATATTTCTGAAATTTCTTGGAATAAAAATGTTAAAAATCCAAAAGATTACTTAGAAATTGGTCAAGAGATCAATGTTGAAGTTATCGATTTAGATTGTGATAAAAGAAGATTAAGAGTTTCTTTAAAATCATTACAACCAAAACCATTCCAAACATTTGTTAAAGAAAACAAAGTTGGTGATTTAATTAATGGTAAAGTTGCTACATTAACAGACTTTGGTGCATTTATTAACCTTGGAGCTGTAGATGGTCTTTTACACAATGAAGAAGCAAACTGGGAATCAACAGCAAAATGTAAAGATCTTTACAAAAAAGGTGATGAAGTAGAAGTTAAAATTATTAAAATTGATACTGAAAAAGAAAACATCTCTTTAAGTGTAAAAGCATTACAAGACTCTCCAGCACAAAAATTTGAAAATGAGCACAACAACGGTGACATTATCAAATCAACAGTTAAAGACATTAAAGATTTTGGTGTATTTGTTAAACTTGAAGATAATCTTGATGGTTTAATTAGAAAAGAAGATCTTTTAAAAACTGAAGAGGGTGAAGAAGAGATTAAAATTGGTGATGAGATTGAAGCAGTTGTTGTGAATATTGATAAACAAAGAAACAGAGTTAGATTATCTGTAAGAAGATTAGCTTCACAAAAAGATAGAGACATGTTAAAATCAGTTAATGATGATACTTCTATGACTCTTGGTGATGCACTTGCAGGACAGTTAAAGTAATTATACTTTAACTGTAAAATGGAGAAAACAATGAATAAACCTACAGTAGTAGTATGTGATCATATCCATGAAAGTGGATTAGAGATTCTTGAAAATACTAGTGATATTAATTATGTTTACGCAGCAGACATTGATAAAACTGCCCTTTTAGATGTTATTAAAGATGCTGATGTATGTATCACTAGAAGTTCAACAGATATTGATGAAAAATTCCTAAATGCAGCTACAAGCCTAAAGGCTGTAGTAAGAGCAGGTGTTGGTGTTGATAATGTTGACATCGATGGTTGTAGTAAAAGAGGTGTAATTGCTATGAATGTTCCTACAGCGAACACATTAGCAGCAACTGAGCTTACTATGACACACTTACTTTCTTGTATGAGAAAAATGCCTTATGCACATTCACAATTAAAAGACCAAAGAATTTGGAAAAGAGAAGACTGGTATGGTCAAGAACTTTATGGTAAAAGAATTGGTGTTATTGGTTTTGGTAATATTGGACACAGAGTAGCTCTTAGATGTAAAGGTTTTGAAATGGATGTAGTAACATACGACCCATATATCTCATCAACTAAAGCAACTGATTTAGGTATCCAATATACTACAAATTTTGATGATATTTTGGATTGTGATATTATTACTATCCACACACCAAAAAATTCTGAAACAATCAATATGATTGATGAAGAACAAATTGCAAAGATGAAAGATGGAGTTATCCTAATCAACTGTGCAAGAGGTGGTTTGTATAATGAAGAAGCATTATTTAACAACTTAAAATCAAGAAAAATTCACATGGCTGGTATTGATGTGTTCAATAAAGAGCCTGCGATTGATCATCCATTGTTAGATTTAGATAATGTTACTGTAACAGCGCACTTAGGTGCAAATACTGTTGAGTCACAATATAAAATTGCAACGCAAGCTGCTAATAATGCTTTAAAATCTGCTAGAGGAATTGGTTATCCTCATGCACTTAATCTTCCAATAGATGAAACTAAAATTCCATCATTTGTTAAACCTTATTTAGAGTTAACACAAAAAATGGCTTTTTTAATTGCACAAATGGATAAATCTGCTATAAAATCAATTAATATTGAAGCAGAAGGTGAGATATCAAATTATGTAGAAAGTTTAGAAACTTTCGCAATTGTTGGTGCTCTTACTCATAGTTTAAGTAATGAAAAAATCAATTATGTTAATGCAACATTTGTTGCTAATGAAAGAGGAATTAAAATTAGTTCTTCTGAAGTTAAAAATACTAGTCCTTTCAAAAATCAAGTAACTGTTAAAATTACTACTAAAAATGCTGCTAATTCAACAAGTGGTACTATTTTTGAAGAAGATGTACAAAGAATCATGAAAATCAATGACTTCTTAATGGACATTGAACCAAGTGGAAAAATGATTCTTTTAACTAATTCTGATGTACCTGGTGTAGTTGGTCATGTTGGAAATGTATTAGCAGAGCATAGTATTAATATTGCAGATTTTAGATTAGGTAGAAGTAAAAATGGAGCATTAGCAGTTATTTTAGTTGATGAAAACGTTTCTACTGATGTACTTAAAGAATTAGAAAGTATAGAAGCTGCAAAATCAGTTTCATACGCTCAAATATAGGAGAACATTATGGCACTAGGAATGAGTGATTTAAAAAAAGGTATGAAGATTGAAGTTGATGGGATTCCGTATAGAATCACAGATTATGCACATGTAAAGCCTGGAAAAGGTGCTGCATTTGTTAGATGTAAAATCAAAAACTTTTTAAATGGTAAAACTATAGAAAAAACATTTCATGCAGGTGATAAATTTGAAACTCCAGATTTACAACAAAAAACTATGCAGTTTTTGTATGATGATGGTGAGATGTTACAATTTATGGATACAGATACTTATGACCAAATTGGACTTACATATGAACAAGTTGGTGATACAGAAAAATGGATCATTGATGGTATGAATGTAGAGATGATGTTCTTTAAAGGTGAAGCTATAACAGTAGAGCCACCTGCAACTGTAGAGATGACTATAGTTGAAACTCCACCTAACTTTAAAGGTGACTCACAAGGTGGTAAAAAACCTGCTACTTTAGAGTGTGGAGCAGTTGTGCAGATTCCTTTTCACCTTTTAGAAGGTGACAAAATCAAATGTGACACAAAAACAGGTGAATATTTAGAAAAAGTAAAATAGTATATTTACTTACAAAAAAAAGGGTAAAGAGTCAATCTCTTTACCCTTTTTTCATATATAAAAATTAGGAAATATTATGGAAACAAAAGAACTAATTGTTTTTGATATGGATGGAACACTCATAGACAGTGGAAATGTTATATCTAATACAATAAATTACGTTAGAACAAATATTGGGTTACAAGCTATGCCAAAAGATGAACTACTAACAAATATCAATAATCCAGATATAAATTCAGCAGAATATTTCTATGGTACAGAAGCATTTACAGACGAGCAAACAAAACTCTTTGGAGAATATTACGACAAAAACTGTATATCTGATATCATATTGTACGATGGGATATCAGATATGTTAAAAAATATTGATCAATATTTTACATTATCTATAGCAACTAATGCATCAGTTGAGTTTGCAAATAAGATGCTTAAACATTTGAATATTGATCATCACTTTGATATGGTAATTGGTGCTAACTGTGTAGAGAAACCAAAGCCACATCCAGATATGCTTCTAAACACTATAAATAAGCTCTCACATACGCCAAACAAAGCTATTTTAATAGGAGACAGTCTTAAAGACAAACAAGCAGCGCAGAGGGCAAATATGGATTATATTTTGGTAAATTGGGGATTTACAACTCATACTAAAGATGAAGTTGTAAATACTACGAAAGAGCTAAATGATAAACTAATTAGCTTGAAATAGATTATAAATAATATAATCTATTTTGAAAATTCTAGTTCAGAAACTAGATTTATAAATTTTATAAAGTCAAAAGGTTTTAATAAGTAGTTTTCTACACCCAAATCTTTTGCTGATTGGATGTATTCAGGTTCAGTATGAGCAGACATGATAATTACATTGATATCTTTATTGATTTCTCTTACTTTTTCTATAAATTCTAATCCATTCATAACTGGCATATTTATATCTGTTACAATCAGGTCAAAATCATTATCTTCTTTAAAAATATCCAATGCCACTTGTCCATTATGTGCTGTTTTAAAATTAGCTTTTAGTTTAGACAATGTATCACTGATAATCTTAACTAAATCGTGTTCATCTTCAACAAATAATAGTTTAATTGATGTTAGTTTTGCTATTTTATTCTGCATATTTATACTTTAAGTTCTTCTTTATGCACTACTGTTTCGATATCCATAATTACCAACATTTGATTATTTTCTAATCTCACAAAACCTTTTAAATAACTTGATGGAATTGCAGAACCCATGTCAGACACTGGATATAAAGAAGATGTTTCAAGTTTTTGAACATCATCAACTTTATCAACAACCAATCCAATCATTCTGTTATCATTAGTAATAACAGCAATTACAGCTGTATTTTCATCGTAAACAACTTCCCCTGTACCAAATTTAACTCTAATATCTAAAATAGGAACAACTTCCCCTCTTAGATTGATTAGACCTTTTACCCATTTGCTTGTATTTGGTAATATAGTAATTAAATCAGGATAAGTTAATATCTCTCTAATTTTAGGTAATTCAACTGCATATTTCATTTCACCAAGTATAAATGTCATATATTCATCTGAATTTGTACTGTTAAATTGTCTTTCTTCTACTGCCATAATCATATTCCTTTTAAATTTATTGTATTTATATTAAAAGCTATTCAGCTCTCTTCCACTCTTTATATAAAGATTCATGCTCACTTATTTCTGCTTGAGAGGGCTTTCTTCTACATGATAAGTAACCTTTACTTCCATCACATGTCTCAAATGGATATACTGTTGCATACACCCAATAATATCCACCATCTTTTGTTGCATTTTTTACATATCCAGTCCAAATTTCACCTTTTTGTACTGTTTCCCAAAGTGACTTAAATGCTGCTTTAGGCATATCTGGATGTCTTACCATATTATGAGGTTGACCAATTAATTCATCCAACGAATATCCTGCTATTTTACAAAAATCATCATTTGCAAAACTTATAATTCCTTTTGCATTTGTCTCACTTACAAGAAATGCATAATCATCTAATACCGTTTCACCTGCCATAATATTCCCCTATATAATTTTATTTAAACTTCTTAGCTTTTTAATTTACAGTATATTTTATCTCTATTTTACTTAAATTATATAATTCTTATTAATTACTTTACATTCAAGTTTTAAATTTGAATTTTCCAATGAAACAATATCATCAATTTCAGCATCTTTTAGATTTAAAACTTTATTTCCTTTAGATAATTGTACAAAACCATTCTTATCTTTGTTTTTTGGATGATTTAAATGAAAACTATTTTCTAACATTTTTATTTTATCACTATTTGTTTTTAGAATTTGAGAATATAAATTATTGAACTGTTTTTTTAATTGATTTATATTTAAATCTACTAATTCAAATCTTTTTTCTAAAGAGTGTTGTTCAAAAGATTTAAAAAGATGATTTAATATTTGCTCTTTTTGAGAAATTATAGTTTTTAATTTTGACTGGTAATTATCACTAATACTATCAACATATTGTCTTAAATCATTAATATTTGGTGTTGCAATTTCTATTGCATTTGATGGAGTACTAGCTCTTACATCTGCCACAAAATCAGATATTACAAAATCACTCTCATGCCCAACTGCACTTATGATTGGAGTATTTGCATTAAAAATAGCATCGGCAACTATCTCTTCGTTGAAAGCCCACAAATCTTCTATGCTTCCTCCACCTCGGCCAACAATGATTATATCTCCATCTTTGGCTAGGTTATCTGCTTTATTGATATTTCTTGTTATATATTCTTTAGCTCCATCTCCTTGAACCAAAGTAGGTAACAAAATCATCTCACTTATTGGATAACGATGAGAAAGTACTTTTTTCATATCTTCAATTGCCGCACCTGTATTAGAAGTGATTATATATATTGTGTTAGGATATTTAGGCAACTCTTTTTTTATACTTTGATCAAAATATCCTTTTATTTGTAACTTTGCTTTGAGCTGTTCATAAGCTAAGGATAAAGCACCTATACCTGAGGGTTCGATTTTTTGACATAATAATTGATAATTACCACGTGGAGCATAAACAGTTAGATTACCACTTATAACTATTTTTGAACCAACCTCTAACCTAAACTTTAAGTACTGAGCATTTCCACGAAACATTACACATGAAATCGTTGATTTATTATCTTTTATGCTAAAGTATATATGCCCACTACTATGATAAGTCAAATTTGATATTTCACCCTCTACATATATAGATGAAAATGTAGTTTCAAGTATCCCTTTTATTTGCTCATTTAATGTACTTACTGTTATTGGAGTATTCAAATAAATTATATCTTTCTTGCAATAAATGTTGTTGACATATCTAAACTATAACCTTTTACAAAAACAGGCTCCAGTCCAACAGACTTTAACTCTTCACACATCTGTTTAGTCGTGATAAATCCTTCGATAGATTCTGGAAGATAAGTATAAGCATCTTTATTCTTTGACACAAGTCCACCAATATGAGGCATCATATTGTTCATATAAAATTTTGTCAGCTTTGAGGGGAAGTCATTTTTGTCATTCTTTGTAAATTCTAAAATAACACAAAGTCCACCTTTTTTAAGAACTCTAGCAAACTCTTCTAATCCCTCTTTTCGTTTCATAACATTTCTTATACCATAAGATATTGATATAAAATCTGCTGTTTCATCTTCTAAAGGCATGCTTTCAGCCCCTGCTTCTACAAATGTTCTGTGAGGTATTTTTGTTTTACCAACTTCCATCATTCCAACACTTGGATCAACTCCAATAATTTCATCAATCTCAATACCATTTTTAGATGCAATTGATTCCCAGTCAATCATCAAATCACCAGTACCACATGCAACATCTACAATTCTACTTAAATGTGATTTTCCATAAAAATTATAAGCCATATTACAAGCTTTTCTTCTCCATGTTTTGTCAATACCCATACTTAATACTCTATTTGCTAAATCATATGTTTTAGCAATTTCATTAAACATTTTAATTATATCTTCTTGTTTTTCAGCTGTTTGATTTGAAATCTTATCGTTTTGTTCGTTCATAAAAGTCTTATATCCTATATTATATATTTGGCAACAAGTAAACCTAAAACAAAACCTATATTTGTAGCAACAATAATTTTCATGATATTTAGTTGCTTATCCATTGAAGGAATACGTTTGATTATATTTTCTTGTTTTACTAATGTCACATCTAATACTTTATTTGCGCCATTTATATTTTTTAATGTTTGTTTTAAAGTAATCTCTGTTAATTCTAACCTTTCCGCTAATTCCTTAGCTTGGTTAAAGCTCATATCACTCATTATTTTATTTCAATCCATTGGTCTAATTGACAAAAAATTCCATTTAATGTACCAAGTACATAATCTTTTGCTTCAGTTTGAAGTCTTCTAAAAAATAGATATTTTCTAGCAGCTTCTATATCTCCACTCTCTTTTGCTTCAATAGCTTTTTTTGCAAAGTCAGTATTGTTGTGAGCCATCTCCCAAACAGTACTCCCAAGATATCTACTCATTGTAATAACTTTATCGTTTTTTACAGCAAAGTATCTTGCATCTTTTACAAAGTCTGTAATAGTAGAGTTTGAGCCTAAATATTTATGTCCAAAGAAATTTATAAATTGCTCTTCTAAATAATCTGGTTCAGTACTTATTGCTCTATTTAATGCAAAAAATAGATTATCAGTTGAGTTTCTTTCTATTTTTCGTAACTTTTTCATAGTAGTAATTGCATTTTTACCATCAAGTTCACCATCTCCCATAGGGACAATCCACTTAACATTACCAAATGTTCCAACTTTTGCTATCTCTTCAAGAACTAAAGATGATGTTTTGTTTCCTCCAACATCTACAATTACTTGATGATTATCATCCATTAAAATCAACTCATCTAATTCTGTTAATTTATTTGTACTCAACATTTTTTTATCAACTATTTGTGTTGATGTAAAACTTTGTGAATCATTGTTTTCATCATCAATTTCAATATAAGTTATTTTTTTACCATGTTTTTTATATAAATATGGAGCAATAACTTGCATTGCAACTGTTGATTTCCCAACACCACCTTTAGTTTGAGGAATTATAATCATCTGTAATCCTTTGGATTATTTTTTAGCAACTATTCTAGCTAATTTTTAATTTCATCTAGTTTATAACAGCAGGTGAAAGGATATCATCCTTATCATCAAATTGTTTTACTTTCAAACCATCTATACACTGTCCATCTTCATTTAATTCAATTATCATAGTTTGCATTATTAGTTTACAACTATTAGGGACATCAAAATGTCCACCTAATCCTGTCAATGCCTTTTGTATTGGTACTTTACTATCCATACCAATAACATTGTCTCGACAACCTGTTAAGCCAACATCAGTAACATAAAATGTTCCATCAGTGATCTCTAAGTCATCAGTTCCTACATGAGTATGCGTTCCACATATAGCACTCACTCGCCCTTTTAGCAACTGCATCATAACTCTTTTTTCAGCTGTTACTTCTGCATGAAAATCAATAAAAATATGTTTTATACCATCTTCTTCTAACTTTTCCACTAATTTTACCGCATGTGTAAATGGATTTAAAACTTGTGGCATAGTATACAATCCCATTAGATTTATCACTGCTAACTTTGTATTACCAATATCAACTATTTTAATACCACTTCCTGCTACTTCTTCTGGATAGTTATCTGGTCTTATAACTGGTTTTGTTTCAAGAAGAGTTAGCATATCTTTCTTTTTGTCCCAAGAATGATTACCACCAGTAATCAAGTCAATATTACAATTGAAAAGTTCATGCGCGTTTTTTACAGTCAAACCAAAACCATGACTTGCATTTTCACCATTTGCTATAATAAAATCAATATCATATTTTGATTTCAAAGCACCTAGTTTTTGTTTAATTATCTTTCTTCCTGGTCGTCCTACTATATCACCTATAAATGCTATTTTCATTATATATGACACCTTCCACAATCTAATTTAACTTCGAAAACTGCACCACCATTTTCATTATACGCCAATATTTCCCCTTTTTGATCATTTATTATTCTTTTTGCTACGTTTAATCCAACACCCATTCCACTTGATTCTTTATTGCTTACAAATGGTTCAAATATATTATTTAACATTTTTTTAGGAATCCCACCTGCGTTATCTTTTATCTTTACTACAATTGATTTTTGGTCTTTAGTACATGAAATATTTATATCAATAAGTCTATCTTCAAAATCTTCAATTTTAACTAACTCATCTAAAGCGTTATTGATAATTACAACCCAAGTTTGTTCCACTCTTTGTTTTTGAATACAAGAAACATACCTTTCCTTATTTTTATCCATACCAATTACAAAATCTTCACCATTGAGTTTAATATTAGAAATCTGTTTTGATCTATTGTACAGTAAAGTTAAAGCAGTTACAAGAGTATGATAAATATTTGTATCTTCTTTTATCTCTTTTGATTTTTGAGACATCTCTCTCATAGATTCTACGATATTAGAAAGCCTATTTATACCATCCATCACTTTTTTACTATCATCTAACATTCTAGTTCTTAAATTGCTATGTGGTAAATCTTCTATATCATAATTTATCATTTCAAAATTACCTTTGATATATGTTAGAGGTGTGTTTATCTCGTGAGTCATTCCTGCGGCTAATTGACCAATAGCTGTAAACTTTATGTTCTTTAACTGTTCTTCTTCAAACTTTTTTGTTTGTTCAATATTTTGATTGATTTTTTCCTTTACAGTTTCTTTTAGCTTATTTTTTTTAATCTCTTGTAAAGTTATATCTATAATAACACCAAGTATTCCTGCAAAATCATAATTATGCTGATATGATGTTTTATAGTATTCAACAATCTTTAATTCAGTATCAGGTGTTCTTTGCACAACATGTTTGTATTGTTGATATTCTGTAGTTTTTAATTCTAAATCTTTTTTATAATATTCTTCTGCTAGTAAAGTAGGAGATAGATCAAAAACTGTTTTATTTATTATTTCATCTTTACTTAAATTCATAAATTTACAAAAAGCATCATTACATTTAATGTATCGAAATTCTTCATCTTTAATAAATATTGGAATTGGCATGATATCAAGTAATTTGTTCATAAAACCAAGACTTTCTCTTAATTCTTTTGTTTGTTCTTCAACTTTAGTTTGTAGAGTTAAATTTGTTTGTTTCAATTTTATAGCTATATTATTTGCAAGAAACATTGTAATTGCTATAACTATAAGCGTAACTATAATTGCAAGTATTATTAACAAATTATTTTGCTCAGCATAATGCTTATAAGTATGAGAAATTTTATATTCTACAATTTCATCGATATCTATGGTATATATACCAGCACTTATAGCCCAATCGTATTGAGGATAATATTTTACAAAAGTAAGTTTTTTTTGTTCATTCCAGTTCTTATCTTTATTTGTTACAGAAATATATTCAAAAAAACCTTCACCAGAATTTTTAGCAACTTCATATCCATCTTTCATATAGTATTTTCCAGTTGGATCTTGAATAGAAAAAGCGTCACTATCAATTAGTTTAGTATTTCTATGGACAACAAGTTTTCCGGCTCCATCTACTATATAAATATAGCCTTTTTTTCCATAACGAAATGCAGATAATCTATTAACCAACAGTTCCTTAATTCTTTCGGGAGTCTCATCTTTTAAATTATTTTTATATTCTATTAAAGCTATAGCTTGATTTACTTTATCTTTTATAAATTCTTTTTGATTCTTTATATAAATATCCCGTGTATTTGAAGTATCCTCTTGTATATGTTTATTTTGATTATAAACTACAATTGAAATAATACTTATGGATAAAAGTACTAACGATACTAAGGGGATGATAATAATATATTTAGTTATATTACTGTTGTAGCGTTGACTCATATAACCTTTAGCCTAACTTCAAAAACTGCACCATCATCTTCATTATAAGCTTTTATTTCACCATCGTGTTCTTGGATAATATTATACGCTATATTCAAGCCTATACCTATTCCTCCTGATTGTTTCATACTTACAAAAGGTTCAAATATTTTTGGTAATATTTTCTTTGAAATTCCTCCAGCATTATCTTTAAACTTAATTATAAGATTATTATTCATTTGATAAATATCAATTTGTAATTCTCTATACTCATAATTCTCAATTTTGACTAACTCATCTAAAGCATTACTTAGTATTACAATCCATACTTGCTCAATTCTTTCTGGCTGAACATTAGCATTAAAGACATATAAATCTTTAGGTATTTCTAAATTAAACAATCTACTATTAATATAAATCTTACTTTGTAATTTTGATCTATTATGACTAAGAGTTAAAGCAGTAAGCAATGTATTATAGATATTAACCTGTTTTTTAATACCTACAGAGGTCTGAGAAACTTCTCTCATAGCTTCAACTATACTCGAAATTCTATTAATCCCATCTACAATTTTTTCAGAATCATCTATCATTCTAGATCGGATATCACTCGGAGGTAAATCTTCTATATCATATTTAATCATCTCAAAATTACCTTTGATATAAGTGAGTGGTGTATTTATTTCATGAGTGATTCCAGCAGCTAAAGAACCTATTGTATTAAGCTTTATATTCTTTAGTCTTTCTTGTTGCATTACTTCCAATTGTTCTATTTTCTTTTTTGTTTCTTTTATAACTCTGTTTTCAAACGATTTCGTTAATTCTTTTAATTCAAGTTTATCATTCAAAGAGTTTACAATCATAACAAATGCTTTTCTATTTGGTAACATATCCAAAGAGAACTCAACATAAACATCACTTCCATCTTTATGTTTACAAACTTTTTTCATCTTCACAAGGGCACCTATTTCACGTGCTATTGATAAAGACTTCTTCGTAATATCTACGTAATCTTCACGAGACATCTCAACACAATTCTTTCCAATAAACTCAGCACTTGTATATCCAAAGATATCTTTGTAAGCATCATTCACTTCTAAAAAATTACCCTCTAAATCTAAAGTACCTATTCCTGAATGTGCAAACTGAATGATTGCATTATTTTGTTCCAATTGAGATTCTAACTCTTTTTTATTTGATATTTTATGTCTTATACTAGTATAAGATATTATTTTGCCATTCTTATCAAGATTTGGTTCTATATTTATATCTACCCAATAAGTAGTACCATCTTTAGCTGTATTTGGAAGCTCTCCCGTCCAAATAGCTCCAGACTGTATGGTTTCCCACATATTTTGGAAAACTAAACTTTCTACATCAGGATGTCGTACTATAGAATGAGGTTGTCCTATAAGTTCATCTTTTGTATATCCAGAGATATCACAAAAAGCTTGACTAACTTCTATAATTTTACCCTCTAAATTTGTAGTAGAGCGTATTATATATTTATCTATAAGATCAAGAGATTTTAGTAATTCATTTTTTTTATCTATATCTGACTGTCTTCTATCTAAAGACAGCTCCCGTTTATCTACAACCATAATTCAGCTTGTTTTATAAATTTAAGATAAAACTTCTTTAATTTTATCCTCTAATGCTTGTAGAGAATCAAATGGTTTCATTAAATAATGAACGGCACCTGTTTTATGTGATTTTAAAACTTTATCCAATGTTGAGTATGCTGTCATCATTACTACTTTTTGATTTGGATTTTTATCCATAATTTTTTCTAAGGCATCAAGTCCATTCATCTGAGGCATCATAATATCCATTAAAACTAAGTCATAACTATTATCTATAGAACTTACTGCTACTACAGGATTTGAATATGTAACTATTTCATATTTTCCGCTTCTACCTAAAAATCTACTTATCATACTTAAAATTTCATTTTCATCATCTACTACTGCTATTTTATACATATTATTTTCCTTAATTAATTATCAAACAGATCTTTTGCAGCTGTTTTCATTATTATTTCATTTTTTTCTTCTAACATTTTATCTAATATAACAAATACTTTCTGACTTGCTATTTCTATATTTTCAATTTTTTGTTCTATTTTAGCTTTTGAACAAGTCACAGAGTTACCCGCACATTCATGAGCTAAAGAGTTAGCCTCATCATGAACTATTTGATGTGGGTTATTTAGAGAACCATATGATTTAACTGATCCAAATTCTGATTTACCTAGACCTGAATCATACCATTTCCCAAGTCTACAAGCTGAGTGTGCTGTTGGTTTAAAATCATTACTTTCACCAAATAATAATTGATATAAGTTATTTTTGTATATTACATGATCAAGTTTTGCTAGATTTACAAATATTTTATTACTAATTGATTCAACTTCAAATACACTTCTTCCTGCATTTTTTTGGAAAGTATGCATAAGTTTTATAAGAACTTCTACTCTATCTTTTGTTGCAATAACAACTTTTCCAACCACATCAGAGCTTTCTTTCATACGTGCAGTTTCTTCTTGAATTGCCAATACAACTTCTTTTATCTCTTTTGCAGCATCGGCTGATCTACTTGCAAGATTACGAACCTCTTGAGCAACAACAGCAAAACCTTTTCCAGCTTCTCCAGCAGTTGCGGCTTCAACAGCAGCATTTAAAGATAAAATATTTGTTTGAAATGCAATTTGGTCAATAACTGTAATAGCACCTGCAATATCATCACTTTTTTGAACAAGATTTGTTACAATTTCATTTTCTGTTACTATTTGAGCATTTAGATTTTGAGTATCTTTTACAATATTTTGTGTTAATTCTAAACCTTCTTTTGAACCACTTGATGTTTGTTTTGATTCTTTTGCCATTGATTCTAACTCTTCAAGTAAATCAACATAAACATTTTGAGTACTTGATAAAGATTGGTTCATATTTAGATTATGTTTATGCAATAGTCCATTATCTTTATCATCATGAATTGTTGTTTTAGTTAATGAAACCACAGAGATATCATCAAATCTTTTAACCTGTATTTTTGCTTCACAGTCTTCAACAATTACACGGTTTTCTCCAGAAAGCATTGACTTAATAACAGCATCTGGATTTTTAATATTTTCTTTAGCTCGATCATTTAAAAAAATGATATTATTATCTCTATCAATTGCAATAATAGCTTCTTCAGTACTAAATGATGCAATATTTTTTAGTTGCTTATTTTCATTTTGTAATTTAGCTATTTGAGTACTAGTATCTGAATTAATTCTATTGATTTCAGTACTCTTATCTTGTAGCGTTTTACTAACTTGAGACTCTAGCTCTTGAATTTGCTTATTCAATTGCTCTATTTTTTCATCTTTTCCTCTACTATTTCCAAAAAACATTAACACAACCTTGATTTTTTTATTTTGTTATTTTATCAAAATATATATTAATTTCCATTATATTTAATATAAAAAAGTAGTTCCTTAATTTTAGTAACTTTTTATCTACTAAAAAAAGTAAAATATTATTTTTATTATAGCTCTAAATTGATGAGGATAAAATAACCGCACTACTAAAAGCCCATTGAAAATTATAACCCCCTAGTTCCCCTGTCACATCTAAAGTTTCACCAATAAAATATAAATCTTTTTGAAATTTACTCTCAAAATTATTATTTATCTCAGAAAGTGAAACTCCACCTTTTGTAACCTCAGCTTTGGTATATCCAAAGTTACCAGCTGGTGACATAATATAATTATGGATATCTATATCTCTTTCTTTTATCGCTTGCTTAAATCTTTTTGGTAAATAACTATTTTTATTTGGTAAAAAGTCTATACTAATAGTTCCTTTTTTCCAATAAAGAGAAGTAGTTAAAATAGCAGGTCCACTACATCCCTTATGAGTAAAAAGCATTTTCCCCTCAACAACTTTTTTATCAATTGTTATTTTAACATCTAAAGACAATCCACTTAACTCTTTGAACCAAAACTGATCTTTTTGTACAGTAAATCCGACAAGAGCAGGATTGAGTTTATTTATAGTATGTCCAAATTTTTTTCCTATCTCAAAGCCAATATCACTTGCTCCAATAATTGGATAAGAGATTCCACCAGAAGCAACAATAAGTTTTTTTGCTAGTATTTCACCTCGATTTGTTTTAATAATATATTTTTGATCAAATAAAACATCTTCTACTTTAGTATTTAATTTTAAATGACAAGAAGAGATAAGCTTTTCAAACATTTTTATAACATCACTACTACTATTACAAAAATATGTTCCTTTAACTATCTTTTCATTTATTTTAGGAAATACTCCGTTTTTATTTAAAAAAGACAAAAGTTCTTTTTCATCAAATTTTTTAAGAATGGAGGATACAAATTCACTCTCCCCTAAAAAATGGGATGCACTCATATATTTATTTGTAATATTACACTTCGACCCACCACTTACTTTTATCTTTTCACCTATTTTACTATTACCATCTATAATACAAATCGATTTATTTTTAATGTTACTAGCAGCCATAAGGCCACTAGCCCCTGCTCCTATTATTGCTATATCGTATATCATTATTTATAAGCTCTAACTACAAATCCTCTTTTGTTTTTTGAAGTTACTGTATAATTTACTGTATTAATTTTTGCAAATGATTTAAGCTTTCGTTTGATCAACCAGCTTGCTTCAATCACTCTTTGTCTTGATAATCCAATTTGAGTATATAAAGAGATATTTCCAACTCTATTCTTACCATATACATCTTCTAATGCTTTTATCAAAGTAAATTCTTTATTATCAACTAGTCCAATAACCTCAAATTTTTTGGCTATTTTATTTTTATTTAAAAATGTATTCAAATTATTTCTGCATTTTTTTGAAATACTTATACTCCCACTATCCAAAGTTTTACAAGTATATGTATTGTATTTTGTTTTATCTACTTTCAAATCAGAAGAGTTGATTAGTTTAGTTTCCTGATTTACAACTTCGACTAACTTTTCTACTTCTACTATTTTCTCAACTTCTACTTTCTTTTCGACCTCAACAATCTTTTCAACTTCAACTATTTTTTCTACTTCAACAAGTTTCTCAACCTCAACCACTTTTTCTACTTCGACAATTTTCTCAACTTCGACAATCTTTTCTATAACTTTAGGTTCATTTACAATACTCTTGGTATTCTTAATATTTTCCATTTCACTTTTATATTGAGACTTTAAAATATATTTATTTTTTTCTGTATAAGATAAGTTTGCAAAAGATATTTGATCTTTTTTAATATATTCATGGTTTACATCAAACTTTTTAATATACTTATCAGCTAACTCCCCTTTTCTTAACAGCTCTTTTGTAGAATATATATATCCAATATAAACTAAAGAGGTAACTAAAACAGCACCCAATACATAAGTAGCTATATTGCTTGAGTTTTGTACTTGTTTGTTTGATTCTTCATTCATCACTTAACCCTTTTTTTTGTTAAATAGTTCATTGTTGTATTTATCAAATCATCATCATCACGACTTGGAGATTTAATAGTCTCTTTTTTCTCATCATTATAAACAATAGTAATATTCATATCATAATTACTTATCGTTTTTATTTTTTTATCTATAGCATTTATTTTAATAATTATTAGCTCTATAAATTGTTTTGTAGGAAGGTCCAGTTTTCCAAATCTATCTTCCATCTCATCTTGAATCTCAAAAACTTCTTTCTTAGAAACTGAACGGCTCAATCTTCTATACAGTTCTAATCTTACTCTATCTTCACTTATATAGTCACTTGAAATAAATGCTGAGATACTTAACTTAATATCAACTGTTACAGTTTCTTCTTGAACCTCTCCACTTAAAATTGCAATTGCTTCTTCTAACATTTTTAGATAAAGTCCATATCCTATTTGTTTGATATGCCCACTTTGAGCTTCACCAATAATATTTCCACCACCACGTATCTCTAAATCTTGATGAGCTAAAGCTGTTCCGCTTCCAAGGTAAGAGTTTGATTCTAAAGCAAGTAATCTTCTAATGGCATCTTTAGTTATAGTTTTTTTATCTTTAACAATAAAATAACAAAGTCCCTCTTTATCTCCTCTTCCTACTCTTCCTCTTAACTGATGAAGATCAGCGATACCAAATCTATCAGCACCATCTATGATGATACTATTTGCATTTGGAAGGTGCAATCCTGATTCTACGATAGAAGTAGCAAGCAAAATATCTATTTCACCTTTTGAAAAAGCAGCAAGTGTATCTTCACTTTGTTTTGCTGTAATTTTTGAATGCATAACTGCAATTTTAATATTTGGCATAATTTGCAATAAATCTTCTTTTTTAGTTTCAATAGTAGCAATATTATTATATATATAAAAGAGTTGTCCCCCACGACGCTTTTCTCGAAGAATTATCTCTTTAATAATCTTATCATCATACTCTTTTACAAAACTTCGCACACCCAGTCTTTCACTTGGAGGAGTAAGTAAAGAGCTCATCCCTTTGATTTTAGATAGTGCAAGATTTAGTGTCCTAGGAATTGGAGTAGCACTCATAGAAAATATATGAACATCTGTTCTGATATCTTTTAACTTCTCTTTTTGTTTTACACCAAACTTATGTTCTTCATCGATAACTACTAATCCCAAATTTTTACATTTGATACTTAGTAAAGAGTGAGTCCCTACAACTAAATCAATATTACCCTCTTCTAAAGATTTTTTAAGAGCAGTTTTTTCTTTTGCTGTTGTTCTTCCATCAATTTTGGCTACTTTTATACCAAATGGTTCAAGTCTATTTTTTATACCCTCAAAATGTTGTGAAGATAACAATGTTGTAGGACATACAAATATTGCTTGATATCCATTTAATAAAACAGCCAAAAGACCATTTATAGCGACTTCCGTTTTACCAAATCCAACATCCCCACTTAAAAGTCGATCCATTACCAAGCCACTATTCATATCACTTAAAAACTCTTTTACACTTCTTGCTTGATCTTTCGTATATTCAAATCCAGCAGCAGATTGAAGTACCTTTATCTCATCTTTAGAAGTATCTATTTTTATACCTTGAGTTAATTCTCTTTTAGCTGCTATTGCAATAATATCACTTGCTATTGCAAAGAGTCTCTCTTTTACTTTTGATTTTAGTTTTGCAAAACTTCCTTTACCAAGCTTATCTAAAACAGCAATACTTCCACCATCTGCTAAATATCTATCTATAATTCCAATATTTTCTACAGGGATTAAAAGTCTATCTTCCCCAGCATAGTTAACAATCACAAAATCTCTTTTTGCACCCATCACAACAACAGGTTCAATACCTCTAAATTGTCCAATACCATGAACTTCATGCACAACAAAATCATTCTCTTGAAGCTCATCTAAAACAATCTTTGGTTTCTTTTTTCGTCTCTTTTTGATTTGCTTATTTAAAGAGATTATCACTTCATCATTTGATACAAGATTAAGAATTTGATGATCTATTTTATATGTTATATTACTATCATTTAAATCAAAATCATGACTTCTTATTTTAGCTTCAGTTGAAGATATGATTGTGATCTTTTTATCTTTATGAAATTCCAAAAACTCTTGTGGATTTGCTGGGTCTACTTGAACATAAATACTATTTTGCAAAACTGGGTCAAGATATAAGAGCTCCTCTTTAGGGATTCTTTTTTCATCAAAAATATACACCTCATCTATCTCATCAAGTGCATCTTTTGTTATACAGCTATTTAAAGAGTGAGTATAATATTCTGCCATATCATCAAGATACCAAAATCCTAAAGAGTGTATATCTTTTTCAAATACATCAATATTTGAAGATTCTATTTTTTCATTTATTGATTCTAACTGTTCATCACTCAATGCCAGAAAAGAAGCACTAATATCAAAACTTTCTAGCTCTTCTTTAAAAGACTTTTGATTTTCTACATCAAATTTTCTGATTGATTCAATCTCATCATCAAATAAACTTACTCGAAAAGCGAACTCTTCATTTGGAGGAAAAACATCTACTATATCCCCTCTAATAGAAACTTCACCCTCAGCTGTTACTATATCTACAAAATAGTATCCCCAATTGTATAGTTTATCTTTTAAATCAGTTAAATTCAAAACAGAGGCAAACTCAATAGTTAAACTATCAAAATTATTCTGTTTTGGTAAGGGATAAGATATTGTTCTTACTGGTGTTATTAGGATTTTATTTTGTTTTTTATATTTATGATATTTTTCTAATGTAGAAGTTAAGTCTTTTAGCTCTTCACTAAAAGATAAGAGGTCGTCTCCAAAATTAGCACGTAAGTCACTTAGCACAAATGGTTCATATCCCAAATAACTAGCACAATCGCGAGCAACATTAGCTTCTTTTTCATCAGAAACAATCAAAAGTTGTGTATCTTTGTTTAATTTAAGGTAATTATATATTCTATTCATTTGCAAGTATTGTATCAAAATTCTAAACAAAACTTACTTTTAAACATTGACTTATAAAAAATAAAATGATAAAATAATAAAAATCATAAGTTAAAATAATAATTTTTATAACTTTATACAAGGAATAAGTTTGAATAATATAGAAAATCAAGAAAATAATAGGCTTAAGTTTTTCCCTATTATGATGTTTGCAATCGTTATGGGACTAAGTGGCTTAACTATTGCTTATCAAAAAGCAGCAATGTGGTTAAACTTTCCACATATCATTGGCTCACTACTCATGTATATGACAACAGTAGTCTTTTTTGTCGTTACTGCAATATATATAATAAAGTTTTTTAAATATAAAAATGCAGTTATCAAAGAATTTAATCATCCAATTCGTATCAATTTTTTTGCTGCTTTTTCAATCTCTTTATTGATGTTAGCAATTATCTACAAAGAAGTAAATATCACAGTTAGTTCTTCATTTTGGTACTTAGGTGTTGGAATCCATTTTTATTTAACAATGCATACTATTAAATCATGGATAAACAACAATCAAGAGTTGGCACACTCAAATCCTGCTTGGTTCATACCAATCGTTGGAAATGTACTAGTTCCTGTTGGTGGTATTGGTTTTGCTCCTACTGGTTTCTTAATGTATTTTTTTAGTGTAGGGATGTTTTTTTGGATTATTATGTTTGCTATTATATTAAATAGAATTATTTTTCATCAACAATTAGCAGTGAAATTTATGCCAACTATGTTTATTTTGATAGCACCTCCAGCAGTAGGATTTTTAGCTTACTTTAAACTTTATGGTCAAATAGATGCATTTGCTATGCTTTTATTCAATATTGCATTGTTTTTTACATTGTTAGTTGTGTTTATGTATAAAAACTTTTTAAAGATTAAATATTTTATATCATGGTGGGCTTTTGTTTTCCCAGTTGCAGCTATGGCTATTAGTTCTATGCTAATGTATAAAAAAACTCAAGATTTTATTTTTTTGATACTTTCATATGCAATGATAGGAGCAACTACTCTAATAATTTTAGTAGTTCTCTATCAAACTATTATAAATATGAAACAAAAAGAAATATGTATCCAAGAATAAGTATATAGATGAAAAAATATATAGGTATCTTTATATCCGTTTTTCTTCTTGTTATTGTAGGGAATAGTATTTATACTCAAATAAATAAAAAACCTATCTCTGCAAAAGCAAAAAGGCTTCCTTGTCAAAAGGTTACGACTAGTTTTGAAAAAGCTTTTGATAAAGAGGATATAAAAAAAGGGCAACTGCAATTAGAAGCTGGAAATTTTAAATTTACATCATATGTTGAAAAATCAACATATATGAAGTCCAGACTCTTTAAATATGTAAAGCTATCACAGATGGATGCTGTTACACTCAAAGAGCTTCAAAAATATAAAATAAATGATATTCAAACGCAAGATAAACTAAGAGTTTTATACTATATATATGAAAATGATAAAAGCAATCCTGGTAAAAAAACTAAAAAAAGTAAAATATATGAGGGATATGTGGTGTTTAAATTTTTTAATATAAATAACAAGCTTATATATCAAGCTCAAATTGACTTTATGAATAACAAAGGTTCGGATATACCGCAAAAAATAAAATGTGCAATCAAATCATTTGCAACATACAACAAATAAATTAAGGAACAAAAATGAAAAAAACAACTTTTATGGACAAATATCCAGTATATTCACTAGAACTATTAAAAAATGAGGTAAAACAAGAAACATTGGAAGAAGTAGTGGCATACTTTACAAACAAAATAGAAAATCACCCAATAGCAAAATTTATAGCAGTATTTGATCACTATACACATACAAAAAACTTAGATGGTGAAATAATGGATGGAATTATCGATGCACAAAATGTTGTATTTTGTTTTGGTGCGGCAATTCCAAATACAAAAATTTTAGCAGTACGTCCTAGAAGTATTGGTATTTGTGAGTTTGAAGATAGATTTGTAATTGATTTTATAGAAGCTCCAAAAGAGCAACTACATGAATTAATGGAGTCATGGGCAAGAGGATTAAAAGTATAATTGTACTTTTTCTTATTTTAGGTATAATTGCTATATGAAGAGATTAAATATAGCAATTAAAAATAAAACCAAACTGGTTCAAAATCTAGAATCAGTTTACGATATTCAGTATTACAAAGAACAAACACTATTCTCAAAACTTACATTTCAAACAAAAATTTATCCAGATATCTATTTTCATCAAGGAAGCTTGACAGATGATGCTTTAGAGATGATAGAACATTCTAAAGTAACAATAGTTAATAGTAGTGGATTAAAAGCCTCTATACTTGAAACGAACCGTCATATAAATCAAGCTAAGATAAATGTTGTATATCCTTACGCAATTGCACAAACAGAATATGATAAACAGATTAAACAAGAGTTTAAAAAGAGATATTCAATTCAAAAGGATACAAAACTTATATTATTTACTGCGAGTGATCTTGTTGCTAGTGGTGTTCAAAATTTTATAAAAGTACTTTCAAAACTACAAGAAAAAAACTTTAAAGCTGTCGTATCTTCAGATACAAAACAAATTCAAAGCTTAAAACTCTTAATAAATAGATTAAAAATTGATTTCCAAATAATCTTAATAGATGACTGTAAAAACAAAGATGAACTGTTCATCGCTTCTGATATCTTTGTATTACCAACAAAACAAAAACTATTTGCTCCAAATATACTAAAAGCAATGAGTTATAAAAATGCAGTATTTGTACCAAGTACAAATTATTCTTCAGAAATCATAGATGTATTTTCTGTTATGCAAAGTTTAGAAGACCCAAGTACACCATTCAGAATAGATGCATTGTTATCAAATAAAAAAGAGTTAAAGATAATTCAAAAACAAAACTATGAAACTAGTCAAAATTTTAATTTTAAAAGCAGATGTGATATTGTTAAATCTATAATTCAAACACAGATATAAGAAGAAAAGAGAACTTCTCTTCTTATCACTTAATATTAAAAAGTCTCCCAAGAATCATCAGATGATGTATCTTTTATATTAGTATTAGTTTTTTTAGGACTAATAGACACTAGATTATCCTGAGTACTTTTAACAGATTTTAATTCTTTTGCTTTTACATTATTTTTCCCATGAAACTCTTTTTCATCAGCATTTGATACTACTAATTTAGCA
>Ga0193956_1000331_pt1 | contig 22332 bp, 17 predicted proteins | sample BB_7_MG_FD_140358 | JGI IMG/M metagenome (GOLD analysis project Ga0193956, IMG submission 140358) | Microbial mat bacterial communities from the Broadkill River, Lewes, Delaware, United States - BB_7_MG | ecosystem: Environmental > Aquatic > Freshwater > River > Microbial mats | place: USA...
GAAACCAAACTGGCCTATTTTCTTGTATGCTCTAACAAACTGACTATTAATTCTTCTAACAGAAATAGGGATAATCACAAATGCAAATAACTTTATATAAAGAGCATTTTCTGGTTTGTTAAAAACTTCTCCTGCAATAAAATCGGAGAAGAAGAAAAATAAGAACGAAAATATTATGCCTGGCACAAAAATAATTTTAAGTGCTTGGAAATAATACGATTTAATTTTTCCAAATTCTTTTTTTGCTTTAAACTTGGAAACAAATCTCAAAGTAGTCATTTGAATACCAAGAGTTGCAAATGTTCCAAAAAGAGTTAAAACAGATATAATATAAGAAAATATACCAAGTGCAGATGTTCCAAAATATTTAGTAATAATTACAATATTTACATATCCAAAAAACATTGCTAAAACCTTTATTATCAAAAAAGAAGCACTTCCTTTTGCTAATTTACTCTTAGAATATTTTTTTATCTTTAATCTGATAACACTAATCATTTATAACTTCTTTAATTATTTTTTTATCTCCGTAAAGTAAAAAACCTCGTATTTTTTTATCTGGTGATATTTCAGAACTAAATTTCATATATTCTAATACTTGGTCTCGGTGTTCTTTTCTTATTTCCCCAAACTTAAAATCTATAACGATTGTTTCTTCTTTGCCAAATAATATTCTATCAGGTATTTTAATATCGCCTCTCGAAGTAAGAATTTGGGATTCACGTTTCACCTCCCACTCATCAGAAAACCAACCATTTACTTGTGGAATTGCAATTATTTCTTTTATCTTTTTTATTAATATATTCTTCTCTTTACTATCAATTTTTCCTTCAAAAATCATATCTTGAATAGCATCGTTTATGTCTGCCTTAACTTCTATTTTAGAAAAAATTTAGTGCATAAGAATTCCATAATTCACTTTAGCTTCCACCTGCTTAATACTTTCTATAAAAAATTCGCCTGCATGAGATTTTACCGAAATATTTTTTCGCCAGTCAAAAACTGGATAATAATCCAAAGAAAAAGATTTTTCTAATATCTGTTTTTTATATTTTTCTAAATCTAATTTTTCATAACTATCATCTATTAGACAAGTAAAATTTTCAGAATTATAATATTTATTTAATGATATAATATTATCTTCGCTACTATTAAACTCAATATCGCTATTTGTAATTGTATTATAAAGCAAATCAGATATATAAGTTAGTTCTTTATTTTCATCATCTATCGGAGCCATAACAATTAGCTCTTCAATGGGACGAGTAAATGCGACATAAAGCATATTAATTGCGTCCATAAAGGCATAAAGTTTTTCATCAAAATAATCTTTATTAAAATGTGTTTCAGCAAGTTGAGAATTATATTTTACAGGCAAAAACGCAAATTTATCGTATGGGCTTCTGTCTGGTTTACACCAAATTATTGGAGCAATAGTAGGACTATGGTCTAATCTCCAATCTAAATACGGTAACAATACAACCTTAAAAGCCAAGCCTTTAGACTTATGAATTGTCATAATATTTACAGCATCTTGCTTGTCGGAAATATTTACTGAAATTGTGCCACCTTTTAGTTCCCAAAATTGCAAGAAATTATGCAAATCGGAATATTCATCTCTAACATATTTTAAAACAGTATCTTGTAAACTATGTAAATAAGGGTGTTCTTGTTCGTAGTTATTTAATTTAAAAATAGAAATCAAATTTTCCACGAGTTCGTAGAGAGGAATTTTTTGCAATTCATCATATTTTTCTATTAATTCACTTGGCAAAAATGAAGATAAATTTTGCTTATTTTTAGAATCAAAAATATGGTGATATTCTAAATTATTATCATTAATAAGTTTTTGATATTCAAAAATAAGATTTGTAAGATTTACTTGGTCTTCTGTGTTGTGCAAATATTTTAGTGCAAGAATAATTATTTTTACCGAAGCCGAATTATTAATAAACAATGAATCTGATGAAATTATATCATAAATTTTTGCGTGAGGAGTATTGTTTATATAATTGAGCAACAAATCTACAATTTCTTTGCCTTCTTTATTTGTTCTTACCAAAATAGTAATATCACCTGGTCTATAATTTTGTTCTTTAAGCAGATTATCAATAGTTTCTGGAACAAGATGGCTAATATTTTCTCTCCATTTTTTTGCTTTTTCAGATTTATTAACTTCAATAAAATTTATTTTTACTCTCCCACCCTTTTTGTTTTTTACTGGTGCAACTTTCTGATAAGTATCTGAATATGCAGAAATTAAAATGCTATCATATTCATTTTTTATAGCACTATTATTTGTAGAAAAATCTTTGTTATAAAAATTTTGTGCTATTTCAGGAAGTTGTTTAAAAACAGAATTATTAAAATCTATTATATTTTTTTTACTTCTCCAATTTGTATCCAAACTTGTTTCTTTTATAAAATTTTCGCCAATATCATTTTTAACTTCAGTTAATAATAGTCTCCAATCACCTCCACGCCAGCGATATATAGATTGTTTTATGTCTCCCACAATAAGATTATAAAAACCATTTGCGAGAGAATTTTCAATTAGTGGTTTAAAATTAAACCACTGAAAACCAGAAGTGTCTTGAAACTCATCAATTAAAATATTCTGAAATTTTGTTCCAATTTTTTCGTAAATAAAAGGAGCATCGTTACCTGAAATTATTTTTTTAAGAAAAACTGTTGTATCAGAAATTAATAATAAATTATTAGTTTCACGATATTCTGGCAAAATATTTGAGATGTCATTTAAAATCCCAAAAGAATGAAAATTTGATAGTATTTTTTTAGCAGTAAGATAGGAGCTAAATTCTTTATAATATAAATTAATAGTATAATCTAATAATTCCGACAACTGCGGATATACGCTCATAACCTGCTCTTTGATGTCAGACTTTGCACTTTTAGCAAACCAATTTTCTTCACACTCAAGAGCTTTTAATACAGTTTTTCCGGGTTCAAATTCTTGTTTTTCAGTAATTTTTATTGTAAGATAGCTTGTTATAGTTTTAAAATTTCTTCCAAGTTTGTCTCTCAAAATTCTATTTTCTGATAAAATTTTATTAGTTTTATCAGAAACTTCTTTCATTTTTAATTCAAAAATCTTTTTTATTTCTATTATATCCTTCAACAAGTCAGTCAAATTATTTTTCTCTTTTTCTAAATCTACATCTTCGGTTGAAGTTTTAAACGATTGGAATTTTTCTTTAAAAATTTCGTATGCGAGCTTTTTAACGTCTTCTCTAAAATCCCAATTTGTGCCTTGTTCTATCTTATACAGAGCGAATTGTGTAAGCCATTTTTGTAATTGTTTGTTGTCAGAAATTTTGTTAAAAAGCATTTCAGTAATATCTTCAATCACTTTTTGGCTGTCCATTTCTATTTTGTAGCCAGCGGGAACTTTTATTTCGTATGCAAAAGATCTAACTACTCGCTGAACAAAACTATCAATGGTGCTGATTGCAAAATTGGAATAATTATGCAAAACTCGGTCTCTTATTTTTAGTGCTTGATTTATTATTTGGGCTTCAGAAAAATCTGGATATGTTTGCTGAATTATTTTAAAATGTGCCGATTTTGCACCTTTATCTATCAGATTATTAAGTTCTTCTATTATTCTAACCTTCATTTCTTCTGAAGCTTTATTAGTAAAAGTTACTGCAATAATTCTGCTAAACTTATCGGGATATTTAAACGAAAGTTTTAAATATTCTTGTGTAAGTGTGTGTGTTTTGCCTGAACCGGCTGAGGCTTTATATATTTGTAACATTTTTTTATAATAAAACAAGTTTTTTTTCAGAAAATTTAATTTCTAAAATTAATTTGACAAAAGTATAAAAAACATTGTATTTTTATTATTTTTTCAAAAAAATATAACCTGTAGTTTAAAAAAAGCTGCTTTCAATTTTCAGAAATACTTGCTTTCCAGATTCCTCTCCCGTATGTGGAGATAAATATTTTTTTTGTTAAATAATTAATTTTAAGGTCTGTAACCATAACATAAGGAAGTTTTTTGCCGTATCTTTCCCATTTTTCTGTTTTTGGGTTTAAAAAATATACGCCTAAGTCGTTGCCAATTAATAATAGTTTTTGGTCTTCGTAATATTCTATGGTATAGACTGGTAGGTTTGGCAAATTGTAAGTTATATTTTTCCAAGATTCTCCGCCATCGGTTGTGGCAAAAACTTTTAAAGTGTCTGTAAATTTGTCAAAAGTAATCCAAACACTATCAGCATTTTGATTATTTATTTCAATATCAGTAATTTTAGCATCAATTTTTGAACTGATTTTTTGTTCTTTCCACGTTTTTCCATTATCATCAGATTTTTTAAGAGTAAAATATTTATTATTCCAATGTCCATAATTAGCAAAATAAAAAATACTTGGATTATTAACTCCTTGTGCCATAGCAGAATTTAGTCCCCAATTCATGCAAAAATAATTTGAAATTTCAGGAATTGTGTCGCATAAATTATTAGATTTTAACAATACTGATTTTCCCTCTTTTTTGTTAAATGTTGGAAAATAAATAGTTGAACTGTGTTTTACATCTTGATAAATTTTTGCATCATAAACAGTTGGCATAGAGATTATTGCCTTAGTTCTTTTTGTTAGCAAATTCCTACGTTTTAGCGATCTATTGCAGGCCAGAAAAATATTATTAGGGTTTGAGAAATCAATAAGAGTTGTGCCTCCGTCTCCTCCGTAAATGTGTGTCCATTTTTGAGTAGAATCTAACATATAAGTTCCGTTATCGTGTGTGCCAGTGAGAATTAAGTTGGTATCAAGTTCCGAAATAGCAAGCGAATAACACTGATTTAGATTCAAGTTTCCATTAATATTTTGCCATGTTTTTCCTCCGTTTGTCGTTTTGTTTACGCCACCATCGGTAGAAATATATATGATATTTGGATTGTTTTTGTCTGGGAAAATAATATCGGTAACATCTGCATGGATTTTATTGGATTTGCGAGCAAAACTTTGACCATAATTATTTGAGTAATAAAAGCTTACTCCTCCAAAACAAACAATACTATCGTTGATAGATTTTATGGATAAGGCGTGTTTTGTGCCAGTAAGTCGTATTTTTTTATTAGTCCATGTTTTTCCTAAATCATAAGATTTTTTGATGTAATTATTGTATTTTACAGAGTCGTTGCAAACTGCGTAAATAATATCATTTTCAGTAATTTCCAGCGAAACTCTTGTTTCAAAATCTATTAAATTATCATAAATATTTGTCCAAGATTTTCCACTATTGTTAGATTTATATAAGCAATTAATTCCTGAAATAAATATTTTTTTTGAACTTGAAGTTAAAAATTCTATATCTCTAAATTCCTGATTTTCATTTGCTATTAAATCTAATATTTCCCAAGTTTTTCCACCATTTTTGGATTTATAAACCCTCTTTAACGAAAGTGCATAGATAATATTAGAATTTTCTGGGTCAAAAATTATTTTTTTCATAAAAATTAAATCTTTTGGACTTATTTTCATATCTATAACCGACCAAGTTTCACCAAAATCAGTAGATTTGTAAATTCCGTAGCCATAATATCCATTGCGAAGTAAACCATTGGCATACAAGCCAGTAGCAGCAAAAATAATGTTATTTTTTTTTGGGTGTATTGCAATGCTTTGTATTCCTCCCGGCATATCTTCTGTTGTGCAACGCCAATTTTTTCCTCCATCGCTTGACTTCCAAAACCCTCCTGACGATGCTCCGATGTATATTTCATCAATATTTTTGGGTGAAGTAACGATGCAATCAACTCTGCCTATGTAATCGTAGCCAGATAAATTAGAGAAAAATGGTCCGACTGGAATCCATTGTGTAGAATTATTTTGTCCAAAAATTTGTAGGTTTATAAAAAAAATTATTGCAATTAAAAAGTATTTTTTCATTCTTTATTTTATTAATAATTAAGTATTTAAACTATGTAAGATTAGTTCAGTAGATTTTTTGGTTTATTTATTGTGTTATTTTATTAAAAATTTAGAATATTTTATTATTTTTGGAATTTAATCTTATATTCAAAAGGCAAAAAAAAGATTTTATACTTGTCTAAAAAAATATTCAAATACAAAATTCAAAAAATTATATTTTTTTAGTCTATTAAAAAAAAGTTGAAGTCCTCATTTGATATATTTTATATTTACACACAATAGAAATTATCCAAACACGGGAACGATTAAAATTAAATTTAAAAATTTAATACAATATATGAAAAACAAATTTAACTTCACAATATTAGGAAAAATAATTTTAAGTTTTGGAATATTGACTTCTGTAGTTATTATTACAAACTTATTAACTTTCAGCAAATTTGAACAAAATCTTGCAGCAAATAAGCGTATTTCCTACCTTTATGCACCGTCTATAGAATATTTGAATGACATAATCTTTATGGTTGTCAAGTCTGATGAATTGTTAAAAAAATCTATTTTTATAGACAAAAGTATAGATTCTAAAAGCCGTAAGGATTTAGATAGCTTGCATACAATAATTTTTCCATATTTAAAAAATAGAATTATTCGTTATGTTGAAGACTGGAGTAAAGAAGAACAGAATCAATATTATGGGATAACAACCTCGTTGGATAGTCTATTTTTAAACCACGACTTAATTCTTGACGACTTAATAGATTTTGATAGCTATCAAAATACAGAATTAATGTTTGAAATAACAATGAAAGTTACCGAAAATGGTGAAATAGTGAGACAAACAGACCGAGTTATTCATAATTTAGATTCATTATTAACTATTCAAGAAAAAAATATGATGAATTATAATTCTGAAATGGAAGCCTCATTTACAGGGTTTAGGCAATTTATTTACTGGATGGCAGCTATTTTAATTATTTCAATGATTTTAATTGGAATTATGATTTCACGAACGCTAATTGTTCCTATCAAAAAAATAAATAATGTTATAAGGCTGATGGGTAATGGATTACAACCAGATGTAAATATTGAAAAACGAACAGATGAAATTGGAGAAATGGCAGACTCCTTAAAACATTTAATAGCTGGGCTTAAAGCTACATCAAAATTTGCATTAAAAATTGGAGAAAGTAATTTTAAAGCAAGGTATAAACCTTTGAGTGAACAAGATGTATTAGGCAACTCTCTTATTTTGATGCGAGAGAACTTAATAAAAGCAAACAGAGAAGCTGAACTAAGAAAAATAGAAAACTTCCAACGAAACTGGACTTCGCAAGGTCTTGCAGAATTTAATGATTTAATACGAGATGTAAGTAAAGACTTAGTAGAGCTCTCACAGTCAGTTATATCCAAACTCGTAGAATATCTTGAAGCAAGTCTTGGAGGCTTATTTATTGTAAATGACGACAACAAAGACGATATTTTCTTAGAGCTTATAGCTTTTTACGCATACGATAGACAAAAATTTATAAAAAAACGAATTGAAATTGGTGAAACTCTTGTAGGACAATGCTATCAAGAAAAAGAAAAAATATATATTACTGACGTTCCAGAAGATTATGTAAAAATAACGTCGGGGCTTGGCTCGGATAAACCTAAAAATGTTTTAATTATGCCTCTTACTATAAATGAAAAAATTTATGGTATTGTAGAGATAGCATCATTTAATGATATAGAAAAATATCAGATAGAATTTGTAGAAAAAATAGGAGAATCTATTGCAACAGCGATTTCGTCTGTAAAAATTAATCTGAGAACAACGGCACTTCTTACTGAATCTAACGAAAAATCTAAAAGTTTAGAAAAACAAGAAGCACTGTCTCGCCAAAATATTGCAGAGATAGAAGCTAACTTAATGCTTGCAAAAGAAGAACTTATAGTAGAGCAAAGAAAGGTTAATATCCTAAAAAATGAAAAAGATACAATAACATCTGAATTTGAAAAAACAATACAAAAACATAATGAAAAAGACAAAGAATTTAAAAACAAACTAACTAATATACAGCATATTATAGACAACGCATTTCCTTATTACGAGTTAACTATTAACGATGAATATTCGTATGTAAATAATAAATACTTGGACTTAATAAATTTTGACAGAAACGAAATTCTTGGCAAAAAACACAATGCACTTGTTAGTAAAGACTTTATAAATTCGGGTAATTATAAAAAAATATGGGACAAATTAAAACAAGGGCGAACAGCTTCTCTTTCAGTTCAATATTTAATTGATGGAAAAAGCAGAATTCTTAACGAAAAATTTATTCCTGTTCTTAATGATAAAGAACAAATGATAAAAGTTGGAGTGTTTTGCAACCAATAATTAATTAATATAATAATATAACAAACACCAAAATTCTACAAATTGCTTAAAAGTTCATTAAAAGTTTCTTTTAACTCTTGAGGATTTTCTGTGTTTGTTTTTGCAAGTAGGCGGTCAAAAATTTCAGTTTGCGAAATATTTTCCAACGACCTTGGCTCTTCTATTAGTTGCTCTATTGATTTTATATTTTCTTCAAATAATATTTTATAATTTAGAATTTCTAAATTTTTAACTCCCTCAATATAAGACTCTGCCATGCTTCGCAATTCTGGATTAAACTTCTGCTCAACAATTTCTATTTCTATCCAAGCTATTTGATTTCCATCGTCCTTATAATTTTCTATTTTGTTTCTAACCTCCATAAAAGTTCCCTTAAAAAGAACAATATTTCTAAATTTTGGAATGTCTATTTTATTGATATTTAATGAACTATCATTATTTGTGTCTAAAATAAGAACCGATTTTTGTTGTTTTCGCTCGCTAAAACTCATTGGCAAAGGACTACCAGAATATCTAATTTTATCTGTAACTTTTTGCGGACGATGAATATGCCCAAGAGCTACATAATCAAATTCTTGCGGAAAACGTTTTGCACTAATTTGCTGTAAACTACCAATATACAATTCACGTTCCTCATTGCTAATATCAGAAGAATCATTTACAAACAAATGACCTGTTGCTATAATAGGAATATTTTGAGCTTTATAATCTACAACAAGCTCTGCCATTTTTTCAAAATAATTAGCTATTCCATCTCTAATATTTGACTTTCTATCCTCATAACTTTCACCTGCAACCGATTGACGCACATCTTTATCTCTTAAATATGGTATGGCACAAACAACCAACTCTACTCTTTCATCTTTTTTAATTTCAAATATCTGATTTTTAATATTTTCTTTTGTGCCACCAACAACATGAATGTTCATCATTTGCAAAATATCTTTTGGAGCTTCAAGCGTAGATTTTGAATCGTGGTTGCCTCCAATTATCACAACATCAGAACAATAAGAATTATTTATTCTTGTTAAAAATTTATAATAAGTTTTTAACGAATCGTTGGACGGATAGGCAATATCAAAAATATCGCCAGCAATAATTAGAACATCAATCTTCTGATTATCAATAGTTTCAAGCAACCAATCAAAAAACAAAAGCATATCTTGTTTTAATTCGCTATTGTATAATTTTCTACCAATATGCCAGTCGGAGGTGTGTAATATTTTCATGTAGGAATGTGCTTTTTAAGCTGTCAGACACTTTATAAAGTGTCTGACAAATAAATAATTTTATATTGAATTAATCCAATTAATAAGTCCTTTTTTCTCAATAATTTGCATTAATTTTTCTGGAAGTGGTTCAAAATTAAATTTTTTATCATTTAGTTTAATAAATCCATTTTTAAAATCTACATCAACAATATCTCCAGCTTTATAATTTTCCACAACCTCTTTGTTTACAATTAACGGAAGTCCTTGATTTATAGAAGAACGGAAAAAAATACGATTTATAGATTTTACGATAACAGCCTTTACGCCAGCGTGTGCAAGTCCCACCGCAGGGTGTTCACGAGAGCTACCACAACCAAAATTATCCCCCGCAATAATAACATCACCCTTCTGCAAATTTTTTGTAAAACTTGGGTCAAAACCTTCAAAAAGATGAGGCATAATAGACTCTGCATCAGAACTTAAAACTTTGTAAGTCAAGTTTCCCGCAAACATTTGGTCGGTGTTGAGGTCGTCAATATCTGCGTAATTCCAAGTGTTATTTATTCGTCTGTTTTCTCCGTCAGAAATTTCTACCTTTGATGCAATTTCTTTTGAATAAGGGAATTTTTCGTCAAGATTTTTTGTAATCCGAGGGTCTGTAAACTCACCATTTATTGCCGAAAGTGCCACAACGGCAGGCGACGCAAGATAAATTTCTGCATTTTTATTTCCCATTCTACCCAAAAAATTACGATTTGCAGTAGAAACAACTCTAAAATTATCAGCAGGTATCCCCTGCCCTGTTCCCAAACATGGTCCACAAGATGAGGATAATACATTTGCTCCTGCATTCAAGAAAATTTCTATCAAACCTTCTTTCATTGCCTGCAAATATATTTTTTGAGATGCTGGAGTTACAAGTAGCTGAAAACCATCAGCAACAGTCTTACCTTTAAGTATTTCTGCTGCTTGGCGGAGGTCTTCGATACGTCCGTTTGTGCAAGTTCCAATAAATCCTTGATTTAGTTTTTTGCCCAACACTTCTGCAAGAGCTTTTACGTTATCAACATGGTGAGGAGCAGCGACTACTGGAAATAATTCGCTCAAATTTATTTCAATTTCTTTTTCGTAAACAGCATCTTCGTCAGCCCAAATTCCTTCAATTTTTTGGTTGCCATAAAATTCTGCAAGAACCTCATCAGCAGGAAAAACTGCATTTTTTGCACCCATTTCCGAAGCCAAATTTGCAAGCGTCATACGCTCCGAAATTCCAAGAGTTTTAACCCCTTCGCCATGATATTCTATTGACATATAATTTGCTCCGTCCGAGCCAATCATTCCAATAATCCAAAGCGAAATATCTTTTGCATACACGCCTTGTGGGAGTTTTCCAGTAAGCGTAACTTTCATTGTTTCAGGCACTCTGAACCAAGTTTCGCCTCGTTTCCAAAGTCCTGCCGCTTCGGTTCTATCTATTCCGGCAGCCATTGCGTTGAATGCTCCTGCGGTGCAGGTGTGGCTATCGCTACCAACTATAATCATCTTTGGCTCTGCATGATACGACATTATTTGATGACAAATTCCTTTGCCTGCGTCGTAAAACTTCTCAATGCCTTGTTCTTTCACAATGTCTCTAATAGACTGGTATTGAGTTGATAATGCTGCCGTTGTTGGTGGTGCATTGTGGTCAAGCACAATCAAAAGTTGTTCTGGATTTGCAACTTTAGTGCCTCCCATCTTCTCAAAAGTTTTTTTTATACTCGCTGTATTGTCGTGAGTTAGAACAATATCTGGCTTTTTAAAAACGATGCTACCTGTGGTTGCACCAAGTATTTTTTCTACAAATGTTTTTCCCATTTTTTATAAAATAAAAATTAATTCCTTTGGACAAAAATAATAAAAGCTATCAAAAAAAAGAATTATTTTGTTTTTTTTAAAGATTAATGAAAATTTTATTTTATTTTGTTATTTTTGTTTTTAAAATGTTTTTTTATGAAAAAAAAAGTAGATGTTTCTATTCTTACAACAAATTATAATAATGGTAAATTTTTATCAGATTTTTTTGATAGTATAATAAATTCTACTGTTTCGGCAAAAGAAATTATTTTTGTAGATGATGGTTCAACCGATAACTCTATTGAAATAGTAAAAGAAAAACTTTTGTTATTAGATTTATATATAATTGATTTTGTGGAGAATAAAGGTCGTGCAGCTGCTCTTAATGCAGGAAAATCAAAATGCAGGTCAAAATATATTTTAATAATAGACCCTGACGATATTTTACTTCCAGAACGAATTGAGACACAATATAATTTTATGGAAAATAATCCTGATGTTGATATTTTGGGTGGAAATGTAATATATTTTAATAGTAAAACTGGCCAAAAATTAAATATTTCTAATTTTCCAACATCAAATTCAGATATTTATAAAACTTTTTACAGAGGCGAAAATGGAGTTTTACAGCCAACAGTTATTTGCAAAACAGAAGTAATAAAAAAATATGATTATAAACAAATTGTTCCCGGACAAGATTATGAACTTTTTGCAAGATTAGCAAAAGATGGTTATAAATTTGCAGGATTAAAAGAACCTCTAAACAGAATGAGAATACATACTAATAGCGTGGTTAGCAATGTAAAATTAGAATCATTTACAAACTTGTTTTTTTATAGGGATAAAATTTTTGGAACAAAAACTTCAAAAATAAAAATCCGTTTTTATTATTGGCATATAAAATATTATAGGAAATCTATGTTTGCAAAAAAACCTATTTCTAAATATTTTAACCTGTTTTTGTCTATTTTAGCATATCCTCAAAAAATAATTAAAAGATTATTAAAATAAATATTTTATTTATAAAAATCCAATTTTAAATTAAAACAAAGCAATATAAACTAAGCACTTACTTAACTGAATATAATAAAATGTCTAAAATAAAATTTACAGAAGAAGAAAAAAAACGAATTAAAGATACAGTAAAAAAAATAGAGAAGAAAACATCTGGCGAAATAGTAACATATTTTGCAAATAGAAGCGATAATTATTATGAAGCTCCATTTATAGCAAGTTCAATATCAAGTGTTTTAGGATTTATTTTTCTAAATATTTTGTCTCATTTTTGGCTTTTACCTTTTGAATTTAATATATTAAATTTTAGTGTTATTATTTTATCAATAATGGTGTTAGTTTTTGTTGCAGTTCAGTTTATTCCAATTTTAAAACATGCTTTTATTTCTGAAAAAAGAGAAAGCAAAATGGCTGGAATAAAAGCAGTTGAAGTATTTGTAAATGAAGAAGTTTTTAATACAAAAGACCGAACAGGAATTTTGATTTTTATTAGCGAATTTGAACAAAATGTGAAAGTTATTGCCGACACAGGAATTAATAAAAAAGTAGAACAAGAACAATGGAACAAAATTGTAGAAACAATAATTAATGGAATTAAAAATAAAAAAATAACAGACGGAATAGTTTCAGCAATAGAGCAATGTGGCGAATTATTAGTGGAAAATGATTTTATTATTACAAAAAATGATACCAACGAACTTTCTGACAAAATAATAATTGAAAAATAAGTTTTTAGTTTTTAGTGCTTAGATTTTAAATTAACTTTAAAAAGATAAAAAATATTTTCATTTAGAAATCTAACTACTTATGTATCTTAATAAAAAACAAATAAACAAATAAACAAATAAACTAATAAACTAATAAACTAATAAACTAATAAACAAATAAACTAATAAACTAATAAACTAATAAACAAATAAACTAATAAACAAATAAACTAATAAAACTAATAATCTATAATAAACAAATAAACTAACACCCCAATATACGAATAAAAATGAATAATTTAGATGTTTTTGTAAAAAAAATGTATGACTTGCAATATTCTGATAAAGAAATAGTTGTGTCAGAACAAGAGTTAAAAAAAATTGCATTAGACACAGGCTTGTCGGAGGAAGAATGGGCAGAATCGCAAGTGATGCTTCAAAATCACCTAAAAAATGGCAATCAGCATTTGGTTGCAAACAACTGGGATTATGCAATTTCGGAATTTGAACAGGCAATAAATCTAAATCCATTTTCGGCGGAAAACAACTTCAACTTAGCAGTGGCATACTACGACAAATGGATTGGCGAAGATGACATTTTGTCGCTTGGAAATGCTCAAAAATATGCCGAAAAATCTATCAACTTAAAGGCTGGATATGCTCCTGCAATTCAGTTGCTTGCGAAAATTAAAAAATCATCAAAAAAATCTAAAAAAGAGAACACGAAAAAGAAAAAAACTATTCTTTTTTCTGCAATAGCTGGACTATTATTTTTATTTTTGATAAGTATATCTACCTATGTATCAATAAATAACAAACAAATAAAAATGAATGAAGAGGTGGTTTCTAAATGGGCACAGGTGGAAAATGTGTATCAACGAAGGTCGGATTTAATTCCTCAATTAGTGCAAACGGTAGAATCGGCGGCAAAATACGAAAAAGAAACTCTGTCGCTAATAATTGAGGCAAGAAATCAAGCAAGCAACTTAAACATAGATATTTCCAACCTTGATGCAGACGAAATTGCAAAATTTCAGGCAAAACAAGACGAGCTATCAGCTGCATTAAGCAAATTTTTGATGATTAGCGAAGATTATCCTGAACTTCAAGCAGTTCAAGGTTTTAGAGATTTACAAGTTCAAATAGAAGGAACAGAAAATAGAATTACAGTAGAACGAAGACGCTTCAACGAAGAGGTGAAAAAATATAACAGTTATGTGAAAAAATTTCCCCAAAGTATGTTTAGTTTTGAAGAAAAAGGATATTTTAAAAGTAAATAAATAATACTATATAAAAATATCTTTAAATAATAAATGTATTTTGACATTTTAAAACTGCTTTTTGTATTTTTTATTACAATATTTATTAAAATTGGTATAAATTGTGCAATATTTTTACGAAAACTATATTATGATTAAATCTACAAAAACACTATTTATAATTATATTATTATCATTAAATATAAATGTTATAAATGCTCAATATCACAGTTTTACAAATTATTCTGTAAACGATGGCTTATCTCAAAGCGTTGTAAACTGCATATTTCAAGACTCTTATGGCTATCTTTGGATAGGAACACAAATGGGTTTAAATAAATTTAATGGCTATACTTTTGATAAATATTTTCACAATCCTACCGATACAACCACTATTTCAGACAATTGGATATATTCAATAATTGAAGACCAAGACAAAAATATCTGGATAGCTACAAAAAATGGCTTAAATAAATTTGATAGAAAAACAGCAAAATTCTACCGCATACATTTTAGAGACAGTAAAAATAATTACATCAACAATGCTGTATATGGGCTTGATTTAGATAAAAATGGTAATATATTAATTAATACTCCGCCAATTTTACACATCTACAATCCTAATACAAACCAAACCGAATATTACACAAGCTCGCTTGAGGTAAATACAGCAATAAGCGAACAATGTATCCCTATTTTAGAAGACAGCAACGAACAAATTTGGATTGCAAACCAAAATGGATTATGCAAGTTTGACTATAAAAACAAATCTTTTACAAGCTACCAGTCTAACCCAAATAAAAATAATTCCATTAGCGATAATGAAATTTCGGCAATCTATGAAGATAGCAAAAATAATATTTGGATAGCTACTTCAAATGGCTTAAATAAGTATAATAAAAAAGAAGACAACTTTATTGTTTTTGATAATACATTAATAAACAGCAAAATACACTCTATCATTGAAGACAAACAAAATAATTTTTGGTTAGGAACAGATGGTGGAGGTCTGTATAAATTTAAAATAAATGACAATAAAATAATTTCTACTTCAAATTACACAAGCAAAAATAGTGCAATAAGCAATGATATTATTGTATCATTTTTTATAGATAAGTCTGACAACCTGTGGATTGGCACATTAAATGGGCTAAATAAAACAGACCTTAAAAGAAAGAAATTTCAACTATATAGAAAAAGTGAAAATCAAAATTCTGTAAATTTACTGGACAATGTGATAGCATCAATTTACAAAGAAAATAATAATATAATTTGGATAGGAAACTGGGGAAAAGGATTAAATATTTATAACAGAAAAACCAATGAAGTAAAACACTACTCTTCTGAACTTAGTGGAAACAATTACATACCAAACGATTATGTTCACGTAATTTTTAATGACAGCAAAAAAAATACTTGGATTGGCACAAGAGATGGCATATTAATTTACAACAAACCAGAACAAAATTTTATCAGACCAGCTATATTTTTTGAGAACGACAGCTTTCCAAGTTTTACGAACAATAGAATTTATAAAATAATTGAAAGTAAAACAGGCGAATATTGGATTGCAACACAAAATGGTTTACACCAATTAGATATAAAAACAGGAAAAAAAAGGAGCTATTATTCTGGAAACAGCGAGCCAAGAATAAGTGGAAATCAAGTTTACAGTATAATAGAAGACTCGGAAGGACTAATTTGGACAGCAACCTTCTCTGGCTTAGATTTTTACAATCCAAAAACAAAGAAATTCACCCATTTTCTGAGCGATATAAATTCAACCAATTCCTTGTGCGATAACTTTGTAGTATCACTCTGCGAAGATTTTGAAGGTAACATCTGGATAGGAACACAAACAGGTGTAAATAAGTATATTAAATCTACAAAAACTTTTGAATACTATTCCGTAGAAAGCGGATTGCCAGACAATTTGATTTATGAAATATTGGAAGATGACAACAAAAATATCTGGTTTGCTTCACAAAATGGTTTAGCAAAATTTGACCCCACAACAAAAAAGTTTGAAATTTTTTCTACACAACAAGGGCTTCAAAGCTCCGAATTTAACCTAAGAGCAAGCTACAAAAGCCCCGATGGCGAAATGTTTTTTGGCGGAATGAACGGTTTTAACTCCTTTTATCCAGACTCTTTGTTCAAAAATAAAAATGTTCCTCCAATAGTATTATCCTGCTTAAAAAAAACTGATGGTCAAATTATAAATTTAGAAACACAAAAAGAAATTATATTAAATTATAACGAATCATCTTTTACAATAGAATTTGCTGCCTTAGATTATACCAATCCAACACTCAATCAATATTCGTATATACTTGAAGGATTGGACGAAAAATGGATAAACATAGAAAATCGTAGATTTGTGCCTTTTTCTAATATGCCCCCCGGAGAATATATTTTAAGAATAAAAGGAACTAATAACGACGGAGTATGGAATAATATTGGTTCAGAATTAAAAATAACAATAAAACCTCCTTGGTGGAAAACTACATTTGCATACGTTATTTATTTGATAATAATTGTCTTATCAATAATTTTATTTATAAAATTACGAGAAAGAAAATTAATTGCAGAAAAAAATAATCTAGAAAATAAAATAGCAGAACGAACAAAATTAATTGCAAAACAAAACCATAAATTAGAAAAAACTAACAGAGAAATTACCGACAGTATTAACTATGCAAGTAAAATTCAAACAGCAATATTGCCAGATAATCAACTATTTGAAGAAAATTTTTCAGATTTTTTTGTGCTTTTCAAACCACGAGATATTGTTAGTGGCGACTTTTATTGGATAAGAAAAATTAATGAATATACCGTATTTGCAGCAGCCGACTGCACAGGACATGGTGTGCCCGGAGCATTTTTAAGTATGCTTGGAATATCATTGCTCAACGAAATAGTTGTGCGTAAGGAAATTACACAAGCAAATCAGATATTAGAAACAATGAGAACAAGAATAAAAGCACAACTGAAACAAAAAAATATAGATTCGGCTTCAAAAGACGGAATGGACATTGCCCTTTGTATTGTAAATGAAAAAACAAATATTATGCAATATTCAGGAGCATACAACCCTCTGTATATCATAAAGAAAGAAGACGACAAGCACATTTTAAAGGAAATAAAAGCAACACGAAATCCGATAGGAATACATATTAAAGAAAAACCTTTTGAAAATCATAATATAAAAATAGAAAAAAATGATTTGATATATATATTTTCTGATGGATATGCAGACCAATTTAGCGGAAGTTCTAACCGAAAATTTATGCCTTACCAATTTAAAAATTTATTAATTGAAAACGCTGATAAAAAATTAAAAGACCAAAAAGATATTTTAATATCAGAATTTGAAAAATGGAAAGGAAGTTATTTTCAATTAGATGATATTCTTATTATTGGTGTAAAAATATAAAATCGTTGCTTAATAATTTATTATAATTTTTTAAAATTCTTTTTATTTTATACCTTTGCAAAAATTCTTTATTAATTATTTTGAAAAAAATAGAAAAAAAATGATAATAAAAACAGCAAAATTTAGCAAAAGTAGTTCCTCTCTTGAACAATGCCCCGAAACAAAATTGAACGAATACGCTTTTATCGGACGTTCCAATGTTGGCAAATCGTCGCTGATAAATATGCTTACCAACAATAAAAAACTTGCAAAAATTTCTGGCAAACCCGGAAAAACTCAGCTCATAAACCATTTTATTATTAACGAAAGTTGGTATCTTGTAGATTTGCCCGGATATGGCTATGCAAAAACCTCCAAACTTGACAGATATAAGTGGAACAGTTTCACAGACAAGTATATAAAAGAGCGAGAGAACATGGTAAACCTCTTTGTTCTGATAGATTCTCGCATAAAACCGCAAGAAATAGACCTCTCATTTATGGTGGATATGGGCGAAAATAATGTTCCTTTTAGCATTGTTTTTACTAAAACAGATAAAATAACAAAAGGAGCTTTGGCTAAAAATATTCAAATATATAAAAATGAAATGCTGAAAATTTTTGAAGTAATGCCAATTTATTTTACAAGTTCTGCCATAAATAAAAGCGGGCAAGATGAAATTTTAGACTACATTGCAGAACTGGAAATGGGAATAATAGATGACGACAAATGTATTAGATACTAAAAAATTTAATAAAACTTTGTGATTCCTAACTACAAATTTAAAATATTGCATTAAATAAAAAACCTGAAAAAATAATACACAAACTAACCACACCAAAAAAAATAGCAATTAATTTAACTGTCATTACTTTTTTGAGCAACATGGCTTCGGGGAGCGAAAGTCCAACAACGCCCATCATAAAAGCAATGGCAGTGCCAAGAGGTATTCCTTTGGCAACCAAAACTTGCACAACTGGCAGAATACCAGACGCATTAGAATACATCGGCACTGCCAAAATTACCGCAACAGGAACTGCAAAAGGATTGTTTTTGCCAATATATTTTTCAAAAAATCCTTCGGGAATGTAGCCGTGCATAAGCCCACCTATTGCAATGCCTATCAGAAGATAAGGTAAAATTCCTTTTATAATTTTCAAAACATCTGCCCAAATTATTGGCAACCGTTCTCTAAATTTTTGATTATCGGAAAAAACATTTGTTTCGGCTTCGGAGTTGTTTAAAACATTTTTCACCCAGTCTGTTAAAAATCTTTCCAGTTTAAATTTTTGGAGTATTGCACCAGAAATTGTGCCGAGCAAAATTCCACTTACTACATAAATTATTGTAGTTTTTAGGCCAAACAAACCAAGAAAAAGTCCTATTGCAACTTCGTTTACAAGTGGAGAAGTTACAAGAAATGAGAAGGTTACACCAAGAGGTATTCCTCCTTTTACAAATCCAATAAAAAGCGGAACAGACGAGCATGAGCAAAACGGAGTTACAACTCCAAAAAGCGATGCCATAAGATATTGAAATCCATATAATTTTTTGCGAGACAAAAAATTACGCACTCTATCTACTGGAAAATAGCTATTTACAACTCCCATAAAAGAAATTATCACAAATAATAATATCAAAATTTTAATGCTATCATATATGAAAAAATTTAGGGCTTCGCCAAGATGATTTCCGCTTGCAATTTTTAGAATGTCATAGACAAACCAGTCAGATATGTTTTGTAACCAATTAAACATCAATTAAATAAATTTAAAAAATTGTTAAACACCGTTAAAATTTATTATTTAAAATAAAAATATTGATAAATAATAAATTCCTACTGCAATAAATACGACTGCAACAACCCTTCTGAACCATTTTTCAAATAGTTTCATTTTTTTATAAATATTACTAATTTTCCCTACTGCAAAAGCTATTATCCATGCAAAAATTATGACCGGCAAGCCTGTTCCAAGTGCAAAAACGATAGGCAAGTATAGTCCAGATGGACTTGATATTGTCATAGGTATTAGCATACCGAAATATAAAACTCCGCTATAAGGACAAAATGCAAGTGCGAAAATAACTCCCAATAATAGCACTCTAAAAAATCCTATTTTATTGTTATTCTGCATTTTATCGCTAAGTTTTCCGAGACTTGGAAATTTTATTTTAATTAAATCTAACATAAAAAATCCTACAATTATCAATACAGGTCCGAGTAGTTTTTCGCCCCATTTTTGAATAAATCCAGAAATATGAAATTGGCTTGCTCCAAGATAAAAAATTATACCTATAAAAGTATAAGTAACAGCACGTCCAAGTATGTAAATAAGTCCGTTTGTGAAAACTTTTTTTCTATTTTCAATATTTTTGCTAAGATAGGCAATTGCAGTAATATTTGTGGCAAGTGGGCAAGGGCTTATGGCAGTCATTAAGCCAAGCAAAAATGCTGAAAATATTGGTAATTGAGCATTCCCTAACAACGATTGTAAAAATTCCATGTGGCTATTTTAATAATTCGTCAACAGTTTCTTTAATTTTGGATTTTAATTTTTCCGACTCCGATACTGCATACAAAAAACCTTCGTTTGTTATATCTATTGATGTTTCTTTTTTTATAAATATTAAAGTTTGACCGGGAATTTCCATCGTTTTAGCAAGTTCCTCTCCTTCTTTTTCGTCCATATCTATTGATTGAAAAACTATTTTTCCTGTCTCCATTTCTGTCGGATATAGTTCATTTAGAGCCTTTTTTGATTCTTCTTCTACGGCTACGCAAGTTTCGCATCTATGGCTGTAATGAAAATAATAAACATAAATATCGTCGGTTGGTGTTGTTACTACAATGTCCTTCTTTTCGTTAGTGGAACTACTGCAAGACATAAGACTGATAATCAGGGATATTGAAATTAAAATGATTATATTTTTTTTCATGATATTTTTTTAAGATGTTAATAATTCTTTTATTTCTTTTTCGGAAGGAACTCGTCCTTTGCTGACAACCTTCTCATCTACAACAAGTCCGGGTGTGGACATAATATTGTATTCCATAATATCCATAATATCTTCTACTTTTATAATTTCTGCTTCAAAATTATTTTCTGCTACTACTTTTTTAACTCTTTTTTCAAGAGTTTTACAATTTGGGCAACCTGTGCCAAGAATTTTAATTTTCATTTTTTTAAAATTTAGATTTAAAGCATTTCGTATTTCGTAAAACAACGAAACAAAAATACAAAAAAATATTGTTAAACAAAAAAATCTGAAAAAATATTTTTAGCTTCTTCCCAATTCTCTGTATTTAAGCAATATCTAATTTTTGGATACTCAATATTTCCTTGTATTAGTCCTGCATTTTTGAGTTCTTTTAAATGTTGCGACAGAGTTGAGCGTGCTATTGGCAAAACTTTATCTAAATCTCCACTAAAACAACAGCTTTCTTTTGACAAAAATTCAAGAATATACACCCTAACTGGGTGAGAAAGGGCTTTTGCGTATCTTGATATTTTTTTATGATTTTCTGTTATTTTTTGCATTTTCATAAATAAATAAACACGTTTCCAACTGCCTAAAATGGCAGGTTGGAAAGTGTTTTAGTTGAATTATACGTTTCTAACTGCCGAAAATGGCAGGTTGGAAAGTGTTTTGGTTGAATTATACGTTTCTAACTGCCGAAAATGGCAGGTTGGAAAGTGTTTTGGTTGAAAATATTTTTAAATTTCGTCGTCTTCGGAATAAATAATATTGTGGACTTCGTTTAATAGTGCTATTAGTCTTGGTCCCCAGAATGTTTCAAAGGTGTATTTGCATTCCCACAAGGAGTCTGCCATTATTTCTTCTGCTCCTGTCTGAAAATTAGAGACAAAATTTTTAAGGTCTTGATAAATATCTGTAAAAGATTCAGACATGCTTAGGCTAACAGCTTCGCTACTTTCTAATCTTACGGGTTCTAAAATATCTATAAAAACGTCTTTTGTATCCAATTTCTCGGAGAGATTTGTGAGTATATAGTTATAATCAAGCTCGCTAACAAATTCTTGTGGACTTCCTTCTGTTTCTTTTTCCATTTTAGGAAGGACTGCTGTTTTAAAATATAGTAGTGGTAATATTTTTTGTGCTCGCTGAATTATTTCGTCTTGCGAAAGCTCGGAAGTTTTTTCAATAAAACCACAATATTCGCCAGCCAGTGTAACAAATTCTATTACTGTTGGCGAATATAGTATGTCAAAATTATTCATTAATTTATTATTTTTAATTTTTATACATAAAAGAATTTTGCCAAAGTTTTGAACTTTGGCAAAATTTAAGTCATATTATTAATTATCTTAATAGAGTAACGTTATCTACGTATTTGAACTGTTGTCCGTTTACGTATCGTCCTTTTACTTTATATACATATACATCTTGAGGAGCAAGTTTACCTTCGATGTATCCGTCCCAACCGACTTTAACATCTCTACTAACATATATTAGTTTTCCCCATCTGTTATAAATTTGCATTTCATACTCTTCTACTTCTTTACAAGCCACTACTGGTATAAATACGTCGTTATCAAGGAATGACTCAAAGTCATCTACAACGCCTCCCGTAGGTCCTGAAAGATTA
>Ga0193956_1000333_pt1 | contig 22312 bp, 15 predicted proteins | sample BB_7_MG_FD_140358 | JGI IMG/M metagenome (GOLD analysis project Ga0193956, IMG submission 140358) | Microbial mat bacterial communities from the Broadkill River, Lewes, Delaware, United States - BB_7_MG | ecosystem: Environmental > Aquatic > Freshwater > River > Microbial mats | place: USA...
AAGAGTAGCAAGAACTATTGGGATGAACATTGACTTAGAAGAGTATATCTATCCACCATCCCAAGAGCTACTCAAATGTAGAGTTGCATATACAAAAGATGAGATTATAGATATAAACTACACTGCATATACTCCAAAACAAATAGATAATTTCAAACTAATTTATGATGATAATATCTCATATAAATATAAATCAACAAATAGAAAAGATATAGATGCTTTATATAAACAAAAAGAAAATACTAGTGAGATAATTGTAGTAAAAAATGGACTAATAACAGATACAAGTATAGCAAATATAGCAATATATCAAAATGGTATTTGGATCACTCCAAAACAACCTTTATTAAGAGGAACTACAAGAGATAGACTTATAGAAGAGGGGAAACTCAAAGAGGAAGATATAACAGTAAATCAACTTATATCTTGCGAAAAGATTGCTATACTTAATGCTATGATTGGATTCAAGACTCTAACAGAGTATGAAATAGTTACATAAAACTATTTCATACAAAACAAATCAAAACCTACTTTACCAAAGAAGCATTGCAACGGCTGTTGTCATAACTATCGCAATGATATTAAACATGATTCCATAAGAAGCCATATCTTTTATAGTTAACACGTGGCTACTCATGGCTATTGCATTTGGTGGAGTTGCAATTGGAAGCATAAAGGCATAACTAGCACAAATAGTGGCTACCATAAGAAGTAGATTTAAATCTATATTAGAAGCACTTCCAAGCGAAAATATAATAGGAAGAGCAATAGAGATGAGTGCAGTATTGCTCGTAACTTCTGTTGTAAATGTAATAAGAGCAGCAACTATTAGTATTAGAATTATAGGACTAAGTTCTGTAAAACTAAGAAGTAATTGAGAGATATCAAAGGCAAGACCAGTAGAACCAAAAGCTTTAGCAATAGAAAAACCAGCACCAAATAAGAACATAATCTCATAAGGGACTTTTCTTGTATCTTCCCACTCCAGAAAACCTATTTTTGGCATAAACATAAATAAACCATAAGCAAGTAAGATACCTGCTTCACTAACTTTAAAAAATGAATTGATAAAAAGAACAACTACTAAAGTACCTAAAATATATAATAGCCTTTTTTGTTCACCATTTAATTTATTGTTTTCTAGATCATTTGAAATCTCTAAATTCTTTGTACCTATAGAAAGTATATAAGGGATAATAGTCAACATAATAATTGCTAGAGGAATAGTTTTAAACATCCATCCTACAAATGTTAGCATCTCTAGATTATTATCTTGTAAAAATCCCATCAAAATAAGATTTGGTGGAGTTCCAATAGGTGTAATAATTCCACCTATACTTGCACCATAAGCCACAGAAAGTACCAGTCTGATTTTTAATTTATGAATATCAGTAAGAAACATCGCTATTGGCATAAGTAAAAGTGCCGTTGTAGTATTTGATAATAATGAACTCAAAAATGCAGATGTAACAGCAAGTGCAAATATAACACCTCTTGCAGTAGAGGGGAATATTCCTAAAAGTTTATGAGCAATAACTTTATGTAAACCAATCTTTTCAACAGCAATCGCCATCAAAAAACCACCCAAAAATAAAAAGATAATAGACTTAGAATAATTAACCGTTGTTGCATTTACACTCAATATATCCAAAAAAGGAAAGAGTATAATAGGAAGTAAAGAAACAGCACCCAAAGGCAATACTTCATTTGTCCACATAGATACAAGAAATACAACAGCACCTATAAGTCGTGATTGAACTTCTCCAAAAATAGTGCCCGCTAAAAAATAACCAATCAAGGCTAAAACCAATGCCACAACTATATTTTTATAAGAGGTATCCATATCTGGTTCCTAGTGTTAATTTAATATATACAAGTATAACACACTTATATCGAGTTAATATCGTTTTTTAATTATTATAATTGAAAAACGATAAAATACAAAATCAGCCTTTACGGCAATTTATACCCAACATTATGAACCGTTACAAAACACTCATTCCCTACTTTTTTTCGTAGTCTTAAAAAGAAATTCTTTAGTGCAGCATCTGTCATAGTTGAGTTTTCCCAAACAACTTCTGCAACGTTATCTTTAGTTGTTATACCATTTTTATTTTTTATCAATAACTCAATAAAATCAAGCTCTTTTTTATTTAAGTCTATAGACTCATTATCTTTTAGAATTACTTTTTTTAACTTATCATAAAAAATATTCTCATCTGCATTAATATCTATTTTGTTATTATTTAACATCTTTGCACACTTTTTCAGAATATTTTCAAACTCATCAAAGTCAATTGGCTTTACACCATACAAAGCGATATTTAATGGAATTGCTTTTAATAAAAAGTTTTCATCTGTATGTGCACTTAATATTACAATAGGTATATCAACATTTTGTGCTCTAACTTTTTCTATAAACTCCAAAGCAATTCCATCTTCAACTTTTAGATCACTTATAATTACATCAATATTTTCTTTCTCATAACACTCCAACGCATCTTTTATACTAACAACATGAAATACATTTTGAGAATAAAGTTTTATCAACTTTATAGTGTTTTGTGCAAACTCCATATTATCCTCTAAAAACAAAATATTCGCATTCTTCAAATTCTTAATCATTTTAAATCCTTTTTTTATAGTATTATTGTAAATTCAAGCCCATCATTTTTATTTTGAGCACTAATTGTTCCATTGTTCTTTTCTAAAATTGTTCTTGCCATATAGAGTCCTATCCCTACACTATTTTTTTCACTTACAAAAGGTAAAAATATTTTATTTTTATCTTCCATATTGATACCACCTCCATTATCTATTATCGTTACGACTGACTTTCCATTTTTCTCTTTTATTACTAATTCAACGAATGGTTTTTCTATTTTTCTTAATTTGAAAATATCTTTTGCATTATTTAAAATAGATAATATTACTTGTGAATATTCGTTTTTATTTCCATATATAATTGGACTTTGTTCTTTTTTAATATTTAAAACAATATTTTCATAATCATATGTTGCATCTATTAAATTAATAGCATTGTTTACCGATTCAGAAATATTAAAAAACTCTTTACTCGTATCTGGTTTGTAAAAATTCTGAAATGTATAAACAGTATCAGACATAAATTTTAATATTTTTGATGACTTTTCAAAACTACTACTAAGTTCATTTCCGATAACTTTGTCCTTAAAAATATCTTCTTGTTTTGTCATTGCTATATTATAAGTATTGATACTTCCAAGTTCACTTAAAGGTTGTTTCCATTGATGTGCTATATGCATAAGCAATTCACCCATTTCAGCTTGTTTAGACTGTTGAAACATAATTTGCTCTCCCAATCTATTCTTTTGAATCTCATAAGAAACCTCTTTTTCTAGATTTTTTTCATATCCTCTAAGTTTTAGATGTGTATTTATTCTAATAATCAATTCTATAGCATTAAAAGGCTTTGTAATATAATCAACCGCCCCTACTTCAAACCCTTTTTGGATATCTTTCAATTCATTTTTTGATGTTAAAAATATAATAGGTATTTTTGCAACTTTTTCATTTTCTTTTAAAATACGACAAACTTCAAACCCATCCATATTTGGCATCATTACATCTAATAGTATCAAATCTATATCTTCTTCTTGGACTATATCAATAGCTGTCTTACCATCCAATGTAGTAACTACATCAAATTCTTTTAAAATTCCATAGATAACATCAATATTTGATGCTTCATCATCTACTACAAGGATTGTTTGCTTATCTTTCATTTATTAATTTACTCACTTCATTAAATTTATATTTTTTTATGTACATTTTGATCTCTTCAAAAAGTGCTTGATCTTTAGCTTCTAGTTTATAAGAGTCTATCTCTGTTACTATTGGCTCACATAAATTTGGTCTTCTTTTACTTGAGGCATCTTTTAAACTATCAAATAACTTATTTATAATATCTATAGATATCTCTTTTTTTACTTCATCACTTTTTTGAGTTATTTTTATTTGTTCACATACAGTATCAACCTTGACAACATGTTTACTCTCTTGTAAAACAATTTCAAAAATAAACTTACTTCCCATATCCAATTGACTCTCTATCCAAATTTTACCATCCATGAGATCAACTAACTGCTTACAAATTGACAATCCCAACCCTGTACCTCCAAATTTCCTTGTCACACTATCATCAGCTTGAGTAAAAGAATTAAATAACTTATCACTTTCTTGTTGACTCAATCCAATCCCCGTATCATTTACACTGAAACGAAAAGTATCTTTAAATATTTGTTCAATATGTAATTCAACTTTTCCTTCACTTGTAAATTTTATCGCATTTGATATTAGATTGATTAGTATTTGCTCAAGTCTTAAACTATCACCATAAAGATTCATTGGAATTTTTTCATCATATACAATATTAAATTGTAAGTTTTTTTCATCAATACCAACACTAACTATATTTTCAATCTCGTTTAAAATATTCTTTAAATTCATATCAACTTTATTTAGCATCAATTTTCCTGCCTCAATTTTAGAGAAATCCAAGATATCATTGATCACTTTCAAAAGGTTGTTTGAAGCAGATTGTATTTTTTGTATATACTCCTCTTGCTTATAGTTTAAACCCGTTTCTTGTAATAAATGTATCATTCCAATCACTGCATTCATTGGTGTTCTTATCTCATGGGACATATTTGATAAAAAGTTTGATTTAATTTTGATAGCTTCCAAAGCTTTGGCATTTGCATTGATTAGCTCATTTTCTTTCTCTTTTAATTTTGTCAAGTCAATCAATGATGTTACTCGAATTTGAATACCATTCATGGTTTTGTAATATCCCTTGATCAATGATGGGAAAATAGTACCATCTTGTTTTACAGTATCTATTTCATACAATTCTGTATTGTTTGTTCTTAGTTTGTTTTTTACCAAAGGGATAGATTCTTTAGTCACAAAATCAAAAATATTACATCCTATAGCCGCTGATTTATCTTCAAATTTAAATAAGGTCATCGCTGCTTCATTTATATTTATACAAACATTATTATGAAATAAAAGTACTGATTCAATAGTATTATTAAATAAATACTCAAAATTTCTTAAAGAATCTTCTAACTCTTTTTTTGTTTTTATTAACTCTTTATTTACATTACTTAATCTTCTATTCCAATAAACAGTAGGGACAATTATCAAAAGAAAAATAAGAGCTATCTCCCATACTAGCATATAGTCAATTCTTTTTTCATATTTGATTGCAACATGTTTATTTAAAATCTCTTGATGCTTGTGGGTACTTATTATATTTACAGCTTTTTGAAGTATATGTAAAAGCTTTATATCATCATCTCTTACAGCAATTCCAAACTCCCAAACTTCATCAAATTTTCCAGCAATTTTTAATTCACCTGTAAAAGTCGATTGAAACATATGCCCTATACTAGCTATTGTACCTATATATCCAAATAGCTTTCCATTTTTTACTTGATTGAGTCCATCTTGGATATTTTCTACTTCTATTATATTTAAATTTGGATACTTATTTTTAAGAATTTCAATAAATGCATAGTTTTTTGGTATTCCAATTTTTTGACTTGATAAATTCCTAAAATCTGTAACAAATGGAATATTTAGTTTTGTTGCAAGTACCAAAGGTATTTTTACATAAGGGGTAGTAAAATTCAGATACTTTTGTCTTTGTGGAGTTTTCATACTCAGTAAAGATAATATATCACATTTTCTTTGTTTTGCATACTCCAATGATTGCGTCCAAGAAGATGTAGGTATTAGTTTAAAAGGGATACCCATTTTTTCTTCAAATACTTTCTGATAATCAGAACTAATACCATTTAATTCTCCATCTTTTATCTGTTCTAGAGGGAACCAATTTGGATCAGCACAAAAGGTTATCTCTTTTTTATTTTTCAAATATTCTTTTTGAGATTTGGACATTCGTAGTATTTTTTTATCTCTTTGAGAGTTTCTATCTCTTGTTAGATTCATTATCCATTTATTAGTCAAATAAGTTATCTCACTATTATGAATTTGATTTAATGACTTTTCTATAATACTATAAAGAATTTTATTATTTTTATTTATACCATATCTCAAATCTTCTTTTTTTATATCTTCAAATTCATCCAAGGCATAAACATTTGTCAAGGCTTGGGAGTTAACAGCATTTTGTCCTGTAGTATAATTTGCTAAAAAATAATCAATATTGCCAAAAGCTAAAGCTTTTGCTTTCTCTTTACTACTTGTATATTCATTTATTATAATTCCAGCATTTTTCAAAGTGTTTATATAAAACATATCCTTACTTACACCAACTCTTTTATCTCTTAAATCTTCAATCCCTTTATAGTTTTTATCATTCTTATTTCCAAAAATATAAGTAGGTATCTCATAAAAAGGTTTAGTAAAAAAAGTAAAACTCTCTCTTTTTTTAGTATGAGAAATTCCACTTATCATATCAACTGTATTTTCTTTAAACTTTTTTAAACTTTGAGACCATGATAATGTTTGTATATTAAAAGATAAGCCACTTATAATAGATATCTTTTCCAACAAATCTACACTTAATCCTTGATGTTCATTTTTTTCTATAAAAGAGAAAGGTTTAAAGTTATTCATCATTGCAATTTTTACTGTTGATTTTTTGTCAATATATTGCAACTCTTCTTTTGTAAAAATAGTTTTATCTCTTTTATCTTCTATAATATAGTCAAAAAGTAAATTTGCAGTATCTAAATCTTCTTTTACCAATCCTAGATTGATATACATTTGAGTATTTAATTTTATAAGTTCTGGAGCAATTGCACCTATTTTAAATATATTTGTTTTGAAAAGTTTTTCTGTTTTATATGCCTCATAAAGTAAAGCTTCTTTTGTCTTTCTTTTTGAATATTTATTGTAAATCAAATCAACTATTTTTTGCTTATGTTTAAAGGCATAAGCCCAACCTTTATTGGTAGCTTTAATAAAGTTTTGAACCATTAAAGAATCATTTTTTACAATATTTTCACTTGTAAAAAGTTCAACATCATAAGAGTATATTCCACAATTTGCGGGGTTTAAGATATTGTATTTTATACCTAACTTATCCAATTCATAAGGTTGTGATGTTATAAATACACTCATAGCATCAACTTCACCATTTACAAATTTATCTATTTTAAAATTATGAGGAACCAATGCAATATCATCTTGATTAATCTTTGCATCTTTAAACATCGCTCCAATACTTGTATGCTCTAGTTCCCAAGGAACGGCCATAATTCTTTTACCTTTAAGATCACTAACCTCTTTTATCTCAGGTTTTGTCACAATAGCTAAGGCATTTTGCTTAAAATATGAACTTAACAGTACTACAGGTTTTTTTTGAAGTTTTTCCAATATCAAAGAGGAAGAAGATATACCAAAAGTTGATTTGCCAGACAAAACATCTTCGGTTATATTTACATTAGTTTTATACTCTTTAAATTTGACATCTAGTCCTATATTTTTGTAATACCCTTTCTCTTTTGCAGCATAAAAACCTGCAAATTCAAATTGATGTTTCCATTCCAATTGAACAGATACTTTTTTTAAATTGGAATTAGCAAAACTATTTATTCCAAAAATTAATAAAAGACTAACTAATAGGTATTTGTATCTCAAACTTTGCACCTTCATATATAGTACTATTGTAAGAAAATTCTATATTTGATACATTTATTGTTCCATTAAAGGATTCAGTTATCATTTTATATACAGAGTAAAGACCCAAACCTTTTCCTCGAGATTGATGCTCTGTTGTAAAATATGGTTCAAATATTTTATTGATAATTGCATCATCAATCCCTCTTGCATTGTCATATATATTTAATATAATTTGATTTTCATTTTTATAGCCATCTATAAATACCATCTTATCTTGAATATCTAATCTATTTAATGCATCTTTTGAGTTTGTTGTAATATAAATAAGAGACTCTATTAATTGGTTTTTAAAACCTTCTATTTGGATTGTTTTGTCGATATTTATTATTGGAGTTATTTGTGTGTTAACTGACTGACAAAAAAGTAAAGATGAGTTTTCTTCTATTAATTGATTTAAATTAAAAATTGATTTTTCATTATTTTGAGTAATAACGGTATGAAAACTATCTATTGTATCAGACAATTGCTGTGCACTATTATCAATTGTATTACATAAATCATACAATTCAATATCACTTAAATCTTCTAATTCTTTTTTCATAGATAAACTACTAGCAGACATAGAGATAACTGACAATGGCTGTCTCCATTGATGTGCAATGTTATGAATTAATTCTCTTAAGGCTATAAACTTACTCTCTTCTATAGCCTTTTTTTCATGATTTACTAGGTTTAAGTGTGTTCTTACACGAGCAAGTAGTTCAATAGGTCTAAAAGGTTTAGTAATATAATCAACACCACCTAATTCAAATCCAGTTTGAATACTTTCATTATCTGTTTTTGCAGTTAAAAATATCACAGGTATATTCTTGACTCTAAGATCTTTTTTAAGTATTTCACATACTTCAAATCCATCCATATCAGGCATCATGATATCTAAAAGTATCAAATCAATATTCTTGTACTCTTCTTCTAATACATCAATTGCACTCTGTCCATCAACAGCAACAATTACATCATAATCTTTTAGTAAATCAATTAAAATATCTATATTGATTTGTGTATCATCAACAACAAGAATAGTCTCTTTTATACTCATAGTAAACTCCAAATAAGGTTTATAGACATTATATACCCTAAAGGTCTTAAATCGGTCTTATTTGTAAAAATAATTTATTATTAGAGAATTATTTTCATAATTTTACTTTAATTATAAAACATGCACCTTGATTTTTATTAACAACATTTATAAATCCATTCATACTTCTTTCGATAATATTTTTCGACATATACAGGCCTATTCCTGTCCCTTGTGTTTTATGTCTAGTGGTAAAATAAGGCTCAAATATTTTTTCTAGAATTTCATCTCTTATGCCACCTGCGTTATCTTCTATTTTAACAATAGCATAGTTTTCACCAGTTTTTATCTCTATTTTTATAGAAGGATTCTTTATCTTTCTCTCTATAAAGATATCCTTGGCATTGCTTAAAATATTTAAAATAACTTGTGAGTATTCATTTTTATAGCCAAATACTTGGCTGTTTACTTGAATATCAAACTGAACATCAATACTATGATATTTCATAGATGATTCAACTATAAAAAATGCATCTTTACAAGCTTTTTCAATACTAAAAAGCTCTTTTTCCCCTTGAGGATTAAAAAAGTTCTGAAAATCACTAATTGTTTGAGACATATAAGAAGTAAGTTTATTTGCTTCAGTTATTTTTATATTCATATACTCTTGAGTAAATTTATTGAACTCATATGTAATCTTCATATTCATTAAAATTGCAGATATTTCTGCGATTGGTTGTCTCCATTGATGAGCAATATTTCCTATCATCTCCCCCATAGCTGCTAATTTTGATTGTTGAATTAAAATTTGCTCTTGTTCTAACCTTTGTCTTATCTCTATTTGAATCTTATCTTCTAAATTTTCAATCATATCATTCATCATTATTTTCAATTCATTTAAAGCTTCATTGTTCGTATCTTTGGTCAATCTAGTTCCTAAATTCCCACCTTTTATATTTTCTAAAACTTTTGTAGCATCTTTGATTAATAACTCATTTTCTTCTACATTATTCTGAATATTCTGTACATTTTGATTAATTATATTTGCCATTTGAGAAAATTCGTCATTGGACCTAAATCTTATTTTTTTCGCTTTATTCTTTTTCTTATTTAAATATTCAAAAAATTCATTTAGTCCATTTTGTACTTTATGAATTGAATTTACAATATTACTAGAAACTACCCATCCAACAATAATTGCAAATATCAAAATAACACTCAAATACAAAAAAATCTCGATTTTCAACTTACTTGATTCTTCAACAGCTGTTGAATAAGCAACTTTTGCATTATTTAAAAATTTATTTTGTTCTTTTAAAAGTTCATTTAAAAGTAACGAGAACTGTTGTTTACTAGAGGTTGTGACATTTATATAAGCACCCTCTTCAAAGTCATTTCTCAAATATTCTTTTGTTTTTTCTATAAGTCCTTTATATTTTTTCCACATATAAAATATTTTTTTATTTTTATTTTTATATTCTGAAAAAGAGCTATCTATATTAAAAACTATATTGTTTAATTCATGTTGTATTTTAATTCTTAATTTATTGTTTGGAGCCATCACTAAAGTTTGGCTGGTCTCTCTTAATTTATACAATGGTTCTATAATATTTTCTTGTAATAGTAAAACCTCTTGAGACTTAAAATAAACAACTTTTAACTCATCCTTTGAATTTTCACTTATCTGAATTGAGGTATATCCCAAAATTAATATAGATGAAAAAACAATCAAAAAAAGTATCAATAGTTTATTTTGTATATTTAGTTTATTTATTAATTTCATTCTTTACTCTTTGTGGTTTTATTGGTACTTGTAAATAACTAGGATAGTTTTTACCCTCTCGTACAGACCAATGATCTTTTGTAATTTGTATTTTCCACAAGGGGATTATCCCCCCTTGATATGGATTATAAATAACCTCTTTATTTACTGCAATCACTTTATTCACAGATGGTACTTTTAATGTATATGCCATATCTTTTGCTCGATAAAGTATATTTGATACTACATCTTCATACATTTGTGTATCTATTTTTGTTTCAAATAATTTTTCTATATTATTCTGCATAATATTATCATAAGGGATTTTTGACCAAGGACTATTATGTTCATAGATAAAGAATACTGTCCATGGATGCTTATAATACCAATCATCATCTCCCCAAGTTAACATATCCCATGATTGCTTATTGAATAATTGATGATATACATCTTTTTCACTTGTTGTTATATCAAATACAAGTTTTACCCCATATTTTTTTAGTTGAAACTCTATACCTTTCCATAAGAACATAAATCGATCTTGAGTAACCACTTTTAGTGTTAGGTTAGTTAAAAGTTTTTTTATTTTTTCTTGAGATAATATATTTTTTGGATATTGTTTTTTATTGGCTATTTTTTGAACTATTTTATAATTTATTGATGTTGAGAAAGGGGAAATTTTTCCCTCTTTTTTATAAACAAAATTTAAAAGATTTTCTTGATTTAGTGCTTGATTTAACGCTTGTCGCACCTCTTTATTTTTAAGTTTTTTGTTTCCATTTGTAAGATTAAAATATATGATAATATTATTTGTAGATTCTTTTATCACTAGTTTTGAATATTTTGAAAGTATGACATCAATCTTTTTATTAAAAGCGATTGGAGCAATATCTAGTTTGCCCTCATAGTTTGTAACATAGTCTAAAGCATTATTCATATTAAGTTGTGTATAAACAGTTACTTTTTTTATCTTAGGATATCTTTTGTCCCAATAATAAGGATTTGCTATAAGTTCTAACTTTGAAGATTGTTTTTCACCTAAAGCGTAACCACTTTTTAAAATATATGGACCTGTTCCAAATGCACCTGCTATTGAAGTTGCAGAACCTGTTTGTCCCCCTTTTGGGTAATATTTTTTTAAGTATTCATCTGTATAAAAATATATTCTAGCTAAGTCTAAAAAAAACATCTCGTATTTTTGTTTTAGTTTTATTTGCAATCTATATTTATCTATCTTTTTTACTTCAAAATCTACTTTATCAATATTTGTATATAAAAAAGGATATTTTTTAAAGTTATTTAGATTATTAATCACTGCTTGTACATCTAAAGGTGATCCATCTTGAAACTTTAGATTTTTTCTTATTTCAAATATATATGTTAAATCATCAACTCTTTGATGTGAAATAGCAAGATCATATACCCATCCTTTTTCATTATCATCAGATCGGATAAGCCCAGCATTGGTATTTTTTGAAATATAAGAATATGGAATACTAGGTAAAAATATTTTTATGTGAGATTTAGGAGATAAAGGGGAAGAAACTCTTGATATAGAATCATCTTTTTTAAATTGTATTGGACGTATTTCACTTGCTTCTAATATAGTTAATAATAAAAAACTTACTATTAAATATCTAAACAAGTCGATACCCAACACCTGAGAGATTTGAAACTATATCAGTAGGAAGTTTTTTTCGTAAGTTACTTACTAATGAACGCAAGGCACTGTCAGTCATCACATCATCATACCAAACATGCTCTTGCAACTCTTCATAAGTGACCATTCTATTTTGGTTTGAGATGAGTAATTCTATAAAACTCACCTCTTTTTTATTTAAAATTATTATTTTATTTTTATAGTTTAATTCTTTTTTATCATAATCATATATATAATCTGTGTCAACTTTTAAAATCTCTATATTATTTATATCTATAATGTTAACACATATTTCTAAGGTACTAAAAAGTTCATCCATATTTAATGGTTTTATAATATATTTTTCCATATGTAACTCAACAGCTTTAAGTAAATATTCTTTATCGGTATGCGCTGTTATCATCACTATGGGAATCTCTCGATTCTTTGCTCTTACTTTTTTTACAAATTCTATACCATCTAATATTGGCATATGGATATCACTTAAAATAATATCAGGCTTTTTATCTTCATAAATTTCAAATGCTTCTTGCCCATTTGAAGCTTCGTAGACCTCTTTGACATAATATCCCAATGAGTCGGCAATATTTTTTCTTACCCCTTCCTCATCTTCAGCATAAAGGATAGTAAGTTTTTGTAATTTTTTCATAAACTCTTTTTGCATCTTGTCTCCTTTGCTTTATTATAATTATATCAAATATTCTTAAAAATTTAATGTTTAGTTTTAACTAGTCCATTTGAAGCATTCGATTTAATATATCTAAGTAAATAATTTGCTTCTGTATCATCAATCTTTGCAAAACCTTTCATAGGTGCAAAAAGTGCTTCCCACTCTAACATACTGTGATGTGGAACTTGAGGAGCGGCATGACATACTGAACACATATCAAAATAAAACTCTTCATGCTCTTCCCAAATCTCTAGCGCATCTTGAGTAATCATCTCATTTTCTATAACACCAACAAGCTCAACCACATTTCCAGATTTTTTACTAACTTCAAATCCATCTGCAATCGTTGCAATTACAAGCTCTTTCCCTTTTGATGAATAGATATTATTTGGTTTATCATCAAATCTAAATCCACTTATAATAACTTGTGATTTAGTTCCTAAATCTTTTTTAACTGTAAGAGGAACTCCTAAAAAAACTTCCGCAACTTTTCCATTTTTAGCTTTTAATTGTGTATTTTGAAAAGTATACGATTCACTCGCATTTACTTGGGATGCTATCCCAAGTAAAAACAATACAGCGACTAAACTCTTTACTATTTTTTTCATACTATGCTCCTATAATTTTAGGTGGTTGGTACGCCATATTTGGCTGAACTGTTCCAGCTTTTTTAATCGAAACAAGAACTGTATTTGCAGTTGTTGCTTGTGCCATTGACGATGTTGGTCGAGAAGAAGTCAATAAATTTGCTTGTCCAGAGTTACATCTTGTTTTCTTTTTAGTAGAATCTTCAGGAGAATACCAAGCACCCTCTTCAATTGCAACTACCCCTTGTCTAATTGTTTCAGTAACAACAACACCAGCTAATACACTTCCTCTATCATTGTAAACTTCTACAACTTCACCATCTTTGATACTAAATTTTTTCGCATCTTTTGGATTGATTCTCATAGGCTCTCTACCTTGTACTTTATGTACACTTTGTACCCAAGTATTATCTAACTGAGAGTGAACTCTGTATGTTGGATGTGGAGATACTAAATGTAAAGGATATTTTTTAGCTAACTCTTTATTTCCTAACCATTCTGCTGGTTCAAACCAAGTTGGGTGACCTTTAAAATCTTTATATCCAAAGCTTGCAAATTTTTCAGAATAAATTTGAATTTTTCCTGTTTCTGTTTTCAGTGGATTTTTAATAGGGTCTTTTCTAAATGACTCATGTCTTACATATTCTCTTGCACTATCAGGAACTTCATATTTCACTACACCTTGTGCCCAGAAATCTTTAAACGAAAGTTTCATATGTTTTTTAGCATAAGATCTTGCATATAATTTTTCAATCCATTGCATTGGAGTTTTACCTCGTGTAAATTTTTTCTCTTTACCAAATCTTTTTGCAAGTTGTGAGAAAATCCAATAATCATCTTTTGATTCAAATGCTGGTTCAACAACTTTTTTCATTGCAAATACTCTATCATTTGAATATGACATACCTGAAGTGATATCATCTCTTTCCATAGTATTAGTAGCAGGGAATACAATATCTGACATCTTAGCAGTTGGTGTCCACCATGGATCAACTGTAATAACTGTATCAAGTGTTCTCATTGCATCAACTAATTCATTTACATCTGGTTGGTGACCTATTGGAGACGAACCTGCACTTAGCATAACTTCAATTTTAGGATAAGTAACTTTTCCACCTTTAAATGTAACAGTTTGTCCTGGTTTTGTAAGTAAATCACTCATTCTAGAAGCAGGAATATTAATATTTACTTTATTTCCACCACCTTGAGACATACCACCAACAGTTGTTTTTCCAGAAGCGGCATCACCACCACCAGCATAATGCATAGAGAATCCAAAACCACCACCTGGTAGTCCAATTTGACCAACCATAGAAGCTAATGTAATAATTGACCAGTCTGCTTGCTCACCATGATGTGCTCTTTGAAGTGCCCAGTTACCAGCGATAAATGTTCTGTTTGAAACCATTAAATCAGCTAATTGTTTAATCACTTTAGCAGGTACTTCTGTTAATTTTTCTGCCCATTCAGGAGTTTTTGCAACACCATCAGTTTTACCTAATAAATATGGTAAGAATTTATCAAATCCATGTGTGTATTTTTCTATAAATTTACTATCATATTGTTTAGTTTGATATAAATAATGCATCATACCCATCATCATAGCTACATCTGAACCTGGTCTAATTTTAATCCAATCTGCTTGGAACTCTTTTGCAGAGTTTGTATATATAGGATCAATTGAGATAAATCTAATTCCAGCTTTTTTATACTCTTCATAAGCATCTATATTTCTGTGATTTGGTACAGCCCATCCGATTCTATTACATTTATAAAGGTCAGCTCCCCATAAAATCATAACTTTTGTATTTTTGATAATTTGTTCATGTGCAGTTTGAATAGAATAAACTTCCATATCACCTACAATTACTGGGTTTGTTGGTCCTGCCGCTCCATTTGAGTATTCCCCACTTGTTCCTACTGCTCCACCAATTTGGTTGAAAAATCTTCCTGCCATTGCATTTGGTTTAAATGCACCTGGATGTGCCCAACCTGAATAACAAGAGTTATATAAAGATTTATTTCCACCTTTTTTCTGTGCTTTTTTAATCGCATTTGCGGCTAAATCTAAAGCTGTATCCCAAGATACTCTTACAAACTCTTCTTTACCTCTTAAATCTCCAGCATCTTTACCCTCTAAGTAAGATTTTCTTACACTTGGATATTTTACTCTTGAATTTGTCATAACTCTATCTGCTAAACCTTTTACCATTACAGTTGGGTTTGCATCTGAATCTAATTGAGATGTGATATCAACAATTTTTCCATCTCTTACATGAGCATGAAATGGCCCAAAGTGAGAAGCATGAGGAATTTTTTCAGTTCTACTAGCAAACTCTTTTGCTACTGCCCCACTTAATGATCCACTTAGCCCTACCGCTGCTGTTCCTATTGCACCTTTTTTAAGAAAGTCTCTTCTTGAAGTATTCATTTTGTTTCCTTTTTTTTATATGAGAGAATTGTATTAAAAAATAATCGCAAAAAAATCGAATAAAAAAATTTCTTTTGCGATTTTTTTACGATTTTTTTCGGTTAAAGTTTCGCCAGTTAAATAAAAAGGAACAAAAAATGAAAAAGATTAGACTTAGTTTAGTTGCAATGGCAGCTTTATCAATTACTACTATAAGTAGTGCTAACACTTTAGGTGAAGCATTATCAAATGGAAAAACAACAGGTGATGTAAGTATCACATATGAAAAAAGAAGTATGGATAAAGAGATAGGTACATATTATAAAGATACAGCTTATTCTGTTGGTTCTTTTGGTATCAATTATAAAACAGCTTCATTTAATAACTTTTCTGCAAATATTGGGATGAGAGCTTATACTACATTATATGAAGCTGATGATAAGGGTGCAGCTGGTAATGGAGATGCAAGTGAAAGATTCTATGAATTAAACGGAAAAAATCAAGATACTGATGTAGAGCAAGCTTATATTGCTTATGATTTAGAAAATGTACATGTTAAATTTGGTAGACAATTTATATCTACAGAATGGATCAATAAAACTCAAGATGCAATCAATGTAGATGCAAATTTCGGTAACTCTTCTTTATCATTAATTCATACACAAAGACAAGGTAGAATTTACTCAAGAGATCATAGACCAATGGCAAAAATCAATGCAGACAAAGGTGCAAGTAAAGTTGCATTTACTCAAAAATTCAATGATGCAGTATCTGCAAAAGCATATTATTTTACAGCTCCTGATTTAAAAGATATTACAGGAGCAAAAGTAAATCTTAAAGTTGCTGATGTTGCTTTAATGGCTCATTATGCACAAACAAGTGAAGATGTTGCAGGGACAGAAGATAGTAATATCTTAGATTTAAAAGCATCTACAAATTTTTCAGGATATAGTGCTACTTTAGGTTATGTAAAAGTAGATGAAGATGCAGCATTCAACCATGTAGCAGGTGAAACAATTATACCTTTTGAAGAGGGTGATCACATGTATCTAAAAAATGCAAAAACTACATATGCAATGGTAAGTAAAGCAGTATCTGATGTAAGTATTACAGGTCTTTATGGTATCACTAGTTATGATTCTGGGGCAAATAACTTTAGTAAATCAGAATTTAATCTATGGCTTGGTTACCCAATGGCTAAAAACTTCAATCTAAATGTTGGTTATGCATTGATAAATGAAGATAAAGATGACTCTGCTACTTATACAGACATCGATCAGTTAAATGTAACAGTAGCATACAAATTCTAGTATAGCAACAAATTTTAATATATTCCTCTTTTGAGGGATATATCATATAGAAGATACAAGTTGTTTTTTGTACACCAAATTCAAAACTCCTTAAAATCGAAATTTAACAAGTGCTTATAACAAATTAAACTCGTACAAGAGGCAACTTGTATCTTCTAGAAACTTTTCCAATTGATTAAAGATTGGTATCATATAGTTTGAGATATACTGTTTCAAACTATATCTGAAGAAACTTACAAATTAAATGAATAACACTATAATAAAACAAACTACAAATCTAGATACCCAAATAAAAAAAGAGACATTAACTCCCCATCAAAATGAAGTTTTTGATAATGTAATAGCATTGATAGACTCAAGAGTAAAAAGTATTTTAAAAACTGATGATATCAATGACTATATGCTTTCACTTACAGGAGCGGCTGGTACTGGGAAAACATTTTTAACATCACAAATAGCAAAATACTTTAGAGATAAAAAAGATACTGACTTTTCTTTTACAATTACAGCACCCACTCATAAAGCAGTTGGTGTAATATCTCAAATGTTAAGACGCAACAAAATTCAAGCATCTTGCAAAACTATTCACTCTTTTTTGGGTATTAAACCTTTTCGCGATTTTGATAAAGGAATCGAAACTTTTAAAGTTGATAAAACAAAAAAGACTCATGATAGTGCATCTATACTAATAGTAGATGAAAGTTCAATGATAGGCTCGGAACTATTTGGATATATTCAAGAAGCTATAGAGGAAGAGAGAGTTAACTTTGTCTTTTTTATAGGCGATCCTTTTCAGTTACTTCCAGTTGATAATAGTGAAAATGAGATATATAAGTTAAAAAATCAATTCACTTTACAAGAAGTTGTAAGACAAGCAAAAGATAGTTATATTATAAATATAGCTACAAAACTAAGAGAGAGTATACAAACAAAAAACTTCATACCTCTAAGACAATTTTTTAGTGAAAACTATCACGAAGAGTTGACATTTTTTAATAACCATAGAGATTTTTTGGCTGATTTTTATAAAAATGAGAAATGGTATCACGAAGATAAAATCATTGCAACATACAAAAATAGTGATGTTGATTCATTCAACAATCTTATCCGTACAAAGTTTTGGGAACAAAATCAAGTATTCAATCCACCTACATTTTTACAAGGTGATACTCTTAGATTTAGAGAAGCTTATAGTGTAAATGATATCTCTTTATATCACAATGGACAAATAGTAGTTCTTGCTAGTGCTGTTTTAAAATACCATGATACCTTAGCTATAAATTATTGGGAGTGTAGAGAGGTGGGTTCTTTAGATCAGCAAATATTTAGAGTACTAGAACCTACTAGTATAAAAATATTTAATGATAAACTCAAACAAATCGTTTCAAGTGCAAAAAAAGCACAGCATCCTCACAAAAAAAAGTTATGGCAAACATTTTATGCAGTTAGAGATATGTTTGCAGATGTACAATATGTACACTCATCAACTATACATAAACTTCAAGGAAGCACACACGATGTAGCCTATATTGATCTTTTTTCTTTATCTGACAATAGATATATGAGTGATGAAGAGAAATATAGATTAACTTATGTTGCAATTACCAGAGCTAGTCAAGATATAAAAATATTTATGCCTCACTTTGAAGTATCCCATAAAAAAGCGATTGTCAATGTTGCTGATGAGTTTGATGCTATTGATGATGTGTTAAAAAACTTAAGTTTTTAAAATTCAAATATATTTGTAGAAACTGTCATTATATTTGTATAAATCGCTATTCTATAAACACAAGTAAATATATATAATTCCCCTACAAAAAAAATAAAACAAGGAATTATATATGGAATTTTCATATCACAACCCAACGGCTATAGAATTTGGTCAGGGAAAAATATCTGCAATTAGTGAGTTAATATCAAAAGATCAAAAAGTACTATTTGTATACGGTTTTGGTTCTATCAAAAAAAATGGTGCTTATGACCAAGTAGTTAAAGCATTAGAAAATCATACATTTTTTGAGTTTTCAGGAGTTGAAGCAAATCCAACTATTGAAACTATGAACAAAGCATTAGAGATTGTAAAAAAAGAAAACATCGACTTTATTTTAGCAGTTGGTGGTGGTTCAGTTATAGATGGATGTAAATACTTAGCAGCTGCTGCAAAATACGATGGTGATGCTTGGGACTTTTTAGATGGAAAAGCTGAAGTTCAAGATGCTTTACCATTGGGTGTAGTTTTAACACTAGCGGCAACTGGTAGTGAATCAAACAACTTAACTGTTGTATCAAGAAAATCAACAAACGAAAAAAGACTATACTTTTCAAATCATTCATATCCTCAATTTGCAATTTTAGATGCAAGTTTTATGAGTACTTTAAGTGACCAGCAACTTTCAAATGGTTTAGTTGATGCATTTGTTCATATATCTGAGCAATACTTAACAAAACCAAATACTACTTTAGTAAATGATGGTTACGCTGAGACATTATATAGAGGTTTATCAAAACTAGCTTCTAGATGGGATGAAAGAAATACTTACCTTTGGCAAGAAAACTTAATGCATATTGCAAATCAAGCACTAAACTTTCAAATAGGAGCTGGTGTTGTTCAAGATTGGTCAACACATCTTATAGGACATGAGTTAACTGCATTTTATGGTTTAGATCATGGACGATCATTAACAGTTGTATTACCTCATTTATTAAGAGAGATGATTGATGAAAAAGGTGAAAAAATAGCTCAAATGGGTGAAAATGTATTTGGAATCACTAATGATAACGAAGCTGTTATCCAAAAAATAGAATCAGTATTTCACAGCGTTGGTGTAGCTACAAAATTAAGTGAATACGAAATTGATGATAAAGTGATTGAAAATGTACACTCTGCTTTTAAATCTCATGGTTACTTAGAGATTGGAGAAAATGGAACAGTTACTTTAGACAAAGTATCAAATATTTTAACAAGATCTATAAACGACTAAAACTACTTTTCTCTTAAAAAGAAGTCTCAGCTTCTTTTAGAGGAAATTTGATAGTATTCGGAAAAAGATTTCACATATCATTCAACCAACAAAGGACTTAATTGTTAAATAAATATAAATCAAAACTGCAACTAATAGATACAGGTATTCTATTTATGCTAATAAGTGCGCTACTAGCAATGCTAAGTGGTGCCGCTGCAAAAGTATTGTCACAGACAATGGATCCAATTGAGATAGTATTTTACAGAAACTTATTAGGAGTTTTTATTATTTTGTATAGTTTTAAAAAAGTTTCTGTATCTATAGATACTTCAAAACTACATTTACTTCTATTAAGAGGTATTTTTGGAACAGTTGCTATGTTATTGTTTTTTTATACAATTGCTACTATTCCACTTGGAGAAGCAGTAATTTTAAATAAAACTTCACCATTTTTTGTAACAATACTTGCCTATTATTTAATGAAAGAGTCAATTAGTATCAATACTATTTTTGCCGTTATTATTGGATTTGTAGGGGTTGTACTTATTATCAAACCTTTTGGAATTGAGATATCTATTGAGCATATTTTAGGAGTTTTTGGTGGTTTTTTTGCAGCTGCTGCATACACAACAATAAAAAAAATAAAAGATATCTATGATGCAAGAGTTATTATGCTTTCGTTTATGCTTATTGGTGTGATTATCCCTTTTTTATTGTTTTTATTTACACCTTATATAGAGTTTAAAATACACACTAATCTTGTAGTTTGGTCACTTATAGCTTTGATGGCAATTCTTTCAACAGCTTCTCAATGGTTTCTTACTCGTGCATATAGTTTAAGTCGTGCAAGTATTATTGGGGTTGTAGGATATTCAAGTATCCCTTTTGCTGTTGGATTTGGTGTAGTATTGGGAGATTCATTACCTGATATGTATACTTTCTTAGGTATTGGATTTATAGCCTTGGGTGGAATTTTAGTAAGTAAAAAATAAAGTGTGCATAATTTTAATTAGCACTATGAAATAAAACTACTTTCCTCTTCAAAAGAACTCTTCGCTTCTTTTGGAGGAAATCCAAAATAGTTTTTAAAATCTCTAGAAAATAAAGATGCACTATCATATCCAAGCTCATAAGCAGCGTCTACAACTTGATAGTTTTGTTTAGCTATTAAATCTTTTGCCTTATTTAATCTAATCTTTTTTATATATTGCAAAGGTGTATGGGAAGTAATTTTCTTAAAATGTGTATGAAATGAAGAAACACTCATATCTTCTTGCCTTGCTAAATTTGGAATATCCAAGTTTGTTTCACATTGAGTATGGATGATTTTTAAAGCACGTGCTATTTTAGCTTCATGATTATTGTTTAAAAACATTTTATGCAAAAAGTGAGAATTTTGTCCAACAGCAACTCTATAAAATAGCTCTTTTAAAATAAGTTGCCCTAAAATATTTGACTCTTCTTTTGATTGAAGTGCTTTTAAAAGCCGTAAAGTTATATCTTGAATATTATCATTGACATTATCAGAAAAAACACCCAATGAATTTTGTTTGGATTCTATAGCTTGTTTTTTAGAAACATTATCAATGAGTTCGTACATCACTTTTTTATCAAGTGATATTATCAATCCAATAAAAGGCTCCTCTTTTGAAGCATGAGTTTCACACTCCAAAGGAAGAGTTGTGGGAACTACAAGATAGTTTTTAGGATCATATACCAAAGTATTGTCTCCTAAGTGCCCTATTTTTTTACCTTGTAAAACCAAGATAAGGCAAACATCATAAATAAAAGGACGCAAAGGGTCATACTTTGATGTAGTATAAATCTTTACATCATTTAAAGATGTATCATGAATCCCATCATTTTTAAAAAGTTTATTAACCTCTTTTAGAACTTTAGTATTCACTCTAATCTCAGCTTATATATTAAGCTTGCTCTTCTTCTAAAGTTTTAACTCTTAACATAGTCATATATGGCAATTTCCCAGGAAGTCTTATTGGGTTTGTATTTCCGCTATGTACTGATTCTAACTCTTTTTCTAATTCTGTGACAATTTTTTTGAACTTAACATAAAATTTACCATCTTCTTTTTTATATATTGAACCAATCTCATTGTCTACTTCTTCTATAACACTATCAAGAGGTGCAAAGATTTCTATCTCATCATTTGGATATGTTTTATATTTACACATAAAGTATTCACCATTTTCAAGTACAAAACCACTCACTTCATAACTTCC
>Ga0193956_1000336_pt1 | contig 22280 bp, 17 predicted proteins | sample BB_7_MG_FD_140358 | JGI IMG/M metagenome (GOLD analysis project Ga0193956, IMG submission 140358) | Microbial mat bacterial communities from the Broadkill River, Lewes, Delaware, United States - BB_7_MG | ecosystem: Environmental > Aquatic > Freshwater > River > Microbial mats | place: USA...
CACTAAGTTCCTCAATAGTTGGATAATCTCCTTCTCCATTAAAGAATCTTGCGTCGTCAATTAGGAAAATATGATTTAGTTTTGTTGCATTAAAAATGGCACTAAGTTCGCCAAAAATAGGACAATCTGTGTCTCCTTTTGCAGTAACTCCCGACGAATAATGTCCATCTAACCAAAAGATTGCAGGCTCCGATATTTTTTCTAAAACCTTTCCCATAACCTTTCCGCTGTCGCCTTGCACTATGGTAACATTGCTATCATTTTTAAAACGTTTTTGAGCTTTTTCAAATAAGTCTTGACTTAATTCTATTGAAAAAACTTGTTTAAAAATTCCTTTTTGTGCCTCAATCATTTGTCCAAGATAAGTTCCTGTTTCTATCAAAATATTGTATTGATATTCTGCTTGGTATTCCTTGATAGCAAGCTGTTTAACTATATGTGGAGGAGGATTTGGGCAATCAAGTTCTTTCCATTCTTTTAACTGTTTTGCTTCCACTTTTGTTCTTACATATCCTAATATTTTCTTAGGAACCAGTGGCTTAACTTTTTTTATTATTTTTTTCATCGAAAAATATATTTAAAAATTGTTTAATCTTTATTTTTTTATTAATTCAAATATTCCACAACCAAATTTACAGCCGAAATTATTATTTAAGTTACCTTCTGTTATTTCTTGATTTTCAAAAAAATCTCCTTTATCATTAATATAAGAAAAACGTGCAAGTTCAAAATATTCTTCAAAAATTTTGAGCAAATAACTAACATCAAAAACTCTGTGGGCATTAAATTCAATTCTCTGTTTGCCTATCGGTGCAGAAAAATAAAATATTCCTCCTGTTTTTAAGATTTTATAAATATTTTCAATGGCTTTTAAATGCCCGTTTAAGTCAAACTCATCGCCATAGCGTCCTAATCCAAAATGTTCTATAACATGCAAAGACGAAATAGAATCGGTATAATTTATCAAATTTTCGGGCAACCCCATCAAGTCGGCTTGCTGAAATTTTATGTTAGGAATATTTGCGTCTAAATTCCTGATATCAAAAAGTTCAATCTTTCGGAAAACTGCAACATGAGCAACAAAGCCATCTATACGTGAACCTATATCTACATGTTTTTCAGGGTTTTGTTTCAGTATTTGTTTGGCAACATAAAGGTCTTGATGAAAATAATGACCTCTTGCATTTCCACCTTCCTGTTTTTTTTCATCAAGAACTGGATATGGTATAACTATCTTAAAATCATCGTTTTTCTTTAATGCTTTTTTTATTTTGAAATAGCTCAAAATATATGATGGTAGTCCAAACCAAAAAGAAAAATATTTTTTCAAATTTACACCAAATAAATTGAAAATAAATATAAGTTTTTTCATGTGTTTAAAAATTATTTTTAATCATCTCTTTAGTATGGAGTGATTTTTCTGCGTTAGATAAAAAGCCCCTCAATGCGGGTTTCATTAATTATTGTGATTAGAAATTAAATTTTTGACAAAATTAAAAAAAAATCACAAAAATTGACTACTTTTTTAATTTTTGAAGTAGATTAAAAATATTTTTTTTAATTTTGTAAAAAAAAAACAATTAAAATTATGAAAGAAACAGATACAATTAACAAATCTGCCGAGCTTATTTTACAGCGATATAGAGAACTCCCTGAAAATTTACAAAAACAATTATACGATTTTTCCGAATTTTTATATCAAAAAAGATATAAAAAAATATCTGAAGATGCCGAAGATTATGACAATTTTGAAGACTGGAACAGGGCATTGGATATTACAGGAAAATACCAATCGGACGAATACTTGCCAGACGAAGGAATGACCGTTAAAGAATATCGTAAAATAATTTGGAAAATGGAGCATAGTGGAGAGGGAATTAGCATAGAGGATTTTAAAAAACAAACTGAATTATGGATAGCAGAATTACAGTAGTATTACCTAAATTTAAAATTCAGGCAAAGAAACTTTTGAATATATAAAATTAATTTCTCCTCAAAATGCTAAAAATTTTATTGTAAATATAAATAAAGAATTGAATATAATATCAAAAAATCCGTTTGGCTTTCCTAAGATTTATATATTTCAAAAAGGAGATTATCGTTTTTGCAAATACATGAAAAGTTGGAAAATAATTTTTAAAATAACAAAAACTCACATAATATTTCTTGGAATTGTCCACTCTGCTCGTGATAACAGCGAAATTTTAAAGTTAAAATAAATGTCATACAAACTTCTTAAAATCACAAATTATTATAAATATTATTTTAAATATTATTATGATAAATTTCCACAAATAAAAGAAAAATCTTACGACGAACAACATGCACATTTGATGAAACAATATGTTGCATGGTCGGATTTTTATGCCAATGCACTTAAAAAACAAGGAGTTGAAGCTGCCGAAATTGTATATAACGCAACAGCAATTCAAAATCAGTGGGCAAAAGAAAAAGGAATTGATGCAAAAGGAATTGACATATTAACTGCACAAATAAAAGACTATAAACCAGACATTTTGTGGTTTCAAGATAGTTTTTCGTTTGATGCAGATTATATGAAAGATTTGAGAAGAATTGTGCCTTCGGTAAAATTGCTCATCGGAAATTCCTGTGCACCATACACTCCCAAAAATATTGATAACCTTAAAATATTTGATTTTGTAACAACTTGCTCGCCCAAGTTTGTTCAAAATTTTGAAAGCTACGGACTAAAAACGCTAATGCTTTATCATGCTTTTGAGCCAAAAATTTTACCAGAAATAACAAGTCCTGAAAAGATTAGAGATTTTATTTTTGTAGGAAGCATAATTCCTCGCAAAGATTTTCATATTCAGAGAAAAACTTTTTTGGAGAAATTGGCAGCAAATCCAGATATAGATTTTTCTTACTTTGGTAATCTTTCAAATGTTAAATATTCAGAGGTTTTAAAACTTCAGTTACTCTATGGAGCTAAGGAAGTTATGCTAAAAACTGGAGCAAGTAAGTTTTTTCAAAATTCGGTGAAATTTAAAAAAATGGAAAACTTAAATGCTTTTCCAAAATATTTTAAATTTTCTAAAGCATTGCAAGATAGCTATCAAAGCGAATTGTATGGAATAGATATGTTTCGGGAAATAGCTCGCTCCAAAATAACTTTTGATATTCAGGTAGAAATAGAAGGAGACTATGCAGGAAATATGCGAATGTTTGAAAGCACGGGAGCTGGTGCTTGTTTGCTTTTGGAAAACAAAATTAATGTGCCAGATATTTTTGAACCAGACAAAGAAGTTGTTATTTACAACTCTTTTGATGAGGCGATGGAAAAAATAATTTGGCTTTTAAATAATGAAAATAAATTAGTTGAAATTGCAAAAGCCGGTCAAAAAAGAACGCTAAAAGACCACACTTACGACAAAAGAGCCACAGATTTAATTAATGAAATAGACAAATATTTAAAAAAATAAAGAATAAGTAATCTTTTTATTATTAAACTATTATAAGTTTACACAAAAAGTTTTTTTTCACAAAAAAAGATAACATATTTTAAAAAAAAGTTCCTATTTAGTTCTATCAATTTAAGTCTTATAATCAATCGTTTACAGCCTTTTAAAGCTAACAGATTATTTAAAATCTGATTATTTAAAATATATTTTTAATAATATAATTTTAATATTTAAAAAAAATATATACTTTTGCTTTAATAATCAGTTATTAACAACTTACCATTATAAAAATGAAAAAAGATTGGACAGATTTTCAAAAAATAAAAAAAGGTAAACATACCGTAAGAAACGCTTTTAATGAACTGTGTAATGAGTTATTAAACAAGCACTATCCTACCAAAAAGTTAATACAAGTAACAGATTTTACAGGAAAAGAGACAGAAGAAAAACAGATAATTTTGTATCAGTCAAAATTTTTCACAGATGAGCTAACAAACTCACGCAAAGGGCAAATACGTAAAGCATTTAACGAAACAGTTGCACTTTTAAACCCAGACAAACAAAAACTTTATTCGTGGATAGTTTGCCTACCAATCACTCTAAAAGAAGAAGATATAGTTTGGTGGCATAATTGGAAGTCCAAAATGGCAGCAGATAACAATTTCAATATCAAGATATTTGAAGGAGAGGAATTGTTAGAAATGCTAAATAAATACAATCTTTTTAATAAATGGTTTGAAATTACCGAGCCTAAAAAAGAAGAATATATTGAAGAAAAAATTAAAGAAGACGAAGATATTTTTGAGTTTGTTTTAGATAGCAATTTTGTTGAAGAAACAATCCAAAAAGAAAATAAAAAAGAGGACGAAACTAAAATAACCGAAAACAAAACTGAAAAAGTAGAAGAAATTGACGACCGAGTGCCAGAAGAAGAAATTGTTGAACCCAAAAAAGTAAAAGCTCAAAGAAAACATGTAGAAATTAAATATTCCTACCAAGAATTATATGCAAGTTATAAAAAAACAAAATCAAAAATTGCAAGGCTCAACAAAGACGATAAAGCATTTTTTGACGAAATTTATAATAAAAATGATTTTCCGAAAAACAGATTCGGATACGAGCTTACAGAAGAAGATAAAAAGCAGCTAACCACTGATTTATATTATTTTGCCAAGCTAAATAAAATTAATGAAAAATACGAAAAAGCATTAATTTTTTACGAAGAGTTATTAAAAAGAGAAGACTTGGGAGAAGCAATTCCAATAGACCAAGAAGATATTAGAGAAACATGTAATTTTTGTGGAGACAAAATTTATGCAAGAAATAAAATATATGAAGGGGATTATTATTACACTATAAAAGAACTCATTACATCATTAAATTGTTATGAAAAAAGTCTTAAATTATATCCCGAAGATAAAAACGCATTTGTAAAATACAACGAAGCTTTTGGCGACTCGTTGCTAAGCGAAAACTTATTTTTAGAAGCAAGAAGAAAATATGCAAAAGCTAAAAAAGTGGAGCCCAATAATGAAATTATGGAGGAAAAGGCTCTATTTGCTTTACACATGCTTCGAGGAAATAAACTATTTGCCAAACCTCCTGCGTCTTGGCTTAATCCCTTATTTTCACCATATTACTACAACAAAGCATCAAAAATAGACAACGAAAATAAATATCTAAAAACACGAAAAGCACAAGCAAATAAAAAATTATTTTACATATTTTCGGTTGCAATAGCAATTATTCTTTTATTCCTTGTAATAAAAGTTTTACCGCCACTACCATCTCGCTCGGTGAAAACCGTAAAAGCCATGTCGGTAGTAACAATGTATGACATTGCGATGAAAAAAGGAAACCACTATTACGACAATTTTAGCAATCATAATGCACACTATTTAGACAGTGCAATGGTATTTTATAGAAAAGCAATATACTACAAACCAAGCGACTCACTCGCCCCAATAAAATACGAATCAACAAGAGAACGACACGAAGACTTTATTAATGAAATTCAAACAAAAATAAAATTAGATACTACAGCATATTTTACAGCTATTCGTCCTGAAAAAGAAGGACTTAGATTATTCAAATACTCATTTGAACCATACGACAAAGAAAATGGAAAATACGGATATATAGATAAAAATTACAATATAATTATTCCGCCAGTTTACGATTTCAACGAGGCTGATATGAAAAATATTGGAGAAAGTTTTAACAACGGAAAAGCTCTTGTTTGCTTAAAAACAAAACCCAATAACACTATTTATTTTCTTATAGATAAAAGAGGAACACGAGTTTCTAAAAGATTTAAAGGAATAAAAAAATAGAAAAAAAATGGTTTTAAATTACATTTGGGTAAGTTTTTTTGTCGTTGCATTTATAATTGCGTTTGTTCGGCTGATATTTTTTGGCGACACCGAAATATTTCCCGAAATAATGAAAAGTATTTTTGACAGTGCAGAGACAGGTTTTACCCTGTCTCTCGGTCTTACTGGCATACTTACGCTCTGGCTTGGACTTATGAAAATAGGAGAAAAAGGAGGAGTTATCAATTTTTTCGCAAAAATAATAGCCCCACTATTTGCCAAAATATTTCCCGACATTCCTAAAAATCACCCCGCAATAGGAGCAATTGTGATGAACATTTCTGCCAATATGCTTGGCTTAGACAATGCTGCAACGCCTCTCGGTCTTAAAGCGATGGACGAAATGCAAAAATTAAATCCCAAAAAAGATACTGCATCAAATTCGCAAATAATGTTTTTGGTATTAAACACATCGGGACTAACCATAATACCCATAAGCATAATGGTTTACCGAGCCGAACTCGGAGCAGCAGACCCCTCAGATATTTTTATCCCAATACTCCTCGCAACATATTTTTCAACAATAGCCGGACTAATAACAGTCTCGTTGTTTCAAAAAATAAATTTAATAAATAAAACCGTTCTTGCCTACATCGGAACTCTAACCATATTAATTATTGGAGTAATAATATTTTTTTCTACATTAGAAAAAGAACAAGTTACACTTATTTCAAAAATATCAAGTAATTTAATACTATTTAGCATTATAACTACCTTTGTATTAGTTGGTTTTATAAAAAAAATAAATGTTTACGAAAGTTTTATAGAAGGAGCAAAAGAAGGCTTTAAGGTTGCCGTAAAAATAATTCCATACCTAATCGCAATACTTGTAGCAATTGCAGCATTCAGAACATCAGGAGCAATGGACGTAATTGTAATAGGAATATCAAAATTCTTCTCAATTATTGGCGTAAACACCGATTTTGTGCCAGCCCTGCCCACCGCACTCATGAAACCACTTAGCGGAAGCGGTGCCAGAGGAATGCTAATTGACACAATGAAAATTCATGGTGTAGATTCTTTTGCAGCCAGAGTTGCCTCTACAATTCAAGGCTCTACCGAAACAACCTTCTATGTGATAGCTGTTTATTTTGGTTCGGTAGGAATAAAAAAAACAAGATATGCAGTTGTTAGCGGACTAATTGCAGATTTTGTTGGCATAATTGCCGCAATTCTTTTGGCATATTTATTTTTCTATTAAAAATAAAAACAATGATAAGTAAAATAAAAACTCTTTTGAGTGCAATTTTAAATAGCTATTCGCAGATTTTTTTTTCAAATAATAGAATATTTGCCACTATATTATTGATTGTTAGTTTCTTTGATATTTATGCAGGAATAGCTGGACTTTTTGCCGTAATAAGTTCAAACCTGATAGCGTATCTGCTTGGCTTCAATAAAGAAACAATCAAAAAAGGTTTGTATGGCTTTAATAGTCTGCTTGTTGGACTTGGTGTAGGGCTTTATTTTCAGACCTCGATTGTGCTTTATGTTATTATTTTTTTGCTCGCCATTCTAACGCTTTTTTTAAGCCTACTTTTAGAAGGAATCTTCACAAAATATGGACTACCATATTTGAGTATTCCGTTTATTTTTGTAATGTGGGCAATAGTCCTATCAAGTAGAGATTTTTCGGTTCTTGGCATTAGCGAGAGAGGAATTTACACACTTAACAACATATATTCTATTGGAGGAAAGCAGTTTGTGGATTATTATAATTATTTAGATTCCATTAAAATTTTATTTTCACTAAAAGTCTATTTTTTATCGCTTGGGGCAATATTTTTTCAATATAATATAATTGCAGGAATTTTCATAAGTATTGGTTTGCTAATTTACTCACGCATAGCTTTTTCGCTTTCGCTAATTGGGTTTTATTCTGCATTTTTGTTCTACCAACTAATTGGAGCAGACATCAATGCTTTGAGTTATAGTTACATTGGATTTAATTTTATTTTAACAGCAATAGCTGTGGGAGGATTTTTTGTAATACCCTCATATTCATCATATTTATGGACTGTAATACTCTTGCCAATGGTTGTTATTATCACAATTAGTTTGAGCCATATTTTTGGAGTTTTTCAACTTTCCATCTATTCTTTACCTTTCAATATAGTATCACTTTTATTTATTTATATTTTAAAATTAAGAACTACTCCTTCCAAAAGAATAGTAAATAATTTTATCCAATACAACTCACCCGAAAAAAATTTGTATAATTACAAAAACAATATTAACAGATTTAAAGAGCTACAATTTTTTCCCATTTCGTTGCCGTTTTTTGGCAAATGGTCTGTTTCGCAAGCCCACAACGGCGAATACACACACAAAGAGGAATGGAAACATGCTTGGGATTTTGTTATTTTAGACACTGATAATAAGCAATTTAAAGATGAAGGAAATTTTCCTGAAGATTATTATTGCTACAATAAATCAGTAATTTCGCCAGCAGCAGGAATAGTGCAAGAAATTTCGGACAATGTTTTAGACAACAAAATTGGAGACATAAATATTGCCCAAAATTGGGGAAATTCCATTGTCATAAAACACACAGAACAGCTTTATACTCAAATAAGTCATATAAAAAAAGGAACTTTTAAAGTGGCAAAAGGACAATATGTTACCAAAGGACAAATTCTCGCTTTATGCGGAAATTCTGGACATTCGCCATATCCTCATATACATTTTCAAGTTCAAAAAACTCCATTTATTGGCTCAAAAACAATAGATTATCCTATCAGTAATTTTATTGTTGAAAATAATAACCAATTTGAATATAAATCTTACGAAATTGCAAAAAAAGACATGCTAATTTCAAATATTCAAACTAACTTTTTGATAAAAAAAGAATTAAACTTTACACCCGGACAAAAAATAGAAATTGCAATTATTGAAAATTCATTAATTAAAAATCTTAAAAACAAGACTTTAACTTGGAATATAGAAGTAGATATTTATAAAAATACTTATATCCACTGCCCAAAAACTAATTCGTTTGCATATTTTAAAAACGATGAAAACGTTTTCCAATTTAAAGATTTTATAGGCAACAAGAAATCACTTTTATATTATTATTACCTATCTTTACAAAAGGTGCAACTTGGTTATTATCAAGACATTAAAATAAATGATGTAATGTCAATTGATTTAATGTTTGGAAAAATCTCTTTATTTTTTCAAGATTTTGTTGCACCGTTTTTTATTTATTTACAAACAAAATATAAATTGCAATACAAAAACATTGACAACACATTGTCGCCAAGCGAAATAGGTCTAAAATCGTCGGTAAGTAATTTTCTTTTTGGCAAAACAATCAGTAATATAGATTTTAATATTAACTTGTTCAAAAATAAATCAAGCAAATTTGAAGTTATTAATAAAGAGCGAAAAATTATTTTTGAAACAAAATAAATTGTTAAAATACGATACTGAAAACTCAAAATCTCTCATGAAAAAAACAATTTTTACAATAATTGCAATTTTATTTTTCACAAATATTTTTGCACAAGATACGCTTAATTTTAATTATGTAAATTCAAAAACTTATGAATATTACTTATCCAAAAATTGGAATAGTTTAATAATACTCGGAAAAGCCGCACTTAAAAATGATATAGATTTTTATTATCTTCAAGTAAGAATGGGAATTGCATATTACGAAAAAGGAAAATATCGGCAGGCAAATAAATATTTTGAATCGGCTTTAAGCCAAAACGAAGACAATGCGTTAATCTCTGAATATCTGTATTATAGCTATTTATTTTCTGGGCGAGAAAAAGATGCTTTGCACTTGGCAAGAGAATTTGCTCCTCAATTACGAACAAAACTGGGTTTGGACAAAACACCTTTTGTCAAAAATATAAGTGTATCAGTTGCTTACATAAAAAACAGCGGCATTAAAAATTTACAAAAAATTGATATAGACGGAGAAGATAACAATTTAGGAGAACAAACAATTATCAATAATACAATGGATTACAATATTGGTCTAACACACCGTTTGGGTAAGGAAGCTACTCTTACCTATAACTTTACGCAAGTAAGCACTAACGAAACTCAAAGAATATTAAGCAGTGGAGTAGAAAATAATTTTAGCATTCAAAACTCTCAAAATCAGTTTTATATAAAATCAGATTTTAGACTTGCGAATAAAATGAGTATGAACATTGCTTTTAATTTAATATCAGTAAAAACTAATAAAAATATACTAACACGAACTTTTGAGCAAAGCGACTATACGGAACACAGCAGTTCTGAGTTTACAAACACTTTGACAGGCGAAACTGTAATTGTAGATACTTACGACACTATATTTAATTATAACACAGTTGAAGCATCAGAATTTGATTTGGAAGAAAGTAATTGGAAAGATTTTGCATTATCTATTGGGCTTTGGAGAGATTTTACTTTTGCAAAAATTGGAGGAAACTTATCTATTTATAATTTGAATTATACGACTTATTTTCAGCCATCTATATCACTAATAACTTATCCTTTTGCCAATTTGAATTTTTACACATTTACAAGCCTTACCGACCAAATTAGCCAAAATACAGAAATTAGTTTTGGTGCAGGCCCACAAGGTCCTCCTTCGCCACCACAAAGACCACAAGGAATTAGTCTTATAAATAATTATGTGTTCAAACAAACAGTTGGTTTTAAAATTACAGATAATTTATGGTCAGAAATTTTTTACACAGCTGGCAATATTTATAATTATGCCGACAACGATGTTTTTACAATTTATAATACGGCAGAGCCTGTAAAACAAGAACTTGGAACAAGTTTCTTTTTTTTAATGTTTAAAAATAAGCTAAAATTAAACTTGAATTATACCTTAATTCAACAACAAAATATTTATACGACCTCCACATTATTTAATACTTTTACAGAAGATATTGATGGAGTGTCTGTTAGTAAATATACATACCCCAATGGAACTGAAACTTGGGAAAATTCTGAAGAAATAACAAAAAGTAAAAATATATTTATTTATTCACCATCAGAAAATAACTCACTCTATTTTAACCACTTAATAACAGCAGGACTAACATGGTATTTTTAAAAAAACATAGTATTTTATTATTAGTAATAACACTAATAACAAGCCAAAACTTGTTGGCACAAAACAACGACTTAATTTCAGCTTTTTCAAAATCGTATGAATACGAAACCGAAGGAGAATATCAATCGGCAATTACGGAGCTAAAAAATGTTTACGACGAAAAATCGTATGAAATAAACATGCGTCTTGGTTGGCTGTCTTATAATGCAGGATTGTTCTCACAATCAATTATTTATTACCGAACAGCAATTAATTTGATGCCTTATTCTGAAGAGGCAAAATTTGGTTTAACTTATCCTGCATCGGCAGCCGGAAAATGGGATATTGTTTTAAATACCTATAAAAAAATATTAGAAAATTCGCCTAATAATACAACTGCAAATTATCAGATAGGATTAATTTATTACGGAAAACAAAAATATTCGGAAGCATACAAGCATTTTAAAATTGTTGTAGATTTATATCCTTTTGACTACGATGGCTTACTTATGTTTGCTTGGACAAATTTTCAGTTGGGAAAATATAGAGAGGCCAAAGTGTTGTTTAATAAAGTTTTACTGCTTTCCCCAAACGATGCATCTGCATTAGAAGGGCTTGGCTTGATTAAATAAGTTTTTGAGCCTTCAAAAACTCTTTTTGATTATTGATATTTATAAAACTATTTTTTGACTCTTCTAAAATAGTTTTATCAATATCTATAATTTTGTGATTTGATGAATATATAAATTTTTGAATAGAATACTTTTTTTTTGAAATAGAATCTTCTAAGTTTTCTAATATATTTTTATTATAAATTCCAATAAGAGGTTCAATAAAATTATTGCTTTTAGAAATAGTTATATCATAGCCATTTGAGGCTTTTATAAGTTCAGAAATAATTGCACTGGAAACAAAAGGCGTGTCGCAACTTATTACAATATTTTTGTGATATTTAGAATTTTTTAGGCTTGAATATATGCCAGCAATAGGTCCAATATTTTGATATATATCTGGAATAGTTTTGCAATTTAAAAAACTGTAATCTTCTGTATTAGAACTTATTATTATTTCAGGTGTAAAAGCATTTATAATATCATAGACATATTCTATCAAAGTTTTGTCTCCTATTCTCATCAATGCTTTGTTTTGCCCCATGCGAGAACTTTTGCCACCTGCAAGAATTATTCCTCCTATTTTTTCCATTTATTTGTAAAAATTGTTTTTGCTAAATTGTTGTTTTACTGCTTGTATTTTTTATTTAAAATATTTGTAAAAACAACGACTGTATGTCCATAAAGTATGTTGATTAAATATAAGCCAATTTTTATTAATTTTCAACATACTAATTATCAAGCGAAAGCCCATTAATTAAAAGACAATTTGAAACGAAACACTTACTTAATTCTTACATTAGAAAATTTTAATTATCATATATTTTTTAAAAAATAAAGAATCATTAAAAGTAAAGTTTGTTTTACTAAAATAAACTACAAACAAAAATCTATCCAAAAAAATAAATTTTTCAATAAAAATAGTTTTTTTAATTATTTTTATTACATTTGCCAAAACTTATGTAAACTAAAAAGTTTAAAAAATGAGTTTATTCTTCTCTAAGTGTTACAATTTCAGAACGAAATACAAAGATAATAAAAAATGATAAATCAACGGTTAGAACAAAAATTATTACAGAAATTATCTCCACAACAAATTCAATTAATTAAGTTGTTGGAAGTTCCAATTATGGAATTAGAGCAACGAATAAAAAAAGAAATTGAAGAAAACCCCGTTTTGGAAGAAGGCAAAAAAGAAGACCCTGATGATATTGATTCTAACTCGGAGGAGAATGAAACCAATGACTACGACGAAGAATTTTCGGTGAGCGACTATATAGAAGACGACGAAGTTCCTAATTACAAATTAAAATCTAATAATTACGCAGAAAGCAAAGACAATATGGAAGGAGCATATTCTGAAAGCTCCTCATTTAGAGAACACATGCTCAGTCAGCTGAATTTAGTAAAACTAAAAAAATCGGAAAAACAAATTGCAGAATACATAATTGGAAACATAGACGATATAGGATATTTACGCAGAGATTTAGATGCTATTGTTGATGATTTAGCCTTTACTCAAAACATAGAAGTCTCCGAAGAGCAAGTAGAGCACACATTAAAAATTATACAAAACTTTGAACCATCAGGAATTGGTGCAAGAAATCTGCAAGAATGCCTTCTTCTACAAGTCAAAAGCAAATTAAAAAACAGCAAAAACAACAAAAGAATATTAGAATTAACAATGACTATATTAGAAGATTATTTTGAAGAATTTTCTAAAAAACATTATCAAAAAATAATAAATAAATTGGGTATGGACAGCGACGATTTGAAATTTGTTGTAGAACAAATTTTAAAACTGAACCCAAAACCAGGAAATGCTTATACTCATCAATTTAAAAAAAACTCGCAGCAAATTACTCCAGATTTTATTTTACACGAAGTTAATAATGAGATGGTTTTGAGCCTGAACTCCTCAAATGTTCCTCCGCTTTATATTAACAGCACTTACGAAAATATGCTTAAAGCATACAGCGAAAAAAAGAAAAAACACGACAAAAAAGATAAAGACACAATAACTTTTGTAAAACAAAAATTAGACTCGGCAAAATGGTTTATTGATGCAATAAAACAAAGACAAAGCACTCTACTGCTCACTATGCAAGCGATATTAAAATATCAGGAAAAATATTTTAAAAGTGGAGACGAAGTAAACCTTAGACCAATGATACTCAAAGATATAGCTAAAAAAACAAATTTAGATATATCCACAATTTCACGGGTAGCAAACAGCAAATATATACAAACACAATATGGTATTTTTTCGCTAAAATTTTTCTTTTCAGAAGGCATAGAAACCCAAGAAGGAGTAGAAGTTTCTACAAGAGAAATTAAAAAAATACTAAAAGAAGCAATAGAAAAAGAAGACAAGAAAAAACCTCTTACTGACGAAAAACTTGCTAAAATACTGCAAGAAAAGGGCTACAAAATAGCAAGACGAACTGTTGCAAAATATAGAGAACAAATGAATATACTCGTAGCTCGCTTGAGAAAGGAATTATAAGTTGTTAGTTGTTAGTGATTAGTTAACTTTCGTCTGAAAATTAATATCTTAGAAATTTTTTAAGTGCTGCTTAATATTTATACAATAAGTAGGCAAATATAAATATTCTATTTTGTTTTGCCAATAAATTCATTATCAATGTAAAGTCAATTAAAAACAAAGCCCTTAGTTAGGAGAGATGAAGATTAAATTTATTTTATTTTTAATTTTAATTGGAAGTAACACTCCAATATTTTCTCAAAAAAAAAGTGATACAAACTTTGGATTTAATATTAATATAACTTGTGCTATTGGAACTCATTTACAGCGGGTTGGTGTGGCATCAGTATTTTTTTATTATTACAAAAATTTTCAAATAAGTGCAAGGGCAGACTATCATTACAACAAAAAAAATTATGGAGTTCCGCTCCCCTCCAACGAATTTCAGATTTCCGTTGCGGCACTTTTTGCATACGGAAAACAGGATAGCAATTTTGTAAATTATTCCAATTATTTACAAAACCACACCAACAAAAAATACAGCATAGCATATTCCTACAAATATTATTTTGACAATATTGGCACAACACAACCGTCTGGAGCATTGTTTTTACAAATTCAAAAATTTGAACTAATAACAGAAAACGACCTTTTTGGTAAACCATCTGCCGATAAATACCGAACTGCAACTGGCAAGTTAATTTACCGAAATAAAAATTATTCAATTTCGCTAAATACTCTTATGTGGACAGGAGTTACTCGTGGGTGTCCTCGTATAAAAAACAGCAATTATCCGTCTCGTTGGGGTTACAAAAACCTCTCTAACAATAAGTTTGGTAGATATTCTAACGGCATATTATCTCTTCAGCTTGAAACTTACGAAAATAAGGTATTCAAAGATAATTTTAGAGCAGATATTGGGATAGATTCGGAATATATCCGGCATTTTTTTCAGAATATTTTGATACATGATATGTATATGTTTCCCAAAAAGTGGAACAAGGCTCAAAATCCGCATTTTCCAATGCTAACTGAAACTGGTGAGCCTTACATTTTTGATAAAAATCAGAAGGTAAAAAAAGCAAAAATTCATTTTGTTTTTTACAAAAATCCCAGTTTGTTTTATTAAAAAAAAGAACGACAACCTTAATAAGATTATCGTTCTTTATGTAATTTATGCTCTCTTAATTATTGTTTTTTTCTATTGTCGGCTTCTAAAAATATTTTCCTGACTTCTCAAATAAGCACTACCCTTAAACAACAAAACATTAATAAACAGATGTTTACGTTTTCAAGTTTTCAAAAACAAGTGTGTAGTGCCTAATAGAAAGAGCATACACCTGTAAAACAACGAATTAAGCTAAAAGTTGTGCGAAGTCAGGTGTTCACGATGAGCTAACTTTTGATGTGCCTATTTCTGAAGCAAAAACAGTTAAAAATATCATTAAAAATGAAATGTAGAATGCTATACAACTATCTGTAAACTTTTCTAAATACATAATTTAAACAAAGCCTATAATTACGATAATCTTATTTATATATGCACAAAATTATTAACCTGCAACCTATTTATTACGTGAGGCGTATCCTATGCCTTGCGTAAAATTATCTTCTGGAAAAAAATTATTGTTCCCTGCAAACCACATTTTAAAAACACCTTCATCTAAAATCACTGATGGCGAACGGACTTCATAATTTTTCCAGTCCTCTTGTCCGTTGGTAAAAAAGCTATATTCTTTTTCTACAAAAAGAAGTCCATCTCGGCTTGTGGCGTGAGAAAGTGCAACTTGTTGCCAATCTCTTTTGTTCTGATATTGAATAATATCATAAAAAAGATGGACAGTGCCAACAGCATCAACCAAGGGACAGGGAGTTGCACAACCTGAAAAATAATTTTCCAAAGGATAATTTTCTGAAAGAACTAAAACAGGCGAAATTTTGCTACTATCACTATTACTGTAATTTGTGAAAACTCTACCGTCGGAGGAAGTGGCAAGAGCAATGCCTTGCTGAATTTTTCTTACATCATCATATCCAATTCGTTCTTTTGCCGTAGAATAGTAGAGGTAGAATTTATTGTTGTAAAACATAACTCCTGGTGCATTTGCCTGATAATAGCCCCATTCTGTTTTTTCATAATGATGATTAATTATAGGATTGTCTGGGTCTTTATACCATAACAAACCATCTTTTGAAATTGCATGACCAATTGAATATTGATTTGGTAAATCATTCATACTAATACCTGCATAATACATGTGGTAAACGCTATCTACAAAAACAACGGTTGGCGAACCAACTTCTTTATCGTCCCAACTTCCTTCAAAGCCTGGCTCTAATGCAATGTTTGTGTCTATTAGCCAACGAGTTTCTATATTAGAAGTTGCTAAGTATATGCACGTTTTGCCCCCCTGCTCTCCGCCAGATAGCCACATTCGGTATCCGCTGCTATCTTTGAGCACGCAAGGATTGTCCCACAAAATATTTTCAAAATCAGAATTTGTTTTTATTATCGGATTGTTTTTATTTTCTACCCATTCCGACGGAATTTGTTCAGCAGAATATTCTTCTTTATTACAGCCACTTAGGGCGAGTAATATAAATAATATGTAGAATGTTTTTTTCATTAATATTTTTTTATTTAATTATTTTATGAAGCTGAAAAAACATTTTAAAACTTTGATATTCTTTTAGTATTGATGTTTTTAAATTATTAATAAGATTAGTTGGAAGTATTGTTTGTTCATTATGTTTAGACAGAATGCTATAAAGAAAACTACCAATCTATTATTGTAATTTTTAGTTGGTTCAAATATCCACTTAAAATTTATTGGATTTTTTTATCCAAAAACAAATCCTCAATAAGTTGCATTTCAGACTATTACACAAAAAAACGAATAACTTATTAAAAGATATTCGTTTTTTTTGTTTTTTTTATATATCTATTCTACAAGTATAGAAACTTTGTTTTTTTGAGACTCTACAAATCCTCCTTCTGTTTCAAAAAAAAGTTGTTCCCCTTCTTTTGTAATAACCTTTATTTTCCCTTTGTTGAGTGAGGATATTATGGCAGCATGTCTGTTCATTATTTCAAAATCTCCATCGCTTCCGGGAACTTTTACAAGATGTATTTCGCCAGAGAATAATACTTTTTCGGGGGATATTATTTCTAAAATCATTTTGTGTATATTTTATTGGTTTATTAGTTTATTGGGTTATTGGTTTTTTTGTTTATTAGTTTATTGGGTTATTGGTGAAATAAACTAATAAACCATTATACTAATTTACGAATAAACTAATTTACAATTAAACCAACTTACCATTAAACCAATTTTCCAGTTTATCCTTCTTTTGATTCTTTAATTAATTTTTCTCCTTTTTCAATAGCTTCTTCTATTGTTCCTACGAGTTGGAATGCGGCTTCTGGATATTGGTCAACTTCTCCATTCATAATCATATTAAAGCCTTTAATTGTTTCTTCAATTGGCACAAGCACTCCTTTTAGTCCAGTAAAAGCCTCTGCTACATGGAATGGTTGTGATAAGAAACGTTGCACACGTCTTGCTCGGTGCACAATTAATTTGTCTTCTTCTGATAGTTCTTCCATACCAAGAATTGCTATAATGTCTTGCAGTTCTTTATATTTTTGTAATGTTTCTTTTACTGCTTGTGCACAATTATAGTGTTCTTCTCCAACAATTTCTTTTGTTAAAATTCTTGACGTAGAATCAAGTGGATCTACGGCTGGATAGATACCGAGTTCTGAAATTTTACGGCTAAGAACTGTTGTTGCGTCTAAGTGGGCAAATGTTGTTGCAGGTGCAGGGTCGGTAAGGTCGTCTGCAGGAACATAAATTGCTTGCACAGAAGTAATTGAACCTCTTTTTGTAGAAGTAATACGTTCTTGCATTTCTCCCATTTCGGTTGCGAGTGTTGGTTGGTATCCTACTGCCGATGGCATACGTCCGAGAAGTGCGGACACTTCTGAGCCTGCTTGTGTAAAACGGAAAATATTATCAACAAATAGGAGTATATCGTTTCCAGATTTTTCTCCTGCACCGTCTCTAAAATATTCTGCAACGGCAAGTGCCGAAAGTGCTACTCTTGCACGAGCTCCTGGTGGTTCGTTCATTTGTCCAAACACCATTGTGAGCTGCGAGTCGGTTAGTTTTTCTTTGGATACTTTTGATAAGTCCCATTTTCCTTCTTCCATTGATTTTAGGAAATCGTCTCCGTATTTTACTAAGCCAGATTCTAACATCTCTCTAAGTAAATCGTTTCCTTCTCTTGTTCTTTCGCCAACTCCTGCAAATACAGAAAATCCGTTGTATGCTTTTGCTATATTATTTATTAGCTCTTGAATTAATACAGTTTTACCAACTCCTGCTCCTCCAAATAACCCAATTTTACCACCTTTTGCATAAGGTTCTATAAGGTCTATAACTTTTATTCCAGTATAAAGAACTTCGGTTTCTGTAGAAAGCTCCTTAAATTCAGGGGCTTCTGCATGTATTGGGTATCCTCCGGTTTTATCTAATTCGCCTATTCCGTCAATTGGTTCTCCAATTACATTTATTAATCGTCCTCTAATTTTTTCGCCAACAGGCATTGTTATTGGCTTTCCTGTTGCCACAACGTCCATTCCTCTTCTTAGTCCGTCGGAGGAGTCCATTGCTATTGTTCTTACGGTATGCTCGCCTATATGTTGCTGGCATTCAACTACTATTTTGTCTCCATTTTCTTTTGTTATTTCTAAAGCATCGTATATATTAGGAATATCACTACCTGCTTTTTCGAAGCTAACATCAATTACTGGTCCTATTATTTGGACAACTTTTCCAATGTTTTTAGACATGTTTTTCAGATTGTATAGTTTATTTTGTATAGTTCGTAGAGTTGAACGTTTTTATTTTAAAATAAAATACTTATTTTCAGATATTTGCTATTTAACTAATTATCTATTAAATATTTTAGATTGCAAAACTAAAAAAAAAAAGATAAAATGTTCTTATTTTTTGATTTTTTTTCACAATTTTTCATTGTGGTATAATTTAACTCATTTTTATTTCGGCGTATTTTACTGCCTTTCTGCTGTCTCTTCTTACTACTGCGAATGTTATTCCTTCTTTAATTGTGGAATTTCCGAGTCCTCCTGCATCATGTATTTCGGGGTCGGGCTGGAGTGTTTGCTCTGGTGAAATAAAGTCGTAGTTTGATAGTTGTTTTGAACATATTTTTGCGATTATATCTAATAGAGGTCTTCTTTCTGCTATAAATGTGTTTGATATATATGCAAGTAGTTCTCTTGTTGCGTTGTGTAGATTTTCTAAATTTTGTTTTTCGTCGTCGCTAAGTTTTGCTATTGTAGATTTTACAACAAACCATCCTTTTGAAAATCGCAAAATAAATTTTGACACATTGCTATCCTTTTCTTCTAATGCAGTGTGAAGTGTGGATATTAGTTTTTTCAGTTCGTCGCTTTTGTCGTCTGGGTCTCTATAAAATTCGGATATAAGGTTTGTTAGTGGAACTGCAGTATTTAGTTCTTTTTCTATTCTATATTTGTTGTCTTCGGCATTTTCTACTTCTTCTTTTAGTGCTTGAAATTTAAGATTGTATTTTTCCAGCATTTCCTTTTTTTCGGCTTCGGCTTTGTTGGCTACTTCGGAGAGTTGATTTATTTCTGTTTGGTTAGCTTGAACTTGACTTACCATTTTTGCAATATTTTCTTTGGTAAAAAGAGTTTTTATTGCTTTAGTTAGCCATTCTTTGGTATTAATATCTTCGTCTGTATATGGCAGTTGAAAATTTGGGTTTGTTTTTAGTTCTGTAAAAATATCTTCGCCAATAATGTTTACTATCCAGTTAGTTATGTCGGTAACAGACGAAATTGATTGAACTTTTGTAGATTTGCCTAATTTTGTTATTTTTGTGCTGTTTTCGTTAGACTGGCTGTTTTCGTTATTTTGTTTTTCTACTTTTGTAGATAGCGAAAATACTGATTTATTTTCATTATTTTCATTATTTTCCTCGTTTTTATTTACTGAAGTTGTTAGTTTTGGCATTATTTTATTCTTTTATAAGTAAGTTTTTAGTTCTTAGTTTTTAATTAGCTTTCGCTTGATAATTAAGTCATTAGAAAAATAAAAATTATACAATTTAAACGAACTTATGACGGAGTAAATATACAAAAAAAGTATATATTTAAACAAAAATAGTGAAATAAAAAATCACAAATTCATCATCTTCTTCTGTATTCTGCTTATTATCAAAGATGTATAAATATTTTAATAATAAAATAAAATTTAAAAATGCTCAAATTATCTATTTTAATTCCTGTTTACAACGAGGAGGCAACTATTTTGACCGTATTAGAAAAATTAGAAAAAATTGAGTTAATTAATAATATAAAAAAGGAAATAATTATTGTAAACGATTGTTCAACAGACACTACGGAGAGCAAAATTTTAGAATATTTAAAAAAAGAATTATCTTATAAAATAATATATGACAAATTGCCAAAAAATAGCGGAAAAGGTGCAGCCATAAATAAAGCCTTAGAATATTCTACTGGCGAATATATTGTTATTCAAGATGCTGATTTAGAATACGAACCAGAAGAATACAACTTGTTATTAAAGCCAATAATTGCTGGATATGCAGATGTTGTTTATGGTTCACGATTTGTTGGAGGAAATCCGCACAGAGTTTTGTTTTTTTGGCATTCTATTGGTAATAAATTTTTAACATTTTTATCAAATATGCTTACAAATCTAAACCTTACAGATATGGAAACTTGTTATAAAATGTTTAAGGCTGAGCATATTAAATCTATTGCAATAAAAGAAAATCGTTTTGGCTTAGAGCCAGAAATTACCGCAAAAATAAGCAAAATTCCAAATATAAAATTCTACGAAGTGGGAATTTCTTATTATGGGCGAACATATAAAGAGGGTAAAAAAATAAACTGGAAAGATGGTTTTGAGGCAATTTATTGCATAATTAAATATAATATTTTTTAACTTTACAATTTTTTAAATACTTTTTAAATTACTTATGTAACACAAATTTTAAACCGATGAACAAAAGTAAAAAAAATATATTTCTAATATTTTTCTTTGATATGTTAATGATTATTGTTTTGATAATCAACTTATCATGGATTATTTTTGATTGGATTTTTGCCATTGATGCAATAACAGAATTTACAAAAAATAAACTTCCAAGTTTTTATGATTTTTATTTCCCAATACATATTAATTTTTTCTACTACGACCTTATTTTTGTAGCAATTTTTTCGGTTGAAATAATTACAAGATGGATAATTGCAATAATTAAAAGAAAATATTACAAATGGTTCTTTTATCCTATTGTTCATTGGTATGATGTGCTTGGGACTGTGCCAGTTGGAGGCTTCCTGTTGCTCCGATTTCTTCGTTTGTTTTCAATAATTTATAGGCTTAATAAGTTGCAAATTATTGACATTACCAAAACATATTTTTTTAAAAAAGCAAACAAATATATAAATATAATAATTGAAACTATTTCGGATAGAGTAGTGATAAATGTTTTAAATGGGCTTCAAGAGGAGCTGAAATCAGGAACACCTGTAACAGATAGAATTATAGACGAAATTATTTTGCCTAATCAAAATATGCTTACAAATATTTTGACCGAAAAAATAACCAAAATTTCATCTCAAGTATTTGAAAATCATCAAAACGACTTAGAGGACTATATTGCCAAAAAAGTTAAAATGGTTTTTAAAGAAAATAAAGATGTTAATAAAATTCAAAAAATTCCGGTGGTTGGCTATACAATAAGTAGAAGCCTTCAAGAGTCTATTAACGAAATAATTTACAAAGTAATAGAAAGTATTGTTGAAGACATCTCTTCTAAAAAAAACGACGACAAAATAAAACAGATAGCCGACGATATTTTCAGTAGTCTTATTTCTGATGCTCAAAAAGATACTGAAAAATTAATTCAAAATGTGGTAGTAGATTCTATTGAAGTTATTAAAGACCAAGTGAAAGTGGAGCAATGGAAAATAAAAGAATTAGAGGACTTAGAAAAACGTTTGCATAACACAAAATCTGAAAAATCTAAGCTAAAAATAATCAAATTGTTGGCAAAAAAACGTAAAGACATTAGTAAGTAAATATTCGTAAAGAGTATCCTGTAAAGTTTAGATTAATAGACTTTACAGGATAATTTTATTTTCTCCTACCTTTTTTTTATTTAATATACCAGTTTTCCCAAGTATTTTTTACGTTGGGGCTTGTGCTTACTTCTGGTTTTTGTTTTATAGCATTCTGGATAATAGAACTTGATGGAACATTTTGC